>Ga0129333_10004161_pt1 | contig 13541 bp, 15 predicted proteins | sample CPB6_08_DNA_FD_94474 | JGI IMG/M metagenome (GOLD analysis project Ga0129333, IMG submission 94474) | Freshwater to marine salinity gradient microbial communities from Chesapeake Bay, USA - CPBay_Sum_0.6_0.8_DNA | ecosystem: Environmental > Aquatic > Marine > Coastal | place: USA: Chesapeake... | reverse complement strand
TGTTGACCCTGGTATGCAGTTTGTGCTAGTGCTTGATTACGAGCATCATCAGTAGGATTCATTAGATCGCCAAACATAGTTGGAACTGGTTTTTTCTTTTGTTGTGGTTGTGGGGTTTGGAAATTAAAGTTTTGTCCCATTGCTGGTGGGGGTGGTTGTTGTGGTTGTGGTGCTCCACCGCCCATTGGGCCTCCCATTCCACCGCCCATACCGCCCATTGGTGGCATACCGCCACCCATACCACCCATCATTGCCATCATGTCTTCCATTGGAGGCATTCCTCCTTCTCCACCACCCATACCGCCACCCATTGGGGGCATTGGTGCTCCACCCATCATGCCCATTTGTGGTCTTCTTCTTTGTTGGGGCATTGGTGGTCTAGGACGACCTCCACCCATCATACCCATTCCACCAGACATTGGCATAGGAGGCATACCGCCAAAATTTTCATTTAATACTTTACGAATTGAGTTTTCTAGATTCATTTGTTTTCCTTTTTAATATAATGGTCTTTTTATTGATTGTTGTGCTGAGAATTGTTGTTGTTTTTGTTGTCTTTGTGCAGCAATTCTTGCTTTTTGTCTTTGGATTCGAGGATCCATTTCATCTGCTCTGATTCTTTCGAGAGCAGGAGCTCCAAGTTGGCCTGGTCTTACTGTTAATGGAGTAGCAGATGGACGAACAATTGTATTTGAAGTTGGTGCTGTTGGACGAATATCAGATGCTTGTAAAGGTACTATATCAGTATTACCCTGTCCCATTTCTTTACCAAATCCTGGTGTAAAAGGAGCAATCGCTTCCGCTCTTCGAATACGAGATTCGCGGTCAGCTTCTGTTGCTCTTGTTTGTAAAGTTCCAACATCAAATGTTGATTTTGCTCGGTCTAGAGCAGATGGAACTTTGGACATATCTGGGAAGTTTTGTGTAGATCCAGTTCCCCATTGTCTAGTTATGGTTGCTGGAGAAGAAACCGCAGATGGTGCTGCACCACTTGCTGTTGCGGTTGGAGATGCAGCGGTTGGTGCTGTTTGTTTCTTTCTTGCAGTAACCACAAATGCTCTACCTTGTGGATCTATTCCATAAAGATCCCCACCTGGTTCTGATTTAGGAATCCCAGTAATTGCACCAGAGGTTTTTAATAAACCTGTCTCTGGATCGCGTTCTGCTTGTTGTGCTGCAGCTTGTGCTTGTTGTAATCTTCTTTTTCTTTCATCGTCTACATTTGCAGAATCTAATCGGAATACATCTTCTTGTATTACACGACTTAACGAATTTAAAAGGTTTCGATTATAGTAGTTAGAATTGTATCCGTTCATAGGGGTATTCTCGAAATTGCACTAAATATTTATAATCATGATTATTTCCGCTATAGATTATTCCATTACGGGTCCAGCGATATGTGTTTTTGACACATCAAAAGAGTTTAATTTTACAAACTGTAAATTTTATTTTCTCACTGATATTAAAAAATATTCAACCACATTTATGAATAATATTTATGGAGAATCTTTTCTTCCATACAGTCACGAATGCGAAAGATATGATTCTATATCAGACTGGGCAATGCGTGTTACCTCTGGATCTGAAAGAATAGCGATAGAAGGATATGCTTACAATGCAACTGGTAGAGTATTTGCTCTTGCAGAAAATACAGGAACTCTTAAGTATAAATTATACAAAGCAGGAATTCCTGTTGATATTATAGAACCCACAAGAGTTAAAAAATTATTCACTGATAAGGGAAATGCAGACAAACCTTTAATGTATACTCATTTTTTACAGAAAACAGGAATAAATTTACAGGATATTATAACTCCAAATAAAACTTTACTTGGTAGTCCAGTTACAGATATAGTGGATTCTTATGCCATTTGCATGGCATTGAATTCAATTTTGGGAACGAAGACGATTTAGCATATTCATCACTAGTCTTCTTCTTGAAGGATTAGAAGAGGATACTTGTGGTCTATAATTATAAAGAGGTTGCATCGAAGATAAAGCGTTTGATTGTATATAATTCATTTGTGCTTGTTTCGAAACCTTTACTTCGCTTTGATCTGGTTTTCCAGACTCGGTGCTGACTCCGATTCCTGCAATTGCTCCTCCACCCGTTGCCATTTCTTCTTTAATCTGTGCTGCTTTCTTAAATTTTTCTTTCTGAGCAACATTGGCAACAGTGAATGATGGGGGAACAAATTTAACTTGACCATGCCCTTCAAGTTCAGAAACAAATCCTTCACCTTGTGAATGACCCCCTTCTGGAGTCATTGGTAATTGACCAGATCGGTGAAGAATGTCAACAATTATATTTCTTGCAGAATCAGAGTGATCGTGTGCTTTGAGTAAATTTTCCATAGCAATTGGATTTTTAGAAGCATAATCCAAGTGACCTTGAATTCTTTCTTTATCTTTTCCTTTTGCAGATTCCATTTTACCCTTCATCCAATTTTGGAGAGAATCTAAAGTTCTTTCTTTTACCTCCCCACGCTGCACTGCATTTGAAAATTGTTTAAAAATTAAATGTCTGTGTCCAGTTTTATTTGTTGGATCTACGTGTGCTGCAATTTCACTTGCAGTTTTTGCAACTTTTTTGTCTTTTAGTAGTGTCTCTGCTTGTGATATGTGATGTGATAATTTTTGCAATTCGTCAGGAGTTGCATCAAATTTTAAATGATTTAGTGATAAGTGTGGAAAATGAGTAGTTGGTGTTTCTAAAAATGAGACATTTGGATTTGCCGCAGTCTTTGCACCAGTTTGTGTATTAAATTGAGTATGAACTGCTACTGCATTTTTCTTTTTCTTTGATGGTTTATTATAAGAAATAAGATTACCTTTAAATGTACCAGGAGTAGATTCTAACGCAACATCTGCTTGATATCCAGTATTTTCTTCGATATCTGGATGACTTGCTGCTCCAAGACCCACTTTAAATGGTTGAGTTAAATAAGGTTTTTCTTTTGTATAATCTTCAATCTCTTTTTCGGAGAAAAGATGAGGAGAACCTTCTCCCTTATATTTTACAAATGATCTTCCGCCTTGTTTGCCAAAGACGATAGAAACAGAACCGTCAACTTTATATGAGAGATTATGACTTGCTCTAGTTCGACCCGAAAATAGATCATGCATTGCTTTTAGATGTTCTACGGTTGCTTGTGGATTACCAGTATAGAGTTTTTCGCCATGATGTTCAAGATGTTTGATTACTTGCATGGATTCGTTTAAATTAATTTTTTGCAACAGTTCGGTTATCTTTATCATTTTAATCTCTGTAAAATTTTTTGTACTCTTTGATCAATTTGAATCCGAGTCAAATCTACTTCTGGTATTGAGTGTGGAAGGTATTGTAAATAATCAAGAAAAGTTTTTAAGTAAGAATGAAGTTCTCTTGGCAATTTATAGAATAAAATTCTTGTACATGCTTCTGCTCCAAATACATTTTGTAATATAATAAGGTGATTTAAAACTAATCTTTCTTTTAAATCACCATTCTTTTTGTATTTAATTAGCAATCTTTTAATGTACTTGACTCTACAAACATCTTCTTTAAATTCATCAATACCCGTACATAACGGATTGCTATACATTTTCATAGCGTACATTACAAAGTTATTTGGACACAATCTTTCCTTCATTGCAAAAAATATTTAATTTTATTTTAATTCTCTATCTTCTTTTTTACGAAATTTTATTACTTCTTTTTCTTTGCTTCCTTTGATATCAGTTGCTTCGTCTGAACCTTTTATTTCTTCTTGCTCAAAAACAGAAATCATTTCTTTAATAGTCTTGATTCTCTTGTTTCTTTTCATCTTATTCATGACAGATTCTGCTACTTTATTTTTAGGAGAAAGAGAAGCATCAACCTTATAACCATCATCAATTTTATTTACTTTGACATTTAGATTGAACTTTGGAAGATCGCTTCCATTATCAAATCCCTTTGAGAGATCAGTGGTTGGAGTCACACCAAATACAGTGCTGCCACCAGTTGCAACTTCAAGATCCTGATCTGACTCTAATTTAGTTGGAGTAATAAAATCAAGATTCATATGATTCATACGAACTCTTAATTGATCTAACTCATATTTTGGATTTAAAGTTGGTCTACGAAAGAAATACTTTAAAAATCCATTGAATCTATGAAGACCTTCTGGATCTAGTACATTAAGACGATCTTTGCCTTGTACAGCTTCTGCATCAAATGGAGAAAAAACTCCATTATATTCTTGACTTTGACTGTTGTTGATTGCGGTAGGATATGCTGAGTTATATTCGTGTAAGTTTTTCATATTGTCTCCAAGTATTATTTATTTCTTCTTTTTCTTTCCCTTTGCCTTCTTCTCGTTTTGTCTCTTTTTGAGAATTAAGAAGGTAGCATATCTAAATTTTGCATTTTTAATAGAATCATTTCCTCTAATTGGTTTTACATTTTTAAGGGTCTTTGCAAGTTTATCTCTTGCTGCAATTTCTTTATCAGTCATTGATCCAGCATGATTCCAATTTACAATTTCTTCAACAATGTTCATTCTTTCTATTCTATCTAGGGTTGGATCAATTGATTCATTTTTTGCTGTTTTCCAACCACCACCATGCTTTTTATACCATTTTGCTGCCCAACCATTTGCATATGCTGATGGGTATACTTTAAACTTTTTACGAGCAAGTGCTTTTGCTTTTGACCATAGCGCAGAGTCTGTTGGTTTGTTTGCTTCATTTAATCCAGTCGATTCATTGACTGGAACGCAGTTTGGAACCATTTTTCCATTTTTCTTTTTCATTCCTTCTTGCTTGTATCCTTCCCAACAAGAACCCTTCTTTTCAGAAATGATTTGGTCTACAGTTGGTTCATAGGATTCATTAGCACCACACTTACATCCCCACACACGAAGCGCAGCATTGATCTTGCTCTTTGGATCTCTTGCAGTTTTTGCGCTGGTTCGTCTGCGCTTCATTCCACACATACGGGCACAGAAAGATTTTCTGCGTTTTTGGGTTTTGCCTGAGAGTTTACCAAACCCACCTTTCTTTTGTGCTTCTCGTTTAGTTTCAATGCCAGCATGAATTCCTTGTCTGCGTGCTTCAGCACGGGAAAGACCGCCTTCTGGGTGGTTCTTGCCTTTCTTGAATCCCTTATATGGTTTCTTTTCTTTTGCTTCTAGAAGATCACTGTTGCAACCACATTCAGCATCTTTTCTGGATTTGATATATTTTTCAATAATTAAACTTCTAAATTGTTCCATATGGTCCCTCAGTTTTTTCTTTCCTGGCTTATATTTATTCTTTTTGCCATCCCAAGTTTTTCCAGTCTTATGTGAACTCCATTGTTTGCCAGACCTATGTGCTTTTTGTTTTAGTCTGACTGCCTTTTTCTTTTGTTCTGGACTCATTTCGCTCCAGGTTTGTGGACTCTTTTCGGAGACTCTACGGGATGGACGACATTTTACACGTCCACGGCCTTTGTAATCACCACATTTGGATCCATCTTGGGCAGTCCATTTTTCTTTGAACCAACGACGAAGATCTTCATTAATCATTGTCTGCTCTATTCTCAGATTTGCTTCTGACTCTTAGATTATGTTTTCCGTTATTTCTTGGATTTCCGTCTTTATGGTCTACATCTTTACCATCGCCTTTGCTAACTCTTCCAAGTTTCATCATTAGTCTACGAGCAAGGACTCTCTTAGATCGATTCTTTCTTTGCTCTGGACGTGAATGGTAATTGTCGTATTCTTTGCGATAGTTTCTATTTTTTCCTTCAGTAATTGGCGATGATTGTTGACCATACTCATCATAATTTGCTGGTTCTTCTACTGGAATATCAAACTTTTTACCATTGACATAGACACTGTTATAATTCATACTCTGTGGAGAGGAAATATCTGTAAAATCAATAATTGGATTATTGATTGTGATATCAACAGAATCTTCTAAAAATTTAAATAATTTATAATAATCATCACCAATATATTCGATTGCATCCTCAAGATAACTCAATGCTTCCTCTGATGTTTGTGGTTCTGGTGGAACAATCATACTTAACTGATCTTTTGATAAATTTTCAACTAGCACTCTCACTAGTCTCTTTCCTGATAAAAAACCAACATCCTCTGTTAAGAATGCTCGAAGAACGCTGCGAATGGCATATTGTCTAAAATCATCTTCTGCAGTTACTTTTTCTCCGAGTTGTTTTTTTCTTTCCTTAAATGCTTCCCATTTTTCTCCAATATCGCCAGTTTCGACTGGAGAAGATTTAAATGCAACCTGAAATTTTATTTTATCAATTATTTTTTCTGCATAGTCTAAAGTTATTTCAGATATTTTTGCATCGGTTCCGTCTTTATTTGCACTTAAAATATGAGTAGCAATACCAGAATCGCCTTCTTTAAACTTACCATGACCAGAAAGAAGTCCATACACAAAATATTTTGCAAATGTTTTATCGTTGTTCAATAATGTAGAAATTTTTTCAGTTATTTTTCTATGAAGTTTTTGTCTTCTATTTACTTCTTCATCTTGACCTTCTCTTGATCCTCCAGGAAGATATAATCCTGTTTCTCCGACTTTTGTTCTTGGATTCCCTGTAAGTTCGTTTCTTAAAATATTAACAATTGATTTTAGTTCTTTTTGAGTTTGAGGAGACATTTTATCTCCTAATTGTAAAGATGACCAATCAAGAAAATTCATAGTTTCTGCTGGACTTCCAGATGTAAGTTGTGATGCGCCACCAATTTTTACAGAGATACCAGCAACACTCTTTCCTTCTGAATCTACTAAATTTAAATCTGCTTTTGATGTTCTATCTTTAACTTTATTTTTCTTTGCTTCTGGTGTAAGTTCGCTTGTTTTAGTTCTTCCAGTATGTTTAACCATAAATCCAGGAAAAGATTTCATCAATGCTTGTGCAACACGTGAACATGCTGGCATGAACGATTGATGTGGATTTCCAATTGTTGCTTTTATTTCTGGATCAGAAATTAATCCTTTGTCTTTAATAGAAGAAGGAGATAATCCATAAGAAGTATTCACAGCATATGCTATTCCTGCTTCCATTTCACCCGCACCATGACTTGATGGGAAAGTATCTTTCTTTGATGATTTCTTTACTGGAACAACTGTTGGTTGTGCTGGTGCTGCTTCTGCTTTTTCCTTTTTTGATTTCTTTGAAGTTTCTTTCTTTGGTTCTTCAACTTTTGCTTTACCTTTTTTATCGCTCTTACCGTCACCAGCACCTTCAATATAACCAAAGAGTCTTTCTGAAGTTACAGTATTAACGAATTGTGGTTTTGTTAAATATTGTTTAACATTTGATACACTCGCTTTTTCTGCTGATATGATTACTTCGTGTGCATTTGGGTTGTATGATTCTTTATCAATAATTTCAACATCACCGTTTCTTGCTTTAACAACCATTATGTTGTTTTTAAAGTTTCCTGCTTGTCGCGCATTGCTTTCTTTATTTCTTTGTGCTCGTTTATTTACCCTGTTTTTTGCTCTTCTTCGAACTTTTTGTTCGGTGTCCATAGGTTGTCTATTTACTTTTTTACCCACAAGTTTTTCAAGAAGAATATCAGAAGTTAATATTGGTTCATATGATGAATTTAAATTACGAATTCGTTCAGACTCTCCGCGAATTACAGTTGGCATAATTCTTTTTACCATAGTGTCTACCATTGATTTTCTTTTGTTGATTGCTCTGTCAATATTTGCTCTTTGATTGTATGATAATTTTTTCCAATTACCTTTGTATACTCTTCTTCTTAATTGAGATTTAATTTCATTTTTTGCTCTTACTCTCAATTGACCAGTGTTTTTTCTTTTCTTGCTACGCAATTTACGAATAATTGCTCTGCGTTTTGCCGTTCTTCTTGCTACTCTTGCGAGTTTCATTCTAGTTTGTGGACTAGCAGTTTCTTTAATGTTTTTCTTTTTCTTTACTGGTTTCTGTGCTGCCTTTGCTGCCTTTGCTGCTGCTTTAGCAGCAAGTTTTGCTGCTTTTTCTGATTCTATAGCATCTAATCCGCTTTTAACATCGCCCATTAAAGTTTTTGCTTGTTGATCAGAAACATGAGAAGGAAGATTTCTTCTAAAATTTTCAAAGTCTCCAGAGGCTGCCATTGCTCTCATCTTTGTTCCAGAGACAGTACGAATGTCGTTTGGATCAGATTCTGCGTCTGGATCTCTTCCTCCAGCGGAAACTACGTTATAATTTTCTGGTGTTATTCTAGAAAGATCTAATATGCTCCCAGTACGAGGATCTTTTGTTTTCTTTCCAAAATATTCTCTAAATTTTTCATATCCTGGGATTCTATCTTCTCCAGCAATCAGAGTAATTTTTCCATATCCTTTTGTATGAAGATGCTGAAGAACATGACCTAATCCTTTTAATTCTGGATCTATAACAACATTATCTGTTCCCAGAACTGTTTTCATATGTTGTTTTTTCTTTTCATATGAAATCGGATTGTCTTCAGAACCCTCACTGTGACTTCCAAATATAATGTGATCACCGCCGACATCTTTTGCCATTTGAATTGCTTTTTGAGCAACCATGTGGTGTGCTACGGTTGGTGGTTGAAAACGACCATATACAATGACTGCATGTTTAGACATGTAATTATTTATACAATAAAAAACCCCCACTATTGGGGGGTATTATATATCTTAACTAGTGAAAATCCTTTATGCTGCTTTCTTTTTCCCGATATTACCTCATATATGCTAGACCGAGTAAGATCTTGTTCCTTGCAAAATTCTAATATATTTTGTATAATATATTCTTTTCCTGTGGAATCTACAAATACCCAGTTTTTAACTTCTTTAGTTACTTCTTTTGGTTCAGAAGCATCAATATTAATTATCTGATGATTTAGAGGAGTCCATTCCCAGAATTTATCTTTTCTTTCAAACTTACCACCGTGTTTGTTGACAAATAATTGTCTGAATGCGGCAGATTTTGCATCGTCGTTACACTTAACCCATGTAAAACTTCCTCTGACATTCACATCACTAAATGATAATCCCATTAATATTTACCTCTTCTTTATATGTATCCAAACAAGTTTTTAATGATTTGACATAGTTAACAGTTTTTTCCTTATATACTTGTACGAACCCTTGTTCATTCGCAATCAATATCACTATATTTGGTACAATTTCGCCAGTTCGTTCTTGCCATAACAAGGAATAAGCAGTTGCTTGACAAAAATAATTTTCAATATCTGCTTTTTTCTTTGGATAAGTGCTTGCCTTGAAATCAATAACAGAGAGTTCTTTTTTATACTCTGCAATACAATCTACTCTTCCTGCAAGACCTGTAATCTTTCCCCATAGTTGTTGTTCTACTGCTCGTACATTGCTTATATGGTCTACTTCTTTTTTAATTAAGGTAAACAACATATCATCTTCAGACAATTGTACATCTTCATTGAGCAGATAGGATTCAATCTTTGAATGTAGATTGGTTCCTCGCTGACAAACTCTTTCTGACTCTTCTGAGTTATTTTTTCTCCAATTGGCATATTTTTTCTGTTTTTCCCATCCTACAACGGTACTTACAGATGGAAATATACCATCAGGTGTAGAATATAATCTGACACCATTTTTTTCAATTTGTTCAATTTCACCTTTTGGGAGGTCGTAAAAATTATGTGTAAAGTTTCCAATCACAACCATATTATACCACAGACTAATATTAGTTCAAGATCTTTCTTACCTGATTTAAATGATTGTCTAATTTTTGACCTTCTCGGGTTTTAAGATAATTATTAATTGATCTTTTAACTTTAAGTTTTAAATTATCTTCAATGGATTCTGGAAGACCTCTCTGCATAGCATACGAAGATCGTCTTCTTTGCAGATCTATATTGAGTGGAGTGGTTAGATATGGATGGTATCCAGCGTGACTTTGCTCTCCTCCGCGAGAACCTACAGTTGTTTTTGCATATCCAGATGGATCACCTGGATCAAATGCAGAAAGTCTATGAATGTTTAATCCAATGTCTGGAGTTGGGTCTAATACCATTTTGTTTTTAGAATCACCATCATCTTCTCCATTTTTAGATTTTTTCTTTTTTAGTATTTTTTCCGCAGCAGTTGCAATAGCAGCACCCGCTCCAACTGCTGTTGCCGTTTTACCTACTCTAGCAAGAGCTTTGCTTTTTGTAGCTTGTGGTAATGCTGCAGCAGTTGTAGTTGTAGTGCTTCCAGGTAGTGCTTGTCTGGCAGTATTTTTCATTGCAGATGGTTTTATCTCAACAACAGTTGATGCTTTTGGATATATTCTTTTTGCCATTTTTACATCATCAACTTTTCTTGCTGCTTTTGCAAGTTTTCCAACAGTTGCTAAATTACCAACAACTGGAATTGCACCAAGAGCAGATATAGCAGCACCAACATAATCTCCCTTGTATGCATATCTTGCTGCGTTTGCAAGATCCACAGTACCAGTGGGATCAGCAAGAGATGCAGCATCCCATGCCAAATCAGTGCCAGTGTATGCACTCAACTCGCTTTTTGGTTCTTCTGGTTGTTTTTGTTTTTCTTGTTTCTTTGCTGGTTTATAATGTGCAAATGGATCTTGAGGTGGTCGTGGATTTTCTGTTGGTCTTTGTTTTCTTTTCCAAGGACCATTTTCTTTTAATGAAATTTTAGATCTATTGATATTAAGTTGCTCTTCGTAAATTTTATTCATTACCCCGCCCAATACCTTCCTGTATTTGCTGATGCTTGATCTAGATTTTTATGAAATCTCTTTGATAATCCCTTTTTCATTCTTCCCATCATTTCATTCCATTGACCACCAGTTGCTTTATTTGGTGTAAGGGTGGCATCTGATCCAATAGATTGAGTAAATCCATCATACTCTCGTCTTATGCTTTTCTTCTTTTTGCAGTTAGGACAAGGTTTCTTTAATGGTTCTTCGCGTTCATCCATCTTTAAATATTCATCAAATTTGTGTTCACATTTATTACAAATAAAACCATATACGGGCATAATAATTATCCTTGATCGATTATTCTTTTTCTTTCAAAAAAACCACTGACTGACTTTTGATTAAGTTGTGCCTGCTTGTCACGAATATTGCCTCTAAATTTACCAGAAGCAATAGATTCCATAGTTGGACCTTTTGTTCTTAAATATTTACCACCAGATGATCTTTCTGGATTTAATTGATTCCATTGACCAGATCGAACCTGGTTAACTTTATCTAAAGATCTACCTCTTGAGTTTGCTGGAGCAGAATTAAATAGATTTTGTCCTGTGAATGGCATAGTTATTCCTCTTTATTATTTAGTTTTCTACGAATGTGAGACAAAACTCTTTTTGTTTTTGGATCAATTGATTTCTTTGCTATTGTTGCAGATTCGCCTTTTGTTACTGTCATGTTTGAATCAATTCTTCGAACAATATCTTCTACATTCTTAACAGATTTGCCAAAAGAAAGAATATCAGGATCATGTGATTTTACATGATGATTTATAATTGGCAAGATCATTCTGTGAAGATCAATTGGTTCCAATTTTTGACCACCAGTGTACTCAAATTGTACATGACTTTTTGTTTCGTGTCCATTCATTGTTGGAGCATAACGATGATTTATTTCTACCACACCACTCATACCACCCGTGTTGAAACTGTAAATATGAGAACCAGAATTTGGTGTTTTATCATCAGGGATGAAACTATATTTTATTGGATGTTTTGCATTTTTAATATAACCACGATGAATGATATCTTTCTCAGATGATTTTTTTGGAATAAAATCATCTGGATTATATCTCTTCTTTATAGATTCATTTAATGAATTGAACACAGATTTGATCATATTATTTTCTAGTTCTTATTTGAGTCCCTGCTGGTACTTTATAAGGATCCTTTACACCTTTATTTATGTCCATGAGTTCAGTTTCTGTCATGCCATGTCGTTTTGCGATGTCTCTCATATTTTCATTTTGTTTTACTGTGTAAAGAGGACTTGGTTGTGGACCTTTCTTTTGTGGTTGAGAGACTGTGCTTGGACCCATCTTAATCACAATTGATTCTTTTTTCTTTGGAGGTGGTGGAGGAACACTGGACATTTCATTTTTCTTAAATGGAGATTTTCCTGTCACATACCATGGAAGTTTTTTGTTACTTTCTTCGTTTTCGTTGATTGAAGATAATATGTCTTTAAAATTTTTCATATAGTTATTCTCATTTGATTCGAATTTTTTGACCTGGTGTAATTCTGTCTGGATTCTTTTGTAATTCTGGATTTTTAGATACGATGTTTTCTACTGATGTTTTATACTTTTTAGCAATTTTAGTCAAATTATCACCAGATGAAACAACGTGATGACTTGATGGTGAAGTCTGAGTAGTTGCTTGTGCGGGGGGTGTGGTTGGTGATGAGGGTTTAGTGGCAGCGGAAGAAGATCCTGTGTTCCACATATTGGCTTCTGTTTCTCTTCTACGAATTAATCCATTTCGTACCTTTCCACCACTTCTATTATATAATTTCATTGCATCGTCAACCGCGTCCCAGTTTTTATCTCTAAGATGCTTTGATATAGTTTCATAACCCTTTGATCCATAGAATGATCCACCAGTGTTATATGCAAATCCAATTAAGGATGCTTGTTGATGATGATTCATTTCAGACCAATTTGGTATTTTTTCCAAACGAGGAAGAACATGCTTGTCTATGTGTTGTTTTAAATGAGCATGTGCTTCTGGTTCTGTTACTGTGTCAGATGCCTTTACTGGTCTACCATCAGGATATTTTCCAGTAATTCCGTATCCAATTGCCAAGGGATTTCCTGTTGCGATTTTATCCACATAAGCATTTGGTTCAAAATTTTCAAATCCCTTGATATGTTTTGTAGCAATTTCAAGTGCTTCTGGTTTTGTTGTATTGCCAGCAGCAGCACCAGATCCGATAGCAAGTGCTGCAAGACCAGCACCAAGTAGACTTCTTTCCTCTAAGTAAGTTTTAAATGTTTTCATCGTTATCTCTTTCGTATTTTTCTATTCTTTTTTGTTCAACATCTTTGAATGTTTTTAATGCTTTTTGTACAGAAACAGAAGGAACATGAATAGTTAAATTTCCAGTATTCATATTGTTTTCTACTCTGTGGATTGGAACTATATCTCCAATTCTTCTTGATATTAAATCTTGTGCTTCCATATGAGAACTTGGTTGTTTTCTTGCATGTTCTCCAGTCCACATATGAATTTTGGTTGAATCATTATGATCGATATCGTGATGTAATAAATCACTGTGATACATTCTTGCGTCTAAGTGTATCGCAACAGTATCTCCAGTATCTTCTACTTTTGTAATTGGTAATGATTTTGTTTTTTTACCTTCTGGAGTTCCATAGTTCCAATCAAGACTACTAAATAATCTTTCTCTCGCAAAACGAACATGAGGTGGATCCAGTTTAACATTTCTTTTTACATCCTGCTCTGGACCACCGAACATGGAATGAACAAAAGAATCCCAATCTTCTCTTTTTACTTCATTGATTAATTTTTTAAAACTTTTCATCAATAGTTCCTGTGTC
>Ga0129333_10004160_pt1 | contig 13541 bp, 8 predicted proteins | sample CPB6_08_DNA_FD_94474 | JGI IMG/M metagenome (GOLD analysis project Ga0129333, IMG submission 94474) | Freshwater to marine salinity gradient microbial communities from Chesapeake Bay, USA - CPBay_Sum_0.6_0.8_DNA | ecosystem: Environmental > Aquatic > Marine > Coastal | place: USA: Chesapeake Bay... | reverse complement strand
CTCGCCTAGTTTGGGAGAGGGGGCTGGGGGGTGAGGGCCATCGAACTTACGTTAGGTTAGGGGGTGAAGGAGGTTGGCTGCTGAAGCTGGACAGGCTCTTGAGAACCGGCAATATCGCAGTAAAGGTGGTGCCTTGGCTTTCTTGGCTCTCCACTGCGATCGTTCCCCCATGGATTTCGACGCATTTTTTGACGATCGCCAACCCTAGCCCCGTGCCCTGGATGTTCCCCACATTACTGGCGCGGTGGAAATCCTCAAACAAATGTTCTAGATCTGCGGCGGGGATTCCCATCCCAGAATCTTGCACCTGGATCATGCTTTGTTCGCAATTCAGGGATAATTCCAGCCGAATCAGATCCGTGGGCTGGGAATATTTGATGGCGTTGGACAGAAGATTATTCAGAATTTGCCGGACTAACTTGCTGTCGAGGAGGGTTTCCCAGTCCTGGGGGGGCACGGGCAAGCCCTCGGACTCTAGCTTAAACTCAAAGCGATCGTTATCTTCAGATAGCCCCAATTCCTGGCATATCCCTAAGCAAAAGTTCACTAAGCCTAAGGGGGCAGGATGGAATGAAAGTTCCCCCAACTCTGCCCGATTGAGCAACAAAATATCATCCAGGAGATTGGTGGTGTGGCGCACATAGGTTTGGATGACTTCCAGATGGTATTGCCGTTTTTGGGGGGTGAGTTGATCCCCAAAGCAACTGAGAATCCCCACGGAGGAAGAAATTACCGCCAAGGGGGTGCGAAATTCATGGGAAGTCATGGCAATAAAGCGGGATTTGAGGTTAGTGAGTTCCTTGGCCTTTTGCCACGATCGCAAAATACTGGCTTCCGCTTCTTTTTGAGTTGTCACATCTGTGATGCGGAATAGATATAAATTGTAGCCACTGGACACGAGGGATTTCGCCGTCACATTGCCCCAAAATTCCATCCCTTGGAAGGTGACATATTCCAGTTCACTGTGCCAAATATCCTGTTCCTGCAACTGTTGGGTGAGGCTCTGGGATTGCTCTTGACCCAAGGGATATTTGAGAAAATTATTCAAGGGACAATGGAGGATTTCTTGTTTATCCAGAGCTTCAAAAATTTCCACAGCCCGCTGATTACAATCCATCACATTCCCCGTGGCAGGATCCACCAAAAACAGGGCATCACTGGCTTGATTAAAAATAGCCTCCGCTAGGTTACGGCTGCGGATTAGATCTAATTCGCTATTTTTGCGATCGGTAATGTCCTCTGCCACCCCCACCATGCGGTAATTCTTCCCTTGGTCATCCTGAAGGGCAAATCCATGGGTTTGCACCCAGCGCACCTCCCCACCAGGCCGCATAATGCGATATTCCACCTGCACTTCTGGCAAGACTTTGGCCTTTTCAAAGGCTTCTAAAACGTGGGGACGATCGCCGGGATAAACCGTCTCAAACCAATTATTTTGGTAAAAGTGGAAAAACTCATAACTTTGTTGCCAAATCTTCTCGTAGCCCGGACTAACATAAACCATGGTAGGAGGACAAAGATCCGCAATCCAAAACACATCATTGATGTGGGTCACTAACTGCTGAAACCGCTCCTCGCTGCGGTGAATAGTTTCTTCCGCTAGGTAATTATCCAGGGTATCCCGCACTAAAGTCACATAGCCAAGATTTTCCCCTTGGCTGCTCCAGAGGGGCATGGAAACCGTACTGGTCACCAGGCCAAACCCCTGCTTATGGCGATAGATATCTGCAAAGTTACCACTACGGTAATGTTCCGATCGTTGGTAAATTTCGTAGGTTTTCTGATCCTTAAAGAGCATGGCAATGGGTTGGTTGATCACCTCGTTTCGCCGGTAGCCAAATAAACGGGAGAAACTGGGGTTAACTAATCGAATTCGGCGATCGCGGTTGGTAAAAACTACCCCATCTGGCAACGCATAAAAAATTGCCTCAAACTCTGCGGTGGCTTGGCGCAATTGCTGAGTACGCTCCATCACCCGATTCTCCAATTCCCCATGGGATTCCTGGAGCAACTGCTGGGCTTGGCGCTGCGCCGTCACGTCCCGCACAATCACCAAAGCCTCCTCGTCATCAATGGGAGCAATGCGCATTTCTTTCCAGCAGGTCACCCCCTCGTAGGTCATGACTTCCACCTCAGTCACCTGGACTTCTCCCGTGGCGAGAACCTTTTGAATCAGAGGCTTGTGATTTTTGATCCAAGATAAAGCTTGATTTTCTTCCCAGTGGGAACCATCCCACTGGAGCCAATCCCAAGCCGAAAAATCCCACTCTTCCCCTAGGGGCATCGGCTGGTGAGGATTAAGGTGATCCCAAGCCGAAAAATCAATCTCGGTCTCCGGTGGGTGTTCTCCCTGTTGATCCACCACATCCAAACAGCGCCCCTGGGCATCCACCCGCAGCAAAAGATCCGGCAAAGCCCGTAAAATCGCTTGTTTACGGGCCTGGCTCACCTGGAGATCATGGGTACGCTGCTCCACCTTGGCCTCCAAATCCGCATTGAGAGCCTGAAGATTTTGGTGCAGTTCCGCCTGATAAATGGCAATGGAAACCTGTGCCCCCAGTTGCTCAAGGAGTTGAATCTCCCAAGATTGGCAAGTGTGGGGGCCATGGAAGTGTTGCACCATCAGCCCCCCCCAAATACAATGGGATTCCTGACTCTCCAGGGACAAGGGGAGCATGGAGGGTGCCCCTTGGAGATCAACGCAACTTCTGGATCCGTACCTGGTGGATTGGATATAAATGGGCAGGGAAATCTGAAATTGGATCCCCAGTTTCCCTAAGGCGGTATGCAAACCATCGGAACTATCCCCTAGATCAAGGTTGCGGCCTGGAGTGCGCAAGTCCAGCAGATTGAGGAGGCTCTCTTGGGGCTGGAATAGGTGGATCCCGTGGAATCGGTGCTCATGATGCTCCAGAATGTCTTGGACAAGACGATCGTCAGGCACTTCTATCTGGGGCGCAGTGGCACTGGCTACCACTTTCACCTTGCTCTGGTTATTGAAGGGGGGCAGCAGTTGATAGATCAGCACCCGATCGACCTTGAGGTAACGGCGCACCAAAGTCACCAAGGTATCCAGAATCTCTGCCACATCAAGAGATTGGCGAATTTGCAGGGTGATGAAGCTTAAAAGACTCTGTAGCTCCTGTTGGCGGGCAATTTGAAGCTGGAGTTCCCGCTGGGTCAACACCGTACTCACCGATCGCTGAAGAGCCGAAGCCGACAACTTGGAGCCAATGAGACAATCACGGGCCCCCGCCTTCATACATTGGATCGCCTGATCCATCGATTCTTCTCCCACCACCATGACCACCGGGATCTGCTCCTGGGTTGTACCCTGGGCAAGGCGGCGCACCACGGACAGGGGATCTTCTGAGGCATCGGAACGATCGCTATCCAACAGCAACAAAGCTGGGTGATGGGCTTGGCACACCTCAACAACCCCTTGCCCTGGATCAATCACGGTTAAAACATAGGGAAAGTCGGCTTCTTCCCCATAAGCCAGATCACTGAGCAGTTGCCAATATTCTTGGGCCTTCTGCTCAGACCTCGCAGCAATAAAAATGCGGGACGATAGGGCAGTCACAAGCAATTTAGGAGGGAATGGGTGACACCCAACCAAAAGAATCTAAACCGTAGGAAGCCTCATGGACTGAGGAAGACAATCTAAATCCTTCAGGCAGGAACTTAACCCACCCCTAGGGATCGGACAGTGCTCCTGATGGTGACTGTCACTCCCCTCTATTTGGTTGCTGTCATGATTGATGGTTTCTATAATAACGCGAGTTTTCCATGAGGTTGACGGTTAGGCTTATTCCCTAGGCAAGCTCTCCATCCAAGTTATTAGCTAAGGGCAGGCAGACAATCACGATGGTTTGTTGGCTATGGGACTGGGCCGACGACCCTGAATCCTTGCCATGGGCTTCCGTGGGGGTCGGGCTGAGGCTGCTGGTGATGGTGATTGTTCCCCCTAGGAGATGGATAATGCGTTGCACGATCGCTAAGCCTAAGCCGTTGCCCTGCTGCTCATGAAGACGGCGATCGAACTGAATATAAGCCCCCACCTGGTGAATTTGTCCCGGAGTCATACCGCGCCCACGATCGCTAACCGTCAAAACAAAATTAGAACCCGTAGCCACCCCATAGAATTCCACGGGAGTCCCTGGCTCAGAAAACTTACAAGCATTATCCACTAATTCTTCTGTGATTTTCTGCACGTATAGCTGTGGCGCAAAGACACACACATCAGCCATGTGAATTTGCAAATCCTCCCGGCGATTGTACTTATCGGCCTGGATTTCTGCAACCCCCATCAAAGCCAACACGGGATAAGCAAAAGCCTGCTGATTCCATTGGGTTTTAGTTTCTGGATGATTAGATTTGAGTTCTAAATCTGCATAAAATAAAAAGTTCTGGGTGCAACGATAAAGCCGCTGGGCTGAGTCATAGACCATGCGGAGCATTTCCTGTTGTTCTTCCGGATCCCAACTATCAGGATGATCTAATAATAAAGACGTGAAGTTAAGAATAGAATTTAAGGGGGTATTCAGTTCATGGGGCAAGGAATAGCTTAGGTTTTTTCGTAGCTGATCCATGCGATCTTGCTGAACTTTTTCTTGCTGGGATTGTTTCGTCAGTTGAGTCCTAATGGCGGCCAGCACTTCATGGGGAGTAAAGGGCTTCGTTAGATAGTCATCAGCCCCTAAAACCATCCCTTCCCGCAAGTCCGATCGATCGGCCTTAGCTGTTAACAAGATTACGGGTATTGTTGCTAAATCTGGCGACTCTCGTAGTTTCTGCAATAAACCATATCCATCTAATTTAGGCATCATTACGTCAGAAATAATTAAATCGGGAAACTCCTGCTGGGCTATGATTAAACCCTTTTCCCCATCCTGAGCAAGAAGAGCCTCATAGCCACCTAGCTCTAGAATTTCCTGTAGGTTTAGGCCAATTTGGAGTTCATCTTCAACAATTAAAATACGCTGCATAGTTTTCAATCTTTAACTAAAGTTTGGCAGACTACAGGGCGCCTCGACTAATTAAAATTTAGCCCCGACAGTCTACGGAAAAACTAGGATTGCAGTGACCAATTTATGGGTCAAGGCAATTAAGCGAGGTGCCCTAAAATAATGAGCAGACTAAAATAATAAGCTATTGGGTTCTAGGGGATATATCGAGGGCTAGGGGAATCGGAAGCCCTACCAGGGGGGATTCCCTAGGGATGATATTAAACCTAGGTTATTATCCTTTTTGCATCTCCCATAGTACTTTCTGCATCGCACTTCCTGGGGCAGCTACTCATACCCTAGGCGCTGGAATTTCTAGCTGGGAGAGTTGGGATCCAAAAAGTCAATGATTGCGTTAGCAAACTATTCTGGAACAGCTACAACCTTGGAATAGCTACATTATACTGCTGAAATTGAATTGGCTAGTTAGGGAGGGTAATAACTTTACTAAATATTACTTGATGATTTCAAAATGTAACCATAGGTGAAGTTCTGTAAAGATAGAGAGTCTGCTCCTAAGTTATTTCTGACATTCATCTAAGCGCCTAAGGGAATCAACTCTAGGCTCTGGCTAGAGAAAATTAGTCTGTGCTGATTTAGGAGGACGATCGCTCAGGTTCGGTGAGTAAACCACCCATCAACAAGCCATCCTGTTCCCTAAGCAGCAAGGGCGCACCAGTGGCGAGAAACTTGGGACAGAATCGCCATGATATCCTCTGTGGTAAACGGCTTGTTGAGGATTTGGTGGCATCCCCAGGCTTTGAAGCGATCGATCGCGGGGCCATCAAAACTAGCACTGAAGGGAATAATATGGGGAGTATTAGCCTGGTTGTACAGATCATTGTACAAATCATAAATATGTTTAGTTGCGGTGACCCCATCCATGCGGGGCATTTGCAAGTCCATGATAATCACATCATAATCTTCCCCTACCCCTTGGGTAAGTTTGACCTTTTCTACCGCTTCTTGGCCATTCCAGACAGAGTCAGGATTGTAGCCTAAACCCCGCAAGACCGTTAGCATTAAGTAGTGGCTGGGTTTGCTATCTTCCACCAATAGAATTTTCAAGGGGAAGTATTGGGCAAAGGTCATTTTGTAGGGTGCAGAGGTCGAGGAATGATCCGGATAACTATCAGTAACGAAGTTGGGATGACGGGCAGAAACTTGGTGACGAATGTGGGTTGCGCTGGGAATCATAATCTGGTGGGGTGGTAGTTATAAGAGACTTTAGCAACAACTAAATTGTAAATTTATATTTCGAGCAATACATCGGGGTTGATTGGGATTTTTTGTGGGGTTGCATTTGTGGGGAAATACTGGGGTCTCAAAATTTAACTATCGGGAATTACTGAGAGAGTCAAGGTCGATCGGGGTCATTCATGGGGGGCAACTTCTGTAGATTTGCGATCAAACCCTCGCCATGGGAGCTTGGGGGGGCGGGGAGCCAGTGGCTCCGATCGTTAAACCGAAGAATTTGCTGGGTTGTGGTCATGTCACAGCTAGGGCTATGGGCCGTGATCAGATCCTGGGACAAAGCCTGCCAAGTCAACTCAAACCGTGCCGTACAGCCGATTTCCATCCCCCACACTCGATCGCTGCCCCACAGTGCCGCTAACAAATAGGGCAAGATTCCCCCATGGCTAATCACCCACAGGCGATCGTCCGGGCCATGGTGGTACAGGTCTTCCGTGAAACTATGGGCACGATCCCGACAATCCCTAGGGGACTCGGCTCCGGGAATGGGAATCCACTGGGGAGATCGCTCCAATTGGGCGCATAGATCTGGGTTATGGCTTTGGGCCTGGGCCCAGGTGAGTCCTGCAAAAATGCCGTTATCCATTTCCAGCAGGCGGGCATCTTCGCGGATCTGGGGATCCTGAGCATAACGGAGGCTTGGGGCAGATGGATCCCCCAGGGCTAAGGAATTTCCCAGGGGAAAGGTTTGGGTGATAGCCTGGAGGGTTTGGCGGGCGCGGCGGGTGGGGCTGAGGTAAATATGGGTGGGGTAGGGGGGCGGCAGGGGGGGGGAGATTACGGGGTCGATCGCCTGGGTCAACTCCTGGGTCAACTTCTGGGCCAACTCCTGGGCTAACTGCTGCCCCAGGGCTTGGGCTTGGTGCCAGCCGCGATCGCTCAGGGGCCAGTCTGGAGCCGCAGCCCCCGCCATACAGCGCGATCGGTTGCCCTCCGACTCCCCATGGCGCACCAACATCAACCACGTCATGAGGGGGGCACCTCCAAGGGCAGAAACACCGTCAGCACCTCCCCTTGGCTAGAGGTTTCCCGTACCTTCAGCTTGCCCCCCAGGGCGTGGAACAGGTTTTTGGTCACCTCCAGATTGAGGCTAACGCTGCCCGTATCTGGCTGGAACATCAGTAATTGTCCCAGGGCTTGGAACTGGGGCGGGTTTGGATTGCTGAGGGGAGCCGCAAACTCCCGATCCCAGGGGGTTGTCCCCAGGCTAGGGGGGGGCGGCAGGGGATCCACCGCCTGAAGCTGGACTTTCAACTGGGGGCCTGCCAGGGAGACTTCCACTTCAATGTGGCTCCCGGCGGGCAGATGGCGGGTGAAGCGCTCAATCAGTCCCGTGAGGGCCTGTTCCAGCATGGTGGGATCGCTGACCACCAGGGGCATTTGGGGGGGGAGGCTGACCGCGAGGGTGAGGTTGCGGCGGCTGGCTTGCTTTTGCCAGCGGGGTACATTGGTCTGGAAAACTTGATCAAGGGCTGTGGCGGCTAAGTAGCGGGGCCGGGGCTGGCTCTGGGTTTCCATTTCTGCGGCTCGGAAAATCAAATTAAAGCGATCGATCTGCTCCGTACATTCATGATCAATCACATCCAACCGCTTGAGAACCTCCGGAGCCAAATCCTGCCGCCGCAACAACAGCCGGGTGAGGGTGCGGATGGTGGCCAAGGGGGTGCGAACCTCATGGGCCAGGGCTTGCAACAGGTGCAGATCCCCCAGGTGCAAATCCCCGCTCTCTGGGGGGGGTAGGGGGGCGATCGAGCCGTCGTGATGGAACCCAGGGGCCTCCGCGACCTTGGCGGGGGTGGGGGCAATGGAAGAGTTGACCAGGTGGGCGGCCCAACCGTGGCAAAACTGGCTCACCTGGCGGTAATCAGGAACACAGGGGGGGAAGGCTTGGAACCCTTGGGCAATGGTGGCGGCCCGATCGGGATGGGTCAGGTTGGCGCGGGCCTGCAAGACTTCCCCACAGCGTTGGACGATCGCCGGATCAAAGGAAAACTGGAACCCAGAACGGGGGTGGGCCTCGGATCCCAACACCAACACCAGCCCCCAGTGACGGGTGACCACCAAACAAAACTGCTCCGTATTCAGGGGATCCTTGGGCAAGAGGGGCAACAGACCGGGCCCTAGATCCCAGGATTTAGCGGGTCGATCGCCGCCCCCTTCCCCGGTTTCCCCGGCTGGTAGCAACTGCAACGGGGGACTCAGCCAGCCCAGCAGCAAATCAGGAATAAACACCCAAGTAGCCAAGGCCCCCAATCCTTCCCCCTCCTGGAACATGGGCAGGGGGCCACACAGCACCATCCCCGCCACGGCATCTTCTGGGGGGTCTGGGGTGGGGGCGGGCATCCACTGGCCCAGGGCCGCGATCGCCCCCATCCACAGGCGTTCCCCTGGGCTACGTCCTTCCTCCCTTGGGTCTCGCTCCTCCAAAAATGGCTCTGGGAATCCCCCTTGGGAATCCGGGGGCAGCATATCCTGGAGAATTTCGCTGAGTGTTGGTAACAGCCATTGGCTCATGGAGGCTTCCCCCCTGGGTAGACAATTGGGTGAAGGTTTTGCTCTCCCATTGTAGGAGTAGGGGAGAGATGGTTGCGATCGCAATATCCCTACCCGATCGCCTAGGGCGCAATAAGGGCACAATTTTTATGAGTGTGCCATACAGAATCATGACAGATTGATCAAGAGGGTTGATCTTAAGCTGGGAGCCAACTTCTCAAAATATTAATGATGACTGGAGTGAAAGGTTCCATCCGACCCTTTTGAGGTTGTGACAGGTCACTGATTAACATCTCTAACAATTCTTCATCCTCTAAGCCTTCATCTGGATAATTGCTTGCGTTTTTCGATCAGGGCACGGTTATTTTTCTCATGATCACCCAGATTTAAGACTTGAATTGTAACGATTGCTCGATCGCTCAATCCTTCTACCCGGCCACTCATTTTGAATCGCAGTTCTCTTTCACATTCTGCCATCAGAGGAGTTAGGGGCAAGTGGTGAGATTTATGAGCATCACCGCATTGATTAGAGGTATTACAACTAGCGACAATATTTGAAAAGTCAAGGGTGCGTCCAGGATTCAGATTTTGAGCTTCTAAGTGCTCATTATGGCAAGCATCAATGTCTTGGATCTGCTGGCAGCAATAAGCACAAAGATAAAATTGTTCCTCTAGGGCATATTGTCGAATAATTCGTCGAATGTCTTCAGGTAACTGATGATAGCGTCCATGAGGATTTGTTCGTTTCCAGGCTTTTAAACTGGACGGTTCAGCCCCTTTATCAATGGTTCGCATGACGCAATTCTTGTTTACGCAGTAGTAATTTAGCTTTGACTAATTCGAGATGATTGGTAGGGAGTTCCTCAGTTAATTTTGCCAGTAATTGTTGAGCCTCCGTTAGCTTTGAATCTTGTATAGCATCCAGCAGATCATTGAGATCAGTATTAATTTTCTCATTACGGATACTGGTATCCATGACATCCAATAAGACAGTATTAGCATCTTGCCCATACTGCGAGGGTAATTGTCGCAATTCACCATTCGTTAAGGTGTAAACTAAAACATCTTTGCGATCGCTAATCACTAGGGGTGAATGGGTAGTCAGCACAAACTGACAATTGGGGAAAGTTTCGGTCAGGCGATCGCAAAGGCTGCGTTGCCAAGAGGGATGTAGATGCAAATCAACTTCATCAATCAAAACGATACCATCGCCTTCTAGAGGATTCTCTAGGGCAGGATTCAGCATGGCTAGACGGCGGGCAATATCACCAACCAGAGCCATTAGGGATTTTTCGCCTTGTGAAAGTTGGGCTACATTCAGGGTTTCACCATTTTTGTCCACTGCCATGTAGAGATGAGGTTTACGACGGACTCTAAGGTTATCCATGTGGGGCATAAATCGGCGGATGGCGGTACGAACTGCGGTGAGTTGTCGATCTTTAGCTGAGGCGTTGCGTTCGTTTAACCACTGCCATAGGTCTTGATTGGTTTGGGCGAGTGGTCTGAGTTGGTTGAGAACATCTTCAGGAACTCCTGATTCATTTTCAGTATCTTCCCGTTCTCGGAACCATTCAAAAAAGTGACGAAAATCAACGCCCTGACTTAAGGAGTTATCATAACCATCTAATTGTAAAAAGGTGTGCTTAGTCCTAATTGTTAGTGGAATATCCAGCACGACACGCTCGACAGGATAAAACGCAATTAGGGGCAGGCTAGTTTTGTCATCATCGGTGAGGGCATCACGATAACGATGGGCTAAGCGAGTGCAGTCATTGAGGTTGCTAGTATATTGGGATTTACGTCCTTTTCTACTTTTTGTAAGAGTCCATCTGAAATAAGGGTCAATCTCGCGTTGAGCGCGATCGTTTAATGATTGAGAGGAATCCCAGATTATGATTTCAATACTGCCTGCATTAGCGGTGTTGAGTATGTCATCTTCAAGAATAGGGTTACCGCTACCTCTCTCTGTCAGTAAACGAGCAGTAAACCAACTTAGAGAAGTTGCTAAGGATTTCAATACAGAAGTTTTACCAGCCCCGTTATTACCAACAAAGACGGTAATCTTGCTAGGGTTTTGTTCTGTGGGCGCTAAGGAAATTCCCAGGTTTTCAAATAGCCCGATGTTATTTAAAATGACCCGTTGAATTTCCATCGCAGTAAAGTTCAAACCTCAGAGTTTTTTGTACTTACAACAGAACCCCAAACAACATTTGAAGATACTTACCTCTACTATACTCTCAAAACGTTTACATCCAGACAGTTTCGTCCCAATCTTCAGATAGATGAAATTACAAACATATAACGTTCCGGGTAAACGGCGGCAAGTTGCCTTTGCATCACCGCCCAGATGGGAACATATCACTTTGGAACGATCGCCCAGGGTTCGGGGCAACCACGGGGGGATTGCCCCTACCGGATGGGTCAATTGGCCAAAGTGAAATGCTTCCCCTCTCTCATTGTTACATACAGCAAACAACTGAAAACTTGCTTTGGGATTTGGGGAGAGAGGGCGGGTTTGGGGAGGTTGGGGACGATCGCCCAAAGCTCTGGGTTAAACTCGCCCCTATCGGTTGGTGATGTTAATGATCTCCTTGGGGATACTCCTGCCATAGGGAAGTAACCTGTCGCAAACTTTGGTACTGGCCATGGCCCAAAATTAAATGATCCAGCAAAGGAATCCCCAGCAATTGCGCCCCCTGGAGCAACTGACAAGTCACTTGAATATCCTCTGGGCTGGGTTCCACATTGCCAGAGGGGTGATTGTGGGCCACGATCGCCCGCGTTGCTCCCTGGCGAATCACCTCCCGGAAAATATCACGGGGATGGGCTAAGGTTTGGGTTGCGGTGCCAATGGAAATAATTTTGGTGCCGATCGGGCGGTTCTTCACATCCAACATCACCACCGCAAACCGTTCCTGGCTTTCCCACATTAAATCAGCACTGAGCAAATCCGCCCCGGCCTTGGGGCTATCAATGGGATCCTTACTGGGGGGGCGCGACTGAAACACCCGCTTGCCCAACTCAATGCCCGCTAAAATCGTCGCGGCTTTGGCGGGGCCCACCCCATGGATTTGGGTTAATTCCGCTGCCCCAACTTCCCGCAATACCGCCAGGGGATCCCGTTGATCTTCCCCCAAAAGCTGCAAAATATGCTGCCCCAACCCCACCGCTGAGAGCTTGCCGGGCCCTTGCCCCGTGGCCAACAAAATCGCCAGCAATTCCGCATTGGACAGTTGCCGCACCCCATGGCTCAAAAGCCGCTCCCTGGGGCGTTCGGTGGGGGGCAAGTCAAGGATGCGCAGGTTATAGGTCATGGAAGGGGACGATCGGCTAAGGGTTTATGCTGATATTGTCCCATTGGGAGGGTACTTTAGCGGGTTAGTCCCTCATCCCCCAGCCCGTTGTCCCATGGGAGGCGAAGGGGAGCCAGAAGTTAGCCCCTCATCCCCCAACCCCTTCTCCCACCAGGGGCGAAGGGGGGTAAGAGAATCAAGAATTTAGGGGCAGGTTTTTGAGAAAATTTAGGGTATTGGCCGGAAATTTATCAAAACCTGCCCTGGGGTAGCCCTTAGCGCGATCGCCGCAACACCTCTAGGGCCTCTTGGTATTGGCGATCGTCCTGGGTGCCCCACTGGATCCGGGGGAGGGGCGGCGAGTCCACCTCATAATCTGGGTGAATCCCTTCTTTATTGATGTCGTGGTGGCGGGGGGTTTCGTATTTGGCCACGGTGACCGCCATGCCAGAGCCATCCACCAGGGGGAAAAGGGACTGGATTAAGCCTTTGCCGAAGGTGGTTTCTCCCACCAGGACGGCGCGATCGTTTTCCTGCAAGGCCCCCGCCAGGATCTCACTGGCGCTAGCGGTGCCCCGGTTCACCAACACCACTAAAGGGGCATCCGTGAGGGCGAAACCATTGGCCTGGAAGGAACCCTGAACCCCCTGGCGATCGACCGTATAGACCACCGTGCCCCGATCGAGCCACAGCCGCGCCACTTCAATCCCCGCCTGCAACAGCCCCCCTGGGTTATTGCGCAAATCCAACACATAGACCCCGGCCCCATCCCGCTCCAAGTCCAGCAGGGCATCTTCCATTTCCGTGCGGGAGTTGCCATTGAACTGCAACAGGTGAATGTAGCCCACGGGGGGCAGGTCTTTCTCTTGGCGCAGGTCGGACACCACGGAGGTGAGGGTAATTACATCCCGCACCACTTCCACCTCCCAAAGTTGCCCATCCTCAGCCCCAGGGCGTTGCACCGTCAGGCGCACCGGGGTTCCCCGCAGGCCGCGCATCAGTGCTGCCGCTTCGTCGAGGGTGAGGCCCAGGGTGGGGGTGCCGTCGATCCCTTGGATGTGATCCCCTGGGTGGAGTCCGGCGCGTTCGGCGGGGGATCCGGCGATGGGGGCGATGACGATAATATCCCCGGTGGTGCGATCGGCGACAATTTGCAGCCCTACGCCGGTGAGTTCCCCAGCGGTGGTCATTTGCAGGTTGCGGTATTCGTCGGGTTCCAGCAGCCGGGTGAAGGGATCATCCAGGCTGGCTAACATTTCCCGAATGACCCCATAGGTGGCGGCGCGATCGTTGAGGGGTTGGCTCAGGACGGTTTGGCGCACGGCCCACCAGTTTTGATGGTTAAAGGACTCATCTAAATAGGCTTGGCTCACGACCCGCCATGCTTGGTCAAAGAGCCGTTGTTCTGCGGTGAGGGCAAGGGTAGACTGAGCCGGGATCCCCAGCCATAGGACTCCTTGGAGGAGGATATGCAGCAGGGCAAGGGAGAGGATTT
>Ga0129333_10004159_pt1 | contig 13542 bp, 11 predicted proteins | sample CPB6_08_DNA_FD_94474 | JGI IMG/M metagenome (GOLD analysis project Ga0129333, IMG submission 94474) | Freshwater to marine salinity gradient microbial communities from Chesapeake Bay, USA - CPBay_Sum_0.6_0.8_DNA | ecosystem: Environmental > Aquatic > Marine > Coastal | place: USA: Chesapeake... | reverse complement strand
CATGAGCATCGACGAAGCCCGCATGCAGGAGGCCTGGGCCGACCCCAAGGTGGCCAACATCGTCTACCACGACTGGGAGGCGTCGACGTACGACGAGAAGTGGAGCATCTCCTACGACGAGCGTTGCATCTCCTATGCGCGTGACCGCTATGTGCACGTTGCCGGTGCAGCGGGGTGGCCGGCGAATCGCATGCTCGAGATCGGTGCCGGCACGGGGTTCTTCACGCTTAACCTCATGCAAGCCGGGCTCGCGCGCACCGCTGTCGTCACCGACATCAGCTCCGGCATGGTCGACGTTGCCGTGCGCAATGGTCAGGCGCTCGGCCTTGACGTCACGGGGCGGACGGCGGACGCCGAGGCGCTGCCCTTCGATGATGCGGAGTTCGATCTCGTCATCGGCCATGCCGTGTTGCACCACATCCCCGATCTCGACCTGGCGTTCCGCGAGATCCTGCGCGTCCTCAAGCCGGGGGGGAGGTTCGTCTTCTGCGGTGAGCCCACCGCGAAGGGTGACGTGGTCGCACGCCGCCTGTCGAGCCTGACCTGGTGGGCAGCCGGCCGCGCGACGCGCCTGCCGATACTGCGCGATCGCTACGCCAAGACACCGGAGGAGCTCGCTGCGTCCTCCGAGGAGGCGCGCCTGGAGGCGGTCGTCGATCTGCACACCTTCGATCCCGATGCACTCGCTCGACTCGCGATGCGGGCGGGCGCGATCGACGTCGAGACGGTCACCGAGGAGCTCACCGCATCATGGTTCGGATGGCCGGTGCGCACCCTCGAGGCAGCGGTCAAGCCCGGCTCGCTCGGCTGGAACTGGGCGATGTTCGCCTACCGCACCTGGATGGCCCTCGATGCCCTTGACCGTTCCGCGCTCGCGCGTGTCGTGCCCGATGAGTTGTTCTACAACGTCAGCGTGACCGGGATCCGGCCCTGAGTCGCGATCGCGATCCCCGACAGGCACGGTTCCTCACCGTCGCCTCATTGCGATGGATCATCCGCAATCGCGCCTGGTCATGGTGGTACCTCGTGCGCTACTGGCGCTTCCTGATCTTCCGCATCCGCAATCCTCACATCGTCACGGAAGGCTTCGTCTTCCTCGGCCGACGCGTCGAGGTGTACGCCCGTCGTGGCTACGGACGTCTGATCCTCGGCAGGTGGGTCCATATTGGCGACGAGAACAGACTCCGATGTCATGAGGGCACGATGCGCGTGGGGGACAAGTGCGTATTCGGCCGGGATAACACCGTGAACTGCTTCCTGGACGTCGAATTCGGCGAGGGGACCATCGTCGCGGACTGGGTCTACGTCTGCGACTTCGACCACGTGACCGATGACGTGCACGTGCCGATCAAGGACCAGGGCATCGTCAAGTCACCGGTGCGCATCGGTCCCGACGTGTGGATCGGTGCCAAGGCATCCGTGCTTCGCGGCTCCACGATCGGCCGTGGCTGCGTAATTGCCGCTCACGCCGTGGTGCGCGGTGATATTCCTGACTACTCCGTCGTAGGCGGCATCCCCGCTCGTGTGATCAAGGATCGACGCGACGTCTACGACGCCTCGGTGGAGCGTCGCGAGGCTCTCGCGGACATCGCGCGCAAGACGGCCGTGGCGGCCCGTCGCAATGCGGGCGATGAGCCGATCGTCGACTCAGGAGTGCAGGAGATTGACAGCACGATCGGGGATGCGCACCGCGGGGATCTCGCCGGGCCGCGCTGACCGCGTCGCTCGGTCGTAGACCTGAGCGACTTCGTCCGCGAGCACCGTCCAGCCGTACGCATCGCGAAGCAGTGCCCTGGCCTTGCGCGCCATGCGCGAGGAGCCTGAGGGATCCGCGATCGCTGCGGTGACGACGCGGGTGAGGTCCGCGACATCGCCGGGTGTGAATGTGCGCCCGGTGGCACCGTCCTCGACGAATTCCGCAAGGCCTCCGGTCCGTGCCACGACGAGGGGTGCGCCCAAGGCGGCACCCTCGAGTGCGACGAGGCCGAAGGGCTCGTAGAGGCTCGGGACGACCAGCACGTCGGCGGCGGCGATGAGTGCGTGCAACTCCGCCTCGGGCAGCCAACCGGCGAAGTCAACCGCTCGGCCCAGTCGACGTCGGCGCACCTGCTCGACGAGCACATCCTCACGGCTACCTCGCCCGGCGATGACCGCCCGGAGGCCGGGGTGCGCGCGTCGCAGTCGAGGTAGCGCATCGATAAGAGTGTGTGCGCCCTTCTCCCATTCGAGACGGCCGACGAAGACGACCAGCGGGCCATGCGGGCCATGGGCGTTACGAGCACGGGACGTGCGCTCCGCGGAGGCCCGCCAGCGCACGGTGTCGATGCCGTTCGCGATGACGCTGAGGCGCTCCTGTGGGCGGTCGAAGAGTCGCTCGATCTCGCGGCGCATGTGCTGAGAGCACACGATCACTCCCTGTGCCTGGTGCACGAGCCAGTGCTCGGTGGAGTGGATCGCATCGGAGAGCGGTCCCGGGAGCCAACCTTGGTGCCGCCCTGCTTCGGTGGCGTGGATCGTCGCCACGAGTGCTGAGGCAGGCAGGATGTCGCGCAGGCCGATGGCCGCGTGCGCGGTGACCCAGTCGTGCGCGTGCACGATGTCCGTGGCGCCGGCGCCGGCGGCGGCTGCGGCGCGCACCATACCCGTCTGCATGCCGAGCACCCAGGCCAGCAGGGTCTCCTCGGAAAAGGGCACGTGGGGAGGGTCATGCGGTGCGCGGATGATGCGCACCCCGTCGATGATCTCCGTGGTGAGTCGATCATCCTCCGACTGGCTCAGCACGATCACGTCGTCGCCCCGAGCTGCCTGCGCGCGCGTGAGCGCCTCGACATGGCGTCCGAGGCCTCCGTAGATCAGGGGCGGGTACTCCCACGCCACGTGCATGATGCGCATCGCTGGAGCATAGGACTGCTACGCGACCAGGAAGCCGCGCGCATCCAAAGAGCCGAAAGCGTGATCGCGAGCCGAAAGGATTGCCGCGAGACGCGTGGCGTCGTCGGCACGGCCTTCCTGCAGCGCATGCACCAGGCCGGCGGTCGCCCCGGCATGGCCGGCGAAGCGCTCGCGGGCGTAGCCGGCGGCCGTGTCATGGCTCACCATGAAGGCCCAGTCGCTGGACAGAGCGAGGAGGAGTTCGCGCACGAGCTGGTCGTGCGGCCGGGATCGCGCACTCCGTGGGTGCGTGGCGTCGAGAGCGGCTAGCGCCTCCTTGGCGAGCGAACCCTGTCGATCGGCGATGTCCTCGGGCCCGGTCCAGACATGCCAGTCCTTGCCGAGACCCCACGACCCCGCACCGGGGTGGACCCGCCCGACGGGATCGGCAGCGAGATCGGTCAACGTCGCGACCTGCACTCCGGCTTCGGGCAGCAGGTCCAGGACGCGATCGAGCCAGGCGGGTCCTTCGTGCCACCAGTGCCCGAAGAGTTCGGTGTCGAAGGCCACCGCGACATGGGGCGCCCGACGTCCGTCTTCGTGCGACGCACAATGTTCGAGTCGCCGGCGTACGACGTCAACGAAGTCGTGCGCATCGTGCTCAACTCGCGCGCGCGCAGCATCGACGTCGTACGGCGCCTTGTCCTGAGACTCGACCTGCTGCCCCGTGACGCGCGCGGGTCGGAAGCCCCACTCGTGGTCGAAGGTGTGGAAGTCGCGGTACCACCGGTTGCCGGGATATCCCCGTCGCGGCGACCAGACGCGGTACGTGACCTCGAGGTCGCGTCCTACGACGCGGACATCGCTGTCGCCGAGTAGCCAGGTGTCGCTCGTCGTCGCGCCCGCGCTGAGCAGGCTCGGGCCGTCAAGCACGATGTGTTCGACGCCGGCATGCGCGAGCGTGGTCTCCATGCCCGGCTCCCATGCGCACTCGGGAGTCCAGGCACCGCTTGGGCGTCGGCCAATCCGGCGCATCGCGTCGTCGAGGCCCTGCACCAGGCTCGCGCGCGCAAGGCGCTCGGGCACCAGCGGGGTGAAGGTGTGGGTGAGCGGCCCTCCGAGGATGTCGACTGTCCCGGAGTCGACCAGCGGTCGCAGTGCCGCGGATCCACCCGCGCTCCAGTGCGCTTCGAAGTCCTCGAGCGCTTCCGCCGCCGCGAGATACTCCCGCTGGCCCACGACCCGGCGGTCGCCCTCGCGCACAGTGGCCATGCCCGCGGCCCGCGTCTGCCAGTAGCCCAGCCACGTGTGCTGAGCCTCGACCATGCACGGCGCATCCCACTGCGCCGCGACGATCGGCGTGACCCCGAGCGTGATCTGCCCGCGCTCGCCGTGCTCCGCGCGGCGACGCAACATGGCGAAGAGGGGTTGATACGACGTGCCCCATGCCTGGTGCAGCCACTCCTCCCCGACGGGCCAGGCTCCGTGGTGCGCGACCCAGGGCAGATGGGTATGCAGCACGATCGCGAGTCGACCCACGGGCCGCGTCATACGCCCGCCCGTGCGATGGCGAGCAGGTCCTGCGCCTGTGCGAGGTGCGGATCGTGCGGCGCGAGCGGGGATGCGTCGACCTCAAAGTCACGTGCATCGACCGACGCCACGAAGTCGCTCAGGGGGAGGGGCCAGGTGTCGCTGACGGCGGCAGCGATCTGCGCGGCGACGATGGGGCCGTTCTCGGCTTCCCACGCACTGATGCGGGCACCGTGGTGGATCCCGCGCATCTCGACATCCAAGAAGCCGGCATCGCGCAGGGCCGCATCGACCTGCTCCGCGTCGAACTCCTCCACGTGAAAGGGATTGATCGGCTTTTCGCCACGCCCGAGCCCGGGGGAGAAGGTCACTCGCTGAGGGGTCGTGACGATGAGCTCTCCCTGCGGTCGGAGCACGCGCCGGCAGTCGCTGAGGAAGCCGGGGAGATCCCATAGGTGCTCGATGACCTGCAGGGACACGACCGCGTCGACGCTCGAGGTGCGCAGCGGAAGCGCCGCGAGGTTGGCCTGCACGGCGGGGACCTGCGGGTATCGAGCGCGCAGGTGGCGGCAGACATCGCCGTCGTACTCCACGGCGATGGCGGGAGCGAGCATGGCGGTGCCGTAGCCCTCGCCGGCACCGGCATCGACCACGATCCGGTGCTCTTCAGGTCGTCGCGCGGCGATCCAGGTGTACGCCACCTCGTGGCGGGCGAACCAGTACTCCTCGCGCGGGAGCCCGGGCACGGTGCGCTCCCCGGTCGCCGGGATGGTCACCGCCCCAGGGTGCCGTACGGCGTCCCTGCCGTGGCGCCCAGCCTGCGGCCCAGGGGTCGTCGACCCCACGGCGCTGCTGCGGTGGACACGGGGTGGTGAAGGGCAGGGCCGAGGGGGCCCCGGGTCGGGAGGCGAGGAAGGATACTGGCGAGTAACATCGCGTCAGGATGTCCCGTCATCGCCGATAAGAGGAGTGATCGTGAAGATCGCCGTCTGCGTGAAGCAGGTCCCCGACACCTGGGCTGAGAAGAAGCTCCAGGATTCGGATTCGACCCTCGACCGCGAGTCCGCCGAGGGAGTGCTCAATGAGCTCGACGAGTACGCCGTCGAGGAATGCCTGCGGATCGCTGAGGCATCCGGTGGCGAGGTGGTTGTCGTGTCGATGGGCCCTGAGCGCGCCGCGGAGACGATCCGCAAGGCGCTGAGCATGGGCGCGGACGCCGGCATCCACCTTGTCGATGACGCACTGCACGGCTCTGACGCCATTGCGACGTCGGCCGCGCTCGCCAAGGTCCTCGAGGGACGCGGATTCGATCTCATCGTGTTCGGTTCCGAGTCGACCGACGCGCGCATGAGCGTCGTTCCCGCCATGGTCGCGGAGCGCCTCGGCCTACCTCAGGTCACCTTCGCGCAGAAGGTCGATGTCGACGGATCTGTCGTCCGGATCGAGCGCCTCACCGACTACGGCTACGACACGGTCGAGGCCAGCCTCCCCGCGGTCGTCTCGGTCGTGGAGAAGATCAACGAGCCGCGCTACCCGTCCTTCAAGGGGATCATGGCGGCCAAGAAGAAGCCGGTCGAGACGCTCACCGTCTCCGACATCGGCCTGGACCCCTCTGCGGTCGGTCTCGGCGCCGCGTGGAGCGTTGTCGCAGGCTTCGCGGCCCGCCCCCCGAAGGCGGCCGGCACCATCGTCACCGATGAGGGTGAGGGTGGCGTGCGCATCGCCGACTACCTGTCCGAGCAGAAGTTCATCTAGGAGGCCTGGAGATGTCAGAGATCCTCGTGCTCGTCGAGCACTCCGACGGTGCCGTCAAGAAGGTCACCCTCGAGCTGCTCACCCTCGCCCGCAGTCTGGGCACTCCCGCTGCGGTGTGGCTAGGAGCCGGCTGCTCCGATGCCGCTGTCGCCACGCTCGGCGAGTACGGCGCCGACAAGGTCTATGTCGCCGACTCCGCTGAACTCGATGACTTCCTCGTCGCCCCCAAGGCCGAGGCGATGGCACGTGTGCTTGCTGATTCCCAGGCGGCCGCCGTGCTCATCCCGTCGACCGCTGAGGGCAAGGAGATCGCGGGACGGCTCGCGATCAAGGCCGGTTCGGGTGTCATCACCGATGCGGTGGGTGTCGCTGCCGATCTCAGTGCGACGCAGAGTGTCTTCGGTGGATCCACTGTCGTGACGTCGAAGGTCTCGACGGGCACCCCGATCATCACCGTGCGTCCCAACTCCGTTGCGCCGGAGCCTGCCGCCGGTGCGGCAGCGCGCGTCGACGTGACTGTCGACATCTCGGACGCGGCGAAGTCCGCGCGCGTGACCGACCGCACGGTGGCGCGTAAGGGCGGACGACCCGAGCTCAGCGAGGCGGCCATCGTCGTCTCGGGCGGTCGCGGTGTGGGCGGTGCCGAGGGATTCGGCGTCGTCGAGGCTCTCGCTGACACGCTCGGAGCCGCGGTGGGCGCGTCGCGCGCGGCGACGGATGCCGGGTGGTACCCCCACCAGTTCCAGGTGGGCCAGACCGGCAAGACGGTCTCTCCGCAGCTCTACATCGCCAATGGCATCAGCGGCGCCATCCAGCATCGCGCGGGTATGCAGACCTCCAAGACGATCGTGGTCGTCAACAAGGATCCGGAGGCTCCGATCTTCGAGCTCGCAGACTTCGGCGTGGTGGGAGATCTCTTTACCGTCGTGCCACAGCTCACCGAGGAGATCGGCAAGCGCAAGGGCTGATGTTGAGGTCCAGGTAGGCTCGCCCCGTGCAGTCCGAGCGCGCGTATCTCGATCATGCTGCGACCACCACCGTGCTCCCCGAGGCGGTGGAGGCCTGGCTCGACGCCTCCGCGCGCGTCGGCAACCCGTCGAGTCTGCACTCCTCCGGGCGCAGTGCGCGACGCGTGGTGGAGGAAGCCAGGGAGTCGATCGCTGACGACCTCCTGGTGCGCCCGAGTGAGGTGCTCTTCACCTCGGGTGGCACCGAGGCCGACAATCTCGCGGTCAAGGGGATGGTCTGGGCGCATCCGGATCGACCCCGGATCATCTGCTCTGCGATCGAGCATCACGCCGTGCTCGATCCGGTCCTCTGGCTAGGTGAGCAGGGGCGTGAGGTCTCCTGGCTTGGCGTCGACGGACGCGGTCGGGTTGACCTCGATCAACTGCGCGCGAGCCTTGCCGACGATGTGGCGCTCTGCACGGTCATGTGGGCCAACAACGAAGTCGGCACGGTCCAGCCCGTTGCCGCTATCGCGCAGGCATGTGCCGAGGCGGGCGTTCCCTTCCACACCGATGCCGTGCAGGCGATCGGCCAGGTGCCAGTCGATGCGTCGCTGCCGGGCATCACCTCGCTCGCCGTGAGCGGGCACAAACTCGGTGCGCCCGTCGGGACAGGGGCGCTCATCCTGCGCCGCGGCGCCCGGATCGCACCCCTCACCCACGGTGGAGGTCAGGAGCACGACGTGCGCTCAGGCACCTTCGACGCAGCAGGTATCGCTGCCCTCGCCGTTGCTGTCCATCATGCGGTGACCCATCAGGCCGATCACGCCCTCCGCGTGCGTGCTCTCAGGGATGACCTCATCCACGGGATCACCTCGGTGGCTCCCGGCGCTGTCGTCAACGGCGATCTCGACGACCGGCTCCCCGGCAATGTGCACGTGTCCTTCCCCGGGTGCGACGGAGACACGCTCCTCATGCTCCTCGATGCTGCAGGCGTCGAGTGCTCGACCGGATCGGCCTGCACTGCCGGCGTCCCCGAGCCGTCGCACGTCCTCGAGGCGATGGCGGTCAGCCCCGCTGTGGCTCGAGGGTCGCTGAGGTTCTCCCTGGGCCGGACGAGTTCGGCCGCGGACGTGGAGCGCGTCATCGACGTGCTCCCCGCCGTCCTGGACCGCGCATCGCGAGCGTCGTCACCGCGTCTGCGACAGGCGCGCTGAGATGCGCGTCATCGCGGCCCTGTCCGGCGGAGTCGACTCCGCGGTCGCAGCAGCCCGTGCGGTCGACGCAGGCCACGAGGTGGTCGGGGTCCACCTGGCGTTGAGTCGGGAACGCACCGCGACGGGGGCCACCAAGGGCTGCTGCTCGGTCGCGGACGCACATGATGCGAGGCGCGTCGCCGACATGCTCGATATCCCGTACTACGTCTGGGACCTCTCCGAGGACTTCGCTCGCGACGTTATGGACGACTTCCTCGACGCCTATCGCGCGGGCCTCACCCCCAATCCCTGCCTGCGGTGCAACGAGACCATCAAGTTCGCCGCCGTGCTCGACCGCGCGCTCGCACTCGGCTTCGAGGCGGTGTGCACCGGTCACTACGCCCGCATCCTGGCCGGTCCCTACGGTTCCGAGCTCCATCGCGCAGTCGACCCGGCCAAGGACCAGTCCTATGTCCTTTCGGTGCTGACCCCGGATCAGATCGCCGCCACCGTGCTGCCGCTCGGAGACAGCCTCAAGTCGGAGGTGCGAGCCGAGGCAGCCGAGCGCGGCTTGCGTGTCGCCGACAAGCCGGACAGTCACGACATCTGCTTCATCCCCGACGGCGATACCGGCGGTTGGCTGCGCGACCACCTGGGCGAGGCTCCGGGCGACATTGTGGATGTCGAGACCGGTGACGTGATCGGACAGCACTCGGGCGCCTACGCCTTCACGATCGGTCAGCGCCGCGGCCTGGACCTTCGCGAGCCCGCACCCACGGGCGCTCGCCGCTACGTCATCGATATCGACCCGGTCGAGCGTCGGGTGTGGGTGGGGGCCGAGCAGCTCCTCGCCGCAACCGTCATCGAAGCGCGCGAACCGATCTGGTCCGGTCCAGTGCCCGAGTCGGGAGCGGACCTGCTCGTGCAGATTCGCGCACACGGTGATGACATGCGCGCGCGTATCGAACTCGTCGGCGACCGTGTCGTTGCACATCTGGTCGACCCCGCGCGCGGAGTCGCACCCGGCCAGGCCATGGCGATCTATGACGGCACGCGCGTGGTCGGCTCAGCCACGATCGCACGACGATGACCAACGTCGCGCCTGCTGCTGCCACCGGCATCGGCAGTCTCCCGGGCACCGATTCGCAGGAATGGTCACGCACGATCGCGGGAGAGTTGCCCGACTTCCCTCACATCCCCGAACTGCCCGCGCGAGGGCCCGGAGCGGACCTGATCGGCCGCACCATGGCCTTGCTCGCGGACGTCGCACCGGATCTGGCCGTCGAGACAACCCCCGTCGGCTGGAGGCTCGCCGATGCCCCCGGACGCGTGATGTCGCGGGCGCGTTCCTGGCTGGCGGAGGACCTTGACGGTGTGGAGCAGGCGCTCGCCGGCCGGAGAGGGCCGCTCAAGGCCCAATTGGCCGGCCCGTGGACCCTCGCCGCGGCCGTCGAGACTCGCGGCGGCGAGCGAGCCGTGCGTGACCACGGCGCCTGCCGCGACATCGCCGAGGCGCTCGCCGAAGCCGCCGCCGCCCATGTTCGCGAGATCCAGCGCCGCCTCCCGGGTGCCGCTGTCGTCCTCCAACTCGACGAGCCGTCGCTGCCGTCAGTGCTCGCTGGGGGAGTGACGACAGCGAGCGGACTTGCGACGTACCGCGCCGTCGATCCCGCACGCGCACAGTCGCACCTCGCGTGGGTCATCGATGCGGCGGCGGGCCAAGGTGCACTGCCCGGCGTGCATTGCTGTCATCCACGCACGCCGATCGATCTCCTGCGTCGGGCGGGGGCGCGGATGCTCTCGGTCGACCCGCAGATGCTCGATGCTGCCCAGGAGGAGCCTCTCGGCAGCGCGCTCGAATCCGATGTCCTCATCCTGCTGGGCTACGCGCCGTCCTTGCCGGTGCCGGTGCCGGATGCGCAGGTCCTCGGCGAGCGCATGGCGGCGGTCGTCCTGACGCAGTACTCCCGGTGGGGCATCCCCGCGGAGTCCGCCAATGCTCACGTCGCTCTCACACCCTCCTGCGGCCTCGCCGGTGCCGATCCCGCCTGGGCTCGGTTGGTCTATGCCGCTCTGGGTGTCGCCGGGCGACTCGTGCGCGATGATGCGCCCGTGGAGGAGCAGTCGTGAGGGTGCCGGCCGCTGCGCGGACCCGCTGGAGCGAATTGGTCGACGCGATTAACGACGCGCGTGATCGCTACTACCAGCACGATGCGCCGACCATCTCCGACGAGGAGTACGACGCCCTCTACCGCGAACTCGTCGAACTCGAGTCCGCGCACCCCGAACTCGCCTCGGGTGAGTCGCCCACTCAGACCGTGGGCGGCGCGCGTGCGGAGATGTTTGAGCCGGTCGAGCACCTGGTGCGGATGTACAGCCTCGACAACGCCTTCTCCCTCGAGGAGGTTCAGGCCTGGGCGGCGCGCGTCGAGAAGGGCCTTCATGGTGCGGCATCCGATGACGGGCTGCCCGCGCTGCTGTGCGAGCTCAAGGTCGATGGCCTCGCTGTTGACCTCGTCTATGTCGATGGCCGACTGCGCACCGTGGCCACTCGCGGTGACGGTCGCGTGGGTGAGGACGTGACGTACAACGCCTCGTTCATCCCCGGCATACCCACCTCGCTCACGGGCAAGCGTCCACCCGCGTTGCTCGAGGTGCGCGGCGAGATCTACTTCCCACTCGCGGAGTTCGAACGCATCAACGCTGAGCAGCTCGCGCTCGGCGGATCGCCGTTCGCGAATCCCCGCAATGCGGCCGCGGGAAGCCTCCGCCAGCGGATCGATCGGCGGCAGGACGAGTTGGCCGAGGTCGAGGCGAGGTCACGGGGCACGGATCGCGAGGAGGCTCGGCTCACTCGCCTACGCAGCGAACTCGCAGTCGCGACAGGTCGCCTCGCATCCCTACGCCTGGTCGTCCACGGGATCGGCGCTCACGAGGGTGTCGACTTCGCCACCCTGAGCGAGGCCTACGACGTGCTCGCCGGACTGGGCCTGCCCACCAGTGATCGCGTCCGCCTCGTGCCGGATCTCGCCGGGGTCGAGGACTACATCGGCTACTACGGCGAGCATCGCCACGACGTCGAGCACGAGATCGATGGCGTGGTCATCAAGGTCGACGACCTGGCGATCCAGGACAGGCTCGGCGCGACCTCGCGCGCTCCGCGGTGGGCGATCGCCTACAAGTACCCGCCGGAGGTCGTGCGCACCCGGCTGCTCGACGTCCAAGTCAATGTCGGACGGACCGGCCGGGTGACACCCTTCGCCGTCATGGAGCCGGCGCGCGTGGCCGGCTCCACCGTGTCCATGGCGACGCTGCACAACGCGCAGGAGGTCAAGCGCAAGGGTGTGCTCATCGGCGACATGGTCTTCCTGCGCAAGGCGGGTGATGTCATCCCCGAGGTCCTCGGTCCGGTGATCGAGGTACGCGATGGCAGTGAGCGCGAGTTCGTCATGCCGGTGGCGTGCCCGGAGTGCGGCACGAAGCTCGCCCCCGAGAAGGAGGGTGATGCGGACATCCGCTGCCCGAATACGCAGTCATGTCCGGCGCAGATGCGCGAGCGGCTCTTCCATGTCGCCTCGCGCGGGGCGATGGACATCGAGGGCCTGGGGTGGAAGGCCGCGATAGCGCTGCTGGACTGCGGGCTCGTCCACGACGAGGGAGATCTGTTTGCCCTCACCGCCGACGACCTGCTGCGCTGTCCGTTCTTCACCCGAGAGCCGGGCAAGGGGGAGGCGGGCCCGCAACTCACCGAAAACGCGAAGGGGATGCTCGCCCAACTCCAGGCCGCCAAGGATCGCCCGCTGTGGCGCGCACTCGTGGCGTTGTCGATCCGCCACGTGGGTCCGACCGCTGCCCAGGCGCTCGCGCGGGACTTCCGCAGCATCGACGCCATCATGACGGCGAGTCCTGAGCAGTTGGAGGCCGTCGAGGGTGTCGGCGGGGTGATCGCGGAGGCCCTGCACGAGTGGTTCACGGAGCCGTGGCATCGCGAGGTCGTCGACAAGTGGCGGGCGGCTGGCGTGCGCCTGGAGGATGCCCAGGCGGCCGCGGGTCCGGGATCGCTCGACGGCATTACGGTCGTCATCACCGGGTCCCTGGAGGGGTTCACTCGAGACGAGGCCACGGCCGCCGTCCAGGAACGCGGCGGAAAGGTGTCCGGATCCGTATCGAAGAAGACGGACTTCCTGGTGTCCGCAGGTGAGTCGACGTCGTCGAAGTACGAGAAGGCTGTGGCCCTGGGCGTGCCCATTCTTGACGTGATCGGCTTCCGCGTCCTGCTCGATGACGGTGCGGATGCTGCGCGGGCAGTGGCTTCGCCGAGCTAGCGCGTCAGGGGCGGTGGCGTCGTCGGGCCGGAAGGGCACTCCCTAGACTGCAGCCATGCCCGCGATCAGTCGTGAGGAGGTCGCGCACCTCGCTCGCCTCGCCCGTCTCGACCTCGCCGAGGACGAACTCGACCACTACGCCGAGCAACTTGACGTGATCCTGCAGGCGGTCGCGCGCGTCTCGGAGGTCGCGGCCGACGACATCCCCCCGACATCCCATCCCGTGCCCCTCGTCAACGTCACCCGACCCGATGAGGCCCGCCCCGGACTGCCGCGGGAGGACGCGCTCGCTGCGGCCCCCGCCGTGGAGGACGAGCGCTTCCGGGTGCCTCGGATCCTCGAGGAGGAGGAGTGAGCACCCCGCTGGAGCGCGATCTCATCCGTCAGAGCGCCGCCACGCTCGCGTCAGCCATGGCCGAGGGCGAGGTGAGCGCGCGCGAGGTCACGCAGGCGCACCTCGATCGGATCGCCGAGGTCGACGACCGAGTGCATGCCTTCCTCTACGTCGACACGGCGGATGCCCTCGCTGCCGCCGATGACATCGACGCGCGCCGTGCTCGGGGCGACCAGCTGGGCCCGCTCGCCGGCGTACCCCTCGCACTCAAGGACATCCTGGCCATGCGCGGCGTACCGACCACGTGTGGTTCGCGCATCCTCGAGGGCTGGCGTCCGCCGTACGACGCGACCGTGGTCGAGCGACTGCGAGCCGCCGACATCGTCATCCTCGGCAAAACCAATATGGACGAGTTCGCCATGGGCTCGTCCACCGAGCACTCCGCCTACGGGCCCACGCGCAATCCGTGGGATCTCGACCGCATCCCCGGAGGCTCGGGAGGTGGCTCGGCTGCGGCGGTGGCCGCGTTCGAGGCGCCCATCGCGATCGGCACCGACACCGGCGGCTCGATCCGTCAGCCCGCT
>Ga0129333_10004158_pt1 | contig 13544 bp, 21 predicted proteins | sample CPB6_08_DNA_FD_94474 | JGI IMG/M metagenome (GOLD analysis project Ga0129333, IMG submission 94474) | Freshwater to marine salinity gradient microbial communities from Chesapeake Bay, USA - CPBay_Sum_0.6_0.8_DNA | ecosystem: Environmental > Aquatic > Marine > Coastal | place: USA: Chesapeake... | reverse complement strand
TTCCCAGTCGTCCTCGTTTTTTTCATCAGTGATCTCAAAACCATACTGAAAACCCGAGCAACCACCACCTGAAACATACATTCTAACATGCATGTTTGGATTGTTTTCGTTAGCGACTATTTCCGCTAATTGTTTCTGTGCTGATTCTGTTAATGTGATCATAATATTACTTATTATTTCTAACTATCGTGCATATAATTGTGCTGTTTCTTCAGTGAATCCAAGATCAATAACGACAGGTCTATTATTATAGATTCCCCAATTACTTGGGTTGTTGAAATCTCCCAATTCAATCAAAGTTGAATTTGCTAGTTCTGCAAGTTCTGTAGCGTAGGTGTTGAATATCTCATAACCTTCTTCTGTTGGTTTCCATAAGTTATTACTTGTTTGGAAATAGGCATCTTTGATCTTTTCGTCATTCATGTCATAATGACCACGCTTGCCTGCTAGATTTCTTACTTTATTCATAAACAACCACATACTTGGAGTATGTAACAACTTCATTAATGTGGGTGCTTGCACTTTCTTAGCGATTTCTGTCTGCAACCAAACAGGACGTTTGTTAGCTTGATCAAAGTCAATCAATGGAATAACGATGGGTAACCTACCACTGTATCCATCTTCTAATATCTCGATCTCTGCTTCGTTTTGTGCTAGACCTTTAGCATTCTTTGCTACTTTGAGTACTGTTGGACGACCTTCGTAATCAATAGTCATAGCGACACGGCTGCTACCGCCACCTAATCTTTTAGCACGGTCTAATGCATATTTCAATCTGTTCTTAAATGTCTGACGTAGATTTAGTTGCTCGGGATCCCAATCAGTAGGAAGGGGCATTTCATCTAATTGTTCATTATCTGTAAATGCATACTCGTCAGGTATGCCTAATTTTTTAATACTCCATAATATTTGTTGATACTTTTGGTCGCTAATTTTATCTATAAAATTTTGTGTAAGTTTCTTATCTTTGGTGATATATTTTTTATAATCAACTACCCAATCAGGACTTTTTTGTAAAACATTTTGTAAGGTGATTAGAGAGAAATCCCAATCTGGTCTATCGGTTTCCCATCCATCTGGACCATGAGGATGTGTAATAAATATCGCCCCATGTTTTATCAACTCGGGAATATTCAATTTGCGCCTTGACTGATTGAATGTAAATTCTTTTGCTCTCATAAACTTTTACCCCAACGTGTGTTGATGACGTTCCAGTTTATGATCTTCCATTGTTCTTTAAGATACTTCTTTTTGTCACTACCGTAATCTAATATCCAAGCATGTTCCCACCAGTCTACTAACAATAGTATATCGTCACGCACTTCGTGATTCTTGATAGTTTTGATCTTGCCGTCATATGCTAGATATATCCAATTGCTACCCTGTAGTTTCATGGCTTCAGTCTCGAAATCTGACTTCATATCTTCGTAGGAACCAAAATGTTTGTTGATAAAGCCCATCATAGGACCGTTTGGCGGATTGCTGTTTCTGACTTCACGGAACTGAGGAAACAATAGATTATGCAGGAAAGCTCCTGCATAGTTAAATTCTTTATCGCCCTCGCCTTTGTTATAGCGAGTAGCATAGCCCTTGGCTAAGTTATCGTAATGTAACTCTAATGTATTTTTGCTTAATACAGGATCCAATGCATTCTCCTTGAAGTTAAGGGGAATGATCTCTATGTCTTTAGGACTGTTTTTATCCTCTAAAATCGTGATTATTTCGCGCATCAGAATATTTATCTAGAATATCATGCATAAAGATAGGTCTGTGCGTGTATTTCCTCAATACTTCTTTGTTATAAATGACTATAGGAAAGATGTGACGTTCGAATTCTATCCATTGTTTTTCCGTCATTTTAGACATATCAAGAATAACTTTGCATATAGCTTCATATCTATCCATGTCGTCTACGATTGTGTCATAAGTTTCATCAATATATGGACTAAACGTTTTATAACCCATATCTCTTAGAGCCTGTAATGTGAATGGTCTTGACATCATGATAAAGGGATGCAACATAGCTATTGCTCTAAATGTCTTTTCTGTGCAGAATGTGAAGTTACCGTGAAAGTTCCAGAAATGTTCTTTATCTATTTCTTCTTTCTTAAAATAACTTGTTTCAGCTATCACACTTAAATGTGTATCTAGGAATAACTCAACATCACCGTCATTGATTATATGTTGTTGATAGTGCTTGTGAGGCATGCAGGTTAATAGTATAGGATACTCTATAGGAGATTTTACTAGATTTTTAATAGTTTGCTGTATATATTTTTTTAATCTAGTATCATTAGTTCTTTTTAGACCCGAATTTAAATGTCCTAATACAAACTGTTTATTTTCAAAAACACTATAATGTGTTTTATCAATTAAGTTATGTTCCATTAGATGACCTAATAATAACCAACGTTGAATTCTAGGCGCACCTGTGAAGTATAAAAAATCCCTAGTTTTAATCTTTTGATTTTGCTTTGCACGAACAGGTGGCACATTGGGATAAGATTGGGCTCTTATAGCCCATTCATATTCAAAAAATACATAATTTATTGTTTGTATAGGTATGAAGTTGTTTTCTTTAAAAAGCCTGTCTAACTTAATAAAGTTTTCGTCTGTGGGTAAAAATCCCGATGCATAAACTAATTGTTCATACTTGAAATCATATACTTCGTATAATAGTTTAACTATCTCATTCTGCAATGTAAGGTAAGCACTATTGGGTGCCTCTTTGTAGTCTGACAATATTACAAATTTCTTATTATGTTTATGGAAATACTCATTGATGCTGTACGCTATATTTTCTGGTGTACCGTTTTGTACGTAAATTAAGCCGGGAATGGTAGATAATATATCACATTTTACATCTTCAGCAACAGCTTTATGTAAGTGTGAATCTAATTGATGATTAATTACATCCTCATCTAATAATATTGGCATAATGTTCTATTATTGTGTCTGCGCAATATTCGTGAGTCTCTTGACCGTAATGCACGTTGTCTACGGCATAATCTAATTTGTCAATGCGTATGCACTCATCATATGATTTAGTGCTTCCGAATATTAGTTTGACGCATGGAATATTTATTGTTTGCTGATTAAGTAATCTTTTATAACTGTTATTTCTAAATTCAACAAGACCTATATCTTGAGACTTTAAAATGAATTCTGTATCTTCTTTGTTATCACGCCAAGCGCCATATGGTTCAATCAATGACGACTCACTAGACATCACTGAAAATCTAGACGAATCAGGATATTGTAGTACGATTAATTTGGGTTTTGTGTAGGTATGCAACCACATATTGACGTTGTAAAATAATACGTCAAATCCTGAACTGGATATACCTAAATTATAATAATCACAATCTAACAGTTTTGATGTGATATATGGATAACTATCTTGATAGTGCAGCCCTTCACCTAATGTGTGACTACAACCTGCAAATAATATATAGTTATCGAAATTAACTTTGCTTACGTCAACACAACGATGTCCTAATTCATTATATGAATATAAAATGTTGTCTCTGACATAAGATGTATTTGGATGTTCGTAACCTATGAAATTCTTATTGAATTTCAATCACAATCTCCTAGTGATCCTGCCTCTGCTTAGATCATAGGGACTAAGTTCCATCTCTACTTTGTCACCATCTAAGATTCTAATTTCATGCTTACGCATCTTACCTGATATATAACCAAGTAATTTTTGTCCACCATTGATCTCTACTCTAAATGTAGCATTGGGTAGTACATCTACAACAATGCCTTCGATCTTAATCGTACCTTCTTTAGCCATACTAAGTAATTTAATCTCCTTTATTTCTTAAGTATATCCCACATCTTTTCTTTTTCTTTAATTTCTTTTTCTAACTCTATATAACGATTTCTAAGTTCTCTTAACTCGTCCCACTTTTCTTCAAGCTGTTCATTAGGGCGTAAGATTGCCAATTTTTCTTCGATCTTTTCTAGCATGTCCACAAGACTTTTGCCTTTGATCTTTACATCACCTTCAAAGTTTGCATCACCATTAACTTGCAATGATGACTTACTAGGCTCTTGCCAATTAAACGTGCCATTAGTGATTCCTGTAGTCAATATAGTGCCGGGAGTTGCTGTATTAGGACTCACAGTGATAGTTGGAACACTGCTACCACCGCCCCACATGATATTACCGTAATCATATACTCCATTAGTAGTATAATTATAGTCATATTGACCTGATGCGTTACCTACAGCACCTGTCAATCCTGAACCCAGTGTTATAGTATCTATACCTAAACCACTTATAGTAAGTGCAGGTTGTGCAGCCTGTCCATACCCTATAGTTTGCATATTATCGATGTTGAAATCTAAATCTAATTGCGTAGAATCCTCGTATATATCGAAGGGATTTTTGTTAATACTCATCTTAACCTTTTGAGAAATATAATTCGCCATTAGGTCCGATCTCTATCTTGATCTCATCTCCCTCTTTCCAGCCCATCTTTTTAAGCACAGGGGGAGGTATAGGTATGATCAAGTCACCTGTTTCAGGATCTTCCTGAGTAATAATTTCGTATCGGACGTCGGCTTCGCCTGGATTGTTTTTAGGCATAATGTAGTTTAATACAAGTGTTGTTATCTTGCAACAATAACGGGTACATTACCAAGCACGGCATGACCAGTATCTTGCTTTCCAACGCGGTCCCGGATTAGCGCAATTATGTCTTGCACGGAAACTCTTGCGGCGCTTAGGATTACTTTTCTTGATCTTCATCTTCTTGTCGCCGAAGTTAACTTTTACAACGTTACCTTTTGGACCCTTGACATAGACCTTAGACTTCTTTACATCGCCCGCCATTGGTTTACCTAATGGTACTGTGCGACCTTGATACTTGGCTTCGTTTACTTCTTCATCTTCGCCACGGGTTGTCTTATAGAAATCTGTAACATATTCTTTATGTTCTCCGTGTGGATCGTATTTTTCTAAAAATTGTTTCAAGGTCATTTTTTCTGCATCGGTTTCCATTTGATGCTTCATCGCGCCCTCATCGACCTGCTTCTTTTCTTTTTTACGTAAGTGTGCTGGCTTATCGTAATCTGTTTTGTTTACTGGATTAGTCTTGCCTTTTTTGATACGATCTACTGTGGGTTCATCGTACTTTGACCATTTAGAATCTTCTAATATAAAGCCATGTTCAGACAATAAACGCAATGTTTCTTCATCACCCTCGATCAATATGCCATCTTCATTGATATCAATGACCCCGGTTTCAATGACGAAATCTTCTGTAAGCTCGAAATCAAAACTGTCTTGTGCTTCTACAAGACCCTCATCTTCGCTCATCTCATTGACTAAATCTAACAAATCACGCATATTGCTCATGGTATATATCCTATGTATCTATAGTCTTATTTATTCAAATAAGGCTGGTAAATCTTTTCTAATCTAAGTATGGTATTCTTTCCAGTCTCTGGATCTTCATACTCATCTTCGTGTTTGACTGCGATACCATTAGCTCCGGACCAAGCATTTAGATACTTACCGAAATCGTCAACAAGAACATTAGGGCTACCGCCTGCTGTAGCATATTTGTATTTGTCTTGTGTGAATATAGCATTACTGCTACTACCCGGATGATATTGATCTAACCAGTCTTTTTTAGCTTCTATGCTAGCCTTACTGTAGGGACCTCTTAGGGGTGCGCTTAATACAGTATATGGAATCTTGTTCTGTCTCAACCAACTTATGACTTCCATGCCGCCCTTAAGGGGTTTCAAGTCACGGAAAAAGTCGTATACTTCACGGGCTGAACTATGTGCAAGTTGGTTGATTTCAGCTTCTTTATCGCCGATGGCCTTCCAGTGATCTACACCGCTACGCTTGCTCCAAGCACCGAAAAAGTCTGCCTGCACACCGTCCATGTCTAGATATAGGTGCGGCATTCTTTTATCTTCGTCCTCTGTTAATAGTTCTGATATACGCATTATATTATTTATATACGTTTTTAAACTTTTCCGGACGCTTTTTGTCTGGCTCATAGTCAACATAGGGTATTGGACTATTGTCTTTCCTTATATGATCCCATGATTGCATCTCATCCCCATACTTGAGCATGATATAACTTTCAATTTCAGGTTTTACTTTATGACTCATCAACACTAGATAATTCTTCCAACGCAATTTTTGCTTGAAATATTGTTTTACATTATTATCACTGAGTAAATCCGTGAAGTCGTCATTTTCTCTATAAAATATATAAGTTTTCATTTTTTCCACATCAGGAACGCAACATAGTCACGCTCACTTTCAAAAAAGAATACCCAACTATTGTACATACTACCGTTGGGATCTTCCATATACCGCCACTCATCACTACAATTACGGTCGCACCATTCAACCAATGGTTGTAGTTCGCCGTAAGGTATATTCAATCTTTCTTTAAACGCTGTCGGTAAACTGATGGACATTGACACCGCTCAACTTCAAGAAATCAAGCCCTTCATCATTGCGATACTGATTTCTATAATATACAGTATTAATACCGCTTTGATATATTAATTTAGCACATTCTATACATGGGGCATGAGTACAAAATAGTGTAGCATCTTTGCTACTTTCTGTGCTTTGTGCAACCTTCATTAGTGCGTTACTTTCAGCATGTAATACTTCAGGTTTAGTTTTTAAAATAATATGAAACCCATCTTCGTGATACGTTTCTGTTTCACAGTTATTCTCCCAACCGCTAGGCATACCGTTGTAACCAGTAGCAAGAATCTGATTGTCTTTAACGATCACAGCACCAACTTGCAATCGTTTGGCATAACTGAGGTTACTAGTAACCTCAGCAATCTTCATATAGTAGTTAATAAATTTTGGTTTCATTTCTCTAGTAAATCACGCTTATTGGGCTTATCTTTCCAATCAGCATGATCAGGCAACGCCTCTTTCTTTTTAGTGATTACAGGCCAGCCACTTTGTGATAACTCAGTATTCAAGTCTACCCAATATTGCAAGTCAGGATAATTCTTATCAGTATCTACTTTGATCGCATCAACGGGGCATTCTGGAATACAGACACCGCAGTCGATACATTCGTCAGGATTGATTGCTAAAAAGTTAGGACCTTCATAGAAACAATCGACGGGACAGACCGCTACACAGTCTGTATGTTTACATTTAATACAATTTTCCACCACTACGTGTGTCATTCAATCACTCCTAATCCCATAAATTTCTGTAGTATTTACCAAATAAATCTAAGCCTTCTTGTATACGTTCTTCGTGTGTACGCATACCTTCATAATCAGTCCAGTGTTGTTCAGGATACTTGTCAATCATTTGATAAGTTGCTTCGGTTTTTCCGGTCAGTGGATTAGCATATGGCTTATCTGTCTTAACCCAATCATATTCACTATTGCCGTGACGATATTTTTCTTCGTAGTCGTCATCAACAAGTTGCTGGAAACTCCAGATCATCTTGTCAAGTACATCATCCCAACGTTTACATGCCTCATCAAATGCATCGTTATGACTGTCTTTATAAAAGTCAAAACTATCCTGTGCATCATAGCTGGCGCCGCCTACTTCAGCAAACTCACTGGGTACACCATGCTTTGTGTGCTTAAGTTGAATCAACATGGGCAATACAATATATGCCAATGTATGATCCATGCTATAGGTATCGAAACGTTCAATATCTACAGATACACGCCTTTCAGTATCACCTTTAGGGTAACGACCGATATTTACTTTCATTCTGTCTCTTTTAAATCTCTACGAATTTTGCCTTCAACGAACCAAAACTGTAATGAGTCATGATTCACTAAGGCATACTTAACCTTATCTAGTTTATATAAGTTCTCAGCAAGTTCTTCTACAGTCTTTGCTTGACCTTTGAATTGACCTGTTTCATTATACAACATTATACTATCGTTTAGTTTTTCCGTAAAGTAGTTTGGTACTTTAACGCTCACGTTCTCATCTTTTAGAATTCTGTCAGTCATTTCTTCTAACGAAATTCCATTATCTTCGGCTATGTTTTTTAGAATTCTTCTAACCTTATATGCCATATAAAATGAGTGGCAGACCCAGCCAAGGATAAACGCTTGAATCAAAACTAAGATATCCATGATCATATTTATTTGTCGTTGTCGCTAGTAGTAGGAACGTAGTAACCCCAATTGTCTAGACATTTATCATGTTGTACCCATTGATAACCTCTGACAAGAAATCCCCATTCGCGCTGTTGCGGTCCCATGAAGAATAATGTAGTAGCAGGTCCCACTTCAGGATCAAGTTCAAGCCAATGTAATTCTTCGGCTTTTCTATGTATGATGCTACCGGGCCCACGCCAAGTCTTTTGATCAGCAGTCATACCATTTTGATAACGAATCGGTGTATGCTCCCAATAGCCACCTTTCAGTATGATCGTAGTATATGACCAAGGGTGATCGTGAAAAACAGGATCGTCACTTCTAACAATCTTATGCAATGTTAGATTGAAAGGAAAGTTCTTACGATCTTTCAGAAAAAGGTAGTACCGATGCATATATTCAGCACCGGTACGTCGGTCGAAAATAAGACGGTATCGACCCAATTTATTGAATATTTTATGAAGTATATTCATTATGATTTATTAGAAGCGGGACTTTAGGCGCCCGCAGACCTTCTAATCAATGATTAGACGAGACCAGCAGACAATGCCTTGTAGCCAGCAGCAACAACAGCACGGCTTGGAGTTCCAAGACGATACTTAGTTGAAGTACGGCCCTTAGTGTCAACGCTAGGGTTAGCATAGACAGCGAAACCGCTAAAGCGAAGGTCGCTGACAGTGGCAGTCGGGTTAGCGATACCAAAGCGTGCCTTGATTTGTGCGGCAGTCAACTGCTCACCTTTACGAAGGGCTTCAAGTAAACGGCCCTGCTTAGTTACGATTGTAGTCATTTTCAATTTCCTCTTAAGTTGCGCTGTTTCTCAACAACGTACACATATTATATGATGTTTCAAAACAACAATCAAGAGAAACGGTCGCCTAGATATACTTGTCTACCAATGTACCTACCCAATATGCATACTTGTAATCAAGATAGTCTTGATTGCCGCCGCGCTTATCATATAGGTTAATGTTTTCCATAAGTTCTTTCATCTTACGGTTTTCTTGTACACGTAGTGCTTCTTGATATTCCTCAAGTTTCCTGGCCTCGAGGTTTTCTATGGTCCTTTTACGTTCCAACATATCAAGGCGCATGTTCTCTTGCTGCCTATTATACTTTTCAGTATAGGCTAGTCTTGGAGTTGGAACGAATGTAACGGTAGTCATAGTTCTATGACTTTATTTATGTCCCACCCACTATCAGGTTCATAGCCTTCATAGCCACGTGGATTGCATACCACTTTGGTAGTACCTACCATATACTCAAATGCATGATGTGTATGACCCTGTGTCCATAATTTGATCTGTGGATTATCAAGTATGAAGTCACTTAAATCGCTACAGTACCCACCATTCAAGTGAAAGTCATGTTTGTATTTTGGATGAATGCTCATAGGTGTGGGTCCCATATGTCCAACTACTACGCACTTTTCATAGTTAGTAACAGTTTCTTTTAGCCATGTTACATGTTCTTTATGGCGCAATGCAGTATGCATAGCACGTAGTTTGCTATATCCATTCTTATCATTACGAATCAGTCTATGATCATTCATCATAGATTCTACGCTATGCATAGTCAATGGATCGCCCTTGTTCAAGTCTGTCCACAATGTGCATCCAAGAAAGGCTACATCATCGATGACCTTTACATCCTTCTCAAGGAAATAGATGTTAGGCCAATAATTGCATTCTTCACGCAGGTAATCAATAGTAGCATACCACTTACCATGATAGAACTCATGGTTACCTGCTACATAGATGACATGCGGAAAGTTCTTGCTACAACGGTCAAGGAAATTACGGAACCGATCAGCCTTTTCTGGGCGCATCTGTCCATTCTTCCAAAGGTATTCTTTGCCCTCCGACCATTCGTTACGTGGATGATCGTGTAGATCCTGTGCGATCATGATATCGCCACTCAGTATCAATACATCACAGCCGTTGTTTGGAATGTCTACATCGCTAAACTCAAGATGCAGATCACTCACTAGTTTGATTTTCATCATCTTCCTCTAAACTATATCCTGCTTCTGTTGCATGCATATCACACAGTGTGCGTACCCATCCGCCATGTCTGATCTTTCCCGGACTACCGCAAGTCTCGCAAGTCACCCCACTCATGCTCTCAGCCATGCGTACCATGCCATCGATCATTTCATCACCGCCATGATAGTAAAAACGCAATGTGCCGAACTTTTCTTTAATTTGATCAGCAACTACTTGGCTACATGCTTCAGGAATCTTTCTATACTCGGGTTCAGGCTTAGACACTTCTTGTTCAACAGTTTCATAAGCATATGTGCTAAACTTTCTGTTGGTCCTGTTCTCACGATTGAAGGTAAAGAACAATAATAGTCCTGTCTTGTCACCTTTGAACGCTCTATCTAATGCCCTATTATAACGCAAAGCACTAGCCCTACGTTCTCTAGTCCAATCGATATGATGTTGGATATTACCGCAAAGTTGATTGATGATATTATACCAACCATCATCATGCTCAAAACCCCAGCACATGGCTGTGGTTCGCATATCGGCATATCGATTACGAAAGATTTTTGGGTACTTCTTGCAAAGTTCTTGATCTAGAGTTTGGTTCATGATTGTGATCCTATAATGAAACTATATTATATCACAATATAAACCTAAATGCTAGTTTTTGGTAAAACTACATTTCCAATATCTATTTTTTCTTTGCCAATGATATGCTTTTTTGACGAAAAGGTCATCGTCAAAATCTGTATCTTTATCATAATGATCTATAGACAGTTCGGTCAAATCAGTTTCCAAACAGTGTTGTGCCGTGTCCATATCTATAGAAAGATTATATGGGTACTGGCGCCTATAGTCAAAGACCATGTGATTGTTTAATTCAATCAATACATTATGATCGATACCATATACCGATTTCATGAATTCATGTAATTCGGATTGAAGTTGTTCTCTGTTATGATGAAACTTGACTGAGGTCGCTGATTTATATTCCCAGTATATGTCATTGATCAGTGTACCCCAGAATGTTGATTTTTTGAACACACTATAAAGACCATCTACTGTATCTTTGTGTTCATTGTATAATAGTTCAGGTCTACTATCTTCAATATACTTTATGAATTTTGTTATGAATTCTGATTCAGTAACATTGTGTTTAGACCTCATATACTGCATAAGATAATGCGCCCATCCATAATAGAATAGCACAATCATCCAGTGTGCGAACATATGTCCTTCAACTGTGATATCTAAATCTACAGTGTCAGTGGCATATACAGCATATACATCTTCATTGATATAGGTCTCAGGATCTTCTACTTTGAGCCAGAAGGTATCCAGTGGTACTGTCTCATACTTTAGTTTATATTTTTCTATATAATCAGGCTGCCCCATAGGACTGTTTGGTGTCAATACTAACGGATGCACCATCAAGAAATCACGCTGACCCAAGTCAATCAACTTTTGTATGTTGTCTTTAAGGCTGTCTAACGTCTCACTAGGCAATGGCCATATCAATTCACTATATGTAGGTATGTCGAGGTTCTTATAATACAGCATAGACTCCTTGACTATATCTTCACCTAGATTGAAACGCGCAATAGATTTTAAGCTTTTTTCATTAAGGCTTTGTAATGCAAACGTGATGCCTTTAAATAGTTTAGTGTCATTGACTTTATCTAATGTAGCGATCTTTTTGATACGCTCTTGGTTGTTCTTGGCCCATGTCACATCCCAAAAGTTAGGATAGCCTGTCTCAAGTTTCTTTTTGATGACGTAATCTGTGATCTCAATATCACGTTCAAACATACCCCAGTTACTATCACATACAGATACATATTCAATCTTACGGTCGCTCATCCAATCGATTTCGTTTTTCACTCTATCTATGTCAAAAAGATAGGCTTTGTTCCAGTAACTCTCGCCTATGTCACAGAACGCACAATGATAGGGGCAGCCACGCATAGTCTCAAATGTGACCTGCCACATGAACTTCTTATTGTATTTCTTTTCATATTTGTCTATGATCATGTCATAGAATCCCGACAATATAGGGCTAGGCAGACTGTCTAGGTTAAGTGTTCTTTCTATCCTACTATCTAATTTACCAGGCAGCATGAGTCCTGGAATATCCGTGAAATTCTTGCTATCTAGGTTGACAAGAACCTTTTTAAGTGATTCTTCGTTCTCACCTAATACTGCTAGATCAAAATACTTGTGCTTTTTTAATAATAGAAAATCAGTCTTGCTAACTTGTGGCCCACCGATTATGATGAAACAGTCGGGGTATTTCTTTTTGATAAGTTTTGCTAATTCACAGTTGTAGTTCCAGTTCCAGACATAGCAACTCATCAGTACTACGTCAGGTTTTTCAAGCTCCTCAACGTATTTGTATATGTTGGTTTTTTCAATCAGTACGTCTAATAACTTATAGTTGTTCTTGACGTATTCATCGGTATATGCATTTAGCCACTGGTACGCAACAGCCAAGGGCAAGAATTTATTAGGGCCATAGCTGTCTACTACTTGTACCAGTAATACATTTTTTTGCATCAATTATTTAACGATAACAATTACTATACATACAAATACAAGTATGGATAATGTCATGAATACCTGTGCTTTTGTTGATAGTTCTGGTTTCTTTTGCATTGGACAACGGCCCTGCTGATAGTCACAATACTCTATGGGCACACCCATAAAATCTAGTTTATGATGACATCCCCTAACTTTACACTTTTCCATTATTTTATACCTAAGAATTTTTGTAAGTTGATGTATTCCTGTTTGCCTATATCAAGTAATCTTCTAAAATTGTGTTGTGTTATAGTTTCAATCTCATTAGCGTGATCAATTGTGGCTATCAATAATTCTCTAGTAGCATCAACAGTCTTTTGTATATCGCTAAATTGAAAAGTTGATTTGTCATAGTCTATATTAATGTATTTGTCAAAAACACCAAATCCATTTGATTGCAAATATTCTAAATGACCTTTAGAGCCCTGCAATACAAAAGGACTCATGTTCAATATAGGTCTATAAGTTTTTTCAGTCAAGAAACATGCAGGTCCCTGCATTTCTGTACACAACGTTTCACATATATGTGTTACTCTGGTATTGTTGTAAATGTCTATATTATAAGGGAATCCTGAACTAATCACAGAATCATGATTACGCCTTACCTCAACCTCATCAGCTGGACCTATATGATCATATAACCAGTGCCAAAATGATTGATCTAAAATTTCATGCTCAAGACTAGATATATTTTCTTTAAGAGTCAATATACCTGTCACAGCACTTTGCAACAATCCTTTTCTGTATAAATGATAAAGGGTGTGTAATCTGGTTTTCTTCCAATGCAATTGTGCTACTAAAATATTGATACCGATACGTCTTTCTATCAAAGGTTTTCTA
>Ga0129333_10004157_pt1 | contig 13545 bp, 17 predicted proteins | sample CPB6_08_DNA_FD_94474 | JGI IMG/M metagenome (GOLD analysis project Ga0129333, IMG submission 94474) | Freshwater to marine salinity gradient microbial communities from Chesapeake Bay, USA - CPBay_Sum_0.6_0.8_DNA | ecosystem: Environmental > Aquatic > Marine > Coastal | place: USA: Chesapeake... | reverse complement strand
GAACATTTAGATAAGGATGTCGGATTAAAATTAATTGAAAATGTAAAACGTATTTGTAACAAAGAGATTATACTTCTGACCCCATTAGAAGAAATTTGGACAGATAACCACGAAAATGTAGAGGATGAATCTCTATGGTGTTATGGAAATCAATACGATATTCACAAAAGTTTATGGTATCGCAGTGATTTTAAAGGTTGGAAAAATTTACAACTTCCAGGCTTAGATAACTATTTTATTGGCTCTTTTAATCCTCATAAAAATAGTACCAGAGTTCTTACTATATTAGGAACAAGACCAGAAATTATACGTTTAAGTAGAATTATTCCTAAGTTAGATAGCTTGTGTAATCATTACGTTCTACATACTGGACAAAATTACGATAAAAACTTAAATGAAATTTTTTTTAATGAATTACAAATTCGTAGTCCTGACTTTACAATAGATAATATAAACAATCAATTATCTAATCAGTTAGCACAGATCTATATAGAAGTAGAAAGATGCATTAATCATTTTAAACCTGATAAAGTTCTAATCTTAGGCGATACAAACAGCGGGTTGTCGGCAATAATTTGTGAAAAACTAGGTATTCCTGTCTATCACATGGAAGCCGGTAACAGATGTTACGATTTAAAAGTTCCTGAAGAAAAAAATAGAAAACTTATTGATACAGTAAGCACTTATAATCTTCCTTACACAGAATTAAGTAGACAAAATTTATTAAGAGAAGGACATGATAATAGTAAAGTTTTTGTTACAGGTAACCCTATTAAAGAAGTAATAGACTATTATCAAAATAATATTAATACTTCAAACATATTAGAAAAATTTAATATAACGCAGAATAATTATATTTTAGTTACAGCTCATAGAGCAGAAAATGTAGATAACGAACATAGATTAAAAAATATTTTTGAAGCTTTAAATTTAATTTCAATGGAGTTTACCGTAATTTTTAGTTGTCATCCACGAACTCGACAAAAATTAAATAATTTTGGTATCAAATATAATGATAATGTAATTGTGACTGATCCTTTAGGTTTTTTCGATTTTGTACAGTTAGAACAACATTGCTTTATGGGAATAACTGATTCAGGAACTGTTCAAGAGGAACTTTGCTTATTTCAGCGACCTACTATAACTATTAGAGACACTACTGAACGTCCAGAAACTGTTTGGTGCGGTAGTAACTATGTAAGTGGTCTGCAAACTCAGTCTATTATTAATGCATTCGAACTAATGAAACTATGTAACCTAAACTGGACTGTGCCTAATGAGTATATAAAAACTAATGTATCGGATACAGTAATTAATATTTTGTTAGGACACAATCATGTATAAATCTTTTGTAGATTTTTCTAAATGGGATATTGAAAAACAGTCTCAAACATTTCAATCTGCTGAACCTTTTAATTTTATTGTTTTAGATAATTTTTTTAATACAAATATAATTGATGATATTATGATTGATTTTGAAAATCAAAATTTTGATAATTGGGATAAGAGAAATCATGATAAAATTCAAATTAAATGGAGAAGCGATTGGAAAGACGACAATGATATACCATCCAATACATATCAATTAATCCAATATCTTAATAGCGGTAATTTTTTAAGATTTCTTACTAAACTTACAGGAATTCAAGGAATAATTCCTGATCCTTATCTAACAGGTGGCGGATTTAATCAAATTAATCCCGGAGGTACATTAGCCATACATGCAGACGGTAATTGGCACGATTTAATGGGAGTACACAGACGTCTTAATGTGATTCTATATTTAAATGATAATTGGCAAGACGAATGGGGAGGCCATTTAGAATTATGGAGTAGAACGTCTGAAAATAAACCTAATAAATGTGAATTTAAAATAAGTCCATTAAAAAATAGATTAGTTGTTTTTAGAACAGATGATTATAGTTTCCACGGACATCCTACTCCTTTACAATGTCCATCTGATCGAAATAGAAGAAGTCTAATATTGTATTACTATACAAATACCAGACCTATAGAAGAAGTAGTAGATATAAATGTAAAACATAGAGCATTATTTCACGATCCAAGTGATATAGGTATAAAATATGAGTTATAGTATTTTTAAAAATAGCCGTGTATTAATAACAGGTGGTACAGGATCTTGGGGACAAACTTTAACAAAACTTTTGTTGCAGAGGCATAGTCCGAAAGAAATTATTTGTTTTAGTCGCGGCGAACTTCAACAAGTATTGATGCAACGTAAATTTAACGATCCTAAAATTAAATATGTTATTGGAGACGTTAGAGATTATGAAGCAGTGAAATTTGCTACTAAAAATGTAGATTATATATTTCATATGGCTGCTTTAAAACACGTACCAATTTGTGAGGATCAACCGCAAGAAGCAATTAAAACTAACATCATCGGAACTACGAATATAGTAAATGCCGCTTTAGAAAATAGAGTAAAAAAAGTTATAGATGTCAGCACCGACAAAGCAGTAGAGCCGTTAAACTTATACGGAATGACGAAAGCAGTAGGAGAAAAACTAATTATACAAGCCAATGACCTATCTGATCATACAAAATTTGTTTGTATAAGAGGAGGCAATGTCATGGGTAGTAATGGAAGTGTGATTCCGTATTTTATTGAACAAATTAAATCAGGAGGACCTATAACCTTAACAGATAAGTCCATGACTAGATTTTTCTTAACTTTAGAAGAAGCAATAGGTCTAGTTTTCAAAGCTGCTGAGGCAAGCATAGGCGGAGAAACATATGTAATGAATATGCCAGCATGTTATATTAAAGATGTTGCAGAGGTGTTAATGGATACATATGGTCAAGTTGATGTTAAAGAAATAGGCAGTAAACCTGGCGAGAAATTAGACGAAATGTTAATAAGCAAACACGAGTCGTCTGTTTCTTACTGCTATGATAATACCTACTACGTTATTTTACCTTTTAAAAGTAGCCAATCATTATTAAAAAAATATGGAGATTTGCCTAAATTCCCAGCTGAAGAATTTAGTAGCAAAACTTTTTTAATGAACAAAGATCAAATAAGAGAAATGTTAAAGAAAGGTGAATTTATATGAAAATTCTAGTGCTTGGTTCAAATGGAATGGCTGGTCATATGATCTCTAAATACCTCAAAGCCACAGGTTATCAAGTAGAAACTTTGGCTAAAAATAATGCTGATTTTAGTGTTGATATAGAAAACTTGAATGAATCAAAAGCATTTTTTTGTGGACTACAAAGATATGATTTTATAATAAATTGTATAGGACTACTTGTTAAAGATTCACAACAAAATCAATCACGTGCAATTTATATTAATTCATTTTTTCCTCATTTTTTAGAAGAAACTTTTGCAAATACACATACAAGAATAATACATTTATCAACAGATTGTGTATTTGATGGCAGTGATGGTCCTTATATCGAACAATCACCGCACACAGAATTAAATAATTATGGAAAAAGTAAATCACTAGGCGAAGTAATTAATAACAAAGATATCACATTTAGAATGAGCATAATCGGTCCAGAAATTAAAAATGGATCAGGGTTATTTAATTTTATCTATAATAACCCTAAAAAAGACATTCCTGGATGGGAAAATGCTTGGTGGAACGGAATAACCACTTTACAACTTGCTAAATGCATTAATGAATATATTGCAAACCCTTCCATCGTAGGTGTGTATCATTTAGTAAATAATGAAGTATCTATCAATAAATTTGAGTTACTCTGTCTAATAAACAAAATTTTTAATCTACAAAAACATATAATTAAATCTCAAGGTCCTAAAACTATAAACAAAATATTAGTCGATACTAGAAAACAATTTAATTTTAATATTCCTAATTATGATATACAACTTTCAGAATTAAAAGAATTTATGATTTACAACGAAGAAAAACAACATTAATTTATTGTATAAATGAATATTTTTATTGCCTGCGATGGAAAGTATTATGACAACTGGGGATTAAATTGTCTAAAAACTATACAAAAATATAATCCTTGGATTTCATTATCTGCACATATAGTAAACCCCATATCAAGAAACGAACTACCTCGAGTACAATATTTTTATGAGCAGAGAACATTTACAAACGAGTCATCGCAAATCAGTTATTATCAATCTGTGAGATTTATTAAATGTTCTGAATATTTTCCAGACAACCAATTAGTTATGACAATAGATTGTGATACAGTATGTACAAGATCTTTTTCAGCACTAGAATTCGAAAATGTTTGTAAATCTGTTCATGTTCAGCGGCATCAAAAAGCCGATAAATGGATGGCCGGACTTGTAACTTATGGAGATAACTCAGCTTTTCGAAATGATTTGAAAAACAACTTACTCAGCGAACCTGTAGATAATTGGAAATATGGAAGAGACCAAGATGTACTGAATAGTATGGCTTACAATTATAACTTTAAAAAACTAAATGTAGGCGAATGGATGAGTTTCGGAAAAGGTAAAGGTATTTTCATAACTCTTAAAGGCACTCAAAAAACTAAAGACAAATTTTTAAATAATTATAAGGATGTGATTAGAAAACATGACCAAACTTGATCAAGCCAATTACATTTATGAAAAAGCAGACGGTATAACTTATGCTAGAAAATTTGGTAGTACAGACAGAATTGTAGTTGGTTATGATTATAAAGCAGAAGAAAGAATAGAAGACGAACTTTGGAAAGAAATTAGAAAGGCTGCTAAAACCAATAAGTCTTTACAAAACGCCTTGGATCGTGCTAAAGTTATATATAGATTAAGCAAAGATGATCCATTATGACTAATAAAATCGAATTAAAAGAAAAACTTGCAGCCATAGATATGAATTGTAAGTCGCTATGGAATGATTTAAACGAGGAACAGCAAAAAGCATTAAAATCAGAATTTTTTATTCTGAATAGGTATGTTAGTAATGTAAAATCAAATAAGCGTGAAGTTCAAGAACATTATGTGTTAACCGTTAACGAATACTTCAATAAAAATTGGAGTGTGTTACAAAAACATCCGAAATTGTTATGGCAATTACTGTGTATGTGTAGTTTCGATAATAAAACTATTTTCTATCACGAATGGATTGGTTATAAAAAGAAGAAAAATCAAAACAAAATTTTTAAATTTTTGGAAGATTTGTATCCAAATAAAAAACTCGACGAGTTAGAATTGTTAAGTAAAATTCATACTGAAGAAGACTGTAAACAATTAGCACGACAACATGGTTTCGAAGAAAAAGAAGTTCAAAAATTGTTTAAATGATTATAGAACAGAAAGAAACTTTTTTGTGTGTGCATTGTAATTCAAAGTTTAGTAAAGAAAAAACTTTGATGGTGCATATGTGTGAGCAAAAAAGAAGACACTTGGCTAAAGACGAAAAACACGTCATCCTTGGATTTTATACTTTTAATAAATTTTATCAAATACATCAAAAAAGTAACACAAACAAAACATATCAAGAATTTAGTAAAAGTTCATACTATAATGCATTTGTAAAGTTCGGTAGTTTTGTAAATAATATCAATCCATTATATCCTAATCAATTTATAGAATACGTAGTCAAAAGTGGTGTAAAAATTAGTCATTGGTGTAAAGATGAATTGTATGAAAAATATGTATTAGAATTGATTCATACAGAAAATGTAGAAACTGCCTTGGAAAGATCAATTAAACATATGACTGCGTGGGCAGAGATTAATAATAGTGTTTGGAATCACTACTTTAATTATGTAAGTACTAATAGAGCAGTTTTCGATATTAAAGACGGTAAAATAAGTCCTTGGTTACTATTAAACTCATCGAAAGGCAAAGAATTATTAAATCAATTTAGAGATGATCAATTATTGACAATAAGTAATATAATAGACCCTTCAATTTGGATAAAAAAATTTAAAAAACAGAATAAAGATTTAGAACTTGTCAAAAAGATTATAAAGGAGTCGAACTTATGATTAATAATCAGCCTTATGATTTAACAAATCTTGATATGCAAGTATATGTAAACGAAAAAGACAAAACTATATATGTGAAATTAACAGGGTTCGAAGACTTAGATGATGCAAGTAATTATGCAGAATATTTAAGTAAAAATCTGCCCTTACTTTTAATGGAAACGGAAGTAATACACTGATGGACATAGATATCGATTTTAGTGATAGAAATATAGCTCTTGCACATTTTAGACATGTGATTGCATCTATTAAAGAAAATCAAAATTACAAAAAACACAATACTGGAATTTATTGTACAGAAATTCCTTACAATCCGATTACTAAATTAAGCACTATAGATTATAAAGAAGCAGAGAGAAGAGGTTATTTTAAAATCGATTTTTTAAATGTAAGTATTTACAAAGACATAAAAGATGAGAATCATCTAAAAAGATTAATGGAGACAGAACCATTATGGGAACTATTAGAACAAGACGAATTCACGGACCTACTTTTCCATATAAACGGCCATGGAGATATCTTAAGAACAATGAAACCGAGAACTATAGAACAATTGGCAGCAGTTCTAGCAATGATACGTCCCGCCAAGAGATATTTAATAGGCAAGGACTGGACTACGGTGATGCAGGAAATTTGGATGAAACCAGTAAATGATGAATATTTTTTTAAAAAAGCTCATGCTGTTGCTTATGCCATGGTTGTCGTAGTGCAGATGAACTTAATTTGTGATTCGTTAAATTATGATTATAGTTAACGTTTTGGTGTTCTAACTAATTGTACACTTTTACGTTTAACTCTTTTAACAGTAAGATTCATTAAATTTACTACTGGGCCTAGAATAATTCTAACATCTTTACTGTTAAACGTTTTTATTGCATATCTATAGGGTTCTATTTCTTTCCTTAGAAAAATGCTTATAGGCACTTGTCTATTAGATTCCCACCACCAAATTTCGCCTATTTCTAGCAAACCTGCTTTATCAGATGGATTTTTAATAACACTTAAATCAAAAAAGCTTGTAACAAATTGATCTTGATTAATTATGATCCCTACATACTCATTTTCGCCGTAATGAAGCACAGAAATGAAGGGCAACTGTTCTTGTATATTTTCTCTTAATTTGGCCATAAATACAGTGGGATAATTCAAATGCAAAAAATTTCAAGTTATTTATATTCAAATAGAATTTTGGCGATAGAGGATTTGAGTCCTTTTTCCGTGGAGTTTAAGATTATGTACGCACGAACAATCAAATTGTACAAGGGTATCAGAAATGTTGTGGAATTTGATATTAGAAACGCAGATCAAAAAAGAATTGATTTGACTTCATATAGTATAAAATGTACTATAATGGATGAAAATTCTACTGAAATCATTACTAAGAATGTTTCTAAAATCTCTAATACAACTGGACTAGCACAATTTATAATTGAGCCTGGGGATATTAATTATTTACAACCGCAATTTTTAAAATATTCCTTATATAGAGAAACTACAGAAGGTAAAATACCATTTTACATTGATTCTAGTTTTAATGTAATTGGTAAAATCGACCTACTAGAAGGTGCAGTTCCTAAAATATCTTCTCCGAAAGTAATAGACACGTTCATTTACACGGAAAATGATATAAACCCAAACACTATTATAAGAACTTATACCAGTGATGCAGTAGAAGTAAATCCTAGAAATGACATAAATGATACACATTCGATTCATTTAGAATTTAGAAATCTAGCATTAGAAGCTGATATTACTGTTCAAATTACCGATGATGTTGTTGTAAGCACAGCAACAAATTGGTCAGATCTAGAAACTTTTGTATTGACTAATACTACAGAGAGAGTATTTAAGGTTTACTCAGAAATCGAAGATTATTCAAATAATGTGAATTGGTTACGCATTAAATACGAACCAATTAATGAAAGCACCGGAAAATTTGACAAAATACTAGTTAGTGCGTAAAATAACTCTATGAGTCTTATCATAGATACCATTAACACCTACTTGCCCCATAAAAGGAAAAGAACTCCAAGTGGATGGATAAGTTTTAATGCTGTTTGCTGTAATCACACTGGTAATGGTGTTGATACAAGACAGCGTGGTGGCCTAATGATCAATGAAGGCGTCAGTTATCATTGTTTTAATTGCGGGTATAAAACAAGTTGGCTCCCAGGAAGAATTGTCACGGCAAAGTTTAGGAAATTGATGAAATGGTTGAATATACCAGACGATTTAATAACTAAATGCAGTCTAGAAGCACTGAGATTAAAAGAAGATTCGTCATATGTTGATAAAACATACATTAACACGAACTTTATTGATAAATTATTACCTCCGGATAGTGTTCGGCTTAATTTAGAAAACACTAACAGCGATATGGAGATGGCAATAGAATATATAAACCATCGTGGATTTAATCTAGATGATTATGATTGGTACTGGAGTCCTGCATATCCTAATAGACTTATCATTCCTTTCTATTTCGAATCTAACATTGTAGGTTATACAGCTAGATTATTACGAGATGGTAAGCCTAAATATATTTCGGATCAACAAACAGGATACGTCTTTAATCTAGATAGACAAAATCAAAATCGTAAATATGTGATTCTATGTGAAGGCCCTTTAGATGCTATTAGTGTAGACGGTGTTGCTATTTTAGGCAGTGAAATAAATGATACACAAAAAAATTTAATTAATCGACTTCAAAAAGAAGTTATTGTCTTGGCTGATAGAGATATTGCGGGTAAAAAACTTATAGATCAAGCTATTAAAAATAATTGGAGTGTAAGTTTTCCAGACTGGGAAGATGAAATAAAAGATGCTAACGACTCGCTTATAAAATACGGCAGATTAGCAACATTGTATAATATTATTAGTAATAAACAATCTAACAAACTTAAAATTGAATTACATGCGAAAAGGTGGTTTAAATGAAAAAACTGATTTATATTTTATTATATCCTTGGTATAGGTATCAAGAATACAAATTTGTCAAAAAAAGACTAGAGGATCTACGTAATAAAGATCCTTTCATATACAAATGACTATTTCCTAATCAAATAAGTCACAACCAATGGGCAGAAGAATTAACTAACTTTTACAAAAAATTATACACATGATTACTTGGGGAATAAGTGCTAACAGTCACGACGCTGCATTAAGCGTTTTTGTAGACAATGAATTGCAGTTTGCTAGTCATAGTGAGAGATTTAGCGGAGTTAAGAATGATCCTCATCTCCACGATGAGCTAGTTAATTACGCAGCTAGTCTATGCGGAGAACCAGATACAGTAGTTTGGTATGAGAAACCTTTACTGAAAACTACTAGACAATTGTATGCAGGACAAGGATTGCAAAACAATAATGTTAAGAATTATCTAAAAAAATATAATATAGATTGCAAAGTCAAAACTATTGCACATCATCATAGTCATGCAGCAGCAGGTTTTTATACAAGTAAATTTGATAATGCTACAATTTTAGTAATGGATTCTATAGGTGAATGGGAGTGCTTGACAGTTTGGAAAGCTTCTACCAAATATGGTTTATCTAAAGTTTATAGTCAGAAATATCCTCATAGTATAGGATTATGGTATAGTGCTATGACACAAAGAGTTGGGTTAAAACCAAACGAAGATGAATACATATTGATGGGTATGGCAGCTTATGGAAACAAGAACAGTTTTTTTGATAGAATTAATAATGACTTTTTTCATACTAGTATTTCAGGATGGCCAAAGTTAAATCAAAACTTACATAAAGGGTGTTTAAATTGGATGCCTAAGCTATCTGAAAAAGACTATTTTAATATTGCAGCAAGCACTCAAGAGGTATATGAATATCAATTACGTAAAATTTTAAAACAGGTAAGGGTAATAGCACCTAACGAAAATTTGATTTTTATGGGCGGATGTGCTCTAAATTGTGCGGCTAATTATATTTTATTTGATTACTTTAAAAATGTTTGGATCATGCCTAATCCTGGAGATGCAGGCAGTGCTATTGGAGCAGTTTTAGCACATAATAAACAACATATAGATTTTAATTCAGCATTTTTAGGATATGAAATAAAACCTAAAACGTCCGATGAAGAAATTGTCAGTTATCTAATGAAATATAAAATTTGTGGATTAGCTAGAGGTCCGGCTGAATTTGGTCCTAGGGCATTAGGTAATAGAAGTTTATTAGCTGATCCAAGACATCCTGATATTAAAGATAAAGTGAATGCTGTAAAGCAAAGACAAAAATTTAGACCATTCGCGCCTATGATTTTATCTGAACATGCAAGTGAATATTTTAATATGCCGGTAAAATCCAGCCCTTATATGCAATTTACAGCAAAGTGCAAATATCCTGATAAATTTCCTGCAATAGTTCATGCGGACGGTACAAGCCGTGTACAGACTGTAGATAAATCTAATCCTTTAGCTAGATGTTTATTAGAACTATGGTATAATAAAACAGGTTGTCCAATGTTACTGAATACTAGCCTTAATATTAAAGGAAAACCTATGGTAAATGATCTTATTGATGCTAAAGAATTCCAAGACAAATATTTAATAAAAGTTTTTAACTAATTAAAATTATGACAAGACAAAATGCCGATTACGGTTATGATATACAACATCTATATTTAGAAATGATGTTAAGTGATGCTGAAACCTTTGTGAGATGTCAAAGTATATTCAACCCTGAATTATTTGACAGAAAATTACAATCAGCTGCTAAATTTATTAACGATTATGTAATAGAACATAACGTTCTTCCCACTTATGAAATAGTAAATGCTAGTACACAAATTGATTTCAAAAATCCTGGAGAACTTAGGGAAGAGCACTATGATTGGTTATTACAAGATTTTGAAACATTTACTAGGCATAAAGGCTTAGAGCAAGCTATTCTTAAAAGTGCAGATTTATTAGAAAAAGGCGAATATGGTCCTGTAGAAGATTTAATTAAAAAAGCAGTACAGGTAGGTTTAACAAAAGACATGGGCACAGACTACTTTGATGATCCTAGGTCTAGACTGATGCGAATAAAAGATAAAAATGGTCAGATCAGCACAGGTTGGCAAACTGTAGATAAAAGATTATTTGGAGGCATGAATAGAGGAGAGCTTAATATTTTTGCAGGCGGATCTGGTGCTGGTAAAAGTTTGTTTTTAGCAAATTTAGGATTGAACTGGGCTTTACAAGGATTAAATGTAGTTTATCTAACATTAGAACTTAGTGAAGAATTAGTTAGTATGCGAATCGATAGTATGGCTACAGAAATACCTAGTAGAGATATATTTAAAAAGATAGATGAAGTTGAAATGAAAGTAAAAGTTATAGGCAAAAAAGCCGGTACATATCAAGTTAAGTATATGCCTAGTGGCAAAACTGCTAACGACATTAGAAGTTATCTTAAAGAATACGAAATTAAATTAGGCAGAAAAGTAGATGTGTTACTGGTAGACTATTTGGATTTACTTATGCCGCAAAGTAAGAAAATAAGTGCCGAAAACTTGTTTGTCAAAGACAAATATGTAAGTGAAGAATTAAGAAACTTGTCTATGGAAAAACAATGTATATTAGTTACAGCAGCACAGTTAAATAGAGGCGCAGTGGAAGAAGTGGAATATGATCATAGTCACATTTCAGGAGGACTGAGTAAGATTCAAACAGCAGATAATGTATTTGGTATCTTTACAAGTCGTGCTATGCGAGAACGCGGAAAATATCAAATTCAATTGATGAAAACACGTAGCAGTAGTGGAGTTGGTATGAAGATTGATTTAGATTTTGATATAGACACACTAAGAATAACCGATCCAGGCGAAGACGGAGAAACTGAACAGACGACTAATCGAAGTAGCTCTATATTAAATAATTTACAAAGAAACAGTAATGTAAATACAGATCCGACAGAAGGATCAGCAGTCAATGGATCAAAAGCTACCGTAGATAGTAGTAAATTAAGACAATTATTAAACAATTTGCCTAATGATTTATAAAGAAGTTCCTTTAGTTTTATTATACGAACCTTTTCAATTATGGACAGAAGAGGAATGTAAAGATATAATTGCAAGGTCGAAAGATAACTTAGAAAAAGGTAAAGTATATCATCAAAACAAATTAACAAATGTTAGATCTAATTTTGTTAGTTGGTTAACTTTAGACCAACAAGAGTTTGATTACTGCTTTTCTATAGTTCGACCTTATCATAGTGTTATAACATGGTATGAGCACCCTATACAAATAAGTCGGTATGCTAAAGGAGAATTTTATGATTGGCATAAAGATGAAAAGCCAGGAAATAAACGTAAAAGTATTAGACATCTAACTTTGACCTGTACTTTACAGTCTGCTCCAGGTGCAACTTTTGAATTAAAAAATAGAGTTTACGATTTGCCCACTGGACATGCAGTGCTTTTTCCTAGTAAAATGGATCATAAGGCCAATGCTCCTTTAGAAGGCGAAAGATGGGCATTCACAATTTGGTACATGCGACCTAACACAGATTTATAAATAAGTTTTATGATAGAACCTGTTTATTATAAAACTTGGTTTGATATTCTAGATCAAGCTATAAATAAGTATCAATGGGGAATTCCATTATATATAGAACAGTATATGAGTGCTGTTTTAGCTAACTACACAGATAAACCGGATTGGCAACCTAACAATAGTTGGGCAGAAACTTTGTTATCTATTCAAAGTGCTAGAGCTGCTAAAGTTCTAGGCGATCAAGCTTTATTTGCAGCAGCAGTTTTTCCTACTTTTTTAGAATATAAAGGTATAAATGAAAAATATTTTTACGATATTGGTGCAACTAGCTATCGACGTGCCTCTGTAATTAATCAGGAATTATTTGGTGAATTGAGTAGAAATTTTCAATTTCTAAGTCAATGTTTGTATCAAGCTTTACACGATAGTAATAAATTAGAATATCGTAGAAAATCAGCGTCTTGAAGTCGGTGTATATTCGACAACGAATGGTGTCCAAAAATCACCAGTTCTAGCAGTCATCTTATCAGCTGTTTGTTGGGCTACTTCCATCGCCATCGCTCTTTGTGCCAGGGTGAATCTTGCCCCCGTAAGATCTTGTGTTTTAACTTTTTGCCCTGTAACAGTGTTTCTAGCGTGTGGTAACAAAAAACGTTGCATATTCACTCCAATTTATTATACTTATCAAGAAAGGTTAAATATTAGAATATAAGGAAAATCTCATGGGTAATATTCTTAAAAATATCAGATTGGAAGGAAGAAATTCTGATTTTTTATCTAGAATACGCAGTGATCCAGGAACAATTTATTATGACAGTGATACTAACAGTTTAATTTTGTTTGATGGAGACACAGTAGGTGGTGTTGAACTTTTAAAACAAGATTTATCCAATTTAGACGGACAGCTTGGCAGTAGTGTCATTCCTTCTGAAACTCCTCCGGTAGACGTCGATCCTGGAACAATCTGGTATAACACAAATAATAGTAAAATTTACATCCTTTATGACGATGGCAATAGCGAACAATGGGTACAACCTACAACACCTAGCGTAGGAGCAGGCACAGTTAATGTAACAGGTTCTACAAGTTTTTCAGAGTTGGCT
>Ga0129333_10004154_pt1 | contig 13550 bp, 10 predicted proteins | sample CPB6_08_DNA_FD_94474 | JGI IMG/M metagenome (GOLD analysis project Ga0129333, IMG submission 94474) | Freshwater to marine salinity gradient microbial communities from Chesapeake Bay, USA - CPBay_Sum_0.6_0.8_DNA | ecosystem: Environmental > Aquatic > Marine > Coastal | place: USA: Chesapeake... | reverse complement strand
GTTGAACTGTTGAAACAGCATCTTGAAGAAGAACAATCAAAACAGCAACAGCAAATGAATAATGCCCACTTCTAAACTATTATCAGGATCCAAGTTTCTTGGTAAAGATAGATACGATCACTACTTAAATGAACTCCTTACTGAAAAGACGATCGGTGGGCAGAAACTTTCTAATGCTCAGTTAAAGGAAGGATTTAAAAAAAGAAATAATAAGATTGATTTTGAAAAGTTTGTACATAAAGTAACAAGTACAAAAGCATCGGTTGGTGGTCGTGGTCCAGGTAGTGGTGCTCTTGTAAAATCTCCAACAGGAGCAATACAAAAATACGTTCAAATCCAAACTTCCGCAGGTAAACAAGAAGTTGGTAGTATTAGTGGATACTTAAAAGATATAATAGGTTCTCTTGGAAATATCATAAAGACTCTTAATGCTGGGGTAACTGCAGATATTAAAAATCAAGAGAAGAAGAGAAAAGATAAGGAAAGATCTAAGAGAGAAGGTATTGAGAAAGGATTAGAAAAAGGTTTTAGTGCTGTTAAAAAAGTAATTGATAAAGTTTTAGCACCTGTTAAATCTATTCTTAGTAGAATATTTGATTTCTTTGTTAAAATGATATTGGCTAGAACCATAGTCAAATTGATAGACTGGTTAGCAGATCCAAAAAATCAAGGTAAAGTAAAGTCATTAATCAGATTCTTTAGTGACAATTGGGTTAAACTTTTATCTCTTTATATTGTATTTGGAACTTCTTTTGGTAAGTTTGCCAGGGGGTTAATATCTCTTGTGATCAGAAGCACCATCAGACTTGGTGCTGCAATTGCTGGCCTTGCTGCAAGAGCAGGTATAAGTAAGTTTGGTAAAGTTGCCAGTTTCCTTGGTGGTCGTAGAGGAAAAGTCCTTGGTACTGCTCTTGAAGTTGGTGCCACAGTTGCTGGTACAATAGCTCTCAATAAAACCCTTGAAGGTGGTGAGCAGAAAACCCAAGGTTTTGCTGGTGGTGGATATGTAATACCAAGAATACCAACTTTCTCTGGTGGTGGATTTAACTTTAAGGGTATGCTTGGTGGAATATTTAATTCTGCAAAACCGCAAGCAACTCCAAGTGGTTTTGTGAGTGGACCTGGTGGACCAAAGGACGATAAAGTTCCTGCATTGCTTTCTAATGGTGAGTTTGTTGTATCTGCGGGTGCTGTTCAGAAGTATGGTGTGGATACCTTTGAGGCAATGAATGCTGCTGGAGGTGGAACAAATAAACCAAAAGTTGTTAACGGAACCACCTATGCTGCTGGTGGTGGTTATATTGGCGGAACGGGCGGTCCATATGCAGGTAGTGGTTCTGTTGAGGAATTAAAGGAACGCATTAATAACTTCTTTAAAGGTAGAGGTGCTGGACCTAATTTTGATATTGGCAATCCATCCACTTGGAGATCTGGTGGTGGAGGTGGAACTTCTGCATCTGGTGGCGGAGGAAGTGGTGGATTTTTAAGTGGGATGGGATACTTTGGTAGAGCCGCACAGCAAGTTCCAAAGATAATAGGATCTGGTGTTGGATATGCTCAAAACGTTGCGGGTGAAGCATTAAAATTAGCAGCACCATCATTATCAACACTTCAAAGACTTCCTGGTGAAGCTCAAAAATTAGCAGCACCAGCAATGTCTAAAGCTCAGCAAATATATGGTGGAGTTAAACAAAAAGTGGGATCTACTATAGATTCTATAAGAAATTTTGATTTTAGTGGTTTAAAAACTTTAGGTTCTAATATACATGGAGCAGCAACAGAAGCAGCTCCTGCTCTTCTTGCATCAACTCTTGGTATTAGTAGAACAGATAAAAGCATCTCTCAAGATATGCAAAGAGCAATTCTTGAAGCTCAAAAAAATGCTGCTAAAAGAGGACAAAAAAACGTTGATTATGGAGATTATGCTGGTGGTGGATTATCTGCTGCTGGACTAACTATGGGCAGAATTGGAAATGATGAATTTAAAAGGGATGAAAAGGGAAGAATTATTGGTATAAGACAAGTCTATGATACAAATCGTAGCGCCAGAGAAGCAATGCAACAAGCAGGAGAAAGTTTTGATGCATTTAAAAAATCTGGTTTTAGAGATATGGGGTCACTGGGTAGAGCAGCGTATAAACCATTTGAAGCTTTACTGGCGAAGGTTCAGAATAGAGGAATGACTATGCATGATGTGAACTTTGATGAAAAGGTATTGGGGTTCAAACCAGGAAAAGAAGTTTTGAATCCAACGCAAAAAAGAATGATATCAGAGCAAAAGAATAGAGAAGCACTTCAAAACAAACGTCCTTGGTGGGATAAGATGGGATTATTTGGTGGTGCAACAGCAGAAATGGAAAGGGAAAAAAAGAAAAAACTCGAAAATGCAAAATATTATGGTCCAGGTGGAGATCCAAGCGGATCGGGACGAGGACAAGCACAGCGAGCAAACGTTCAAAGATCAAAACCAAAAACATCTGCACCACCTCCACCACCTAAACCAAAAACAACTGTTGTATCAGCTCCTAAAAATAAAAACAAACGTGGAGGTGGTACAACAACATCCAATACAAAACCACCAGCAGTGACTGCTAATAATAACAAGCGTCAGAGTAATGCAAAATCTTCTTATGGTATTAAAAAGTAGATAAATGGCAAACATTAATCCACAAAAAATGCTTCCATCCGCTAAGGGAGGTCCACTTGCTAAGACCTCTGGAAGTTCTGTAGTACCAAAAAGTAAACTTATTGCATCTACTAAAAAAATAAACATTGCAAAATTATCTGGTAATCAGCAGAAACAATATTCAGGAAGTCTTGAAGATGACGTGCAGAAAATTAAAATTTCTGTACTTAATATTGAGAAGATGCTAAAAGGTGGTTTTGTTCTTCAACAAAAGGATGAACAGAAAAAAAGAAAGGCAGAGGAAAGTGAAAAATTTGAAACCAAAGAAAAAAATCTAGAGAAAAAACCATCTCAAAAGGAGATGAAAAAGGCAGCTATTTCAGTTCCACAACTTGGAATATTTGGAGTTATAAAGAGGTTTATAGTAAATACTGTCCTTGGATTTTTAGCATATAGACTTATAGAGTATTTGCCTCAAGCAGTTAAGTTTGCCTCGTCTATAATGAAAGTTGCGGACTTTTTAATTGATGTTGGAGGAAAACTCTTAAATGGACTTGTAACATTTGTTGACTGGAGTTACAAAGCAATTGATTTTACTAGAGGCGCATTAAAGACCTTTGGTGGAGAAAATGCTGGAAAAGTATTTGATAAATTTACTGGTGCTGTTGGAACATTAGTTGAAACTGCAGTTATTGTAGCTACTACTCTTGCAACTCAAGGTGATGGTGGTGTTCTTGATATTGGTATGGATATGTTGAGGGACCGATTGATTGGTCAGGGAGTCAAACAAGCAGGTCAGCAAGTTGCGGGTCAAGTAGCAGGAAATGCTGCTAGAGTTGGTGGTATGGGTGTTGGCGTAGCATCTGCTATTGTTGCTGGCGCTGGTCTTGCCGCATCTGCTTTAGGTGAAGGAGCATTTCAAGTTAAAAAAATTAGTCAAAAATTTGAAAAAAATATTAAAGAATACTCTGAGGCTGGAAAGAAAGATAAAAATCCCATTACTCGAACTTTAAAAATGGGTGTATGGTCAATGTTTGGACCATTTTTACGTCTTGGAAATTGGTTATTGAATGGTATTGGTGTTACTTTAGATATTGTTGGAGCACCTTTTAGGTATGCTATTGAACTGATTCGTTATGGAATCATGTTGGTGAGTGGAGATACTAAAGGTATAGAGCAGCAACGTAAGAATCTTGCTAAGTTTGATGCTAGAATTCGTGATGGAATACGTGAGCATTTTGCTGGATTTTTGGGACCAATTTTTGGTTTCATGGGTAAGAAAGATTGGAAGAAGGGAATTGAAACTAAAGGTTCTTTCGGAAGTTTGTTTGGTCAAGAGGGGACAAAGGGGATGGGATACGCTTCAGGCGGATCTACATCTAGAGGTGGTAAGTCATTTAGAAAAGTAGCAAGAAGAAAAAAAGCTATAAGAAGAACAATAACTAAGACTCCCAGAAGATCTGAAGTAAAACCTGGAAGAGATATTGGTGGAGAACAGAAAATATTTGGCGTGTTTCCAAATCCTTTTGCTGGTTTATTTGGTAAAAGCAAAGAAAAACCAGAAGACAAGGGACCAGACACATTTGGTTTTTTGAAAAGGTCTTCAGAGAAATATTCTAAAATAGAATTTTTTGGTCCAATGATGACGCTTGCTTCAAACGTCTTGTTGGGACAAAAACCTAATCAGATGGATTATGAAAATGTTGCTCTAGGAATAAATGCTTTGATTGCGAAGGGGATGAAATCTGGAAAACTAAGAGGTGGTGTGATTGCTGGGTTTGCTGAGGGTGGTCCTGTAAGTCCTGATATTTCAAGTGGAGATGCTGATATTACAAAATGGGTTGAAGGTGCTGTAAAAGATTCTGTCTCAAAAGAAGTTGATGATGTTACTAGAGACTTAATGAAAAATATTCTTCTCAAGAAAAAACAAGAAGCAGATACTCCTACAGATCCATCCGTCCAAGAATCGGGAGAATCAGAACCTGGAGCATTAGGAACATCTGGAGCTCCAGGTGCTCCAGGTTCTGCTCATCCAGGATGGGCAAGAATATATGAGCTTGCAAGAAAAGCAGGAGATCCATTCCCAGAAGTTACCGCGTCTCAATGGGCTATTGAATCTGGATATGGTAAATACAAAACTGGAAAAAATAATCCATTTGGTCAGACAGGAACTCATCCAAAATATGGGGGAACAACATTAGCAACTCCTAGAGATCCTGGAGGTGGGTCTAAAACTTTTATGAATTTTGGTAGTGAAGCCGAAGCTGTTGCATTTAGAGTGAAAAGATGGGTGCCTGAATATGGAAATGCAAAAACTCCATATGAAGCACTTATGAATATACAAAAACATGGTGGTAGGGGAAGATATGCTCAAGGTTGGCCAACAAGAGCATTTCCTGAAGGTGATTGGATGGGATATGTTAGAAGTGTTTCAACGATTATAAAAAATAATGGAGGAGATCCAAATAGACCAAAAACTTCTGGAACTGCACCAGCTTTAGCTGATGAACCATCTAGAGGAAAACTACCAAGTGGAGTAAAGGGTGGTTCTTTAAGAACTGGTCCATCCTCTTATATTGGTGGAAGTACTGCATACCATATTGATACAAAGTTCCATAAAAGTCTTGGTATGGGAAATATGGTTTCTGCCATGGATAAACTTGCAAATGCTTATAGTTCGCGTGGTAGAAAAATTGAATTCTCTAATGGTGGTGTTTCGGGAGAAGTATGGAATCCAAAAGCATCTTCTGAAGAAAAAAAATCATTGCTTCAAAGAGCATTTGATGCACACTCACACTCCAGATTTATGAGAGCAGAAGGATTTCTTCCTTTTGATTATTATAATCCTAAAAAAAATGATACTAGATTTGGTAAATCCGTAGAAGGATCTGAAATTCTTTTACCAACATTTGGTGGAAAGGTTGATGTTGGTGCGAAGTATGGTGGTTATGGAAAGAGTGCTGAGATCTTTAGTGGTAATAAAATGGTTGCTATGACTGGACATGGTGATGTGAGATATGAAAAAGGTGGTCCAACATTAGCAACTCCACACACGGCATTGATTGGTGAAAAAGGTAGAGAGTATGTAATTGATGCAGACTCTTTTGCATCTACTGAAAAAGTTGCACCAGGATTACTTGATATCTTAAATTATGATGTTAATAATAAAGAATCTTTGAAGAAAAATATGGGTTCTATTCTTGGAACTCTGAATCAATTTGCCCCTTATGAACTTGGTGCAAGTCAAACTGTTGTAGTTGATAGTTCGAGTGATTCTGATATGGATATGAATATGGGTGGACAATCTGGTGGATTAAATATAAGTGGTGGATCCGATCAAGATCAATATGATCCATTTAGTAAACTGTACGCTATAGGATAATGGGAGCAACAAAGAAGGCAGAAGCCTCTGATGTAAAAAAGTTAACAATTAAATCCAATAAGGGAGGCGCATCAGTTGATTTGTCTTCTGGATTAGTTCGACTTGAATATAGAGAAAGTATCCTTCAAGAAACTTTAGAAGTCAGTTTTGTAGTCGTTGAAACTGGAAATAGTGTTTCTGGTAAATCTCCATGTTCGGACGGCGGAGGCGATGGGGGTAGTGCTTTAAAGGGGATTATTGAGGGACTTCCTGTTGTTGGCGCTGAAGAGATAGAACTTTCTATGGAGGATAATAATGGAAATGCTATCAACGTCAAAGTAAATGTAAATAAAGCCTCAGCAGGAACTGGAGATAATAAAAAAAATGTTGTTGCGTTTGAGGCAACTAGTAAGGAATATTATGTAAATGAGTCTGTTAGAGTCGTTAAGCGTTATGATGGTACAATATCAGATTCTATAAACAAAATACTTAAGGAAGTTATTAAAACCGATAAAAAATTAAACATAGAAGAAACACTAAACAAGTATAATTTTATTGGAAATTCAAGAAAACCATTTTATACTATTCTATGGTTAGCTAAAAAATCGATTCCTAAAGGTGAAAACAAGTCAGGTGCGACAGCAGGATATTTTTTCTTCGAAACCTACCAGGGATTTGTATACAAATCAATCGATACACTTTTATCAACCAAATCAAATAAACCAAAGAGATTGTTGTACAATAATTCAACTGATATTCCTCCAGGATATGATGGTAAAATAATCGATTATCTTGTTGCTGGTGGAGATGGTGGATCTCCTGGTGGATTGGATCTTCAATCAAAACTTCAAATGGGTGCGTATGGAACTAAGCAAAGATCTTTCAATCCATATAATGTTGAGTATAAAGATGTAGATAAAGAACCAGAAAAGAAAAAACTAGAAACTGCAGGAAAGGAGTTAGCTGGCGATTGCCTTCCAGATTGGTTAAAGGGATTACCAACTAGAGAATTTGCAAGCGTTTTACCAATTGGAGTTTTACCAGAAGGAAAGGATGCTAAAGAACAATTAAAAAAATCAAAAGAACCTACAGATGATCATGCTCAAAGCATAACACAAGCTCCAATGAGGTATAATCAATTGTTTAGTTCTAAAGTTGAAATTACAATTCCTGGTGATTTTTCCTACAAAGCTGGAGACCTGGTTGATTGTGATTTTCCAGAACAATCTTCAAAAACTGAACAAGCAGTTAGTCCTCATTTGAGTGGAGTATATTTGATATGTGATATATGTCATTTAATAGAGCCTAAAAAGACATATACAAAAATGAACTTAATACGAGATTCAAATGGAAAAAAATCATCAGAATCACAAAAGTCTACTGGATCTACAAAACCAATAAATCCAGGATCTATTGGAAGTCCTGGAAATCCAACTACAGTACAATCATCTAAAAATTCACTTGATGATGAATTAGACATAAATAAAAATCCAATTACCAAAGCAGAAAGATCTGCTGCAAAACGAGGAGATATTATTAATAATTCTGGTCAAGTAATTGGTAAGATTAGATAAAATCTGTTCTAAATAATAACAATAACACACTTGTAATTATGGATAACATCCATCAACATATTGCGAAAGATAAGGAAATTTTAGATAACCCTGTGACCTCTCCACAAGCAAGAAGACACACTCAAGAAGAGTTGGAAGCTTTGGAAGCATACAAACTCAATCATCCAGATGAAGATCATGATCCAACACCATTGGAACTTTATTGCGATTCTCACCCAGATGCAGCTGAATGTAAAATTTACGAAGACTGATGCTTGAAAATAGTTTATTTACATCTAATGTAACAGGAGCCGACGGATTCTATTGGTGGATTGGTCAGGTCGTAGATAATAAAACCTGGAAAGAAAACTCCCAAGACAAAAAATTTGAAAAAGCCGACGACATAAAAGGATTCGGATCTAGGTACAAAGTAAGAATTTTTGGTCATCACACTGCAGATAAAAAAGATATTCAAGACGACCAACTACCTTGGGCACAGGTTATGCTTCCTGTAACTGCAGGAGGTGGTCAAAATGGCGTTTCTCAGACTACTGGAATAAAACAAGGGAATATTGTTTTTGGCTTCTTCATGGATGGAATGGAAGCCCAGCAACCCATAATTATGGGAATTCTTGGTAATAATGATCAAACATCTTTGGAGAAAAAAATTCCACAGCAGGGATTTGTTCCAATGAGTGGATTTGCAAATGGAGAAAGAGTTCCCACTATGGGAGTTCCTTCTTCATCTTCATCTGGAGTCCCTTCGGGAAAAACATCCAACGGTGGAGTCTCTTCTGGTAAAGGTTCACCTAGTAGTAGTGGTGGAAAACCTTTAGAGGGGGATGGTTCAAATATAAACAGAACGAATAATCAAGACAACGAGCAAAAGAAAGACGGAAATATCAAAACACACTTAGCAAAATCTGGTAAGTGTGGTGGAAATGATATGGATGGAATTAATTTAGAGATTGAAAAAATTATAAAACAAATAGAAAAAATACAAAATACTGTAAATGACTGGGGAACTGCTGCATCTGCAAAAATTACAGATATTAAGAAGAAAACCGATGAATTAATAGGCAAAGGAGCGAGAGTTCTTTCTCGATTTATGAAGTCGATCGTTGATGGTGTGAGAAAATACATTAGTGAAAAACTTAACGAGAAGATGAAGGATAATTATGATAAAATGTTACCAAATGAAAGACCTGCATTTAAAGATAAGCAGTCTGGAATTTTAGATAAAATTGGATGCCTTTTTAATAAGATTATTGATGGATTAATCGATCTTATGGGAAATGCTTTAAATAACATGATCGATAAAATTGTGAACGTTGCTCAGTGCGTAGCTGAAAGTTTAGTCGGTAATATTTTGAATAAATTGATGGGTTTTATTTCTGGAGCTATTGATGCTATTCTTGGACCTATTAATGCAATTTTAAGTGCTATTGGAGGAGCTATAAGTCTTGCAGGAGATCTGTTTGGTATGCTTCAAGGTCTTTTGGGATTTTTATCTTGTGATGAAAATCCAGATTGCCCAGATGTTGGTGAATGGTCTACTTGGGGAGGAGCATTATCTGGAGGAGGAGCTTCATTACAACAAGCTTTTGAGACTGCAAAATCAATAGGTCAAAGTGTAGGAGATTCTTTTTCAAGTTCTGCTCAGTCTATTTCTGATTTACTTGGATCCGCAGCTTCTTCTGCTGGAGATGTTTTAAATATAAGTGGATGTGATGTAGCACCTTTATTGTGCGGTCCCCCACTAGTAACTTTTTTTGGTTCGGGTTCTGGAGCAGCAGGAAATGCTATCGTAGGTCCTACGGGAGAGGTATTGGGTATCGATATACTTTCAACTGGGTCTGGATATAATGGATCTTCAACGGTAAAAATTACTGATCCATGTGGGAATGGTAATGGAGCTGTAGGTAAAATAGTTCTTGGTCCATCTCAACCGCCAGGTAAGGGTGGAAATGCAAATAAAAACAGAGGTAAAAAAGGAACTGGAATTATTGAAGTTGTGATGGTTAATCCTGGATTTGGATATAGAAAAAATTATAATGGTAGTAAAGGTGGGATGGGTAGAGTATGGTCTCAACCATATCAAACAACTGTACAGCGTGGTCCAAATGGTCCTCGCGGATCTTCTGCAAATAAGTCTTACCTAAGACCATTAGATCCAGGTGAAGTTGTAGATATTTGTCCTGGTGATATTGTAACTATTCCACACTCTTGTACCGCAGAATTATATGATGTAGAGACTGGAGAAATCCTTCAAAGATTTATCAGTGGAAGAACTGTTGTAACAAGTAGCAAATGTGGGAGACTTACTGCCCCAAGAATTTCTGATGATGATTTTAGATTGTTAGAAGAACAAGGTTTAAGTGAAATTGATATTATCAATACTGGATTAAATGCTGCAGTTACAGACAATGGATCTTATCCAGTAATTACTAAAATATGTGATATTTTTATTAAAAATCCAGGTATTAATTACTCTCCAGCAGATACAATTACTGTAAGTCCTGCAAATGGTGCGGTCCTAGAACCAGTATATGGTGAGTATGGTAGATTGATTGGAGTTAATATTCTGGATCAGGGTTATGGATTTACAGAAGTTCCAGAAATTTACATTGAAAGCGAAACAGGTTATAATGCAATAATAATTCCTTTAATGTGTGTAAATAGAAAAGGTAATGATCTTGCTGGTGAATTAACTCCAGATGAGCGGGCAAATGTAATTACTGTAATCGATTGTGTAGGTAGATTTTAATGGCTCAACCAAAAAATGATAATACATGTAGGTATGGAACTAGTGATGGTGAAATACAATTCGGTCACATGCATACAGATGGAGTAACTTCTGCATTTACTGTTAGAAGTGCATATGATGACTTACATTATATGCAAATGGATGTTGATGGTGAAAGAGAAGGGTGGACTACAAATAGAGCTCCTGGAGTTTTTCAGGTACAATGTGGTGATAACATTAAAGATGGTCAACCAGCTATATTCATTGAAGCATTAAATGGAGATATAGTTCTTTCTGCTGTGAATGGAAGAGTTCGTATACAAGCAGAGAATATAGATTTGATTTCTAAAGGTGCAGATAATAAAAATGGAAATATAATACTTGACGCAAATGAAAAGATTGAGTTAAAATCTAAGAGTTTAGAAACTAATCAAACAAGTGTATGTAAATTTTTTAGTTCTGGTACTCTAGAAGCAGTTGGTGATGGTTTAACTACCATATATGGTGGTTTAATTGAATCTGTCGATGGAGCAACTAAGAAAAATAGATCGAAATTTAACACTGATATGGAAAATAGAGAAGCAGGATCAGAACCATGAGTGAAGTTAGTACAGACTTAGCAACAGGCAAAAGATTATTTGTTGGTGCAGGAAAACCAGAACTTTTAGGACGCGGACAGAAAGAAATTCGTGGATCTGGGTACATTGAAGGTCCAACTATGACTGGGAACCCTTCAGCATTTTCTCAAATTTGGGGTTCCTTGATGGTTGGACCCCTTTCAAACGAAGATGTGAAGGGGAGTAAAGACATACCTGGAGCTATTTGTGGTCAAAATTATTCTCCATATTCATTAGCTGTTGTTGGAAATGCTGCAATTTTTGATAACATGTCTATTAATGGAAAATTAGACGTTGGTGGCGAAATTAAATCTCAGGGAGATGTTACGTCTTTTTGTGGTGGTCATAGATTATCTTCAAAGAAAAATTTCGACATTCCTCACCCATCAAGATCTGGTTGGAGATTGAGACATACTTGCCCTGAAGCACCTACAAATGATGTTTATATTAGAGGTCGAGTAACTATACCTTATATTAGTCTCCCAGAATACTGGAAAGACTTTGTTGATTTGAGGAGCATTACCGTATCTCTAACTCCTGTCGGATCTCATCAAGATGTTATTGTAAAAAGAATTGATGAGAATAAAGTATATCTACAATCTAAGGGAAATGCTCCTATTGATTGTTTTTATCATGTCTATGCAGAAAGAAAAGATGGAGATAAATTAATATCTGAGTATCCTGGGAAATCACCAGATGATTATCCAGGTGATAATACTCAATATAATATAAATTATTGATCTAAGGAGAAAAATATGTCTGAGATATCAATAGGACCTAGTGGACAAGATAGTAAAGATCTTGAAGCAACTAATAAAGAAACTGACTTTGAGAAAATAAAAAAAGGATTGGAAGATAAGCCCCCAGAAAGCGCAGATTGTAGTGATGAAGATACTCAACCAGGAAGAATATCACCGCAACTTCATTATGTTGTAAAAACTACCAATAATAGTGGTAGATTTTATGCTGAATGCGAAAAATGGCTTCATGGTGGAATACAATGTGATAATCTTCAAGTAAATCAAAATGTTACTGTTGGAGGAAATATTACTGCGAATGGAACTGTTACTGCTCCTCAGTTTTCAGGTCAAATCAATGTTCAATCTTGGAAGGGATTTGATATTAAACATCCAAATAAATTGAACCATAGGTTGAGACATATATGTCTTGAAGGTCCAGAAGCAGGAGTTTATTTTAGAGGTAGACTCACTGAATCTAATATAATTAATCTTCCAGAATATTGGAATGGTCTTATTGATCCAGAGAGCATCACAGTTTCCTTAACTCAAATTGGATATAGTCAAGATTTGATCATAGATACTATTGAGTGGGGAAAACGTGTTATAATTAAGTCTGGTAATGGTACTAGAATTGATTGTTATTATACAATTCAAGCATCAAGAATTGATGGAGAAAAGTTAATCGTGGAATATGAAGGAGAAACTCCATCAGATTATCCAGGAGATCCATCACAATACTCTATTTCAGGATATGATTACGGGAGAGAATAATGGGTTTAACTAATGAACAACTTGAACAACTTATTGTCGATATTGATCGAAGAATAGGAGCTGCAGATTATGCTCAAGGATCTGGCGTTAAAACTCCAGAGTTAGATTCTTTAATTGCAAATTACACTGAGGCAATAGAATCTTTAGATACTAAGATTGTTTCTATAGGACAATCTATTAATCTGATTAAGAATCAAATTCTTTCCATATATTCAGACAATGTTGATACTTGTGCAACTTTCGATAATTCTATTTGTGATGGTACTTGGGCTGGAGGTATTTCAACTTGTTTAGTTGGATACACAACAGAATATTATGACTCAATTATTTCTCATTCTTGGGCATTTTCAAGTACATCATCAACACCATATGAGACTGGACCTACAACAGTTTTAAGTAGTGCATCAAATTCATTTGGAGTCGGTGTTGGTACATTTTTGAGAGTGGTACAGGATAATTCTTCATATACAGCAGGATATAGAGTAACTTTAGGAGCTGGCGCTGCTTGTGTTACGGCTAAAAATAATATTAACGTAAAAGATGCTGAAATAAATTCTCTTAGGGCTGGAATCGCAACTTATATTGATGCATCTAATTTGGTTAGAAGCGAGAGATCTCAATTACTTTGGAGAAAGTGGAATACTGAAAGAGTAAAACAAGTTTCTATTGAAGAGAAAAATCGATTGGTCGGCATCCGCACAGCGTTTACAAATCCAGAGTTTACAAATCTTTACTTAAATACCCCGTAGCGCCCACTTGACGGACCTCTCAGCGAACTGGTATAATATGAGGGTAATCAACGGAACCCAACTCAATGCATAATGAAACTGATGAGTATTTGACTCGTTGCGTAGTAAATCCAACTTCTCGCACCGTAAATCTTTACTCTAACCTTGGTGAGGAACGGGTCGTCAAATGTGATACAATTGATGAGTTCATGAATGTTCTCTCTTTTGTGCGAGCAACAGTTGATGAAGATTCTCTTGCATATTCCGAAATTCTCTGAATTCTAAACCTCTTTGAGGTTTTTATGGGGCGGTGGTTAGATCAATAGACACACCAAACCCATTTTATGCCCGTGTAGTCCAGCGGAAGAGACAAACGACTTAAAATCGTTCCAGGGTCGGTTCGAATCC
>Ga0129333_10004152_pt1 | contig 13550 bp, 19 predicted proteins | sample CPB6_08_DNA_FD_94474 | JGI IMG/M metagenome (GOLD analysis project Ga0129333, IMG submission 94474) | Freshwater to marine salinity gradient microbial communities from Chesapeake Bay, USA - CPBay_Sum_0.6_0.8_DNA | ecosystem: Environmental > Aquatic > Marine > Coastal | place: USA: Chesapeake... | reverse complement strand
TGTTCCCGGCAACGTAGCCGTGATCTCTTTAAGAGCCAACATGATCAAAACAGATGCGACCGCTGCTGAACTTAAAGCAGTGGCTTCCTACATTGAGGCTAGCCAGCAGTAGAAGTCCCCTTCTCCTCTGGGTCTGGGCTTGACAGCTGCTTACTTGCAGAGTAGTGTGGTCGCGTCTCAACTCATTCCATGCCTACCACGCTTTCAACGCTTTGGGCCGCTTTCGTGGAAGAGCGGTCAATTTCTTTATGTCCTACTAGCCTTACTTCTGACTACAAACAGGTTGGCAAATGGCTTGATCGATGCCCAATTCAAGATTTATCACAAGCACGCAAGATCATGATTTGGATCTTGGGGGAAAAGCCAGTACTTGCTTCTAGGCGTGTCGCAATGTACACAAAAACAATGTACAAATGGGCGGCACAAGAAGACGTGAATTATATGGATAAAAATCCATTGGCTAGTTTTAAAATGCCTAAAGCACCTCAAAAAGATGGAGACATTATTGTTATACCACGAAATGAAGTTGCTTTAGTTCTCGCAGCCCTGGAAGCAAAGAAAACATATAGAGCAGTTAATTGGTCTTGGTATACAGAATTTATGCTTCAAACAGCAATGCGGACAGGAGAGGTTCGCGCTGCCCGCTGGGATGACATAAAAGAAAACAAGCTTTTAGTACATCAAAACTACACGCTTACTCATGGCTTAAAAAATAGTACCAAGACAAATAAAAAACGTTGGGTACCATTAAATAAAAAATGTCAAGATATTTTAAACAAACTTCCCCAGGTTGAAGAATATATTTTTCCTTGGGATCGATTAGCTTTTCAAAGTTATTTTCACAAAAAGTTAAAGCCTCTATATCAAATTGAGCTAATTTCTCATTGCTATCGTCCCTATGATTGCAGGCACACGGCAATCAGTCGTTGGATTGAAGCGGGCATACCTGTGCCACAGGTGGCAAATTGGGCAGGGAATACAAGTGAAGTAATTTTTAAACATTACTGCAACACAACAAAAGAATATGAAATGCCAGAGCTTTAGTTGGTAGAATATTAAAAAACATTTGTTATGTCTACTTTTACTTGGGGTATTGCTAACTTAGAACGCACACTTCCCGATGGAGACACTCCTCCTGATGGGCAGGTTTACACTGCTCATTGGACATTAACGCTCGAGGATCAAGGGGAAACTGCCGGTGCATATGGCTCTGTTGGTTTTGGTGCTCCAGACCCAAGTGATTACACTCCTTTTGATGAGTTAACACAAGAACAGGTCATTTCTTGGGTCCAATCAGCCCTTGGAGAAGAGCAAGTTGACTCTTTAGAAAGTTCTTTGGAAGCACAGATCCAAGAAAAATTAAATCCCACACACGCAGCTGGCGTACCGTGGTAATTTTTGTTATACTTTTTGAAGTTATTTGCTCACTATGGCTTGCAAAAAGTCTGAACTGATTAGCGCCGTAAATTCTTTTGGTGCTGCTCGTGCAACTGGTGACGGCAATCTTATTGCTTTCTCTGGTAACCTCATTGGTCAATTGATTGAAACCCTTGAGTTTGAGCCAGAGGATGAAGTAATTGAAGATCCTGAGGTAAAAGAAGCTGAACCTGTGTGATTATTGACCTGACCTAGACTAATACCATTGGTTTAGGTCGATATGTCAATTAAACTCGCAGACGCTGCTAAGTTTTACAAAGAAGAAAAGCATCAAATCGATGCTTGGAATTGGCTTCAGGCTCAGGTATCCCCTGATGTCCTGGAGTCATTTGCATCTAAATACCGCAACCCACCTAAGCCGGTTGTTGAAGTTGCCAACACTTGGGATGGTGTTATGGCAGCAGCTAAAACAGCGGGCGCAAAATGGCCTGAATGCGTTGCTGCGCAATGGGCACTCGAGTCAGGGTGGGGCCAGCACACATCAGGTAAAAATAATTACTTTGGCTTGAAAGGACCTGGCTCTACAGTCAGTACTCAGGAATTTATCAACGGTCAATGGATCACAATCAAGGCAGGTTTTCTTGATTTCCCTGATTTGCAAACCTGCGTTTGTTACCTTGTTGATCGCTGGTATAAAGACTTTGGTAAATTTAAAGGTGTTAATAGAGCTGCTAGCAGGAATGAATGTGCTCGTTTTTTAGTTAAAGAAGGTTACGCCACAGATCCTGATTACAGTACAAAATTAATTCAGATCATGGATCGACAGCTCCAAAACATTGGAGAGAAAGAAGATGCAAATCCACATAACAACAATTTCAACCCCTGGAGTCCGTTCACCTATAAGATCACACCTAACATTACCTACGGAGAACTGACACTTAATCAAGAAGCGCGTCGTTTTACAAAGCAATATCAGTGTGATACAGCCAAGGAACTTTGTTTATTCTTGGAGAGAGTTCGTAAGCAATTTGGTAACAAGCCCCTTATTATCACCAGTGCTTCTCGTCCAGAACCGATTAATTCTCAAGTTGGCGGAGCCAAGAACTCAGAGCACACATACAATGCACCATCCAAAGGAGCAGTTGATTTTTACATCCAGGGCGTAGATGTACACACTGTACAGGATTGGTGCGATAAAAACTGGCCCCATTCGCTAGGATATGGGGCGCCAAAAGGATTCGTCCATCTTGGAATTAGAGAAGGGAAGCCACGCGTACGCTGGGACTACTGACGTGAAAAAATACAAAGAGCCACGCATTCGCGTCAATATGTGCTGGCAAATTGGTGACGATAAAAAATGCGTGACCTTACCAAAGGAACACGCATATGAAACACGAGATTGGGTTGAAAGCCAGGGTGGCGTTTGCTTTTGGTTTCAGGCGTTACCTGATTAATCAGCGTTGCTTAGCGCGCCCAACAACTAATGCCAGCGTCTCGATAATTTTATAGAGCTTACCGACAAGTTTGTCGTCTGAAGGCGTCGGGGTTAACGCGCAAATGGCAGAAGCAGCGGCATGAATAGCAAGTGCTACTTCGATGTATTCATTAATTTTGGACATGGGTATCTCCCGTTTCTTTTATTCTAAATCTTTTATCTATCAAACTCAAAAACTTCTGTCGGTTTGAAGAAAGCTTCCCAATCTTTTTGCTCTGCTTCGCTAATGTTTGATCTCTTTTCCGTGGGAGTTTCCCAAAAATAATCGTCCTGGTCACCAAGCCTGCCCCATTTAGGTGCATGTTCAACATCAAAATACCTGGTGGATACCTTAAAATCTGGCGTCAACAGAGTTTCTGGCGTCAAAGACGGATCGACCATACGGCATCGGTTGTTGGGGTAAGCACCGATCTGACCGTTTTCAAGCACGATGATGTTGTGCGATTTGTGCTCGTCTGGCACCTCAGAAAAATAAAAGTCAGGTTCGTTGCGATGAGGATGATAGTTATCAACAGTAAATAAGTACTGACCTTTGAGGCATTTACCGCTTCTGACATGTACTTCCATCTCCATGTTATAGATCAGATTTTTTTCAACAACAGTCAGTCCGTTGTCGAATCCATTCCAAAATTGAAGATCGGTTAATTCCAGGTCAGGGGACGGGATTTGTGGTGCGTCCGGATAATCTGAATCCCACGCAAGAAATGCGCTAATAGGTAACTTGTCATAAAGCGCACCGTAATGCGTAAGATACGTTTCAAAATATAAGGCTCTCCCACTGAGTGATTTACAGGTAACCCAATATCCTGGCGTATACTCTCCATGGCCTTTTTGTAGGTCATACAGATACTCTTTCCTTACCCACACTTTGACGGGTGGTACGTTGGCAACCAGGGTTGTCATTTACAGATCGTAGATGCGGCACTCAGGAGCACCTGGATTCTCTACACAGTAACGCAACCAGGCAGCATATGGAGAGTGCTTAACAGTTTTCTTACGAAACAAAGCAAGTAATTGTTTGATCATGGCCTGTTAGTTAAAGGCACAAAGAGTTCAGGGAAGCGATCAGTGTCCTGGTGCTCCCTATCCCAAGCATTCTGCCATTCAGACAACGAGTGATCATGGATTGTGTTGTAATACGCATCATCGCCAACTTCAAGAATGATTTTAAAATCATCAAATGTATTTGACGGAATACGATCACCAATGTACCAAGTAGAGCCCTCTGATACCGTTAAAGTAACTCCGGAATTAATCGTACAGCTAACTTCTGTAAATGCGTTTACACCAACAGGTATAACCGTATCTACAGTTACAGGGCTTTCAATGTTTGGAGCATCGATATCAGTTTCTTGTAAGCAAACACTTCCATCTAAATCTTCTAATTCAAAAAATGCTTCACTAGTTGGGAATTCAATTACAACTCCTAACTCATAAGCAAGGGTTTCGTTTCGTGTTGATGAAACACAAATAAGATAGCTGCCTGAATCTAGTGGGTAGTATCGATCATCGCCTCGATCAATACGAAGGCCGTTGAATGTATTGTAAAGATCAGATTGAGAACTCATCACCGTATCTAGATACGGGATGTAAATAGATCCATTGCTATCTGCGTGAATTGAATCAGCATCAAAAATTGAATTACCCTGAATAGGCGTTTTATTTAAATCATATGCAGATACTTGGATATACTTGGGACGCGGTGGTCCTTTAGAAAGGATGATCCAACCAGGCTCCGAAAGCGTAACTACGAACCAATGATTATATGTTCCACCACCAATACCACCATTCGAGTATTGGTTAGTATCAGCACGACCGACAACTTTCCACTGGGGACCAAGAGATCCTTTTAAATAACGTAAAGATGTTTGGCTAAACGTACCAAGATTTAGAGGATTATTCTGAGTTCTTTGTGGCTGACTTAATGAACTCCTGGACATATGAACCGTAGTACAACTCCTGTTCTTCATCATAATCCGGGGTATTTTTGTGTACCAACGGATGTTGGATAGTGTGTTTAAACTGTTGCTCGATAATAGGTACCGGTTTATCCCGCAGTTGATTCTGTGAATGGTGCATTACTTTTACTGGATCAAACTCAACGCAAAATGGGTGAATTGTTTTTGGAGGGAATGTACGGTTCCAACTTGAGATTAAATGGAGAGGATTGAGACAATCTTTGTTTTTGCAGGTGCGCGTAACAAACATTTTTCCAACATCTCCCCAGGCACACTGATAAATTGCCTTATGCACACTGATGTTGTCATTGGTTTTACTGTTGAATAGAGTTCGATACGAAGGAAAACGAGTGCGTTTTCCAGCAAGCCAGGGTACTTTCCAGCATTCATCCCATTCTCCTACTGAGATCTGCTTCCAAAGCATTAACAACCTGGCCTTGTAGTTTGTATTTAAGTAGTTGATGTCAAAACCACAGTTGTTGTTTTGGATTTTATGAACACACTTATAACACCAATGTTTAGTTTTATCGCGTATTTGATGACCGTGAACGCAATAATAGCCGCGATAAAGATTATGGAGCGCAAGTTCATCATCAGATAACTGGTCGACGTTAGGAATAAAGGGAACAATAGAAAGTGATTTGGCAGCATTGACAAGCTGTTTAGTAATATCAGCCATTCAACGAGTCCTCATTGAAGTTTTTGTCAACAAAACGATAGTTGGTATGAAGATCCCTAAATACAAGATTACCTTCTTCGTTCCTGATACGACGTCTGTATTTTGGTGCGGGACGTGTTCTGCGTTTGTACAGGTTCAGATTTAAACGGTTATCACGGGAGGTGTTGTCCTTGTCATGTAGAACATCCGCATCACCTGGGTCACTGCCCGTACGTAAGTAGTACACCACGCGATGCGCGGGGTAACGGGTCCCAAGTAAAGAGATGACGTAAAACCTGCCATCAGTACGCAAAATACCTGCGGCATCACCAGCGTCATGGTAGCGATCAGAGGTTTTCCACTTGATCCCAGAGGGGTGATCAGTAGTGAGTTCCAGGTTTTCTTGTACCCACCAGAGGGGTGGCATCTCGTGATAAGTGCGGGCCATCGGGACCAAGGATGCACTGGACCTGGGAAGTCTAAAACAATAAGAACGTAAGTGCAAGGTAGACACGGCTAAACCCCCTTGTTATGGGCGCGACTACGTTCTTATTTACTTTATATAAGCTGTGAGCAGTTTTTTTTGAAAAGTGTCTCACTCTTTGCATCTGTCTTATTTTTGTCTTACATGAGACTGAGAGCAATTCTCAATAGCGACACTTTTAATTAAAAACTGCTCACAGCTTCCCTATGGTAAATAAGGGCGTAGTCGCACCTACAACAAGACGGTAGTCACCGCCAATTACCTTCCACTTGCCGCACTTACCGTCTTGTGACACAAAAAAGCCCCTGCGAGATGCAGAGGCCTTGGTACCCATAGAAGCTTGCTCAGCTTAGTGCGCCCACCTTTTCCTTTCGCAGGCTTTTGTTTTTCTTTTGCTTACGTGGCTTCTCACTAACTTCAACTGGAACCGAGTGGTCAACCTGGTTCATCACATCTTCAAAGATGCCGCCAAATTGAGACGCAACTGTGTCCCATGAGAACTGTAAGTCAGATACGCGATTGAAGCAGTCCTGTCCAACGCGTTGACGGAGTTCAGGATCGTGGTACAGCTCGTTCAAAATCTCGGCGAGGTGATCAGACGATGGACACGGCATCTCCCTTGCATAGTTGGTGTCGACATCAACGTGATCGCAGCGGATCAACTTGCCGTAACCTTCAAAGATTTCTTTGCAGGATGTGTGGTCAGGTACCACTTGAGGCACCCCGCAAGCTGCATGTTCAAAGTTAACAAGCCCCCATCCCTCTCCTTTGCAAGTATTGACGCCCACATCACAGGCGTTGTAGATGGTATTCAACATATCCACCGACACGTTTGGTGGGCTATCCGTTTGCGTCGTCATGATGATGCGGCCATTTGGATCCAGTCCAACCCTGGACATTTCCCTGGCAAAAACGCCCATCACATCCCAACCTTGATCCTTTAGCCCCATATGTAAATAGAGTTGCGCCTCTGGTTTATCGACTGCAAATTCGGCAAAAGCTCGGATTGTAATGTCTTGCCTCTTCCTGAACTGGTTCCTATTTCCATTGAAAACAATAAAGATGTCTTCTTTGAGTCCAAGATTGCGACGGCATTCTTTTTTATCCAGCGGATAAAATTGCCCTGGGGTAACTCCATGAGGAATGACAGCAATCGGTTTACGGATACCTCCTTTTACAAATTCGTGCGCACCGAATTCTGTATAAGAGACAATGGCGTCCCAATCGTTGGCAGTTTCAGCAAGGCAGCCAATCCAACCATATGAATCCATGGGGGCATAGCCCACGAATTTGAACTTTCCTTGTTTATGGAGATCTTGGATTTGTTGATATTGTGCGTTAATAATCCACATGTCATTAATCGTGAAGACAATATCTGGCCCTTCACGTTCAACGACTTCTCTGATGCGTTGCTCACCAAATGGTGCGGTCTGGAAGCGATTGGATGAAGGATACATTTTGAAGTCCTTCTGCTGCTCACATGGATCACCCCACCAGTTATGACCAAGGACGACAATTTCAAAGTCATCCTTAAGACGGTTAATTACATTTTCAGTAACACGTGCAAATCCAGTCATGGCGACAATATCACCACACCAGAGCACTTTAGTTTTCTTTGTCAAGGCAATCGAGATACTCTCGATTTACTATACCGAAACAGAAGGAGTTATCGACCGTACCAATTCTTTTTCTTCTGACGTTTTTGCTTTAAGTTTTAGTTTTAAAAACTCAGCCGCTCGATGCGTCTGTGTTGTATCTCCACACGTATACAGGTCAATTGCACAGTAACGTTCACAGGGCCACGTATGAATAGATGCATGTGATTCGGCCAGTAATGCCAAAAGCGTTACTCCTTGCGGCTCAAATTTTTCACCAAAGATGCGGAGGATATTAGCTTTTGCCATGACGAGAGAAGCCTCAAGCAATCGTTGAAGCTCCTCATAGTCATTGAGAATCTCTGAATCGCATTCGTACAAATCCAGGATTAGGTGTCGCCCATTGCTCACGTTACTTCTGCAATATCCTCCATTCTCTCATTACTAGGTGCTGTTATGTCCATTCCATACAGAGGTAAATATTTTTGTGGGTCAGCAGCTACCTCAACGATAGAAGGATAGTTCTCATATTTATTGGAATTAGATTCCCTCACCACCGCATTGAAGACCAGAAGTCCTTTAGTGGTTTTTTTACTAAAGACATTCAGTTTCAACTGGTGCTTACAGATGTCAAAGAACAGAACCTCAAAACGACCGCGTCCCACAAAACCGACATTACAACTGCGGCAGAACTCGGCATAGCTGGGGTACAACCATTGCTGCCAGTTGTAATAGAAGTTATTAGATCCCTGTGCATTCTTACATGTGCCAATAACAGATTTGGCACCCGGATCATAGATGACGTGTTGACTCATCCAATCCAGGACAGGGTTGGAACGCAGGCTTTGCTCCTTCTCATACTTCTGGAAGAAGTCAACGTGCTGGGCGGTTTCCATTAAATAGGAGCGCATGTCATCTTCCGACATGTCCAGTAACCAGTTCACAAGCCCTGGCAGTAGATGAGCAAACTCGCCTTGCGGATTACCTTTGTTATCGAACTTGATTAGTTCTTTTTGTTCCGCTTGCCCACCCGTAAATGGACGATCAAACGGAATAGTGAGGCGACGACGAGCGAGACCAGAAGTGTAATCAGTGGACTGAATTGCTTCATTGGCAGTGATGATAACCATCCCATGATATTGGAATGGATCCAACGCTTCGCCTTGGTACTTGCGCTCAGAACGAATCCAGTCATTACCAGTGATTGCTTTCAGCCTGGAAACTGAACCACCCCAACGATCTGCATCCTGGAACAGCAAAAGTTTTTTGCCCATGTATGCAGCTGCTTCAAAACGGTTCTTCTCCATGTTTTCGAAGTCAGTCGAATAAGTATTGCTACGTCCCACCAATGCAACAGCCAGGTTTGCGTAGGTCGACTTACCTGATTTACCTGGACCAACAATCTCAAGGAACTTTTGGATTTCGTAGTTCCCAAGTAAGGTTGCCCGTAGCCATGCCCTAAGTACCTGAGTGCGATTCCAGGAACCATGTTGCGTATGCTTTAACCACTTGATAATTGCTTCACAAGTAGCTGATGGATCATAGTCATATGGCATTTGCTGCGTCATATTAAGATCACGGCGGAAGTCTGTCAGCTCCCTGGTTTTGGTATCAAGCAATCCATTGGTAAACAACAGATAATCTGATCCGTCATACCAATCATCAAATGGTACTAACGCCTGGAGCTGTTTATATACATCTTCAATGATGTTTTGTGTAAAGCCTTTAAGCAACCATTTGGTAGCACGGAGCGTCTGCATCATGTGACGAATGCTGCCGTACATCTCAATCTTGGTCATTTTCTCCCATAATCCTTTTTTCTTGTCGTATAGGAAAAACTGATTATGGGGTTGACTAAAGAGAAGATTGCCCATATACATGCTGATGACCTGATCAGCAATTTCGCTCGATGGTGGGTTCTTCCCTTTTGCTTCTTCCTTCCCTGTTGAGTCTTCAGTTTGCTGATTGCTCCATGGATCATCTTTCCCAAGCGGATACGTTCCATTCTCAGCAAATTTCCCTTTCTTCTTTTGAAGAGCGGGAGTCTTGTTTTCTTCGGCTTGTACCATTCGCTTTACAATATCCTGTTCAATTTGAGGAAGTAATTCAGCCATTGCCTCTAATGTCTCATCATCAACATTCATCACCCGATACTCCTGAGGAGGAGTCCAGCCATTCTCTTTCGCCACATGGACAAGAGAACCAATCCCACGACCACCACCTTTACTGAAAGAGAGCCAACGCCTGTGGCATTCACCGTCTTTATATTTATCGCTTTGCTTGGACCATTCATCCCATTGCTCCAGCAGGGAATCATCAAGGCTATGAAGCGATTGTCCGACCATGATCCAGATGTCATAGTCATCCGTCGCTTCTGGGGGCATACCCCACATTGCTTCGGTCGCAAGCTGGATATCACGGTCCAGACCAATGACACTATGGATGGCGAAGTTGGGTCCAATCACCCGTGAAACTTCTTGCGCTGGTTTACCAAGTTTTGCGTTTTTGGTAATGATGTTATTGAGAATCCACTCAGGTAATTCAGGCAGCTCAGCCGCCCATTCGAACCCCAGTTGTTCGCCTGTGTAGTAGCCATCCGTTTCAGGATGAGTACCCATTAACACACCTTGGTGTTTTTTCCAAAGGATCTCAAGTTTTTCTTTGTTCTCCTCTCCGTGCCAGGTGTATTTATTCCGCAGGAAATGCTTGTGTTTATCCCGGTTTAGTTTGTATAGCTTACGTTCGCGGCCGATTTTACCGCTGAAGATTGTAAGGGTGGCAGGCAACGCGTCTTCGAGGGGAAGACCGGAGATTTGCTCAATGAGTGGATAGACACTAGGTCCATCAACATCAACCCAGACCAAACCATAGGGATGGTTATAGGCAGGGCCGCCAAGAAGACCAATTGCTTTGCAGTCACCTGTTGTAAGTTCCTCTTCAATTTCTACAACACTAAACGGTTTGTTTTGCCAGCCCTGGACATAGGGATCTTTGTTGGCACCTAGGGGAGTTAACGGCCAGTCAATGGGAATGAAATCGAGCCGAATTTCACCGGGCTTAAGTGCTTTCTGGTTCTGGTTTGTCATGCTTCCGTGGGGTTCTTGATTTCTACTGTAAAGTTTTTTCCTGGGCAGCAAGACTCTTTTAATAAGTTATACGCATGAAGATGCATTGCAGACGGAAGGACAAAGAGATCCCCATCAACCGCAGTTTGCATGCGGCTTGAAAGGGTCTGCATCCATTCGCCTACGCCAATGACGTAGGTGCTCATGGGGCTTGTTCGTTGTTCTTTCATCTTAGGCTGCCCAAACCAAAGCACTCTCAAAACAATCCTTAAGTTATGAGTCTTATGCGACTATTCCTTTTGGCAATCGAACAGTTTTTTACTGGTTTTGTTCTTTATATTCCTGCCGCTTATCCATTGATTCAAACTCTTTCATCATCTTGTTGTAAATCTCAACTGCGTCTTCTTTTGTGACGACAGCTCGTTCACAGGCGATCATCCAGGCCAGTCTCTTCCTGCACTCCATCTTGCCGTTGGGGTTGTATGCCGTCATTGTACCAAGGTGCGGTCAGTTGCATGGTTCCGCCCAGCTTTTGGGACTCACCTGTCTGGAGATCCGGATTGATCGGATGTTCCCTGTAGATTGGTTCGTTTTGTTTTTCAAGCTCTAACTCGGATTGAATCCGGTTTTCAAGCTCGATCATGTCGAGTTTAGCCTTTAATTTAGCTTCAAACCAGATACGTTTCCACCATTTGATAACGGCCTGGATAATGTCGTCAAATAAGATCCGGATCATAAACGCCACACCGTTCGATTTGTGCGTAATACTCTTCAACCAGTTGATACCAGTCAGTGTGCAAGCTATCTAAAAACTTGCGAGAGATTTTAAATACTTGCGTCCTTACTGGTGTAGATACCAGAATTGCCGCCTGTTGTACACGCATGCCAAGGGTCTGAGTAATGCCCAAGTCGTAAGCCGCGAGCTGCTTCAGCGTCTTTTTAAATTTAAGGTGACCACCCAATAGATCTCGCCATTCCTGAGATCCTTTTTCCAAATCTTTTGGCCACTTTCTGCTATATGGCTTAACACTTGTCTTGAGGTCAGCAAGGGTTAGTTTCCCATTTGCTACACCAATAATGTCAGGGCTTCCCGACCAGGCGCGTCCTTCTTCATCTTGACCCCATATGCGTCCAACCCCATCGCTTGACAAAGCAAACATATGTTTATCCAGCAGTGGTGTTTCAGCCCATAACACTTCTTCAAATTGGTCCAGAATTGCGGGCATCCCGGACCAGAACTCCGCATACTCCTCAGCAATCTCAGGGTTTTTGTTCCCTTTAAGGTAGCATTCCATGCCATAGTGGATGGCTGTACCTCGCTCGGCAGCAAGCTCTTTAACACCTGGGTTTGCTTTTGACCACATTTCAAGCTTCCGTTTGTTTGCTTCGGAAGCTGTCTCAGAAAGTATTGTTGTTACACTGGGCGCCGGCCCTGTTACAAATGGGGTATGATAATGACGCTTACCATTAATTGTAATTCGGGCGGGGCGGCTATTCAGCTCCCGCATCAACTCTGGTTGCTCTTGGTATTTTAGCGACCACGGATCGCTATCTTCAATCTTAGCAACCATTGATGGTTTTGTATATTGCTGCTAACTTAACATATAAACCAACCAAGTGGGATGGAAGACTTTAACTACGCAATCGCCGCAATTCTTGGGGCTATGCTCGTGGTCATTAGCATGGACGCCTACCTGTTTTTTATGGAAGTAGCTTCTCGCCAATGAACAAATTTTTACTTGGGGTACAGGGATACGTTTCTTGTTTAGGCTGGATCATCCCCGCCCTTTGGAAATGGTTCTTAGAAGCAGCACCTGAGGTCCGCTTTTGGAAGTGGCATACCAATCTCGATGATCACCTTTGGTACGCCGAGCGTGTCAATGGCCGCATTGCCATGCTAGCCATGGTTGTTATTTTTACTTGGTGCTTAACCCATGGGATCAAATTTAACTCGCTTCTATTTTGATTTTGATGACGACTGTCGCACCGGTTGTTTTGAGGGTCTTGCTTTTGAAGATGTAGAGACCATAGAAGCAGACGCATATGAAATTGATTTACAACAACAAGAAATTCCTTATACTCGAATAGATCTGTAGACGTATGTTGTGAAGCTGGCAGCCAAGGACGTTGTCTTATATGCAGTCTGTTTGAAAGACTCGCATGTTCGTTTTGATACCGATGCCAGGGTCGTACCGTTCTACGGAGATCAAGGAGAGCATGCTGATGTCAATCCCTACTGGGGAGAGATGAGTTGCATGTACACCCTGTGGGATGACTGCGATCATCCTTTCTTTGGAATTGTTAATTATCGTCGGAATTGGGAAGAACGTTATTTGCATGAATTGGAGGACGACACTTTATACATTCCACGTCATGTCACTTTTCCTTTTTCGGTCCAGCGTCAGTTTTCTCAAGGGCATGGCGGCGGTCTTGATGACACAGTTGAGATGTCCCTGGAGCTAGCACGCGACAAACGCATCCCTTTAACAGAGGAGATGCTGCTTGAAATGTGGAATCAACCAAAGTTTTTTGAAACACTTCAGGTGATGGGTTCTAATTCTGCAATGCAGAACTACTTTGATATTGTCTTTGACATTCTCCTCCCAATTTGGGAGGCAGAAAAGGATTATTTCCTTGATCGCAGAGGGTACAATAAGCGTGGCCCAGCCTTCTTGATGGAACGCTTGCTTACTGCTGTATTCCTTAATAAGGAACATTTTTTTGGGTCTCAAAAAATTCAAGAACTTCCTTTTGTGTTGTATCGCTGACAATGCAGATCACTCAAATCTTTTTAACCGATAACAATTCAGACCTTTCGCCGTTTTTACGCGAAGCAACCGATAGTGTTGCCCGTTGTTTTCCTGATTTAGAACACAAGATCTACAAGAATAAAGACGTAGAAACTTTCTTGGAAGAAC
>Ga0129333_10004151_pt1 | contig 13551 bp, 24 predicted proteins | sample CPB6_08_DNA_FD_94474 | JGI IMG/M metagenome (GOLD analysis project Ga0129333, IMG submission 94474) | Freshwater to marine salinity gradient microbial communities from Chesapeake Bay, USA - CPBay_Sum_0.6_0.8_DNA | ecosystem: Environmental > Aquatic > Marine > Coastal | place: USA: Chesapeake... | reverse complement strand
GTTGCTCATGGAGACGGATAAACAAAAACATCCAGCTGGTATCTATGAGTGCCCAAAATGCAGTGCGTGGGTGGAGGTGTTCGTTCCTCTGAACGAGCTCCCCACCCACCCCTGTGGGGTAGGTAAGAGGTCCAAGCATATGGAGTACAAAGGAACAAGTCGTGTTAAGACTAGGAATAGTGTCGGGTGATTGGATTCACCCATCTAAAACAGGAGAACCGACCCCACGATGGGGTGGCAGCGGATGGGCTCGCCTAGGTCAGTACGTAGGTCACCTACCTTTTGAAGTAAGCGTTGGTACACTCACCTGGTATCACAACAGGTTTGTAGTTGTTTCTATTGACAACGAGATACATGAAGTAGACGTAATATACATGCAAAGACTGATGCATGAAGGGCTTACACATCACGTGCCCATGGCAATCGCAAATGGTCAAAAAATTATAAATGATCTTGATGACTGGTACTGGGGCTTGAACCCATCAAACATGGCGTTCACTGCTAATCACCCAAAGGTCAACAAAGACGAGAACACAAACAACTACAGAGCAATATTAGCTAAGTCCTCAATGTTGACTGTCAGTACACAGTACCTAGCTGATCGAGCGTCCTCATTTGTGAGATGCCCAATACAGGTTATTGAAAACACTGTTGATATCAATCGATTTACACAGGCAATCTACACTGACAGCGAAACACCAATTGTTGGGTGGGTTGGGTCAACAGCACACAGAAGCCGAGACATAGAAACTTTGAAGGGTGTGCTTGATCCAATGGTCAAGAGTGGAAAGATTACCTTGTACCACGGTGGGCATTACGAACACGCGCCGTCATTTGCCAGTAAGTTGGGCCTAACAGAAGACTTAGTAACTACCGAAGTGATGCGCCCAGCTGAGCGTTATCCGGAGTTGATGAAGATGGATGTGGGCATCGTTCCACTAAACAAGACTCCGTTTAATATGGCTAAGTCAGACATTAAAGGTTTAGAGTACGCAGCGTCAGGAATACCGTTCATTGCGCAAGACTTGGATTCTTACGTAAATTTGAACAAAAAATTAAACGTTGGGCTGATAGCCAGTAACCCAAAAGAGTGGATAAAACACCTGAAGTATTTAGCCAATCCAAACAATCGAAAAAATGTTGGAATTGAACTGCGCTCCCGCATACAATCAAGAGACATTTCTCACGGTGTACAGCACCTAACAGACTTAATCAGTAACATATGATTACCACAAGACAACTTAAATGGCTTAATTACGCTGTAGATGTTTCCTCCACCGCAACCCATTACCAATGGAGAGTCGGGGCTGTCCTCGTAAAGGGAGGCAGGGTTTTAAGCATGGGGGTAAATCGTTATAGAAATTTGCCCTCGCAAGTAGATCTTGAGGGTGTTTCGTATCACGCTGAGGAGGTTGCGTTAAAGCGCGCCGGCGATGTCGAAGGAGCAACAATATTTGTTGCAAGAGTTACAAGAAGCGGGCATCTTGGTTTAGCAAAGCCTTGCGAAAGATGCCAAGAGCTACTGCACGCCCATGGGGTACATTCAGCGGTATGGACTGAACCAACAGGATTTGGAAAAGCAAAAATTGACGACTTGATTTTCAGCCGGATTTGAGACAAAAAAAATATACCCCGAGCGAGCAACTAAGAAGTTTAGTCGCCCGCTCGGGGTTTTGGTTATTTGGACGGCGCCACGATTAGCACGTGGGTGTGTCAAACAGGCCAATAATACGGAAGATCATCCGGTATGTTTGGCCAGTATGGTTGGTACACACCTGGTAGCTTTCTGATTAGGTTAGACCTATGTGAAAGCATTATCTTTTTCTCTGTGAAAGCATGCTCTAGCCACCATGGATCTGGCTGATTCGCCCATTGAGGGCAATCTTGCATGATTTTAAAGCTTTTTGTAAGACACGTGTCTTTGTACCCTTTTCGGGTCCAAGCCTGACATATAGCCATTTGGTATCTAAACAGGGTGCATTCATATCCTTTCCACATGCGTACTGCTGGGTGATTTTTCCAACCAGTTGTTTGACCACCAGCCAAGCAGCCCAAGATTTGCAAGTTTTCTACACGTTGCTTACCTAAACGTTTGTTGTCTAAACTAGCCGCGCTACGTGAAAAGTTACTTCCGTATGGCAAAAACGTTTGCACTGTTCCTCCTATGCTTCCAACGCATCTTTGTAGTTGCTCAGTAATATTGATTGTTCTTCGACAAGTTGTCGTAGTCGTTCAATCTCGTCGGCGGCATCACCGAATAGTGGCTCTTTGTGTGCAAACCAAGGTTCTTGTATGCGTTGCTTGTAGCGCAGTCGGTAAACTATATCGTTAGCCATGTGTGTGTTTGCTCTTTCTTCTGCTAACTCAATGGCTGGACCGTAGTTATCCCAAGTGTCTTCGTCACCGGTCTGTACACCGTAAGGTACGAGCCCCTGCACACACAAGTCACTAAACGCTTCTTTGATCAACTTAAGTTGATCGCTTCTACTTAGTTTTTCGAATGCTTTGTTCATTTTGAATCCTTGTCTACTAGTTCTCCACACCAATCGGTAACCCCAACAAGCGGCCACTTTGTACCGATGCCGGCAATCATTACTGGTGGATGCCTACGACACTGCCCCTTATCTTTATAAAGGGAGTTGTAATACTTACAATTGGTACAAGTTGATCTTGTGAGCATTACAGCTCCTTCATTTCTGCTAACTCCGCACATGCCATGCTTACTGATTCGTACAAATCATAAAAGGGTTGCTCTTCAAATGATTTGACGACCTCGCCCCAGGCAGAGTCGGTAAGAACAAGGTCGTCGTCTTCACCGTAGTTAAACGCCGATTTGTGGTACAGGATGACACACACCTCATCGTCATCCTTTATACCCAAAGTATTGATAATCTCCTTCAGTTCACTAACTTTCATTACATCTCCTGTTCAGGTGAGAAACATTGCTTGAGTATGAAACTCGGAAGAATTGCCATTTCTTCCAAGTCGTCATAGTAAGATTGGGTATTGTTGCTTAACTCGGGATGTTCGGGTGTTACCACACCCTTTTCAAACACCCATGATATGTCTAGACCACAGGCATACAAGAACACCAGCATTCTTTCGTGCTGTGAAAGCTCATTTAAATCGTAGTTACCGGAAGTGTAACTAGCGCCAAGCTTTTCATGGCACTTGTTGCAGGTGTCGTTCCACAGTTTTTTAGTGGACTTTACACTACAGCCCTTGGATTTACAAACATACCTTTTTTTCCGACGCATCAATCCTCCTTAACTATTGTGTAGCGGTCACCAAATTCGGGGTTGATACCAAGGTTGGAACCATCCTCCCAATTGACTGAGATAGTCCCGGTGTCATCAACAAACACTACGACACCCTCGGCACCAGGACGAAGCTTGGTGTATGGGTCATTTGTGTACTGTAAACGTACACGCTTACCGATCAGGTTAACGTGATGCTTTGATGTTGCCAGTTTGTAGTTCATAAGTTTCTCCTATTCAAACTTGTAGTATTGGTCGGGGCAAAAGTTGAGTACTGCTGATGCAGTAAGGGCAATAAGCATCTGACGACTGTTGTAGTCGGGGGCTGACTGTTCCAAAGCGGTAGCGACGTCCCAAGCCTGAGCACCAGCGCGCAAGGAATCGCACACTGCGTAACCAGTATCGATGAGATCACTGTCGCTCACTCCGGTGTACCCAAACTCGGTTTGGATATCAAAGAGGAACTCATCCTCATCTGACCATACCTGGGGTGCTGGAGTAGCGATTGGTGCGTCAGTCGTGCGCACCACCTTAGTAGTGGTATCAGGAGCGTCTGTACGCTCAACGTACACCGTTTCTGTACCACCACAAGCCGCTAGGCTAAAAAGTCCAACTGCTAATATTCTCTTCATTTGAATCACATCTCTTTCTGTAGTGTGTCTGGGTTGTAGCCAATGTCAATTAAAAACTCCCTAAGTCGTTTAATCTCGGCATTGAGGGCATGGTACAGGTGTTGTCTTTCGATATTCTCAATCAACGCAACCTTTTCCAAATGGTCTGGATTACAACATAGCGTGTTACGGCAAAGGTGGTCCAGAGTTTCTGCTTTGGTCAAACTAACGTGCTTATGCTGTTCGTATGACCATCTGTGTGCTTGATAAGCTTTGTTGCCTATGTACATTCTTCCGTAACCTTTGTCCACGGTTCCTGTCCATATCCAACATCCGTCATCGGTTTTGTTGATGTTTTTCCAAAACTTATCTTCTGGAAGCTTTGTTTTTTCTATAGCGTGTAGCTTCCCATCACGCTGTAGTTGTTTGTAGTGCGCAGCGCAAAGATTCTTTGCTACTGCTTTTTCGCTACACAACGGGCCTCGGCACAACTTCATAAATGCTCCTTTGGACAACGCCACGATGGCATCGCGGAGTAGTCTACACTACTGCGCTTGCTCCTTAGCTCGTTTTAGTCTTACCTTTCTGCGCTCTCTTGGACTTAGGCCACCAAATATCCCAAACATGTCAGTGTCATGTTTGTTATTAATGGCTTCTTCCAAGCATTCTGTTTTGACAGGACACGATGCGCATATCTCTTTTGCTTCACGGGTTGAATGCCCACGTTCTACAAAAAAGATTTCAATCGGCTTGCCACGACACGCAGCTTTTTCTACCCAACTTGTGTTTGTCACTTTATACCTCTACTTTGTACAACTTTTTGAAGTCTCGTCTCATTGGATGCAGAGACGATTCGGTTCCGTGCGTGGAATATGTTGGTCCTTGGATATGAGATGGGGGACTGATTTTGTAAACCCCACCCTTGTTTCGGGTAATTGAGAACCCAAGTTCTTCAAGTTTTTTGAACATTTTCCTCACGGCTTTTGAGTGGTGTTGTGCGACCATGAGGGAACCCTAACAGAGGTTGCTACCTCCATCAACTATCCTTTCCATCTAGCATGGCAAAACCGGCTTCAAGTACGCTTCGCACTTTGTCTTCCATTTCTTCAGTATTAGCTGACTTTGTCGACAGGTCAAAGGCCAACTTATTGGACAACAACAGCAGTGCGTCAGACATAGTTCCTGAGTTACGTTCCACTTTGTAAGGCTTCATGAGTAGAACTCGATTAACGTTGTCCCACACTGTAGCTTCGATTGAGTTTGGTCCGTCTGAGTACATGCAGATAAAGACACATAGTTCTTCGCCGGTATCAGGGTTGTAACCTTTACCGGGAGCAACAACACCAAATCGTTGATATCTCATCATGCCTGGGTTCATACAAAGCTTCTTGACCAAACTCTGTATTGTTTCGCAATCACTGTTGTCTAGGTCGTAGATGTTTTGGATGTTATCGTCGTCGTCGATTTCGCACACCATTGGTGCGAGAACATCCCACATCATCAAACGTTGTTCTGCTGTTTCTGACATTTTGTCAAGAACACGCACCAAAGACAAACAGCTGACTCCTTCTGGAGCCATAACCAAATCCTCATCAGCTGTTTCAAAGAAACTGAATCCATAATCACCCATTTTTAATTTCCTCCATGTTAAGTAATGCGTTTACAATGTTTCTTATATCCAACAGTCTGTCAGTCATGACAGGTGCTGAAGCAATTTGATGACCCGCTGTAATGCTCAGTGTGTCATCAATTTCTGAAAGAACTTTGTATAGTTCTTGTTTAATCTGCTCTTTGGTCACTGCTCCTCCTCCTCCTCAAGATTGTTAAGAATGGTTTCAAAGAAGTTGAATGTTTCGTCAAGGTCTTGAGCAGCCATTAAGTACTCCATTCTAGAAAGTTCGTGGTCAAGCTTCTTCTTTTCGCTATGCCGGTTCTCCAACATCTCAGCAAACTCAATTGCCATTTCTTTGATGTCATTGTTGATCGTGTCGTTCTCCAGACCTTCATCAACTTCTTGTTCTCTGCGTAGGTGTTCTTCGTAGGTTTCACGCTCTAGCTGCCTAGCGCCTTCGGGATCGTGTATAAACTCACGATCTTTGAAGATAATAAGACCCAGTTGTGAGGCAACACCCGTCTCCGACGGCGTCAATCCAGTTTGACGTTGTAGTTCTTCGACAAACAACTCCATCTCGTTGGACATGATCTTGGGGTCTCTGTGGTCCTGCATGTATCTTCCCAGCATGCGTTCTGTGAAGTCCGTAGTTACCTTGTACATCCACACCATATCGTGGCTCGTTTTAAAGTATTGCCACTCTTCTGGCGTAGCAGGTGAATGGCCATGCTCTTCAAATACTCCGTAGTAATCAAACATTTTCTTGTTCTCCTTGTTGTATTTTGAGGTTTAATGCTTCTAACAACTGACATTTTTTACACACATGTGAGTACTTACCCCCACTAAATGCGTTAAAAGTGTTATTTTTTGTTTGTTCTTCCATGTGTAATTGATACTCCTCAGTTCTTACACAGCCACATTCGACTGCAAAGAGAGAAAGTCTCAAAGACTTGTAAGAATTTGTGGTGTACTTTGTCTCAGAATTGACTACTTCCGAAACTATGTTCAGTAAGTTCTCTTCCAAGGTTTCTCATTTCACTCGTAGTTGTTTGTACTCCGTCTTCTTTGTTACTTGATCCACCACCTCTGGTTTGATTGTCCCCATTTTGATTGCGGCGTCCATCAGTTGAGTGTCAACTGTTGGTTTTGTTACCTTGTTAAACACAGCAGCACTAACTAAATCCTTCAACACCGCAGCGTCAAACGATCTTCTTGCCGGCACCGTCAGTTCAATTACGGTGTCACCAATTTCAATTGACTTAACGTTTGATTCATGCATCTTGTTCTTCAGTGTTTCATCAAGCGTTTTGAAATCTTTTTCAATTGCTTCCAACTTGCTTTTGAGCTTCAGCCATTCTGTGGCTGTTACTTTCAACTCATCATCAAATGCTGACATGTTCATTTTCTCTTTCGGTACGAGTCCAAGACTCCGTTTTGTATTTGCTCTAACAACACCTCTCCTTGACCGTCAATTAAAATGCCGGTTGAAAAGGCTTTTTCTTCTAGGACGTTCCACAATCTTTCATCGATTGTTTCGCATCCTTCGATATGACACAGAGGTATAGTTATGTGTACATCTAATGTCTGAGATATCCGATGTAACCTATCCTCTGCCTGCTTCAAGGCCGCAGGGTTCCATGGTAACTGGGCGATAACACCTCGGTAGTTTTGGTTTACACCATTACCAGTAAGCGTTAACCCAGTCCCAGCTGAAACTATTTGACCAACCATAACCCTAGATGCTCCGCTGTTAAAGTCGTGTACTGCGTTCTTCTTAGCAGTTTCAGACATTCCACCACGTACTTCACAAGGGTTATACTTAGATAATCCTGCGGTTAAAGCGTTCATCGTGTCTACGTGCTCAGCTACGATGAACATACCTCCTGGTTCATTATCAAGTATCTCAGACACATACTTGACGATGGCGTCAGCCTTGGCTCGACCCACGTGTTTACGTAAATACCCTAGTTGAACCAAAGCATAAGCACGTTCTGCACCAGTTGTGTCTCTGTTTATTGATTCCAACCAAGCAATAAGATCATAATGAACATCCATATAATCTTGAACTGCTGGGCCGGAACCCTCAAGTGCAACAGTTGATCTGAACTTGGTTGGCAAATCAATAACTTCATCTCGTTTACGTCTGAACATAAACGAGTTGTGCATCCGGTTCTTTAGGTCAAGGTCGTTGGTAGACACTCGCCCAACCTTACGTCCGTTTATAGTCTTGCCAGACCAAGGAGCGTAATGCTGATAGAAATGCCCAATGCCACCTATTCCCCGCCATGCGTTAGAACCAAGGAAGTCTATTTGAGACACCAACTCCATGTTTCTACCGTTTGGGGCCGGCGTACCGCTCATCAAGATCCTAACTGCATCACTGGGCAGATAGTTACTTATGCTTATCAAAGCTTTAGTACGCTTTGACACATTCTTGAAGAAGTGTGCTTCATCAACGATGATCGCATCTATTTCTCCCATAAGAGCAACTGCCCAATGAGTTAGTACAGCGTTACCAATTATGTAAACATCCGCATCAGGAAGACTATGTACTGATTGTCCACGCAGTACAGCAGTTTTCAGACTTGGATTGAATTTACTTATCTCGCTGACCCAGTTCCACACCAAACTTGGTGGGACTACAATTAGCACCTTTTTGTTCTCCTGCTCAACCAACGCAGACGCCACAGCAATGGCTATTGCTGTTTTGCCCAACCCCATGTCTAATGCAAGATAAGACTGCTTTTTAGAAACAGCCCAATCAAACGCTTCGACTTGGTAGTCGTACAGGTTTATGTTGAGAGACGGTAAGGCTATCGAATTGGACGGGGTCACGTTTGCCGACATGCCCTGTCTCATTCCTGTCCCGGTGCGTACAGAATATTTTGGTGTTCGTCTGTGTATATAAGACTCATTGGGTCTATTGGGTGGCCCCAAGAACATCCAAAATCTTCGCTTGCCCAGTTAGCAACAACACTCAAAACATCTTCAAGTGTTGGCTCAGGGTATTCACCAAACTCTTGCAGAGTACCCATAACAGCCTCCACAGAGTAGTTCATAACCTTTATGACTGAGATAAAAGACGGAAGTTCATCGTCCATTTCTACATCAGATACTTCTGACCATTCCATGTTTTCTCCTAAGCTAGGAAGCTTACTAGGGACTTTTCGACAAGCTTGGGAAGCTCAGCTACATCACGCATGTAACCAGAACTATCTCCACCCTTGTCTGACACATATTGCATAACCCAATCGTTGTCACCAAGAGCAAACAGTATCCAATACTGTCCAGGTTGGGAGAAAGGTTTGATTGTTTTTACGCTTGACCAAGCACCGTCAGTCAACACGATAACAAGGTGTCGTTCCTTATCCAACTTTTGGTTGCGTACTTGCATAAATGCTGCTTTGGGATTAGTACCACCACCATCATGTATGAGAAGTGGATTGGGCTCTTCGTCGTTGTGGTACAACATGAACGCTTCGGTATCAAACGTGGATATTGTGCAAGGTATACCCAAGCTGTCGCACGCAAGTCTAATGCCATACGCTGCTACTGACAACTCATCCATCCAAGCATCCATAGAACCAGACGTGTCAAGGATGACGGATAGAGCGAGATTGTGACCCGTTGAACCTTCTCCTTCGTAGTCAATCCAGTAGTCAATGTCACCAGGTTCATGTGTTTTGTAAGTAACAGGATCCAACACACCGTTTGTTTGTCTAAATCTCCACGCTGGATCTGCTGTAACTGCCAATGGTTCAAGAGCATTGAGCATGTCGTTTGCCACCTTCTTAGACTTCGCAATCAAATGTTGCGGCATTGGGCTGACCGCTTGATTACGTAGCATTGGGTTTGACAACTCTCTGTTGACGTCAGACATGAACTGCTCTGCCTCAGATGCATTTGACAAGCTTCGTGACGCTTCGATTACTCTGTTTTTCAACTGTTGTCTCAGGCTCTCGTAATCAACGTTGCTCTTGATTTTGCCACCGGAACCTTGTGTGCCAGCACTGTGGCTATTTGAACGAGTGTCTGACTCAACAGAACCTGAGGTTTCTTTGTCACTTAGCTTGCTTTCGCCGCTTGGTTTATCACCTTCACCTTCACCTTCACGTGATTCACCATTGGATGAAGCCCCATTAGTAGATGGTTCATCTGATGCCTTACCTTTTCGGGTTGACTGTGTGTTGACTTCTTCACCGTCAAACTTTGGCTTCTCTTTTACCTCGGTGTTGTCCGGTATTTTGTCTCCGTGGTCACCTGGTTCTTTAACACTTCTTGGGTGTTGGCTTCCTCGGTGCGATTCATTACTGCGATAGTAAGGGTTTCGTGGTGTTTGGGGTGTTGGAGTTTGGTCATGACCCGAGGTCCATACGTGTAAGAAGTTTGCAAACTCCCAACACGAAACAACAACCTCGGTAGCCGTAGACGATGCTCGGAACTTACGAACAAGTTCTTCGCATTCATCAATCAGTTCCAATGGCTTATCGGTGCTCTCAAGGTAGTCAACTGCCAGTTGTTTTACAATGTTGTAAAGTTCATCCGACAGGTACATACGACTTGCAATCATGGGCCAACTCAATCCTGGATGTTTTGCTGGCTCAACAATTAGTTTGAGTGTGACCATCTCAAGATAGTTGCCCATCTGTGGTGTACCCCGCACAACAATGTCTTCCATTCGGCCATCCTCAAGGATGTTCCACGCTGGGCGTATCCAATCCTTTACCTTGCCAAACTGGTATCTGTGCATAACAACTCCGTCAAGAACTGAGCAACGCCCACGCTCGTTATCACCCCAGTGCTTTAACGCGTCATTGATTGACATTGTGTTTGATACATAAGGTGACTTCATTAAATCAAAGTCATCTTTGTACGCAGGGTAATGTTCTACGTTCTTGTCGTTAGGCCAAGAGCTGAATCTATTGATGCCAATAGGTTCTACCAGATTGTCCATCAACGCACAGTCAAACAGTACATCAAACGGGATGGTGTTGAGTAAATGACCACCTTCGTGATACACCGCACCCTTGATAGCAGTCAGCCCATCAGCCAAAGCATCCATATCCGTAAAGTTAAACAACTCTGGATTGAATTCAATGTTGATTGTCTCAAAGTCTGTGTACGCCAGCACCGGTTGCGATATTTCTGTGCTCTGGTTTACCACAAGTTTTGGGTTGATACCAAAAGATGTCAACACGGACTGTGCTCGCTGACTCAGAACATATGAAATTGCGGTGAACTGTCTGCGAAGTGCCATAACATCTTCAGTTGTTCTGTAGGTGTTATTGTCGTACGTACGAAACACGGATGGTCGATACAAGGTATCGTCCGAGTCTGGTGACAGCAAAGATAGAACACTTTCTCTGTGTGTATCTTCAATGCGCTTACGCTCACGGTTTGTTTGAGCCTTGGCAGCGTTTCTTCGCTTTACTATCTCTGGATCAATCTTTGGTTTTTTGATTGTCACTGTGTTTCCTCCTTGGTTATCACAGAATGTGTTCAGTGGTTTGGAAATCTTCTGACGGTTGGCCTGTCTGCTCCACCACGGGTTGAGGCTCAAACTCGGCACGGAGCATTTCTTCGATGCCTCGATCCTTGATGATTTCGTTCACGATGATCTTCTCGTTAGATGAGACAAACTGACCTAAGAATGCCCACAAGGAGAAGTCAACGCCGAGATGCACCAAGTCACCTTCCAGAAGTTGCAATGCTCTCGTACCCACAGGAGTGGTGATACTACGCTGAGCGCGAGCATTACGCAATGCTTGACCAAGCAAGCGAATTGCAGGGCTCTTGATCAGTTTCTTCTCAACCTCTTCGTCGTAGTTCCACTCCAACAATTTGAAGCGGTTCGCAAACGCCTCATTTGTTTTAGACATGCCGGCATAGCCTGGGTTCCAAGACGCCAGAATCCACAAGTTCTTATCGGCTTGCACAATCTCTGGGCGGAAAGAACCTTCGTGTGTTTCCACTCCGGTAACGGGATCAGTCAGGATGCGACCATCCCACACTGGCTTGCGGATGTTCACGAACTGATGACGATTGTCCAACAGCGGGTGGATTGCTGCGGTAACAGCACCGGACATTGCATTCACCTCGTCCAGATACAGGATGCCACCGATACGTGCAGCGAGGGCAACAATACCCTCCATCCACACCAACTGCTCATGACCATTGATCACAACAGGGCGATACTGGCCGAACAGGTCGTGGTCGGTGATTGCTGACGAACCAGCCAAGGTGAACACCGGCAATGGCTTCGACAACCCGAGTTGTTCGGCAACCTTGAACGCCATCAACTGAGCCAAGTACGTCTTACCTGATTGGGTATCACCCACAAGTGCAACCGACACCGGATACCCGTCATTCTCGTCACGACGATTGAAGTACTTCATCATCACGTCAATGTCGTTGAGGTTGCCCGCCAACGTGCGTGATACGTAGTTCTTCGGGTTGATCGTGGGTCTGAACGGGTCCAGTGCGGGGTCGTCCAGCGATTCGATTCGGAGGTTGCTGACGACGATACCATTTGACGATTGGGACTGCTGATTGGACGGCGCGGCGTTTGCAACGTTGATACGTCCCAAGATGGTTACACCCTTGGGGAGTATCTCCGTTGTACCGAGCAACGGGTCATCGAATGTTACTTCGATCTTGGACCCGGGACCACCTGGCAACAATGTTGCCCGAGTGATCGTACCCTCAGCATTCTTGAACGGCGGGTACTTGCCCACCACTCGCATGCCCTCTTTCAATTCTTTTGTACTTGCCATGATCTTCCTTATCTCGTGTTGTATTTGCTTTTGTTACATCCCACAAACTTACGTTAAGTTGAGGGAAACTTGATGTGACTTATGTCACTTGTGGTTCATGTACGACTTGTTGGCGGTAACCAGCTGGTCGGTTGCTGAGCACACTATTGGTGTGCTTTTATGTACTCCGAGTACTACGTACTCGGCTTGCTTGAAGCCAAGCGAGTAGCACTTGCTGCTCAAGCAATAATCGAACGGACGTTCTTCGTCCATCTCTTCATCGCAGAACACACATTGTTTTGTCATGTTGTCTCCTTGGGGGGATTGACTGGGTAACGTAGATCATAACGATCGATTTTCTTCAGTTCTCCCATCTTCTTACGCAACCACCGTCGCGTCCCCCAGCGCGTGAGTCCTTGGAACTTCCAAATTTCACGCCAATCGGAGCATGATCCAGAGTCCATAACTGCCCGTACGTACAGACGCCCCACGTAGTGGGTGGCGTTGATCTTCACGATGGTGAACTTGTAATTGTACATTGTTGTCATGTTTATACCTCTTTCGTTTCTGTCCAGGTTGTCCAGACAGTCGCCTCTAGTGTTGTTGCTCCGAGTTTCTCCATGGAGTCTCGGACTATTTTTTCTATGTGGAGTTCTCTCAAATACACATCCACATCATCCTTGTCTAACCAAAGATTTATTTCTTCTACCTCTTCTTCAGTTGGGCCAAGATCTGCTGGGAGATACATATCTTCATCAATCTCCCACGTCACTGTCACTGTCACTTCTTTCTTCATTGTTCACCTCCTTTGAGGCTGCTTCAAGTACTTCTTGAAGTCTAAGGGACTCCACGAATGGGTCCACACACAACAACAGGTCTGACAACTCTCTTGTGTCGGAGAAATACGCAAAATGGTGCGTCACATCCGATCTGAGTGGCTCTTGATACCAATACCAAGAACTAGTTGGTAGTGCTTGTCCGTCTTTCTCAACGGAAAGCATTGTAGTTGGCCCGTCGCATCTAATACATACGACGTAACCATCTACTCCAGTAGGGACTCTACACTGCCCCCACGATGAAACTGTTTGTTTCTTCATTCTCCCTCCAAGTATTCCTGGCCTCGCAAGACCATGTCAACGTACTTGAGTACTACGTCGACTTCCGGTGTGTTGTTGTTGATCCCAAGGTTCCGCTGAAGCCAGCGGAGGTTGGAATCTTCGGACATGTCTCTTCTTGCCAATGGAACATCCATCGGTATGAGCATCATCCTGATTGCCGCTCTTATTGATAACGTCATGATTGTTCTCCATTCATGTAAG
>Ga0129333_10004149_pt1 | contig 13554 bp, 8 predicted proteins | sample CPB6_08_DNA_FD_94474 | JGI IMG/M metagenome (GOLD analysis project Ga0129333, IMG submission 94474) | Freshwater to marine salinity gradient microbial communities from Chesapeake Bay, USA - CPBay_Sum_0.6_0.8_DNA | ecosystem: Environmental > Aquatic > Marine > Coastal | place: USA: Chesapeake Bay... | reverse complement strand
TAGCGCAGCGCCACCTTGCACGATACGTTGCCGCCGAAGTCGGTGTAGTTCTCCACGCGGATCGCCGCCGAGCCGAGCAGCTGCTCGGTGATGTTGGCTTCGATGTCGATATACGCGCCGACCGCGTTTCGACTCTCGTCGACTTCGTTGCTCGGGCGGAAACCCGGGAACACCTGCGCACCCGGGAGCACGGCGCCGCTCGCCGGACGGAAGCCGCCATCGATGTACGAGCCCGGCTCGCCAGCCGTGATGCTGTAGCGCTCGTTGCGCGCTTCGACACCCACTGCGACGTTCAGCGGCGAGGCGAGACCGACTTCATAGCCGCGTACCGCCGATACGTTCGCGATGAGCTGGTCGTAGTCGAAGCCGCCCGCATTGAATACCGTCTTGCTGGTGGGTCCGAGCGTGCGGTTCAGCGTGTTCTGGATGGTGTAGAACATCTCGTTGTAACCGAAACCGAGCGAGGCATCGAGCGCCCACTCACCCACTTCCCAGCGCGTACCAACGCTCAAAGAATAATCTTTGACGTCCGGCGCGATCTGCGGCAGAAAGCCGTTCGGGTAGATCGAGGTGATGTTCTGATCCTGCAGGGCGCGGCGATAGAAGCCTGCCGAGACGGCCTTGCGATTCATGAAGCTCGCGTTGGCGTAGATCTCGCGGCCGCTCGATAGCGTGTTGCCGAGATTCGCGAAGATGGTGGTCTGCTGCATGTCCGGCTCGCCGTACCACGCGTTGAACCGATTGAAGGTCGCCTCACGCGGATCGAACGCGCCGTTGACGAGCGCGTACTGCTGGCGCATGTCGTACCCGGCTCGCTCCGTGCGCTTCTGGTCCTTGTACTCGGCAGCAATCGTGAGGAAGCCGCTGTCACCGAGCGCAAAACCCTTCCAGCCCGATACCGTCAGGGTCTCGCCGTCCGAACGGCTTCTCTCGAGGACTGCCGGAGCCGACCAATTCGCGTTGGTGACCGCGGCTCCTGCCGAGTTGCGCGGCACGTCGGTGAGGTTCTCGTACGAAGTGTCACGCCAGCCATAGCTGACGCCGACTTCACCGCCGTCACGATCCTCACGCAGGCGCAGGTTGATCACGCCCGCGATCGCATCGGAGCCGTACTGAGCCGAGGCGCCGTCACGCAGTACTTCGATTGCGCGCACGGCATTCGTCGGAATGGAGTTGAGATCCGTCGCCGAGGCGCCGCGACCAATCGTGCCATTGACGTTGACGAGCACCGCCGAGTGACGGCGCTTGCCATTGACAAGAACGAGGGTTTGGTCAGGAGCGAGTCCACGCAGCGTGGCCGGACGCACCGTGTCCGTGCCGTCGGTAAGACCCGGGCGCGGAAAGTTGAATGACGGTAGAGCGACCGAGAGGGCTTGGTTGATTTCCGTCACGCCGATGTTGGTGAGCGCATCGGAGGGGACGACGTCTACCGGCACTGCCGTGTCGAGCGCCGAACGGTTCGCAACGCGCGTACCGGTGACGACGACCTGTTCGAGCTCGTCGATACTCGCCGACGAAGAGGCATTTTGGGCGGTAGCGGCCTGAGCCAGCGCCGACGCCACAAAGACAGCAACCAACTTGTTGCGCATTGACAACTCCTTAAGGAGGGAGGGGTTTGGGAGCGGCCAATTAAACACGAATCAGGGCCTTGAACTCAAATAACGGAGACGTGGTATCGTTGCGTAGAAACAACAAACATCTAAGTTGTCGCCGGTCGTCGTACTTCACTTCAAAAGTCAAAGATTTTCGCGCGAAGCCAAAGAAATCATTTACGACAGACAGGGGTCGGCGATAGACTCCGTTAGATTCCCCGCGTTGTCTTTTTCCAACACGCCATCGCGCTCGCTTCGGGAACCCGCGATCTGCGGTGTCCGCAACGTCATCAACAAGGAGGTCTTCGGTGTCCAACTTACTGCGTAGAAATCGATCTGTAATGGGAGCGGTACTCGCTGGCTTCGTGGCGACCGCGCTCGCCTCCACGGCCGCGTTCGCACAACAAAATTCGTCGTCGGCCGCGCAGGATTCGCGCGACGCTGCAGACGAATTGGAAATCGTGGTGATCGGTACCCGCCGAACGGATCGTTCGGTCACCGATTCAGCGTCTCCCATCGACATCATCGGGGGTTCGGAGCTCGCTCAACAACCTGCGTTCAACCTGCTCGACGTCGTCAGAAACGTCGTCCCGTCTTTCTACGTTTCGCAAGCAACGATCGCCGACGCATCGACCTTCGTGCGCGCGCCGTCGCTTCGCGGCATGGGCGCCGACCAAGTTCTCGTGATGATCAACGGCAAGCGATACAACCGAGCTGCGCTCGTGCAGGTTTTCGTGGGTGCCGACTCGGCGCTGTCGTTCGGTGCGCAGGGTGCGGACATCGGTAACATCCCGGCGATCGCGGTCGACAACCTCCAAATCCTTCGTGACGGTGCGACGGCGCAGTACGGCTCCGACGCCATCGGTGGCGTAATCAACTACCAGATCCGCAAGGATGCCGGCTTCGAGGGCCAGTTGGTCGTCGGCGAGACCGGCGAGGGGGATGGCGAACGCACGCAGTTGGCCGCGAAGTGGGGCACCGCGCTCGGCGGGAACGGTTTCCTCGTGGTCGCGGGTGAGTGGTTCGACGACAAGGGCACGAGCCGAGGCGCGACGCGGCCCGTTGCAGCGCAGCTCGCGCTGAGCAATCCCTCGCTGGCGAGCAGCATTCCGAATGCTCCCGACGGCCCGGCGCAGATTTGGGGCTCGTCGCCGTCCGATGGCTGGAAGCTTTTCCTCAATGCGGGTTACGACCTTAGCGATACTCGCCAGATCTATTTCACGGCCAACCTGGCCAATAGTTCGGCGGATCAGAGCTTCAACTACCGACCGCCCATCACCTTCGGTGGTTTGGTCGCGAATAACGGATCGGGCTCTCCCGTGACGCTCTCCAACAGTCGCAATAGTGCGTACAACCCGATTTATTTGACCCCTTGCCCTGCGGCGAGCGCGGCAACCTGCCCGGCTGGCGGGTTCGTGCGGGACACCAACACTTTCAGCTTCAGCTCCGTCTTCCCGGGTGGTTTCACACCGCGTTTCTTGGGTGATGTCGAGCAGGCGTTCGTGTCCGGAGGCGTCAAGGGAGAACTCCCGAGCGGGTTGACCTATGACGTGTCGGCTAATCTCGCGGAGAATTCGCTCTCGTTGTCGATGAATCAATCCGTGAGCCCGTCGTTCGGTCCGCAATCGCAGCAGAGCTTCAAATTCGGCAAGCTCATCCAGCGCGAACAGGTCGCCAACGCCGATTTCACTTACCCGCTCGACATGGGTTTCTCTAGCCCGGTCACCGTCTCGTTCGGTGCCGAAGTCCGCAAAGAAGAATACGAGAAGACTGTCGGTGAGCTGCAATCCTATGGTGCCGGCCCCTTCGCCAGCCAGCCGCTCTACGTTCTCGTGCGCCCAGCATCCGGAACGACTCCCGCGGTGTATGCGCGTGCAACCGACGCCCCCACCACTGCGACGCAAAGCCCGGCAGCAAGCGGCTACGGCGGCACGAGCCCGAACTTCGCGGGCAAGCGTAGTCAAACGAGCTACGGTATCTACGGTGGTGCCGAGGTGGATATCTCGGAGCGCCTCAGCGTGGGCGCAGCTATCCGCGCGGAAGACTACTCGACCTTCGGTTCGACCGTCGTCGGCAAGCTCAATGCGATCTACAAAGTCTCGGATGCGTTCAGCGTACGTGCGACGGCGGGTACCGGCTTCCACGGACCGTCGCCGGGTCAGAACAACACGCAGATCGTGACGACCAATTTCCAAGGCGGAAACGCGGTGCAGACCGGCACGTATCCGGTGACCAGCGATATCGCTCAATTCTATGGGGCGACGTCGCTGAATCCGGAAGAGTCGGTGAATTTCGGCGTGGGTGTGGTGTTGAAGCCTACCGACGCTCTCTCGATCACCGTCGACGGTTATTCCATCAAGGTGAAAGACCGGCTCGGTATTTCGCAGAGCTTCACGGTCACGACGGCTGACCTTGCGAGACTGCCTGCGCTCGCCGTGGTCGGAGTGGGCGGTGTCGTGAATTACTTCACCAATGGTTTCGACGTGCGAACCCAGGGTATCGACGCCATCGCCACCTACAAGACCGATCTGCTCGGTGGCGCCTTGAACCTCTCGCTCGCCTACAACCATAACGAGAACGAGGTCACTGCCTTCAAGCCGGCCGTGATCACTCTCGCACGCAAATCGCAGATCGCCAATCTCGCCCCGAAGGATCGCGTCGTGGCCTCTGCCAACTGGCAGATCGGCGACTTCACCGTGAATGCCCGAGGCAATTACTACGGCTCGTGGTCGGATGCCGTGTCGTTTCCGTCGGGTCAAGTATTTAGCTCGAAAGTCGTGGCAGACCTCGATGTCAGCTATACCCTCGCGGATCGATACACCGTCACGGTGGGCGCGAACAACGTGTTCGACGAGTACCCGGATCGAATCGCGCCGTCCGCCTCGACGCCGATCTATGCTCTCACCAACAGCCTGATCGATGGGCAGATCTATCCTCGCTCTGGCGGTCCGTTCGGCATGAACGGCACGTTCTTCTACACGCGGTTGCGCGTCACGTTCTAATCGCCGTAACCGGCGTCGACCTTAAGAGCGGGAAAGCTTCGGCTTTCCCGCTTTTTTTATGTGGGAAAATATCGCGCGATGCGAGAAGTCTGAGTAACCGGGGGCCGAGGCCCCGGTGGCTCAAGCGGGACAGCGTGCTAGACCAGCACCCGCTCTATGCCGCCGTCGTTCGCGGAAGCCACGTACTCGCGCATCCAGTGCTCACCGAGCACGTGCTTGGCGATCTCGACAACGATGTAGTCGGCATCGAGCGAGGTCTCGTCTTCGAAGCGCTTAAGGCCTTGCAGACAGGAGGGGCAGGAGGTGAGCACTTTCACCTCACCCGAGAAACCGTCGGCCCGCGCCCCGTTCGCACCCTTCTGCATTTCTTCGGCTTTGCGGAAGCGGACTTGCGTCGAAACGTCCGGTCGACTCACCGCGAACGTGCCGGACTCACCGCAGCAGCGCTCGTTCTTGACCACCTTGCCGTTGGCATCCGAGTTCATGAGTTGATTCACGACGCGTAGCGGCTCGTAACTCTTCATCGGCGAGTGGCAAGGGTCGTGGTAGAGGTAGCGCACACCCGTCACACCCTCGAGGCGCACGCCTTTCTCCATGAGGTACTCATGAATGTCGACGATGCGGCAGCCCGGAAATATCTTCTCGAACTCGTAGCCCTGCAACTGATCGAAGCAAGTTCCGCAACTCACGACGACGGTCTTGATGTCCAGATAGTTCAGGGTGTTGGCGACGCGGTGGAAGAGCACACGATTGTCGGTGATCATCTTTTCCGCTTTCTCGAAATCGCCGGAGCCGCGTTGCGGGTAGCCGCAACAAAGGTACCCGGGCGGTAGAACGGTCTGCACGCCGACGTGCCAGAGCATGGCCTGCGTGGCGAGGCCCACCTGCGAGAACAGACGCTCCGAACCGCAACCCGGGAAATAGAAGACGGCTTCGGCATCGCTCGAGGTGCGCCGCGGATCGCGGATCACGGGCACGTAGTTGCGATCTTCGATATCGAGCAGCGCGCGAGCCGTTTTCTTTGGGACGCCGGCGGGCATGCGGCGATTCACGAAGTGCACGACCTGCTCGCGTACCGGCGCCTTGCCGGTGGTGGCGGGAGGTGCTTGCACTTGGGGTTTTGCGAAAGCCTTGAACACCTGATGGCCGAGGCGCTGGGCCTTGAAGCCCCAGTCGATCATGCCCTTGCGGACGAGCTTGATGGTTTCCGGGCGCGTCGCGTTGAGAAAGAGCATCGAGGCCGCCGTGCCGGCATTGAAGCGCTTCTTGCCCATGCGACGCAGCAGGTCGCGCATCGCCATCGACACGTCTCCGAAGTCAATGTCGACTGGGCAGGGGCTCTCGCACTTGTGGCACACCGTGCAATGGTCGGCGACATCACCGAACTCGTCCCAGTGCCGGATCGACACGCCGCGTCTCGTCTGCTCCTCGTAGAGGAAAGCCTCGATGAGCAGCGACGTGGCGAGGATCTTGTTGCGCGGGCTGTAGAGCAGGTTCGCGCGCGGCACGTGGGTCGCGCACACCGGTTTGCACTTGCCGCAGCGCAGACAATCCTTTACGGCTCCGGAAATGGTGCCGATGTCCGACTGCTGCATGATGAGCGACTCGTGGCCGAGCAGGTTGAAGCTCGGCGTGTACGCGTTGCGCAGGTCGCCGCCGGGTAACAGCTTGCCCTTGTTGAAGCGACCCTCGGGATCGATACGCCGCTTGTAGTCGCGCAAGCCGGCGGTTTCCTCTTCGGTGAGGAACTCGAGCTTGGTGATGCCGATACCGTGTTCGCCGGAGATCACGCCGCCCAAGTCACGTGCGATTTTCATGATACGTGCGACGGCTGCATTGGCCTCCTGCAGCATCAGATAATCGTCGGAGTTGACCGGGATGTTGGTGTGTACGTTGCCGTCGCCAGCATGCATGTGCAGCGCCACCCAGACCCGGCTCTTCAGGATGCGCTGGTGGATCGCATGGCATTCGGCGCGGATGGGTGCGTAGGCGTCGCCCGCGAAGATTTCGGCCAGCGGATCACGCAGTTCGCGTTTCCACGAGACGCGCCACCTTCGGCTCTGCAGCTCCTCGAAAACGGATCGTCCGGTAGGTGTTCCGGTATCGTCGGTGGCGCGCAGGTCGAGATCCTCGAGCAGCGTCTTCCAGCGTTTGCGTACGGCAACGACGAGCTCGCGGGCGCGCAGCGGGCGGTCCGCGAGAATCTCGCTGCGCGAGAGTGCGTCGAGTTCCGCATCACCCGTCTTGCCGGTCTTGAGATCGCCTCGAAGATATTCCTCGAGGGCATCGGCGAGACGCAATTTGTTGGCGATCGACAGTTCGATATTGATGCGCTCGATCGCATCGGTGTAGTCGCCAAGCCGCGGCAGCGGAATGACGACATCCTCGTTGATCTTGAAAGCGTTCGTGTGCTTGGCGATCGCCGCCGTGCGCGCGCGGTCGAGCCAGAACTTCTTGCGCGCGTCGGCACCGACGGCGATGAAACCTTCGCCCGCGCGGGTGTTGGCGAGTCGCACGACGTCGGATGTTGCGCGCGCGACCGCGGTCTCCTCATCGCCGACGATATCGCCGATCAACACCATTTTCGGCAGCTGCGCGCGCTTGCTCTTGGTGACGTAGCCGACAGCTTTGAGGTAGCGCTCATCGAGATGCTCGAGTCCCGCGAGCTTGACGCCGTGGGCGCGATCCGCCGCGTCGAGTTGTCCGATGATCTCGACGATGGAGGGGATCGCCTCGCGCGCCTCGCCAAAGAATTCGAGGCAGACGGTGCGGATGTGTTTCGGCATGCGGTGCACGACCCAGCGCGCTGCCGTGATGAGCCCGTCACAGCCTTCTTTCTGCACCCCCGGGAGGCCGCCGAGAAATTTGTCCGTGACGTCCTTGCCAAGTCCGGCCTTGCGGAAGAGCGACCCCGGCATGCGCAGCGTCTCGGTGCGTAGCACTCGTGCCGAGGCGGCATCGGAGCGCCCGTCTTTCCAGGTGAGACGCCATTCGACCTCGGGCGCGTCGTGGATCTTGCCGAGGTTGTGGCCGATACGCTCGACCTCGAGCCAGTTGCCCTCGGGATCGACCATCCGCCACCAGGCGAGATTGTCTACGGCCGTACCCCAGAGCACGGCTTTCTTACCGCCCGCGTTCATGGCGATGTTGCCGCCGATGCACGAGGCGTCGATAGAGGTCGGATCGACGGCGAAAACGAATCCCGCGCGCTCAGCCGCCTCGGCCACGCGTTTGGTGACGACGCCGGCTTCCGAGAACACGGTGGGAATTTTTTGATCGGGCGTGGTGCCGAGCACGCCCGGCAAGCGTACGAGCTCGACGTCGGAGATGCGCTCGAGCTTTTCGGTGTTGATCACCGCGGCGAGCGGCGTGAGCGGTATCGCGCCGCCCGTGTACCCCGTGCCGCCGCCGCGCGGAATGACCGTGAGTCCGAGTTCGGCGCAGGCGCGCACGAGTCCCGGGATTTCGTCTTCGGCGTCAGGGCAGATGACCACGAAGGGGTATTCGACGCGCCAGTCGGTGGCGTCGGTCACGTGCGAGACGCGCGCGAAGGCATCGAAACGGATCGCATCGCCGCGGGTGTGACGACTGAGGAGCCGCCGTGAACGGTCGCGCAATTTCGCGGTGCGCTTAAAGTCTTCGGCAAAGCCGTCGATGGCGCGGTAGGCCGCCTCTAGGAGCAAACCGACTTTGCGATCGCGTTCGCGTTCCGACTCGCCATCGCCCGCGTCTCGCCGTTTCTCGATTTCGCCGAGTCGATGCTCGAGCGCCTCTATCAACAGACGTCGCCGACGCGGATTGTCGAGCAGGTCGTCCTCGAGATACGGATTGCGCTGCACGGCCCAGATGTCACCGAGCACTTCGTAGAGCATCCGCGCCGAGCGGCCGGTTCGTCGTTCGCTGCGCAGTTCGTCGAGGAGTGCCCACGCCTCTTCGCCGAGCAGGCGAATCACGATCTCGCGATCGGAGAAGGACGTGTAGTTGTACGGAATCTCGCGGATGCGCGGTGCGGCGCTCTCCGGCGGGACGAACAGGGGCAGTTCAGCGGCTACGGCATTCATGGCGTAAAAATGAGCGGCCGACGATCCGTGTCGGGCCGCTATTGTCCCATTGTTGGCCTATCATTTGTGGATTCATGAGCACGGCGGCAAACCCCAATCCGCAGGCCGCCCAGATGGCCGACGAATCGATGTTGCGTACCCTTCGTCATCAGATCGAGGCGTTGTGGCCGCAGGAATCGCGGCTTTTCGCCCGCTACGCGCTACCCCGGGCGGCGAGGATCCTCGACCTCGGCTGTGGTACCGGCGAGGCAACTTTGCGTTTGGCCGCAATGTTCCCGGGAGCCGAGACCGTTCTCGGCGTGGATGTGATGCCGGAACTGCTGGCCGTCGCCCGCAGCCGGGGGCAGGGGGTACCCGCCGTGACTTTCGATGAGGGCGACGGGTTTGCACTGCGTTACCCCGACGGCTACTTCGACCTCGTGGTTTGCCGGCATGTCACCCAAATGGTGCCGCAGCCCGAGCGCCTGCTTGCCGAGCTGCATCGTGTCTGCCGACCCGGCGGGTGGACGCACGTGTTGAGCGAGGATTACGGCATGATCCACTTCGCAGAGCGCGGAGGCATCGACCCCGACCGGCTGTGGCACGAGGCTGTGGTGCCGTTCACCCGCGCCACCGGTACCGATGCCCGGATCGGTCGACGCACTTTGCCGCTGATGCGCGCACTCGGATTTGCCCAACTCAGCCTGCAGTACCTGACGCTCGACACCGAACGCGTACCGCGGGAGGTGCTCGCAGGTATCTTCGCCGCGTGGCGCGACGGTTATGCCGAGGCGCTCGCGGCCAATTCCTCGATGGAAGGCGCGGCCGTTAGGGCGGCCTTCGATGCCATCGTCGAGAGCCTCGCCGACCCGGAATCCTACGGCGTCTGGCAGGTACCGGTGATCGCGGGGCAGCGACAGTGAGTGGTGGCGTACGCGAGTTTGTGCTGGTGCCGCATCCGACGGCGAGTATGCCCACGGATGCCGCCTCGATCGTGGCGCGCTGGCGGCGGGAGGGTGACGCGTTCGAGCTCGAGTACGAGATAGTCTCGCGAGAGCCCGTGGTGCTGCAGCCTTGCGGCGTTCCACGAGGCCGACGCGATGGCTTGTGGCATCACACCTGTTGTGAGTGGTTCATCGCCGATGCCGCCAGTGGATCTTCGCGGGCCCACGACGGCCCGTATCTCGAGTTCAACTTTTCGCCGACCGGCGAGTGGGCGGCGTACGCGTTCGATGCGCCGCGTGTCGGCATGCGAGATTTTCTTTGGGATGCGGGTGTACCGGAGCCCGAGGTTCGTCACGAGATGTCGGTGGCGGACGTCGATCGGGCCGCGCAGCGCTGTCGCGTGACGGCGCGCCTCGCGATGCCGCTGTCGATGCCCCGTGCATACGTCAGACCTACCGTCGTACTCGAAACCACCCTCGGAATATCGTACTGGGCGGCTACGCATCCGCTCACGCATCCGGATTTCCACCACCCCCTGGGCTTCGTCGGCCCGATCGAGGTTCCATGATCAAGTTCGGTATCGATCGTCTGCTCGAGGAGCCGGGTTTGCGGACGCCGCTCGCGGGGCGACGCGTCGGGCTGCTTGCGCATCCGGCTTCGATGACGGCGGGTTGGCAGCACAGCCTCGATGCGCTTGCCGCCGTGCCGGGTCTGCACGTGACGGCCGCCTTCGGGCCGCAGCACGGACTGCGCGGCGATAAACAGGACAACATGATCGAGTCGGCGGATTTCCGCGATCCGGCTCTCGGTATCCCGGTGTTCAGCCTCTACGGTGAAGTGCGTCGGCCGACGGATGCGATGCTCGAGCACTGCGATGTCGTGCTGGTCGATCTGCAGGATCTCGGTTGCCGCATCTACACTTTCATCACCACGCTGCGCTATGTGCTCGAGGAGTGCGGGCGTCGCGGAAAGTCGGTGTGGGTGCTCGATCGGCCGAATCCTGCGGGTCGCCCGATCGAGGGGCTCTCGCTGCGCGAGGGCTACGAGAGTTTCGTCGGTGCAGGGCCGATGCCCATGCGACACGGTCTCACGGTCGGTGAAATGGCGCGCTGGTTCGTTCGTCATTTCCGCATCGATGTGGAGCTCGTGGTGATCGAGATGCTCGGCTGGGAGCCGGAGTTGGCGCCCGGTTGGGGTTGGCCGCTCGGCGAGCGCAGCTGGATCAATCCGAGTCCGAACGCGCCAAACTTGTCGATGGTGCGGGCGTACGCCGGGACGGTCATGGTGGAGGGTACGACGCTCTCCGAGGGCAGGGGTACGACGCGTCCGCTGGAACTTTTTGGTGCGCCCGATATCGATGCCGACCGGGTACTCGGCGAGATGTCGCGCCTCGCCCCGGCCTGGCTTGCCGGATGCAGGCTGCGAACGTGCTGGTTCGAACCGACGTTCCACAAGCACGTCGGCAAGCTCTGCCATGGCCTGCAGATCCACACCGATGATCCGGCGTATGACCATCACGCCTTTCGTCCGTGGCGTCTGCAGGCTCTGGGGTTCAAGGCCATAAGAAATCTTTGGCCGGACTATGTGCTGTGGCGCGATTTCGCCTATGAATACGAACGCGATCGGCTTGCCATCGACGTGATCAACGGCGGATCTGCACTGCGGGAGTGGGTTGACGATCGAACCGCAACCCCTGGCGATCTCGACGCGCTCGCGAGAGCGGACGAGACCGCCTGGGAGACCGAAGAGATCGGCCCTAATATTTGACGGAGAACGTGATGTCCGTGAGCAGCTCTGATCGCCTCGTCGAGGATTTACGGCGCGTGATAGAAGATGCCGAGACTCTGTTGCGCGAGACTGCGAGCCTTGCCGGCGATGGCGTGGGCGCCGCTCGCGAGCGTTTGGCCGAATCGGTGCGGACGGCGCGCGCAGCGGATCGTTATGTCCGTGATAATCCTTGGCGGTCGATCGGAGTTGCTGCCGGTGTCGGTTTGATTCTTGGCGTGATCCTCAGCCGCCGCTGATCGTCCGCGCGCGTGGACAGAGGGCAAGGGCGATGTTCGATTCCCTGCGTCTTCTTCTTTCGCAACTGATCGCGCTCGGGCAGGCGCGGATGGAGTTCCTCACCACGGAGCTTGCTGCAGAGGTGCAGCGCATCTCGCGCGCACTGATCGCCGCGGGCGTTGCCCTGCTCTTCGGGTCGCTCGGCATGCTGATGATCGGCGCGACCATCATCATCGCCTCTTGGCAGCATCACCGCGTACTCGCCGCCTCATTGGTGACGGCGGGATTTCTCGGCGTGGCGGGCGTTGCGGCGTGGTACGCATGGCGCAGCATCGAGCGCAGCACCGACTTGCGTGGGCAGATTGCAGCTAACGCCGAGGAGACGACCTCACGGTTGCGCCTCGGCGACCCGCTTGAATCAGGTGCGCGAGCCGCAATGCAGCGACCGGCGCTCGTGGCCGGTGCTGCATTGCTCGTGTTATGCGTCGGTCGTTCCCGAGCGGCGCGGCTTGCGAGCCGCGCGCTGGTGGTAGTCGGGCTGCTACGCCGACTCTCGAGGCTCAGCGGCGCTTTGAAACCTTGAGACGGCGACCACGATTGCTGCTCGGCAGTCGCAGCGAAATACGCATCGAGAAAGCCTTGAAGGTCACTGCAGCGACCGAGCGTCCGAGGGCCTTGGCGAGCTTCGTGGTCGGCATCTTGCCGGCGAGCTTACGCAGTTTCTGCTCATCGGCCGGAGTCCAGACCGAGATGTTTCTTTTGGATTTCTTGCCGGAGGTGCGGACGAGTCGCGCTTTTTTCTTTGCCATGAGAACTTTGGATCCTGTGTTTTGACCGGGGCGAATTCTAAAGACAAAAAAACCCGGTGCCTATGCAATTTGGGTGCGATAACCGAGGATTTGGCCTGAATGTGACAAAGATTACGAAGATTTCATTGGGAACTGCGGGCCGACGCAGGCCCCATGAATCCCCGCTTGCGCATCAGCGCGCCGATCTGCGGGTCTCGACCGCGAAAACTGCGATATCCGTCGGCTGGATCGACTGTGTTACCCACTGAAAACACGTGCTCACGCAGCCGCTCGGCCGTATCGCGATCCCACGGTCCTTTGCCGGATGTGAAGGCCTCCCATGCATCGGCGGTGAGGGTGTCCGACCACAAGTAGCTGTAATAGCCGGCCGAGTAGCCGTCTCCCGAGAAGATGTGGCCGAACTGCGGGGTACGATGACGCATCACGATCTCGCGCGGCATGCCGAGCGCCGCGAGCGTCTCGCGCTCGAATGCATCGGGATCTATGCGCTTGTCGGGCGTCGCCGTGAGATGAAGCTTCATGTCGACGAGCGCTGCGGCGAGGTATTCGACCGTGGCGAAGCCCTGATTGAACGTCTTTGCGCGCTCGACCTTAGCGACGAGTTCGGCGGGAATGGGTTTGCCGGTCTGGTAGTGAACAGCGAATCTATCGAGCACCTCTTTCACGGGTAGCCAGTGCTCGAGCAGCTGCGAGGGGAATTCGACGTAGTCGCGAGCCACGTTGGTACCAGAGACGCTCGGGTAGTTCACGTTCGATGAGAGCCCGTGCAGCGCATGTCCAAATTCGTGGAACAGCGTCACTGCATCGTCCCAGCTGATGAGCACGGGCTCGCCCGGCTTGCCTTTGACGAAGTTGGAGTTGTTCGACACGATGGTCCTGACGTCGCCGTCGAAGCGTTCTTGGTTGCGATAAGCATTCATCCAGGCGCCCGACTGCTTGCCGACGCGGGCATACGGATCGAAATACCACAGGCCGATCAACTTGCCCGCCTTGTCATCGACGCGCCAGACGCGCACGTCGGGGTGATAGACCGGCACGCTGCCGGCCGGCAGTTCGGAGAAGTACATGCCGAAGAGCTCGCCCGCGACGTAGAACATGCCCTCGCGGAGCTTTTCGAGCTGCAGGTAAGGTTTCAGTTCGTTGGTGTCGAGATCGTATTTTG
>Ga0129333_10004148_pt1 | contig 13555 bp, 11 predicted proteins | sample CPB6_08_DNA_FD_94474 | JGI IMG/M metagenome (GOLD analysis project Ga0129333, IMG submission 94474) | Freshwater to marine salinity gradient microbial communities from Chesapeake Bay, USA - CPBay_Sum_0.6_0.8_DNA | ecosystem: Environmental > Aquatic > Marine > Coastal | place: USA: Chesapeake... | reverse complement strand
GGCACCCTGGGCTCGGGCTTCCATCGCACCCGCTGTCGACAGGGCCAGGGCCACTGCGGTGGTCGCCAGCATGGTTCGCAGCGTCGGGGTCGTGAGTCTCATCGCCGTCCTCCTCGTCGTTCCGACCGTCGTGGACCGGCCGATCGTGCCTGGACCTCCCATGGTACCGCCCCACGGGCGGTCGAATCCATCAGCGTCCCGTCATCGTGGGCATCTCGGCCTCATACCGCTCCACCACCTGATCCATGAGGGACTTGACCAGGGCCTTCATGACCGGCTTGTCGTGAATCCAGGCGGCGAAGTCCTCGCCGTGGGCCAGGTAGGTCTCACGCAGCCAATCGGGGGCTTCCGTCAGCAACCAGGCCCGGAACAGCAGCCACTGCGGGTTCTCCACGCCATACACCTCGCGGGCCACCCAGCAGGCCCCGAAGTTGGGATTGAAGCCGTAGGGGAAGCGGTTGAACTGCTGCACGGTGCTCGAGCCGAGGAGGGCGAAGCCGAAGATCCGCTCGAAGGGGGCCGTGACCTTGTCGAGCACGCTGTTGAAGGCGATCCACTGGTCCTGGGCGATGAACACCCGATCGCCGGGCAGGACCTGGTAGTTCGTGGCGGTGGAACCGCCCTTCATGATGGCCTCGATGTCGACCGGCAGGATCTGATCACAGCCCACCCCCGACGGGGCCGGCCTGGCGATCCAGATGTCCTTGCTCGAGACCCGCGACAGTCCGTTGATCTGGGCGACCGCATCGAGCACGGTTTCGTTGCCCGTGATGGGGAAGCGGCCGACGTTGTCTCCCATTCCCGCTCCCTCGGTGATCACGTAATAGACCTTGGAGTTGTAGGAAAAGACGTCGACGCTCACGAGCGGCGCGTCGAGGAACTGTCCGAGGTGTTTCTCGATCGCGATCTTGGCCTCCTCGAGCGTCATGCCGGTGATGTAGACGCTGCCGTAGGTGCCGAGGTTGATGGTGCCGTCCGGCCCCACGAGATGCTCGCCCGCGATCTGCTGCTGGCCGGCGGCCTGGGCCAGCGTGAGTGAGACCTGCGGGTCACGGAGCACCCTCTTGAGATGCCGGAATACCGCATCCTGGGCCTCCTCCAGCGACTGCCCGCCGACCATCACCTTGCCGTACGAGGGGCCGAGATCGAGCATGCCGCCCGGTTCGACGACGTACAGGCCGTTGATGGGCTGCTCCAGCAGCGTTCCTTCCACGATCACCTGCAAGGAATCGAACGATTGGATGCGGAACGGCGGCTTGGGCACCACGCGGAGGGCATCGATGAGGAGAATGTCCGGCGGTTCGATGACATAGGCCGGAAGCGTGATCTTGGCCAGCTCCTTGGCCGGCATGCGTTCCGATTCGGCGGGGCAGGCGGCGTCGAGCATCACCTGCTGCGTGGTCGCCCGCTGCGGCCGGCCGAACGTCTGGCAGCCGGTGCAGGCGGCGACGGCCACGGCGGCAGCCAGACACCAGACCCCGCGAACCCCGCGTCGGGACGCCGACAGGCCCGTGAATCCGCTCACCGATTTCAGGAACGCATCGCTCGTCATGGCAAACTCCTTGCGACCGCTACACTCGCTGCGATCGGAATCATCGGCAGAATCAGCCGTCAAAATTTGCCCTTCCTTCCGGCAGGTAGGCGGGGCGGAATGGGCGATTTTCGAAGACCCTGCCGGGGCCGGAAGACAGCGAAAAAAAACGGACGTAAAATGAGTGCAGGCGAGTATTTCCGTGGCGTTGTTGGCACATCGGGGGCGTCCTGCGGGATGTCACCCACGAGAACGGAGTCTGCGCGGCGTCGAGCGGCGACGGCTTCGCGTTGGAACACCCTGTCATGCCCATCCTGCCCCGCCAACGCGATATCCACCCGGCCGGGCTGCTCGACACCTCGGCCGTTCGGTCCGATGGGGCACGCTGGGTCGCCTTCTACACGCTCGCCCGCCGGGAAAAGGACCTGATGCGGAAACTGGAGGCACTCAGCATTCCTTTCTTCGCCCCTCTGGTGCGCCGCCGGCTGCGGGCCCCGGGCGGCCGCACGCGCAGCTCGCAGGTGCCCCTGTTTCCCGGGTACGTATTCTCCCCGGTCGACGACGACCAGCGCCGGGCCGCGTTGACCACCAACACGGTGGCCCGTTGGCTGCCAATCCCCGACGAACGCACGCTGATCGACGATCTGCGGGCGATCAAGCGGCTGATCGACTCCGAAAAACCGCTCACGCCGGAGGCACGCATCGAGGCGGGTCAACTGGTCCGCGTCCGGAGCGGGCCCCTGCTTGGGCTAGAAGGAACGGTCGTCAAACGCTGCGGCGAGGAACGGCTGATGGTGGCCGTGCGATTCCTGAACCAGGGCGCCTCCATCGAGCTCGAGGATGTCGACCTGGAACGCCTCTGAGTCGCCGCACCGGGGTCGCATGATTTCCACGTTCATCGCCGCCGCATCGTCATGGCTCGCCGCCCGCTGGAAGTCCCTCCAGCCGACCCGCGAGTCGCTGGTGGTGCTCGCGCTGCTGGCGGTGATCTTCGAGGCCACCTACCTGGGTGCCTTCTTCGTGCGCGGCGAGTTGCTGCTCAAACCATCCGATTCAAGGGCCATCCTCAACACGATTTTCATCGTCGTGGTGCTCAAGGTCGGTGTGTTCTACGTCCGTGGACTCTGCCACCGCCCCTGGCGGGCTGCCCGCTTCGCCGACCTCAACAAGCTCCTCCGCGCCGCCACCCTGGCCCTGCTGCTGCTTGTGGCCTTCAACTACTTCGGCGGCTTCCTGCCGGGTCACATGCCGATCCCGCGGTCGGTGCTGCTCCTCGACTGGGCCTTCACCTTGCTCGGTGTGGGCGGCATGCAGGCGGTCGCCCGCAGCGTCTACGAGGAGCTGATGCCGGCCACCGCGATGGGCAACGAACGCGTCGTGCTGGTCGTCGATGCGTCGCCGGCCGGTCGTGAGCTGGCCCTCGATCTGGGACGCATCGCCGGCGGCAAGTTCTTCGTCGCCGGACTGCTCGACGACGATCCCACCCATTACGGCCAGCAGGTGGGCAGGGCTCGGGTGCTGGGGCCGGTATCGATGGCTCCGGCCTGTGCCGAACGGCTGCGGGCGGCCGAGGTGGTCGTTCGGGAAGGAGCCCTGTTCGGGACGCGGCTGAGGGCCCTGCACGACGCTTGCGCAGCGATCGGTGTTCGCGTCTGCATCGCCGAGCAACCGCCCGAGGACCCCGGTGGCACGACCTGGGCTGCGGGGCGCCGCATTCGTGTTCGCGGCGTCGGTCTGCGCGACCTGCTCTCCAGGGCCCAGGCCCGCCTCGACGACCACGATGCCCACGTGCTGCCGTTCCTGCGCGGCAAGACCGTGCTCGTGACGGGGGCCGGAGGTTCGATCGGTAGTGAGATCTGCCGCCAGGCGCTGCGATTCAAGCCAGCGCGGATGGTGCTCCTCGACCGCTCCGAACCAGCCCTGTTCGCGATCCACCGGGAACTGGCGGGCCATAACGCCGGCGTGGCCATCGAGGCGACGCTCTGTGACATCACCAACCGGGATCGCCTCGACCACCTCCTGGCTGTCTCCAAGCCCCAGATCGTGATCCATGCGGCCGCCTACAAGCACCTGCCGCTCATGGAATCGCATCCGTTCGAGGCGATCGAAAACAACACCCTGGCCACGGCAGCACTGGCGGAACTCTGCGACGCGCATCGCGTCAGTGCCTTCGTCGCGTTGTCCACCGACAAGGCCGTGCACCCCTCGAGCGTGATGGGCGCCTCCAAGCTCGTGGCCGAGCGCTTCCTGCAGTCCTTCGGGATGACCACGGCGACGCGTTTCGTAGCCGTGCGCTTCGGCAACGTGCTCGGGTCGAGCGGCAGTGCCGTGCCGATCTTCGAGGAACGGCTGTCTCGGGGACTCTCGGTCACCGTCACGCATCCGGACGTGCGTCGCTACTTCATGACTATCGACGAGGCCGCACAGCTCGTGCTGCTCGCCGGTGCGCTCCCGGGGCGCGGCGGCACGTACGTGCTGGAGATGGGAGAGCCGCTCCGCATCGTCGATGTGGTGCACAATCTGGCCTTCGTCATGAACGTGCCCGCGAATCAGGTGAAGATCGAGTTCTGTGGGCTGCGGCCCGGCGAAAAGCTCGACGAGGAGTTGTTCTTCGCGGATGAACGCCGGGAAGCCACGCCCAACGCGCTCGTCGTGCGGGTGGAGCGCCCGCCGCGGCCGCTCGACGATGTCCGTGGCTGGCTCGCCGACCTCGAGGATGCGATCGGGGCCGATCCTGAAACGGCAACCCGCGTCCTGATGGGAATCGTGTCTGCGGACTGCGCCGGGCCGCCTCCGGCCCCGGGCGCAGGCGCCAAGCCGCGTGCCGCCACTCCGCTCGTGGAACCGCCCGCATGAGTCGTGCAGCCGACCCCTCCGCCGCCGGGCAGCCGCAACGTCGGGAATGGGTCGTTCCCTTCATGCGTCCCGACCTGCCCTCATTCGACGCCGTGGCCCCGGGCATCGAGGCGATCATGCGTGGCGGCACGCTTACCAAGGGAGAAGAACTCCGGCGTCTGGAGGAGGAGGCCCGCGCAGCACTGCACACCGCGCATGTCATCGGCGTTTCCAGTTGCACGACGGGGCTGATGCTGGTGCTACGGGCCCTGGCCGCGCTGGCGGCTCGGCGCCGCGGCTGCGCTGCAGGCCAAGCCTGCCCGCTCCCCGAGCCACGAGGCGGCGGGGACAGCCGCGACGAGGTGATCGTGCCCAGTTTCATCTTCCTGGCAGCGCCTGCCGCCGTGGTCTGGGCCGGTCTGAGGCCCGTGTTCGTCGACGTCGATCCGGCCACCTTCACGGTCGATCCGCGGGCCGTCGCTGCGGCACTGACCCCACGCACGGCTGCCATTCTCGCCTGCCACACCTTCGGGTGCCCATGTGACATGGCCGCCCTGCAGGCCGTCGCCGACGATGCGGGCGTGCCGCTGATCGTCGACGCCGCCCACGGCCTGGGGGCACGACGCGACGGCTCGCAGGTCGGAGCGGGCGGCCTCGCCCAGGTGTTCAGCCTCTCGCCGACGAAACTCGTCGTGGCCGGCGAGGGCGGGCTCGTCGCCACGTCCTGTGCCTGCCTCGCCGACATGCTGCGAACCGGACGCGAATACGGCAACGACGGAACGTACGACTGTGCCGCCGCGGGGCTCAACGGTCGCCTGCCCGAAATTTCGGCGCTCCTCGCCCGGGCCTCGCTGGCCAGGCTCGACGAGGTCGTGGCCCGCCGCACCAGCGCCGCGACGGCCTATGTCGCCGCGCTCGAGGCCAGCGGCATCGGCTTCCAGGAGATCCCGGCCGGTTGTTCCAGCAGCTGGAAGGATTTCTGCGTGGCCGTCGACAGCGACCGCTGTGGCATCGATCGCGAGCAGATGCGGCGCGGGCTCGCCGACCATGGCGTCGACACACGGGCCTATTATTCGCCTCCTTGTCACCGCATGCAGGCGTTTCGCCGGTTTTTTCCCGCGGACGCGAGTCTGCCCGTCACCGACCGCCTGGCGGACACGCTCCTGGCGCTACCCATGGGAGCGCACGTCGATGCCGACGCCGCCCGCCGCGTGGCGGCCATCATCCGTGACCTGCTCCCCCTGCGCACGAAAGGCCGGCTGCCATGAACGGACGCGACACCGGCCTGCCAAAGTTTCCCACGTTCGACGCCCTGGAGTCGGTGCTCTGGCCGGCCGCCGCGCTGATCGTGTTCGTGCTCACCGCCGTGCTCGTCGACGTGATGATCATCCTCGCCGCCCGTTTTCGGCTCGTCGATCTGCCCAATCGACGCAGCGCCCATGCACTGCCCACGGCCCGCGGCGCCGGCGTCGCCATCGCCGCCACGGCTTCGCTGGCGGCCATTGTGGTCGTGCTTCGCTGGCCGGGGTTGTGGTGGCAGGTGCTTGTCGGGGTCATCCTCCCCAGTCTCGTGATCGGTGCCGTGGGCATCGTCGATGACACACGCCCGCTTCGTGCTTCGCTGCGCCTGGCGATCCAGGTCGCCGTGGCCACGACGATGACGGCGCTGCTCGGTCCGTTGCCCGGTGTCGCCATCCCCGGGCTGCCGGGCTGGGAGTTCGGTTGGCTGGGCTGGCCGCTGACCGTGCTCTGGATCGTGGGCATGATCAACGCCTTCAATTTCATGGATGGTGCCGACGGCATGGCCGCCCTGGGCGCCGTGGTGGCGGGAGTGCTCATCGCGGTGGTCGGATTCCACACCCGCAGCCTGGGGGCGATGCTGCTGGCCGCCTTCGCGGCGGCGGCGGCCGGTGGGTTCCTGGTGTTCAACTGGCAGCCGGCCCGGGTGTTCATGGGAGACGTGGGGAGCGGCTATCTCGGCACCTTCCTGGCGGCGCTGCCGCTGCTGTTCAACGAGCCGGAACGGGAACGCTCCCTACTGCCGATCGTGATGTGCCTCTGGCCATACATCTACGATCCCCTGCTCTCGGTCCTGCGCCGCATCTGGAACGGCAAGGATCCGTTCGTTCCGCACCGCGAATTCCTCTTCCATCGCCTGGTGCGCAGCGGCGTGAGCCATGCACGAGTCTCGCTGTTGTACGGAGCCCTGGCGGCGATCGGCGGCCTGGCCGGCCTGATGACGCTGAACCCCGAGGTCTCTACATCCGTGCAACGCTGGATCCCGCTCTCGATTCCGATCATGGCAATCGTCTTGACGTGGACGGTCGAACGTCGTTGCCACCGCGTGCCGCTCACACCTTCCGGAGATGGAACTCCGGTGCCGACTGCTGGCTGACCCATGGACGTGGCTCACTCCGCCGTGCCGGTTTTCGACTGGGGGACCGTCTCGGGCTGGGCCCTGGGCTGGCTAGCCACCGTGGCTGCCAGCGCCTGGCTCACGGCGCGGCTGATCCCCTGGCTGCGTTCGCATGGGGCCGTCGTGCCCGCCACGGCGGAGAGCCCCGATCGTGGCATGCCTCGCGGCGGTGGCCTGGCCATGGTGACGGTCGTGGTCGCGGTCGCCGTCGCCGCAGCCGTCCAGGCGCAGGATGCGGCTTGGCTGCTCGCCGGCGGACTGCTCCCCGCGGTCGCCGTCGCCGTCGTCAGTCTGCGTGACGACTTTCATCCCCTGCCCGCCCTGGGGCGGCTCGCCGTGCATGTGGCGGCGGCCACGGCTGTCACGGCCATTCTGGGGCCTGTGCGTGAGATCTCCGTGCCGATGCTGGGCACGGTTCAACTGGGCGTCGGCGCCTGGCCGGCCACGGTGCTCTGGATCGTCGCACTCACCAACGCCTTCAACTTCATGGATGGCATCGACGGCATCGCCGGGCTCTCCACCGTCGCCGCGGCCGCCGCCATCGCCGTGGCGGCCGCCGCTCAAGCAGCCCCTGCCGCGACGATCGTGGCCGCCGCCTTGGCCGCGGCGGCGCTGGGATTCCTGTCCTGCAACTGGCATCCGGCCAGAGTCTTCATGGGCGACGTGGGCAGCACATGGTGCGGATTTCTCGTCGCCGTGCTGCCTCTTCTGCTGCCGGCGGCGGAGCAGCGGGCGGCGTTGCTCGCGGTTGCCGCCTGCGCGACCTGGCCCTTCCTGTTCGACACGGGCTGGACCCTGCTGAAGCGAGTCTGGCACGGTGAAAACGTGCTCCTCGCACACCGTGGCCACATCTACCAGCGTCTCGTGGCGGGCGGGTGGTCGCACCGCGGCGTGGCGACGCTCTATGCCGCCCTGGCCTCGATCGCGGTTGGGCTCGCGTTGCCGCCCCTTTTCGTGCCAGCGCTGCGATCGCTCAGCGACTCCTTCGTCGTGGCGGCCATCGGCCTCGGCTGCGGGCTGCTCCTCGTGCTGGCGGCCGCCGCCTGTCCCCGAGCCCACGGCGACCGATCCCTTCCGAATGAACCACGTGGCTGGTACCCCCGGATCGGCAAGCGTTGCGCCGACGTTCTCGCGGCACTCCTGCTCGTGCTGCTTCTGGCCCCCGTGATGATGGCGGTCTGGGTCATGGTCCGCCTCGTGCTCGGCCCGCCGGTGCTTTTCGAGGAGGAGCGTGCCGGACGCGACGGACGACCGATCCGGATCCTGAAATTTCGCTCCATGAGCCAGGCCACCGATCCTGCGGGCCGGTTGCTGCCCGATGCGGAACGTCTGGGAGCGTTCGGCTCGTTCCTGCGCCGCACGAGCCTCGACGAATTGCCGCAGCTGTTCAGCGTGCTGCGCGGCGACATGAGCATGGTGGGCCCGCGGCCGCTTCCACTCCGCTACCTGACGCGCTACGATCAGCGGCAGGCGGTGCGACTGCTGGTGAGACCCGGACTGACCGGCTGGGCGCAGATTCACGGCCGCAACGCCGTCGATTGGCCGCGGCGGCTTGAATACGACGTCGAATACGTGGGCCTGCTGGGCGGTTCCCAGGGTTTCCGTACCGATCTCTGGATCGTCTGCGTGACGGTGTTTCAAATCATCTGGCAGGGACTCACGGGCCGCGGCATCGTCGCCCCGGGCTCGGCCACGATGCAGGAATTCCAGCCGTGAGCCCCCAAGTCGAAGCCGCCGTGACGGCCGCGATCTCCGCGGTGCTCCGCGACACGGGCCGCGGCCTGCGGCCGATCGAGCCCGGCATGCTGCTGGCGGCCGATCTGGGCCTCGATTCGCTCGACCTCGCACAGACGATCGTGCTCCTGGAACGGACCCTCGGCTGCGACCCGTTTCGCTCGGCCTCGTCGACCACACCCGCCCTGCGCACCGTGGCGGACCTGATCACGATCTACTCACGGACTCTCGGCCAGCCATGAACCAGCCCCCCGTCGACGACCTTGCAGATGCCCCCGCGGAGGACCGGCTGGCGGCGGCGATCGCAGGCATCGCCGGCCAGGATCCCGCCCGCAGCGCCGTCGTGACGGCAGCCGGCAGTTCCGGTCGCTGTTCCGTCGACTACGCGACCCTCGCGGCCGCGGTGAGTCGCCTGGAGGAGCGTCTCGATGCCGTCCGGCCGGTGGGCGTCGTGGCCCGGGCCACCCGCGTCGAATCGCTGCTCGTGATCGCCGCTGCCTGTGGCCGTCAGCACGTGCCCGTGGCCTTTCTCGCCGAGGACTCGCGGGATTTGGTCGGGGAGTTGCGCGATTGGATCGAACTGGACGACGCCCTCGAGGTGCCACCCGCTCCGGCGAGCCGTCCGCGCCGCGAATTCGACACGGTCCCGCCCCCCGTCGTCGTGGCCACCTCGGGCACGAGCGGCCCACCGAAGCTCGTGGAGCACTCCTGGGATTCACTGCTCGCCGCCGCGCGGCTCGCCGAGCAGTGGCACGGCCTGGCCTGGCTGCTCGTGTACGACGCCACCCGCTGGGCCGGCATCCAGGTCTGGGTGCAGGCCCTCCTCACCGGCGGCAGACTGGTGGTTCCGGCCTCCCGCGATCCGGATGCCGTGGCCCGTGCGCTCGTCGAGGAGCGCGTCGCCATTCTCCCCGCCACTCCGACACTGCTGCGGCGCTTGACGGCATCGGCGGACCGGAGCCTGCTCGCGGAGGTGACGCTCGACCGGATCACGCTGGGCGGCGAGGCTGCAGACGCGCCGCTCCTCGAACAGGCCCGCCTCGTATTTCCGGCCGCGCGGATCACGCAGGTCTACGCCACCACGGAACTCGGCGAGGTGTTCCGCGTGGCGGACGGCCGACCCGGCTTTCCCGCCAACTGGATCGGCAGGGCCCTTCCCGGAGGCGTCCGGCTTTCGATGCGACGCGACGGGGAACTGCTCGTGCAGCTATCGCGCGACAGTGCCGAGGTGGGCACCGGCGACCTCGTCGAGCGGCGCGGCGACCGGTACGAGTTCACCGGCCGCCGCAGCGACGTGATCGTGGTCGGCGGCGCGAAGGTGTTGCCCGGGCGTGTGGAGGAAGTGTTGCGCAGCGTGCCAGGTGTGGCCGAGGCCCGCGTCTACGGCCTGCCCAGCGGCATCACGGGCGAACTGGTGGCGGCGGAAGTGGCACTCGCCGACTCGCTGCCGGAAGGCTGCACAGCGGACGGCGTCCGCGGGGCCGCCCTCGCCGCCTGCCGGTCTGTGCTCGAGCCGCACGCCGTGCCGAGGATCCTCGACATCGTGAGGCGGATCGCCACCACCGCCGCCGGAAAGACGCCACGGCGGCCCACCCTGAGCCCGCACCCCTGACCCCATGACGGCCGCCACATGCATCGTTTCCGGCGGATCGCGCGGCCTGGGGCTCGCGACCGTGGAGCGACTGCTCGCCCGCGGCGATCGTGTCGCCACCTTCTCCCGCAGCGTCAGTCCGGCACTCGACGCGCTCGCCGCAAGCCACGCGGAGCGGCTTCACGTGGAGCGGTGCGACGGCGCCGACGCCGACGCCGTGCGCGGGTTCGTCGAGCGGTCCGCACTCCGCTTCGGGGGAGTGGATCACTGCATCGCCAACGCAGCCGTCGCGGCCGAGGGCGTGCTGGCGACCATGCGCGACGATCAGATCGACGATCTGCTGGCGCTGAACGTCAAGGGCTCGATCGTCCTGGTCCGGGAGTGCGTCCGGCAGATGCTCGTGCGTCCGGCGGATCGTCCGGCGCCGGCGGTGGTCGTGATCTCGTCGATCGTGGCATCGCGGGGTTCCGCCGGGCTCTCCGTGTATGCGGCCACGAAGGCGGCCCTGGAGGGCTTCGCCCGCAGCCTGGCCCGGGAACTCGGACCACGCGGCATCCGTGTCAACGCCGTGGCCCCCGGCTTCCTGTCCACCGACCTGTCCGCCTCACTCGGCGCGGAGGACAGGGGCCGGATCGTGCGGCGCACGCCGCTGGGCAGGCTCGGCACGCCCGGCGACGTGGTCGGAGCCATCGACTTCCTGACCGGCCCCCGGGCCGGTTTCATCACCGGTCAGGTGCTGGCCATCGACGGGGGCTCCTGAATGCGAACCGTGCCGCCGCCGTCATGCCGGCGGATCCTGATCGTGGGCGCCGGCGGCTTTGGCCGCGAGGTGCTCCACTGGGCGCGTGACGCATGGCCGAACCATCACTCGCTGCTGGCCGGGTTCCTGTCGGCCGATCCCGACCGTCTGCAGGGCCACGCCTGCGGCCTCGACATCGTCGCCTCACCGGACGATTACCGGCCGCTGGAGGGCGATCGGTTGCTGTTTGCCATCGGCATTCCGGACTGCCGCCGGGCCGTCGTCGAGTCGCTGCTCGCCCGCGGGGCCGAGTTTCTCACGCTCGTCCACCCCACGGCCATCGTCTGCCCCTCGGCCGGGATCGGCTCCGGGTCGATCGTCTGTCCCTATGCGATCGTCAGCGATGCCGCACGGATGGGGAGATTCACGCTCCTCAACTGGCACGCCACGGTGGCCCACGATGCCGAGGTCGGCGACTTCGCCGTGCTCTCGCCATTCGCGGCCGTGGGAGGAAACGCCCGGGTCGGGGCGGACTGCTTCCTCGGCACGCATGCATCGCTGGCCCCCGCACGGTCGCTCGGTGCGGATTCCCGCGTGTCCGCGAACTCTGCCGTCAGCGCGGATGCTCCCCCCCGATCCATCGCCTTCGGCGTGCCTGCTACGATACGACCCCGGGTGTCCCTGCAGCAGGATCGGTCTGATCGTGAGGACGTGGGATGAACGCATCGCGACGGTCGCTGGCGCTGGCGGTCATGCTGGCCACTCTGGGTGGACTTGGACGTGCGCAGCCCGATCCTGGTGCCCCCGCCAGACCGCCCACGCTTGCGGATCTCCTCGAGGCCGAAGACAGCGCACGGGCCGCCACGGCATCACCGGGCGCGGCCACCACGACCGCCAAACAACCCGTCCCTCCAGCCACGGAACGCACGGCTGCACTGGGACGCGTGCTCGAGATCTTCGGCGACGACATCCAGGCGGCGAAGTCGGCGGAGGAGAAGTCGGCGATCGCCGGCAAGCTGATCGAGTACGTCGATGAGGCGTCCGATCGGGCGACGCACTATGTGCTCCTGGAGACGGCGCGTCGCCTGGGCATCGAGGCCTGTGACATCCAGCTCGCCCGCGACACGGGACGCCGCCTCGCCGACCGCTACACCATCGACTCCCGCGCCTTGGACACGGACGCCCTGAAGACGATGGCCGCGGATGCCGCCACCGCGAAGCTCGGGCCCGTGATCGACGCGCTGGTGGATGTCGGTCGCGGCAGCCTGCCTGACGCTCCGGCCAGGGCGGAGGAACTGGCCCTCGCGGCCACCACCGCGGCCCGCCGTGCCAAGGACCGCGATCGCGGGGCGGCGGCGGCCCAACTGCTCGCCGAGGTTCGCGAGGCCAAAAAACGCGATGCCCGGACCAAGCCCCTGCTCGAGCGGCTCAGGCAGTCGCCCGAGGACGGCGAGGCGGCCCTGGAACTGGGGATGATCCGCTGCTTCGACGAGCAGAACTGGGATGACGGGCTGCGCTACCTGACCATGGGCAGCGACGCGGCCCTGGCCCTGGTCGCCAAGGAGGACATCGTCTCGCAAACCAACCCCGACCGCCGGCTCGCGGCCGCCGATGCCTGGTGGGACTACGGCAAGTCCCAGAAGGGCGCCGCCGCGTCGGCCGCCCTGCAGCGGGCCCGGTTTCATTACAGCGGCGTCCTGGAGACCGCGAAGGGTCTGGATCGGGCCCGGATCGAGAAACGCGTGCAGAGCCTCGACGGGGAAGGGGGGCAGAAACGCGCCTCGACCTCCTGGGCTCCCAAGAGCCTGGCCGGCCTGTCATGGTGGCTCGACGCCAGTGACCCCGCCACCGTAAAGCTCAGCGGCCAGGCCGTGACGCAGTGGGTCGACAAGGGGGCCGGAGGACGTTCGTTCGCGCAGAACGAATCCAAGAACTGCCCCTCCTACCGCGGGCAGATCAACGGCCGCAAGACGGTCGTCTTCGACGGCGTCGATGACTTCCTCAAATTCACCTCGCCGAACGAGGCCCTCTGCGATACCAGCGGAGCCGCACTGTTCATCGTCTTCAAGCCGGATGACGACCCGGAGTTCTCGGTCTACGGGCAAACCAACAACGCGGGACGTGACCGGTTCACCGACGGCAAGACCTATCACGGCTACTTTCGCCAGGTCCGCATGGCGGGCACGGCCGACGTCCTCACGCCGACGGGCCTGACGCTGCTGACGAGCCGCACCCAGGCGGCTGGTCCCCAAACGCTGCGCGTCAACGGGCAGGTCGTGCAGAGCGACCCCAACGCCTTCGCCGCCTGGCGCGCATCCGCCGGCGAGGCGGCTGCGGACAAAAACAAGACTCATACCATCGGCGTGAATCTCACCTCGCCCGACTACTTCAAGGGGCAGGTCGCCGAGGTGATCCTCTATGGTAGGCAGCTCGGTGACCAGGAAGTGGCGGCCGTCGAACGCTATCTGAAGGCGAAGTGGGGCACGCCGTGAGCCGGCGACCGGGACGTGCCGTGGCCGCGTGATGACCGACACGCAACGGCTTTCAGCGGGCGACTCCAGGACTCGGCGAGTCCTTGCCGGAACCGTGGCCGGCGTCGTGCAGCAAGTGGTCACGATCGCGATGCAGATCGCGCTCGTGCCGCTGATCATCGACCGCGCCGGAGCGGAAACGGTCGGCGCCTATGCGATTCTCAGCCAGCTGATCGGC
>Ga0129333_10004147_pt1 | contig 13555 bp, 16 predicted proteins | sample CPB6_08_DNA_FD_94474 | JGI IMG/M metagenome (GOLD analysis project Ga0129333, IMG submission 94474) | Freshwater to marine salinity gradient microbial communities from Chesapeake Bay, USA - CPBay_Sum_0.6_0.8_DNA | ecosystem: Environmental > Aquatic > Marine > Coastal | place: USA: Chesapeake... | reverse complement strand
TTGAGCCTGCTGCTCAATCTCGCCCTGATGCATCGTCTGCGCCTGTGGCTGCCGCCCCTGCTGGCGGTTGGGCTCCTTCCCTTGTTGATGCCTCACGCGGATTGGCGTTACGTGGGCGGTGTGGGTGTCGCTGCGAGCATCCTGGCCTTCACAGATCGGCACGAACGGAGGCCTGATCGCAGCATCCTCGCCAGGCTGGATGCAGACGCCCCGCGGTCGTGATTCCTCCCCAGAAGCAGATGACCGGCATGCTCGGCCATCCGGTGGCCGAGAACCCGATTGACCGCATGTTTGATGCGGTTTATGCCCACTACGGCCTGCCCTGGCAGTTCTGGAAGAACGACATTGCCTGTGAGGCGGATCTGGCGGCGGCGATCGCCGCCCTGCTTCCCCTGGGCTATCGCGGCATGGCGATCACCGTGCCCTACAAGGTGGCTGTGATCCCACTGCTCGACGCCGTCGATGACGATGTGCGCGCGATCGGTGCCGCGAACTACATCACGATCGAGCAGGGACGCCGGATCGGACACAACAATGACGGCAAGGGCGTGGTGCGGGCGATCGAGAAGGTGGTGCCACTGGCCGGTCAGCATGTGGTGATGCTCGGCGCCGGCGGCGCCGGTCGGGCCATGGCCGTGGAGATCGCCTGGGCCGGGGCCGCCCAGCTCACCCTGGTGACCCGCCGTGAACAGCAGGGCCGTGAGGTGGCTGAAATCGTCACCCGGGCCTCGGGTGTGCCCTGCGCCTGGCAGCCGTGGCAGGGGGAGGTGCATGTTCCGTCCGGCACCACCCTGCTGATGAATGCCACCCATCTGGGCTGTGCGCCGGAGCTGGAGCCGGTGCCGATCTGCTGGGATAGCGTTTCAGCGGACTGCACGGCCGTGGATGTGATCACCAATCCACGTCTGACGCCGTTTCTGCTGGCCGCCCGGGACCACGGCTGCCGGGTGGTGGATGGGGTGGAGATGCTGGTGCAGCTGGCGATGCAGATCTTCGAGCGCTGGACCGGCGTCTGCCCTGAGGAAGCCGTGTTTCAGCGGGCGGTGTCCGAGGCCCTGGGCGAACCGTCCATCCCTGCCGTCTGAGAACAGCATCGATGATCCGTTTTCTGCTGAATCTGCTCTGGTTCCTGCTGGGTGGTGTGGTGATGGGCCTTGGCTGGTGGCTGGCCGGTCTGATCTGTGCCCTGACGATCGTGGGCCTGCCCTGGGCCCGCTCCTGCTTTGTGATCGGCAGCTTCTCGTTCTGGCCGTTCGGCCAGGAGGCCATCAACCGTCGTGATCTGAGCGGCCGCGGCGATCTGGGTACCGGCCCGCTGGGGCTGCTCGGCAATGTGCTCTGGTTCCTGGTGGCGGGCTGGTGGCTGGCGATCGGCCATCTCACCTCGGCCCTGGCCTGCTTTGTGTCGATCATCGGTATTCCCTTTGGCATCCAGCACATCAAGCTGGCCTTGATCGCCCTGGCACCAGTGGGCATGACGGTTGTGCCCCGCCAGACGCTCTCGTGACAGATGTTCTGTCAGGTCTTATCGCCAACGTTCCGCTGCTCGATCGCCATGGCCAGGCGTACAGAATTGCAGATATCGCCGCTGCCGGTTTTGCTTTCACGTCTGTATTTGCAGCGTGAGCGGATAGGCCTTCGAGGGCTATTGCTTCTCGGGTAATCATTTGGTATGGCATAATCTATGGAAATTTATTTGTGACTTCCATTCTGGCAGTCTCGATCATGGCGTTGTCGGCTTGAGATGGCTGCATGAGGATTGAACGAATGCATCACAGCGCGCCACTGCCTCGGCCAGGTTCTCCGCCTCGCTCAGGCCTGAGCTGCGGGTGGGCTTGAAACTGTGGTCACCCGCTGCCAGCCATTCCAGGGTGATCTGCGGCGATAGCCCGTAGGTCTCCACCTCGGCCCGGCGGCCGAAGCTGTCTCGCTCTCCCTGCACGATCAGGGTTGGGGCGGACAGGTTGAGCAGGTGCTCTGTGCGCAGCTGATCGGGTTTGCCCGGGGGATGGAAGGGATAGCCCAGGCAGATGCAGCCGCTGACGGTGCCTTCGGCGTGCAGTTGATCCACCAGCAGGCTGGCGATCCGTCCCCCCATCGATTTGCCGCCGATCAGCAGGGGCCGCCCATCGCTGGCCAGATCGACCTGTTCGCGGAAGCACTCCAGCAGGCGCGGCAGCCGATCCGGTGCCCGCCGGCGGCCACTCAGCCTTTGCTGGGCCATGTACGGAAACTCAAAGCGCACCACCCGCCAGCCCCTGGCGGCCAACCCCGTCGCGATCGTTTCCATGAAGGGGCTGTCCATGGCAGCGCCGGCCCCATGGGCCAGCAACAGGCTGGCGTCAGCATCCTCGGGGCCATTGATCAGGCGTTCATCCAGGTCGGCCATGGGCAATCCGGGTGGGTGAGAGCAGCTCGGCCGCAGAGTCGCCAGCATGATCGGCTGTCCGTCTGCGGCGTCACTCAGCGACGTCATTCAGCGGCGTCACTGTCCGCCCCGCCAGCTTCTGCCGATGCGGTTCCTGCACGCCTCCGACTGGCACCTTGGCCGGCAGTTCCACGGCGCTTCGCTGCTGGAGGAGCAGGCCGTCGCCCTGGATCGGATCGTGGCACTGGCCGAGCGGCGTGAGCGGGCTCAGCTGCTCAGTGGCCTCGCCGATCGCTGCACCGGCCGCGCCGCTCCCTCTATCTCCCTCCAGCGCTGGGTCCTCTCCGCTCATCTCGCCGACATCTGCCGCTATGCCAACCAGCGTCTGGAGCTGATGACGTCCTGTCGCTATGACCGTGCAGGGCCGCTCCGGCGGCGTCCAGCTCAAGGCCCTGTTCATCGACGAGGGCTTCGGCAGCCTCGATCCCGACAACCTGCAGTTGGCGATGGGTGAGCTCGATCGCCCGCGCGAGCGGATCCGCTCCGGCATCGAGGTGAGGGCCAGCGATCGCGGCTCCACGGCCCGTGTCCTGCACATGGCGATGCCGTGAGGCAGTGCGCCGATCAACGGGCGCAGCCCTGGCGGCAGCGGCAGAGGGTCTCGAGATCGGGGCGGCCGGTCAGGCGCAGCCGCCAGCGGGCCCACAGGCCGTACAGGCCGTCGCTGATCGTCGCCAGCAGTGGCCAGTTGGTGGGGGCATACAGCCAGCCCAGCTCCACCTGCCGGTAGGCGGCGCGGAACACCGCCACGTCGCGCAGCACCGTGCCATCGGCCTCAATCGCGTGGATGCGGCCCATGGCCTGGCGATAGCTGATGCCTGCGTACTGGCTGGCGTCGTAGTCCGGGGCATCAATGTCGACAAACGCGAGACGATGGGCACCCGGATGCAGGCGCTGGTCCCGCCGTCGCAGGGCGTTCACCTCACGCACGCAAAGGGGGCAGCCGCCGTCGAACAGCAGGGTCAGGGGGGCGGTGCTGGTCATTTGCGGCGGCAGTAACCACCGCCGACATCGAACCAGCCCGAGGGGCAGGGCTGGCCGTTGCTCGCCTGCACCTGGTATTCCATCAGCCCCAGCGTCGAGCACTTGCCGTTGAGGGTGTCGACGTAGCCCAGCGGGCAGAGGCTGCTCAGCTTTGGCACGACGCGCTGGGCCAGGGCCGGACCGGATGTCGCCATCGTCGTCAGCAGGCCGGCCAGCAGGCTGCCCCCGGCCGTGATCAGCAGGGCCCGCGTCCGGTTGATCGGTGGTGTGGTGCTCGCCGGTGAGATGCTCGCCATGGTGGCTGCCGCTTCTGGTGTTCAGGTTAGGCAGCTGAATCGGGTCGGTTCGTCAGAGTGGGCTCTGCTGCGCCGCTCGCCCGATGCTCGCCCAGGATCTGCGTCGTCTGGTGGTCTCCACCGGTGGTGAAGGCTTCACCGACCTCACGGCGCGCATCAATGGCGAGATCGCGGCCAGTGGTCTGCAGCGCGGCATCGTCCAGCTGGTGGCCCTGCACACCTCCTGCTCCCTCACCATTAACGAGAACGCCGATCCGCGCGTGCTGGAGGACCTGGCGGCTCACCTCCAGGCCCTGGTTCCCCAGCGGGCGGTCCGCTCCCTCGGCCTGGAACCCGTCCCCTACGTCTACCGGCACGATGACGAGGGCCCCGATGACATGCCGGCCCATATCCGTACGTCGCTCACCTGCACCAGCCTGGGCCTCTCCTTCGATCGGGGCCGTTTGCTGCTGGGGCAATGGCAGGCGGTCTACCTCTGGGAGCATCGCCGCCAGGGCAGCCGCCGCCAGCTGTCGCTTCATCTGATCGGCGAGTGAAATGGGGGAGGCTCAGGCCCCGCTGATCAGGCGCAACTTGCGCAGCAGCAGGGCCATCACCGTCGTGCGCTGGGTCACGACATCGGCCTGGACGTCCATCCCCTGACGCAGGGCGCAGCGGCGCCGTCCGGCCCGCAGTTCGGTAGCGCCCGGGCGCACCACTACCTGGTAGCCCGCACCGGCGAGCGGTCGCCCCTGGCCATCGTTACTGGCGATCGTGTCGGCGGACAGGGCGCTGACGCGGCCATGGAGCACGCCGAATTCCGGAAACGGGCAGCCCGCCACGCGCAGGTAGGCCGTCTGGCCGGTGCGCACCTGGGAGATTTCCTGCCCCGGTACCTGCACCTGCACATCCAGGCCGCCTCCTTCCGGGGCGATGCTGGCCAGCACCTCGCCGGGCCTGAGCACCTGCTGGGCATGCCGCAGGCTCATGCCGATCACGGCGCCGGTGCGCGGTGCACGGATGATCGTGTTCGTGAGATCTCGCCGCACCTCGGCCAGCTGGGTGCGGCGCTGGCTCAGGGCCTTGGCCAGCTCTTCGGCACCACTGAGTGAGACGCTGCTGTTTTCCCTCAACCTGGCGCTCTCGGCTGCGCCCTGGGCCTGCTGCTGTGCCACCCGTTGCTGGGCCTTGGACACATCGCTGCGGCTCACCGCCGCCTGGGCCGCTTTCTCATCCACCAGGCTGCGCGAAACGGCGCCGACGCTCAGCAGCGTGAGGTAGCGCGCCAGCTCCCGTTCATGGAAGCTCAGGGTGGCCCGAGCCTGGTCCAGTTCCCGTTCACTGCCCAGTACCTGGGCCTCATGCAGGTTTGTGTTGGCCTTGCGCTGGTCGGCCAGGGCCCGCTGCTGGATCGATGCCTCCGCCTGCTGGCGCTGCAGGCGGCTGATCTCCGTTTCCAGCTGTCGTTCCTGGTCGCGCAGGGCCCGGTCATCGAGCCGGGCCATCACCTGGCCGGCGATCACCCGCTGATTCGGCTGCACCAGCACCGCCAGCACTCTCCCGCCCCGTTCGCTCTGAACCAGGCTGTTTTCGCCGGTCGGCCGCACCACGCCGCTGGCCCGCACCGTTTCCTGCCAGGGCCAGACCACCAGCGCCAGAGCGGTGCTGACGATTGCGATCAGCACCCGATGGCCGAGCGTGTGTGACCAGCTGCCGGGGGACGGCAGAAACTCATCCGCTGCCGTGCTCGGCAACAGGGCCGGCAAGGCCGGTCTGGGCTCCTGCAACGGCACGGGAACATTGTTCGAGGGGCTCATCAGGCTGCGGACAGGTAGGGGGACACCAGGACGCTTTCCCGCAGGGCGGCTGGGGCGTCCTGGTGGCGCACCCGACCCCGTTCCATGAACACGATCCAGTCGGCCCGCAGGATCACCGATGGCCGATGGCTCACCATCACGGTCGTCTGACCACGGCGATGGTCCATCAGCTGATCCATCAGCCGCGCTTCCAGCACCGGATCCAGCGCCGAGGTGGATTCATCCATGATCAGGATCGCCGGTTTGCCCACAAGCGCCCGGGCGATGGCCAGTCGCTGTCGCTGACCGCCGGAGAGATTCGCTCCGAATTCTCCGAGCACCGTCTGATAACCATCGGGCAGCTCGCGGATGAAGGAATCCGCCAGCGCCAGCCGGCAGGCCTCCACCACCTCTTCGAAGCTGACCCCCGGATGGGTGAAGGTGAAGTTTTCAAAGATCGAGCGGTTAAAGAATTCCGACTCCTGAGGGAGCAGCACCACCTGGCGGCGGAGGCTGTCGAGATTGAGGTCGGTGCTGCTGTATGGGCCGTAGTGAATCGTTCCCTCCTGCAGTGGGTAGAGGCCAGCCAGAAGTTTGCTGAGGCTGCTTTTGCCACAGCCTGATTCACCGATCACGGCGGTGGTCAGACCACCGGGAATCGTGAGATGAAAGTCATTGAGTAGGGGTCGTCGACCAGGGTGGTGATAACGGAGCCCTTCGCATCGGATCGGTGCATCGGGGCTGATCAGCACGCGATGCTTGCGGGCGGCACCGGGGTCTTCCACGTCACGCTCCAGGACTTCTCCGAGACGCTTCACGACAACCTGGGCCGTGATCATCTCCTGACTGATCGCACTCAGGCCCGCCAGAAAACCAATCACGTTGATGCCCATACCATTGAAAGCCAGCAGCTGACCGATGCTCAGCTCTTGGCTGATCACAAAGCTGCTGCCAAACCAGAGCAGGGCGACGCCCGTGATCTGCCCGAGCAGTTCGGTGGCGGTGGCCTCCTGCAGATGCAGGCGCATCGTTCCCCACGAGAGGTGGGCCATCCGCCCGAAGTTGCGTTGATATTCCTGCCAGGCCTGGTGGCTCGCCTCCGTGGTCTTGAGCAGGTTGGCGGCGCGGAAGATCTCCACCAGAAAGCCCTGGTTTTCGGCGGCATGCACCAGCAGTCGCCGGGTCTTCTGCTGGATCGCCGGCAGAAACACCAGATTTCCCAGCACCACGATCACGTAGCAGCCCAGGGCCATCAGGGTGAGCGCATGGCTGTAGTGCCACATCCAGAGCAGGGAGATCAGGGCAATGCCGAGCTGGCTCGGTAGGCCGAGTACCAGATTGGTGATCAGTTCGTTGATCTTCTGGATGTCGCTGATGCGGCTTACGACCTCGCCACTGCGGTGGCTTTCGAAGTAACCGATCGGCAGTTGTAGAAGACGGTGGCCGTAGTGGAGCACCATCTGTAGCTGTAGTTTCTGGCCGAAATGGCCCACCATGTGCCCCTGCAGCAAGCCGATCAGGCTGCGCATGGCGAACAGCACCATGATGCCGATGCAGAGGCTGCCAAGCATCGGTGTGTCACCGCGTACAAGGACGTCATCGGTGAGCACCTGCATCAGCAGGGGCATCGCCAGGGCCAGAAGACCGATGGACAGATTGAGCAACAGCGCTTGCACCAGGACCGGTCGAAACGGGGTCAGGTAGTGCCGCAGCACCCAGAAACCGCCAGTGCTGTTGTCGTTCTCCAGCGCTTCGAAGCGCACCTGGTCTGGTTCAAGCAGCAGCAGCACCCCGTTCTGCCAGTGCCGGAGCATCTCCTCGCGATCGAGTTCCATCACGCCGACGGCAGGATCGGCGATCACAAAACGTCCCCGATGTTGGCCATGGAGCACCACCCAGTGATTGCCGTTCCAGTGGCAGATCACTGGCAACGGCAGGCTGTCGAGCTGGTCGAGCAGACTCGCGTCAGCGCGGGCGGCGCGGGCATGGAAGCCGAGCTCCTCAGCGCCCCGCTTGAGTCCAAGCAGCGTGGTGCCGCTTGCCTGGGTGCCGATGCAGGCACGAATGCGTCCGATCGCGAGGGTCTTGCCATGGTGTTGACACACCGTGGCGATGCAAGCCGCGCCACAGTCCTCCTCGTCCTGCTGCCGGACGCAGCAGTAGGGCCCGCTGCCCAGCTGGGTCAGGCGGTCCCTGAGAGCGTCAAACCATGACATTGAACATTTCGCTGTTGTTGCCTTGCAGATTGATCACCCGGCTGTTGAATGCTGCCAGGATGTTGGCGATGTTGATCTGGGTGATCGTGTTGGTGATCGTCTGGGTCAGATTGGCGATGTTGTAAATCGGCTGACTGCGAGCATGGATGGGATGGCGATCGCGATGCCGCATTTGTGCTCGACTTCCTCCTGATAAGAATTCGGTCTCGTCATCAAGAAGATGCTGGATCGGCATAGCAAGAAGCAAATCAGCGGGTGATCGTTCTAGAAAAAAGGGGGCGGCCATAGCCGCCCCCGGTTGATCAGGCGATCAGGTTCAGCGCGAAGCTGGAGTTGTCCTGATTCAGGCGGGCCCGGCCGCCGCGGCTAGCAACAGCAGCGCCGAGGTTGGCCTGGGGAACGATGTTGATGATGCGATCGAAGCGGCCACCCCAGAGGGCTTCGGTTTCCTTCTCGCTCAGAAAGGTCAGTTTGGTCATGGGTGTTTGTGAAGACAAAGAATGAGGCTTTTGCCTCACCAGAGTTTTAGGTGGCTTGGGGTGATGAGGCGGGTGTTGCAGCATCTATGCAGCGACTAGATCATCGTTCCTGCATGCTTGGCAATCCGTGGATCTTCCCCTTGCTGAATCAGTCTGGATGCTGCTTCCGCAAAAAAAAACTCCGGGATTTCTCCCGGAGACGTTCACCAGGGCCATGGGCCTGCTGGAGTCAATCGCGACATCACTGGCTGATCAGAGGATGCCGAGTCCGTCGCCGAAGGCGCCGCCGATGCCGCTCCTGATGCGGCTGCGGTTGGTCTGTTCGTTCGTCGCCGTTCCCAGCACGCCGACGGCAGCGCCGGCATTCACCTGGGGAACGACGGTGGTACCCACATTGACGCTGGGGTTGATGTTCAGGCGAACCAGGGCGCCACCCTGAAGGGTTTCGGCCTCATGGTCGTAAATGGGAGTCATGAATCAATCGCGTTGGGTGGACAAACGGAGATTGTCTTCAGACAATCATGTTGATGGCGATGTTGCGGTTGTCCTGGCTGGCGCTGGCGCGGCCGCCGCGCGTGGCGAATGCGCCGCCGGCATTCAGCTGGGGGTTCAGGTTGAAGATGCGATCGCGGAAGCCGCCCTTGATCGCTTCGAGCTGCTGGTCGTTGAGAAGTTCGATTTTCATGATGATCATGCAGAGTGAATGGGGTCTGTGAGCCCCACGTGGGTCTAAGGAACTCCTGGGCCTTCGCCCTTCTCTTCAGCACCTCTGCGCTGTTGCTGCTGATGGGTTCAGCCGATGGGCTGCGCTCCCCCTGACGACTGCATGCCAGTCGGATTCCTCCAGCATCTCAATGGGCCTCAGCGCATCGGCTGGCCCGGCCGCCACGAGGGTCAGGGGGTGTCGTGTCCAGCCATCCCTGCTGGTTGCTGACCCTCTGCGCCAGCGCTCTGTTCCCCTGTCCGCGGCGTCCGCACGCGCACGGCCACCGTCCGGCTCCTCCGAAGGTCTGGCCTGAGACTGTCCTTCAGTGAGGCGGTTGCAGGGCAATGCTGATCACCAGATCATTGAAGTCGCGATCTCCACCACCGCGTAAATCCTCAAATCCGAAGACATTCTGTCCAAGCCTGAGCATGTGCTCGATGCCATCAGGGTTGGCCGCCGCGAAGCCGAAATACGTGCCATCGCCCGCCACCTCGGCATAGGGCGCCAGCAGCCCTCCCTCCTGCACGCTGCCCTGGCGCAGACTCAGCTGCCGCTGCGCCGTCCGCAGTCCATCCAGGGGGCCACCCCGCACGGCTGCTGCCAGAGCCGCAGTTCCATAGCCCTGGTCTCCTGGTCGGAGCTCGACGCCACTGACCGGGTCGCGCACGGTGCCCTCGCGGTCGAGGATGCGATAAAAGCCTGCCGTCGTGTCTTTGGCGGCATCCCGGTACAGCCGGACTGTCAGGTTCAGGGATTGATCGCGGAAGGCAGTGAAATCCAGCAGTGGCGCCAGGCCCTGCTCGGAGGCGATCAGATCCGTCATCCCCAGCCAGGGGTTGGCCTGCAGGTTCAGCTCCAGCTGCAGTCCCCGGCTGCCTGTGGCCCAGGCCCTCTGCATCCCCACGCCGTCACTCGCCATCTCGCCGGCTCGCCACTGCAGCCATCGCCGGTTGGCGCTGGCGCCACGGTTGCCCAGGCCAGCTCCATCGGCCTCTTCGAACAGCATCAGGATCTGATCGCTCAGCAGGCTGACGCTGCATTCGCCGCTGCCGTCAACCAGGGACAAGCCATCGTCCGCAGCCAGGCTGCTCAGCAGGTGTCGGGAACGTCCGGCCAGCTCCTCCGGGCTGAGATCGCTCAGGGTCTCGCCGGCCTGGAGCACCACCATCCCGATGTGCCCCACCCCCTGGGGTCGCCCGCTGAGACGGGCCCGTAGCACCACCGGCACCGGTGGTGTGCTGCCGTTGCCGCTGAACGTCAGACCGTTGTCACGCAGGGTCAGCGTTGGGCTCAGCCCGCTGCGGCTCGCCAGCACCACGCCGGCATTCACCTGCCCATTGACGCTGCCATCGCGATCGCCGCCGCTGCCATCGCGGAGTGTGAGCACGATCGCATCGGGCTGGCCGTCGCCGTTCTGATCCAGAAAGCGGGCACCAGCGTTGGTGATCGGGTCGTAGCCCAGGGGTTGGAGATTGCCGTTGACGGTGTTGTAGCTGAACACCAGCGGCTGCTCCGTTGCGGTTTGGATCACGCCATCGCCTCCCTGGGTCCGCAGTCCCATGGCGCTCAGCTCCCACGGCAGGCGCAGCACCACCCCATGGCGCAGGTCCCGGGGTTGCCGATCGAGCACAACGCGCACGCCGATCTCGGCCAGGCTCACCTGCGCAGGTCCCTGGAGCTGGCCGGCGGGGTCCTGGAGATCCAGGGTGGTGAGATCCTCAAGCTGCACCTCCCGGGCATCGCTGCTGCCCTGCAGCAGGATCAGCTGTTCGCTCGGCGCATCCCGGAGGTTCAGGGTCAGCTCCCGCTCGAAGCGCCGTCCCCAGCGATCCGTGGCCGCCAATCGGATCAGAGCGCTGGACTGGCTTTCGTAATCCAGGGAGCCGCGCAGCTGCAGGCGCTGGCCGCTGATCGTGAACAGTCCGTTGTCGCGATCCCCGTCGCCGGCCACCAGGCTGAAGCGGAGCCGGTCGCCGACGTCCGGATCAAGCCCCTCGATCCAGGCCACGGTCGTGCCGGTGATGATGCGCTCGAGCACCTGAGTGCGCGAAAGCGTCAGACCGGTGGGCTGATGATCAAGCAGCTCGTCGCTGAAGGGATCCGCCAGGCTGAGCACCGGCACATCCCAGAGACCGCTGCCCGGCACCAGCCCCTCCAGCGGCCCGAGGCCACCATTGAGGGGATCGCCCCAGCACACCACCGAGCCATCGCTCCTGATCGCCGCGAAGGCAGACCCGTTCGACACCACCCGGATGACACCGCTGCTGAGGGCGTCTCCCACCGGGCTGTTGACCGCACCGCCGTACAGGGGATGGCCCCAGCAGAGCAGCGAGCCATCGCTCTTGCGGGCGGCGAAGCCGCCGGCGCTGGCGCTCAGGGCCACCACGCCTGAATCGAGGTCGCCCGCCTTCAGCCCCAGACCGAGCAGGGGTTCACCGCCGGCCAGCAGGTCTCCCCAGCAGATCACCGAGCCATCGGCCCTGAGGGCAGCGAAGGCCCGCTCCGAGCCCACCACGGCGATCACGCCGGAGCTCAGGTCTTCGGCCACATCGCTGCTGTCGCCGCCGGCATCGGGGTCACCCCAGGTGATCACCGAGCCGTCGGTGCGCAGGGCCGCAAAGGCGACATCGTTGCTGGCGATCCGATCCACCGCCGCCAGTTCCATGGCGACGGTGCTGCTGTCGCCACCGGTGAGGCTGTCGCCCCAGGTGATCACCGTGCCGTCGCTCTTGAGGGCGGCAAAGGCGGTGCCGTTGGCGAACAGCTGGACCACCCCGTCCTGCAGCTCTGCAGCGACAGGGGAACTGTCGCCGCCCCAGACGCTGTCGCCCCAGGCGACCACCGAGCCATCGCCCTTGAGGGCGGCGAAGGCCGAGGCCGTCGAGGCGATCGCCACCACGCCCGAGGCCAGATCTGCCGCGATGGGCTGGCTGTTGCCTCCATAGGCGCTGTCGCCCCAGCAGACCACCGAGCCATCGGCCCTGAGGGCGGCGAAGGCCCGTTCGCTCGCCCGAACAGCCCGCACACCGCTGCTGAGCTGATCGCTGACGCCGGTGCTCAGGCCGCCGTACTGCGCGTCGCCCCAGCAGACCACCGAGCCATCGGCCTTGAGGGCGGCGAAGGCTGCTTCCGTGGAGCTGATGGTGACCACATCCGCCAGCAGCTGGGCGCCGACGGTGCTGGTGTTCGCCCCGCTTTCAGCCTCCCCCCAGGCCACGACCGAGCCATCGATGCGCAGGGCGGCAAAGGCGGCGTTGGTGCTGAAGATCTGCACCACCCCTGCGCGCAGCTGGGCGTCGACGGCGGAGCTGTCACCGCCGAGTTCCGGATCCCCCCAGGCGAGCACGGAGCCATCGGCGCGCAGGGCGGCGAAGGCATGGGGATTGATCGTTTCCCGATCGCTCTTCCATGGCGATGGTTGGGGCAGGGGCTGGTGGATCAGCGCTGCGTTGCTGAAACCGCCGCTGGCGCTCTGGCCGCCGGGGCGCAGCTGGATACCGGGCTGTGGCAACAGCCACACCAGGACCGATGCCGCTGTGGGCGGTGTTGCCCCAGCCCGCAGGGGGATCTCCAGAATCAGCGAGTCCTGGCCGGCTGCGAAGCTGAGTTCCGTTGTCTGGGGAGCATCGATCGCCGTCTCCAGCGGCCCCGCGAACAGTGCGAACCGCAGGCTCAACGCCTGCTGAAGGCTGAGGCTGCTGGCGTCGGTGCGGCGAACCAGAAAGCGAAGCGGTGCAACGCCGGATCCATCGGGATTGGCGCTGGATCCCTCATGCAGTCGTTCAATCGACAGCAGGGGAAGGACGGGGATCGCCATGGCGGAAGGCCGCGCCGGATGTTCGGCGATCGTCGTGGTGGCCTGTGGTCGCCTGGTTCTTCTCGCCCCGATACAGCTCGCATCTGCCTCAGCTTTCGGCGTTTCTGTACACGTGCTGCATCAGCTTGCTGGGGCCGATAATCACCCTTGAGCCACCGAAATCCCTGTGCCGACATCCGACGCTGAGCGGCTTCTATTGCGCGAACTTGCAGACCTGCGCTCTGCGCTGTCGGACCATCTGTCAGAGCTGACGGCGGCTCGCATGGACCTGACGACACTGCGGGAGCGGCTGCCGGCTCCAGCCCAGGAGGTTGCACCGGCCGCCGCTCGTCTCAGCGAGGCACAGATCCGACAGCTGCAGCACGAGCGGCCGCTGTGGGCCGTTGCTGATGGTCGCCTGCAGCGTGAGTTTCGTTTTCGCGACTTCGTTGATGCGTTTGCGTTCATGACCAGAGTGGCCCTGATCGCCGAGGCGATGGGCCACCATCCGGACTGGAGCAATGTCTATAACCGGGTGTTGATCACCCTGACCACCCATGATGCCGGTGGACTCACGGACCTGGATGTACAGATGGCCCGCCGGATCGATGCACTGATCGACAACGGTTGAGAGGTTTTGTCAGCCTCAAGGGTTCGCCCTTGCGCAGCGGGTCCTTGAGGCTCACGACCCTCAGACCAGCGATGCCTCCCGAGTGATCAGCTCGGCCGGCTCGGCCTGCTGGAGCGCCAGGCGATCGTTGGTCACACCCACGGCGATGGTGGAACCGGCGGCGAAGCTGGAGGCCAGGATCGCCTTGGCGATCGGGGTTTCCAGCTCCCGCTGAATCGCCCGCTTCAGGGGCCGTGCTCCGTAG
>Ga0129333_10004145_pt1 | contig 13560 bp, 16 predicted proteins | sample CPB6_08_DNA_FD_94474 | JGI IMG/M metagenome (GOLD analysis project Ga0129333, IMG submission 94474) | Freshwater to marine salinity gradient microbial communities from Chesapeake Bay, USA - CPBay_Sum_0.6_0.8_DNA | ecosystem: Environmental > Aquatic > Marine > Coastal | place: USA: Chesapeake... | reverse complement strand
TTTATCAAAATTATTTTGTAATTTATTCAGTGAATTTGTTTGACGTGTTAAAATATCCTTAAATACACCAGCACTGTTACCACCACTACCACCATCTCCACTAAAATTAACATTAATATTATGGTCTGCCATTTTTACTCTCCAACTCTAATTTAATACGCTTTATTGCAAGTTTTAAAAATGTCAATTGTTCCCATCTTCTTTTGGCATCATCTCCTGCAGTTGTAAGAAGTTCAAAAGATAACTTGCTATTTTCAACAATTTCGGACGCTCTAATTCCTTCAAAACTTCGGAGTTTTTTTTTATAATTTGTAATAAAGCAGATAATTCTTCTTCTGATATTTCAGTTGGTTTTCTAGTTGCCATTTCTACAAAATCCATATACATAATATATAAATCTTTTAATAAATCAAACGGCATCAATCCTAAATCTTTTTCAGATAAAATACTAACATCGTCTGTGGTTTTATATGGGTTAGGACTTAAAGCTAATGATAAATATTTTGTCATTGCTAAATAATTACGATAAATTTCATCCCAATTATTTTCATTAGATTGTATTTTATTAATTTCATTGTGAATTTTTATAAACTCTTCTGAACTTAATAACCTAAATTCCCAATCAATATCTGCATATCTTATAGTAGTTTTTGTATGGCACCCAATTGTAATATTATCTAACATAGCATTATATTGACTTAAAGCAACAGCATTTTTAGTGCTATCACTATTTTTAACCAATTCTTTTTTTTTATCACCAATTGGGTCACTGTATATTTCATTTACTTTTTTAATTATTTCATTTTTATCCATTATAATGTCTCTCCTCATTATAAATTTATTCTAAATTAATACACACAAAAGATAAACTTCTAGAACCTTCCGTTCCTTCTGATGCAAAACCCGAACCATCATTAGTTACTACAATTCCTGTAAAATTATATTCATGTGCTCTTGTCCCAGAACTTGTAATATTAAATGGTATTATAGTAACAATTGTATCAGGGTTATTTTTTAAATATGTACTCCAATTAATATAATTACTTTCATCCGTAATATATTCTTCCCACGACAATGAACTGCTTTGATTACCATATACCGCACCACTTGCCTTACCATCAGTACTAAACCCATTTACCAATTTAGAATTATATGTTGTAGCAATTGTAACACTACGAATTAACCCGTTTTCTAAATATGGCGAACCATTTACTAATATAGACGCCCTATCAAAAAATTTATATGTTGCCATTATTTATACCCCTAAAAACTTGTATATAATGAACTAAAAACAGTAATTGTAATATTAGCACCATTTAATTGTGCTATTATTTGCGAAGGTATATTTACATCTACTTGATTAGGATTAATACTATCTTGTGTTACTGTAACTAATTGTTTATATAAATCTACATTTTTTACAACACCCAATGCTTGTCCTTGATATAAAATACTTACCAAACCAGCCCTAAATTGTTTAATAAATTGATTGCTTATAAAATTAGCACCTTGGTTATTAGGTAATTGCTTAATTTGGTTCCATAATTGAGTTGTATTCATTTTTAACCAACGAACACAATCCCAAACATGTGTATATTTAAATTCAATATCTGGCACATCAGTATTTGGTAATGTTATCATTGATGTGTTACTTTGTATAAAATATGGCAAATTACTTGAATTTACTCCAATTGGCAACCATCCCCTATTAATTGCAATGTCAGCATTACCATTTTTGTCTATATTATATGTAGTTAAATTCGCCACACTACTTACAGGTACTGTATTGCCAATATTTGCTAACATCAATGCAGGATATGGTGCATCTCCATTTGCTAAAAAATATGCTATTGTAGAAGCCAATCTACCTCCACCTACACTACCAGCAATATTATCAAACGGTATATCACCAAATTTTTGTACATATGGATAAGTAGCAAAAATATAATTTTTATTATTTAAAGCTGGTAAGTTTTGCGCATTAGATGCGGGAGAGACAATATTACCAGCTATTCCGTAAGTTCCAAAATGATTATTTGATACTTGGTCTGCTTGATTTAATAAATTTATACCGTTATAAAAATCAACATAAGTATTAATTACATCACCAGATAAACTAATTGTTTTTTGTAATACAGCACTGTGAATATCAGTCTTTCCAATAGAATTAAACCCATTATAACTATTATCTAATGTTACAGCAATATCATTCCCTGAAACTGTATCAAATGTACCAGTTACATTTTTTACCGTAATAGCAATTGTTCCACCATTGCTTGTAGCATATATTTTATAACCATCATATACACCAGTTGCATTACTAGTTTCTTGTGTTAAAATAGAATTACCTATTCCAGTCGTTGGCAAATAACCAAAATTTGCTAATACCGTACTTTGAGTAGCAGTTGTATATACATAATTTAAGGTTACAGTCGTGTCCGCATTTACAACTACAGATGTAGGCTGTATTAAATTAAATGATGTATTATTTGGTGATATAGAATTATCCCTATCGCTTGTAATTGATATTAAAGCCTGAGGACTACCTAATGGAGATGTGTAAGCAAATAACGCACTTTGATAAAAATTCCACACCATTAAAGCAATTGGGTCGCTTTGGTCAGGGTCAGGGTAACTTACATTATTAACCCCCGCTAATGTCATATTTTCTCCTGAATTACCAGCAGTTACATATGCAACATTCCCAATTATTGTCATATAAGATATATTATTATTTATATAAGCATTTAATATACTACCATTTACACTACTTTGTGATAATGTACCTGCTAAATTAAATCCTAACAATTTATCAAATCCAGATGGTTGTACGCTCCAACCAAGAACTGTATTACCATTTACCAATGTAACAGTATCAGGTGCTGTAAAAGATAAAGTAAAATTATATCCCAATTTATATTTAATACCATAATTTGCTAAATATTGCAATGCACTTAACCCATCACTAAATGATGGTAACAAAAATGGTACATATAAGTTTGGTTGTGAATACCCCGCTTTAGCAAAAGATAATACCCCGTTGGTTTTTCTTTGTCCAAATAATAATACAGTTTTACTTGTACCACCAGTTGCTAAAGATGGGACTAAGTTTGTATTAATATTTACATATGGCACAAAAGATGTCATTTATAACTCCTCTATAAAACTATTTCTTGATTGCTTGGAATAAGATTATTTTCTATTTGTAAGAACTGTGCTAACTTATAAATTTGTTCGTCAGGACTTGTAATATCAAACCCTTTTTGATTTAACTCATTTTGATATGCCTGTAAATCAACTCTGTAATTCAATGTAAGTTTTACTATTGCTTCATTTGAATATAATTGACTATAATCACTACTTGTTTCTTTACCAAGATAAAATAAACCATGCATTACATTATTACCAGTGTTATTTTCACCTTGCAAATATCTTGTTAAATCTTGATTAACTATTATTAATAATATTAAATCTGTTATTTCAGTTGCTATTGTAGTTAAATTAGTTCTTTTATCTTTTAGTGAAAAATGTATTTCAAATTCTATCATACCATCCACATAATATGAATAACTATTTTTACTCCAATTTAAAGGCTTACACATAATACTTGGTCGCTGAACTGATGCTAAATCATCTTTATTATAAATATATTGTGCTGAACCAAATACTTTTTTAGTCCATTCGTTATATTCAGTAAAATACTCAATAATACCAAAACATATTTTATTAGATATGCCATTTATTAAAGGTAACGGTATTGTAGGTGTCGTCATTTAATTAAACCTTTTAATTTATTTACTGTTAAATTAACAATCCAAGTTACATCTTCATCAGATATTGTTTTAAAATCACGCGGTGGTATTGTCCTAGGTGGCATATAATGTCCTCTAGGGCTAATATATGCTTTTGCTTTACCACCAGTTTGTAATTTGTCATATTTTTTATCAGTAAATTTTTCAATTTCAGGAATGTTTAATTTAATTTTATTTTTATTAATATTTTTTTGTTTTAAATCCCAATTGTTTTTATTTAATAATTGATTTTTTAAATTACCATTATCAACTAACGGTTCATTTCTACCTTTGTCTTTTATTACATCTAAAGCATTATCAAGCCATTTTTCATGGTCTAAAAATGCACCTTGATTATTAAATCTTTGTTTTTGCAATTCTACAATATAACTTTGAATTATTTCTTGTATATTGTTTTTAATAAAATCTTTTATTTGCTGAACATTCATATTTTTACCAATTGTTATAAGGTGTATATGTATTTGTTATTATTAAATTTTTATTATTAGTTATATTTGTTTTATCTGTTTGCATTTTACTATCACTAGGCGGAGCACTGACTGGAGCACCACTTGTGCCAGTTACAGGGCCATTTGGTGCATTATATGAACCAGCATTATGTGTATGATTTGCTAAATAACTTATTACATCAATAATAATTTGCATCATATCAATCAATACTTTATTTGTAGTTTGCCCCGCAATAGCATTTTCCTTATAACTAGTATTTGTTGGTTGGTAATAAATTCCACTGCTTGTAGTTATATTATACCAGTTCTCCGAATAATTTACAATTGTACCCTCTGTTTTTTCAGTAAAATTAGTATCCGTAATCTGATTATTATAACCAGTAACTACTACATTACTTAACGATTGAGTTTCTATATTTACACGAACATTTGCTTTAGGGATGCTAAAAATACCATATGGTGCATACTGTTCGCATGTATTTACATAACCAGCATTATTAGAAGTAATTAGTGTTATTTTAATTCTACCATCATCATCAACTATAGCATTTTTCATTATTCCTAATTGCATTATTCAATAGCCTTTTTTAAAGGGTTTTCTATATTTAAATTTAATTTTGCTATCATATCATCAGTTAAATTTAACATATTCATAATAGCCTCAGGTTTTAATTTAATACCTTGGCTATATAATGAATTTAATTTATCCATATTTAATTTTACATCTTCGTTCATATCATTTTTTACAATATACGAACCATAATCTAGCCTCTCATCAAAATTAGTTTTTAATAAAGGTTTGATTAATTGCTTAATTATTACATCTTGTATATTTTCTGCAATTGATGTAACATTTCTATTTAATATATTATGCTGTGTTTCACTTCTTGCATAACTACCGCCTTCGTTTAATCCAGTTAAATCACCAGTACCCAACATACCAGTCAATACTAATTTATCAATATATTTTTTTACAAGTAAAATATCATTTAAATGTACTTGAGTATTTAATTTATCTATAAATACACTTTCATTTAATTTACCCTGCATCAATAAATAATTAGCCCCACCGGGATTAGATATATTCTCTAATTGTAAAGCAATATCGTCCAATGGATTTGTCCCATCATCCATATTTGTTTGATTTGGTTCAACTACAACTACAGGTATCGGCGTACTTGCTGTATTACTTGCATTTAATATAATTCTATTTAATTCAGTACTTAATAAATAATAATCATATACAGACCTTAATAAACTTCTACCATAAGGTGAAGTTAATCCATCCAACCCTTTGTAAGCATAATGAACGCATTTTTGTTTAGGTATCATAATTGTACCAATAGGCTGAGCCCACACCGTACGCCATGGATAAGAAAAATCACCACGACTAGCATATGGATTTGGTTTTAATTCACCATTTGGTAACATTTGATTAAATGCTAATAAATTACCATACCCAGTCCATAAATTATTAAAATAATACTGGATTATACCATCGTCTTTTAAATGACCTTGACTATCAACCCTAAATATAAACGATTGTGCGGGGCGTGGTTCTACATCTAATACAACTTTATACCTACCATTGTAACTTTCTAATTTTTCACCAACACTAAACCCAGCCCACAATGCAGTTAATATATCTTTGTATATATCACGAATTGGTCGTTCCATGTTATCAAACATTGTATGTATAAATTCTTCATATTTTTTATTTTTATGCACCCAAGTACCAATTTTATTTATAATTAAATTGGTTAGTGTAGTCAATGCATTACTAATAATCGGTTGCGTATATACCATTTTTTGATATTCATCAATACTAACAGAACTCGGATTAGTAATTAAATCACTAAATAAATTAAATTGATATGGGTTAGCAGTACCAATTACATCTTTATAACCATCATTAATTATTAAATCTTGATTTACACTTTTAAATTCATCAATAATTGAACTTATCTCAAACCTAGGTTTAGTTGTTTTTGATTTTTGTATATTGATTTGATAACTTGGTTTATCTTTTGCTTTTTTCATTAATCTTGCATCCCAAAAGGAAATACATTGCTGTAATTTTGCTGTGGATTTGTTAATTGATTATTCGCATAACTATTGTTATTACCAATTCTTCCACTTCTTGCATATTTTTTAGGCTTTCTGTTAATTCCATTTGTCAAAGGTTTTAACCCAATTAATTGATACCTATAACTTCCATTTGGTAATAAATCAGTTATTCTATTTAACTTTTTTGCATACTCAGATGAATAAAAATTTTGATAATAACTTAAAGTACCATCTTTATCATCAGTATTTCTTGCAATAAAATTACCAATTATTTGTAATGCAGATTGAATAACCATCATGTTAAACAGTGTAGTATATGTCATAGTTGGTAGATTAGTCCAACTTTTGCCATCTACCGTTTGTAATGATGGATATACTTGATAATAAGGCGATATATCCAATAGTGCTAAACTTTCTCCAGTTGCCACCAATTGATTAGCCAAAGCTGTAGGTATTGCAGTGCTGTCATTATCAGCAATTAATACTTTATCACTACCAATATAATTAATTACATTATCTAATGTTATATATTGACTTTGAGGAACTGGAGCAGTCATGATTTTTTACCTTATTAATTAGTATATAAACCAGTTATTATAAAACACGCCTCAGGCATATACACAGCAGGAGCACCAGATATACTTGATACTATGTCTAATCTATTTATAGTGTTATCGCTATTGTGTAAGTTACGATTAAATACCCCAGTAAATAACCCCATAGACGGCGATGTAGTGTTTGGGTCTACTTGGTTATATGTTAAATGGAATGCACCAGCCTGTCCGCCCGTTGATGTTAAATCTAATAATACAAAAATTTTACCACGAGGAATAAAAAATTGCTGTGCATTTAAATTAGAAGTGGTAGCATCATTAGGTGTTGTTTTTTTAGTACCGTCTAAATTAGATTGAAGCCATACTTCATCGTCAGCAATAAAAGGAATATCAAAACTAGGAGCATAATATGCAGTTATTTGCTTACTTACACCATTCATAATTATTTCTAATTTTTCAGTACCAGCACGCAATGAACCCATCATTAAATAATTAGTTGCAGCTTTAACATTTGGATGGTTCATTATTGCTCTTAAGTCTTCATTATTCATAACAAAGCCCTTAATATGTGCCCGATATTTATAAAATATTGGATTTGCTAAAATGTTAGTAATTTCAGTTACAGGATTATACAACGGGTCAGCATTACTATAAGTAACTCTACCATTTGCAGCTAATGTACCCATTGCAGAACTTAAACTAATGTAATTAGCAGTTGGTATATTACTTGATACATTAGCACCACCATATACAAACCCATTATTAAATATTGCATCTGATAATAATTTCTTTTTACGAGTTAAGCATTGTGTTACATTTCTTACAGTATTATATGCAACTAATTGCCCGATACCTCTTAAATCAAAACTCTTTTCACCATATTTACGATTAAACATAATATCACGGCTATGTAATGAAGTCTTAACACCCCATAAACCCGCTTGATATTCCAATCTAAAACTATCCAATGGACGAGAATTAGGTATTATCCCATTATCCCCACCAATCTCACCAGCAATACCAGAGTTTGGGGCTATTCTGTCTAATATCACGCGGTATTCAGGTACAGATTTGTCAGGAAACATCATTGATAATATTCCATCTTTTTTTACTGAAGAACCAACCTCTTGTATAATCATACCCAATGTAGCCATTGTAGTATTGCCAAGCAACGGGTCTACATCATTTACTCCAGCAATTGAAAACTGATAACCATTTGTACCAGCATTAATTGAATTTTCACTAAATTGTAATTTATTGCCACCATCTCTAAACATAGAAATTTTATTTTCAGTAGATAAATCTTTTCTCTTAAATACGCCTTCGCTCAATTCTACAGTCTTATCTACTATTTCTTTTTGTTCGCTTGTCACTTGAATGTTAGTATCTACATTTAATTGATTAAATTGATTAATTAATTCATCGTCTTTTATAAACATTTTATTCTCCTAATAACTAAACACAATTTCATTAGCACCGCTTTCGTTGCTAATTTGATATAATACACATTTACCAGCATAACTTTGTATTGCAGTTAGCACTACCGCAGTATCTGTAGCAGGAGTTCCACCAGCATATAAAAACTGAGTTCTAATTATCCAACCAGAGGTAGGGATTGCAGCTAACAATGTACCGTTTAATGTAGCACCAATTGGTAAAGTTCCATGCAACCCAGCATCGCATATAATAAACCCATTCCACACCTTCTGTCCAGTGTCAGTACTCGCAGGGTCAAAATTTACCAATGCACCAGCAGTTAATCCAGCATATGCACCAGTCCCATCACCTGCCGCATATGCTAACATTTGCCCGTTACCATAACCTAAATTTGTGTTAGTACTTGCCAATAATTGATTACTTGGCACTCCAGCCACAGTAGTAAAACCACCACCTATAACAGCACCGCTACCTTGCTTTACCCATGGTTGTATATTATAAGTTGTATTTAATACTTCACCATTAATTGGATATTCCATTATTTATCTCCTTTTAATAATTTTTCACTCATTTGAACCAATTTACCAATTGCCTCACCCTGTGATTTAATTTGTTCCTCAAAATTACACATTCTAGTATAAATATCTTTTGTGTGTTCTGTAAAATATTCACCAAAATGTTTCCCCAAATTTTCTTTAAACTTTTTCTCTTTTAAATCTTGTTCTTTCTCATCTTCTTCTTCTTTATGTTCTTTGTTTTTCTCGTATTCAGCCTTTTCTTTTTCACTAAACGCAAGTTCCAAACTTTCTAAAATCTCTTTATAAGATTTACTCATTATATTCTCCTAATTGAATATTAATATTATTGATTTCTTTTTTTAACGCTTCCGCTTCTCCCAAATATTCTGATAACTCAATATCAAAATTATTATTAAGCACATTTTCTTCGCCTAATTCTACTTTTATATATTTTGTTAAAACTTCAGGGTTATATTCCATTAATTCTAACATTTGTTTTAATTCATTATTACGCATTTCATCATAATTAATAACAGGTTGTATTTGCTGATAATCAATTGTACTGTCTTTTGTTTCTTTATTGTATTTTTTTTCCAACTCCTCTATACCTTTTTTTACTTCACTTAGCATAGTTGTTTGTAATTTTATAGTCGACATTGTAGAACCATACATCTTCGGCACATAAACAGCACTAATACTCTTTTCCATCAATTCAATAACTTGATGTTCTTGATTAATCAATGTATCATATTTAAAAGGTTCTATTTTATTTTGCTTTATCATTTTAGTTAGTAATATGTGATTAGGTATAATTTTATTATTTAACTCAGACAGTTTTATTGATAATTCTATTTTTTTATCAAGCAAAGGGCTTTTTACATCATTTGTAATTTTAATATTTTCGCTCATCTCCAACCCGCCATGCGACACAGCCTCATTAATTACAAAACTCACTTCTTTTATAGAACCATCATTACGGGTGCCTATCGATGTATTTCTTAATAAATCGCTTTTTATTTTGTATTTTGCTTTTATGTCTTTAATAACAGCCGTGCCTTTCAATGCTAATTTATTATCAACTACATCAGTGTATAACAAACCTTTAATATGCCCCACAATTCCATCCACATCATCTGTGTCATGATTTTTTATTATCGGTATAGCTTCAATTTCATTAATAGGTTTATTCCAAGCAGACTTAAACACCGAGAACGGACTTTTTGCTTTCTTTTTTATCCAATCGTTTGTAGCCAACATTGTAGCATTAATAAAATCTTTATTAATATCTACTTTATTACCATTTTTATCGGGAATAACCCCTAACTCGTACAATAACAAAATAGGCACCTCAATATCATGTGTAGCCATTTTGCCGTGTTTTTCTATTTCTTCTTTAGTTAATTCTCTATTATGCTCAATATAATTAATACTCATAATATACTCTTTAAATATTTTATCCAATTATATCAATATTATATATAAATTGTCAAGCCAACGCACCAATATAACACCTACAATTATAATCACAACCCACATGATTATAATTAGTTATTGCGGGTGCTATGTCAATATTTACCCATCTTTCATCCATTAGTTCATGTGTATCCCGCACCTTAGCATCTTTTTGCGTTACCCACAAATACTGTGTGTAACCATCTTTTTTTGCTAAATATGTTATTTGTTTAAATGTAACTACTTTTGCTATATACTCAATGTTATTATTAATTGCTTTATTTATTTTATTAATAATATCAATTTTATTATTATTTATATCTAATTTATTATCATTTAACTTTTTATTTATTAATAATTTATTGTATTGCAATTCTATATCTTTTATTATGTTATCTACAAAATCATCAGTTATTTCTACATATTCTTTTTTTTTTACTTCATGAATTGTTACATTTTTAACTAATTTTGTATTATTTTTATGTAATAAATCATAACTTTTATTACTAACTCTATAAACATTATCAATCAATTCTTTGTTATTTTCTTTTATTTCATCTTTATAAGAACCATAAAAATCATTTATTATATTTTGTATATCAACTTTAGTTAAATCACTTTTATTTAAATTGTTTATTAAAACCCCTAACAATATTATTAATTTATCTTTGTAGTCTTCTTCAATTGTTATCAAATCAACATGATAGTTGTTTAATTCCATAAATTTACTTTCTTTAACTGAGGTTTATTTTTATTCGGATTATACACAACCAACGGTACTTTGTTATTACATTCTTGCCCCAACGCATACGCTAGACAATCAACTTGGTCGTCGTGTGGCAACTTTTCGTTTGTCATAATGACATGCTTTAAATTAGCACGAAAACTTTCGCATTCTTCGATAAACTTACTCACCCAACTAGCTTCAAATGGCAACCCAACTAACTGATTTTTTATATACCCAAGCCCGTCGTTTAATCTTAAGAACTTGTCTTTAATTGGATTAAGTTCATAAACGGGTATGCTTCGTCTTTTGATGCGTTGTAACATTGATATACCGCTTGATTTTGCTTCAATATTAATACCTTTTGGATTAAATACATTATTAGCACCCGTTTTGATGCTTTTCCAATAGGCCCAAGTGTCTATTATTTTTTGCTCTAAATCTGGCTCTTCTAATCTTTCTCGTACAATATCAATAATATAATATTTATCATTCCTACATTTTGCAACAAACATAATAACACTATAATCACTATGTGTTTTTATAGTAGATGCACCATCTACTATAAAATAACTTTCTTTGAAAAAGCCTGGTATTTTTAGTAAAGACTGTAAATCATATCTAAAAAAGTCTTGTCTGCTAATTAATTCTCCCATATCGTTATGCGATATGTTCCAATTGCCTCGTAATAACTTCTCCTGTTCTACTTTGTTAAGCCCGACTAAAGTAGACAAGTAGTTCGGGTCTTGCTTCATCAATATTTGATTATCTGACAATTTTGCACTAATGAAAGTAAAAGATTTTGGTCGTGCCCCGTCTTCTACCGCAGATTGTGGTAATAAATGCAATAATTCGCTTTCAGTGTCTCCCCAGATTACTTCATCATTTACATTCACAAAATATCGAATAACACCGCTTCGCTCAGGTATAGCGTAACCCGTAGTTGGGTCGATGTACCAATCTATAAAATTGCGTAACCAGTGGTCTTTTTCAGGGTTGCAGGTAGCACGAATGTATGGCTTGACACCGCATGCGCTCCTATTTCTAGACATTAAGTAGTTAAATTGATGCCAAGTGAAATGAGTTAATTCATCAAAATACATACCGCAGATTTGTGAACCTTGAAAACTATAAACCGATGCATCGTTTTCAATTTGTTTAAATGTCAAAGTTGATACAACTTTTTTATTACTGTTATAAAAATTCCACATCAAATCGCTTATATTTGCATTTGCATTAAAATAACTATACAATCTATAACTTTCAGACCACAACCCACCGGGCATTTTAATCTCTTTCAAACTCTGTCTGAAATAAATAGCATTAAATCCATCGTGATTAATATATCGAAGTACATCCATCAAAATCGCAAATGTCTTACCGCTTCCAGCACTCCCGCCATAAAGTACTATGTCAGCATTGGACTTGATAAACTCTTCTTGTTTTCCGGGCTGAGGTCTGATTATCATTTTTTATTATTTAAATCTTTTATTAAATCAAAAAATTTAACTTTTTTTATTTTTATATCAGCATCTGAATAATGCTTTAACGCATCATCGACATTATAACTCTGAATTTGATTATTTTCTTGATAATTTATAATACAGTGAGATACTTCTATCTCTCTGTCTTTATTTTCATTATAATACCAGTCCGAAACTTCCACCTCATCACCTAAAGTTACATCAATTATATTAAAATCAGATGGACGTTCGTTTAAATAACTGACTTTAACTTTTTGGTCTTTAAATCGCAACTCTTCTATGTCTTTTTTGATTTTTTCATAATCAAAATCTGGCACATGTCTATAAGTTGTAGTTGTATTGAATTTAACTAATTTCATATTATTTCCTCTTTAAAATATTAGTTTTTATCTTTTTCAGGTAAATAAAATTGAACTATTGTTTCATTTTTATTATTTTTCTTATCATCAACAGAATTATTAATTTGTATATTTGTTTGAATTTGCGCAGGTTCTTTATAAAAAGATGCTATTTTATCTAAAGTAGCGCCGCATCGTTGAAGTATTTTAGATGCGTCATCATAATTAATTAAATTGTTTTCTAAATCATAAACTAATTTATTAATAATGAATTTATTAACATATAAAGCAGAGTTTTGCACAGTTTGAAGTTCGTCTATAATTTGAAGTGCGTTACTTAGTTTAGATTTAATCTCAGCAGAACTTAATTTATCAATAATATTAACATTATTATTTAAATTATCTAACTCAACAAAATTACTTATAGTCGTGTTTGTAATTCGTGTTATCTTGTTTTTTCTTATCCATTTTTTACTTTTTGCTCTATTTAAAATCGTTTGTCTTGAAAGTTCATACTTGCTTTCTAATTCTCGTAAAGTCAATTCGCTGTTTTCGTAGTCTCGTTGCAAATCTAAATCGTGTAAATCGGCTTTAGTCTTATTAGTTATCGCAGCTTTCATTTATGTATTTTCTCTCAAATTTTAAATAATTATTATAGATTATATCTAATTATTGACAAGTTGTCAAATTTTAATTAAATTTTGTCAAATTTTCGTATATTTTAA
>Ga0129333_10004143_pt1 | contig 13561 bp, 10 predicted proteins | sample CPB6_08_DNA_FD_94474 | JGI IMG/M metagenome (GOLD analysis project Ga0129333, IMG submission 94474) | Freshwater to marine salinity gradient microbial communities from Chesapeake Bay, USA - CPBay_Sum_0.6_0.8_DNA | ecosystem: Environmental > Aquatic > Marine > Coastal | place: USA: Chesapeake... | reverse complement strand
CTTAAGGGTTGAGTTGTAGGACGAGTGAACACCCCCGGCTATGGGTCGGTGCCGGATGCAGAGCCAGTCGTCTTGCTCACGGTTCAGGTGGATCGCCCAGCCTGCTTCCCAACGCGGCAGATAGTCGAGCAGGGTCATGCCCGTCATCTCTTCAAACTCGCCTACGCGGCCTGAAAGGTAGTTCTCGAAGCGGGAGTCATGGTTGCCTATGGTGCGCAGGAGCTTGGCTCCTTTGGCCGCACGTTCGATCTCAGCGCAGCGATCCTGCACGGTATGGATTTCGTCCTTCAGCTCCGGCTGCTTTTCCCACATGATGCGGGCGTGCCTGCTGATCCGAGCGCCGTCCAAGATGTCGCCATTCAGAATGACCATTTTCGGACTAAGTTGCTTAGCTAACTTGCAAAAGGCTTCGTGAGCCTTGGTGACGATACCGGGCCAGTAGTGGGCATCCGATGCCACCATGAGAACGCCGTCATGCAGCGTCTCATCAATCTGGTTTTTGTAGTTACGGGAACGCTTCTCGGCCAACTCGTTCAGGCTTTCGCCAACCTTCTTGCGCCAGCTAGTTCCCTTGCCGTTGTCTTTGGATTCCAGAACGATACCGTATCGAAGTTCAATCGTTCTTCGCCTCATCCGTGCGGCACGGATGTTCATCTGGAAGTATTCTGATACCGCTTTAGCTCCGCCTAGTTTTTTCCACGCTGATATAAATTCTTCATCAGTCGATAGCTGAGGCACGATTCACCTTTATCCCTAATTTCTTGCGGCGAGCATTGGTCTTTTTATCGTCTCGGGAGGCCCGCCATTCTAGGTGACCATCAACCAGACGATATTCTTCCTTGTGGACCAACGCGCAATCACAGCACTCCGAGTGCGTGTACCCACGGACTCTGTACCACTTGCCGTCTTCGATCTGGACGGGAACGTACTTGTCCTTCTTTTTCATGGGCTTGACTCTACCTGTTTGCGTACCGCTTTAGCAAGAGTTCTTCTTGAAGCGTATAGCCACCACGGGCTTTCTGAACCCGCTGAGCCTCTTGGGCGGACAGGCTCTTACCGTAAGCCGTCGCAGCCTCGGGGGATGAAAACATCCCAAGATGCCTTCCTGTCTTGAGGTAGCTCTGAATGGCTTCTTCATCTGAAACCACGCGACCATTAATGACAGTCGGGATCAATACCTCTTTGCCATTAATATTGACGCTCATAGAGCGAACAGTGCTGACAGTCCCATCCGGATTGCGGACAGCCGGGAGTTTGCTGACATCGATGTTGCCGGGAGTTACCAGCCCACCTTGATCCTTACGAATCACACCGCCATGCGCTCTTTGATTGGTAGCCAAAAGGCGAAACAGTTCCTTGCGCTTTTCTAGCGGAGTCGCGTTAAAGGTTTGTGCATTCAACAAGAACTCTGGATTAAGACCGCCGCCCATTTCTGGGCTTTGCGTAGACGACATCAATCCCTTAAGGCGATCCCTTTGCTCCGGAGTCAAATCCTCAAAGGAGTAGCCTTGAGGAGCAGAGGCCTCTTTGCTAGGAACTGGGGCAGAGGAAAGTTCTTCTGAAGATGGCAGTTTGATTCCCATCTCTTCTAGGACCCGAAGCTCGTCTTTGCTCAAAGACTTCTTGACCGCGCTCTCCAAGAATAACTCGGGGTTCTCTTTCATTGCCTGATCACGCGCAGCCGTGTTCACTTCACCCAGCAACTTCTTCAAGATCAGCCGCTTCTGGTGATTGGTCATGTTGCCGTAAGCCTCATCGGCTACGAACTTCGACACAACGTTGTCAATCAACGCTGCCGACTTGGATGCCACCAAGCGATCGGCTTCGGTGCTACCGGTGCGCTTGAAGATTTCAAACTCCTTGATCTGAAGCCGGTCCATTTCCTTCTCGGCTTCATTCTTCGGCGCGATCTTCGTGACACCGGTAACCTGACGCATAGCCGGGTCGATTCGCTCCCGAGGCTGCGGGTTGGTATACGAGAACGACTCTGGCAATTCGCGACCAGCCACCGGCAACTTTGCCTTGACTGGGGCAAGAGCATCCTCGGTTGTCCGGCGAACCTTTGCTTCCTCTGGCTCGAACTCCGCCATAACATCGCGGATCTGCTGGAACGGAATGAAGAAGGTGCCGGCGTACTCTCCGGCAAACTTACTGAAGTACTCTTCGGCCTTCTTCGCTCCAAACTCTGGGTCTTGCCGGATCTCGCCAAGCAGGCCGTCAACCATCTGCAAGCCGGTCTTGTCGGAGCCGATGCCCAGTACGGCTTCGCTGATGTCAGATCCTTTTAGATCGTACAGCGTGCCATCGATGTTGCGCTTGATGACATCTGCCGCAAACAGGTATGCCGAGAGCGGGGCATACGGGCGCATGTCGATCATCTCGCCATCTTCGCCCTTCAGCTCATACCACTTCTCGCCAGCGTACTCAGAGTCACGCAGGGCGTAGGCACCGTAAAGCAATGCTGAACCAGCTAAAGACTTTGAAATAAGTTTAGTGTCGCCAGCTCTGACCGCCGCGCGTTCCGCCTGATTCATTAAGTGCAGCGGCCCCAGCGGGCTGTACTCGGTCATGAATCTGAACGAGTTGACCATGAAGCGCGGGAACGGAATGGCGATCGTTGCCCCTGGAATATTGTCGATCGCAGTGACAATCGCCTGCTCGGCCTTAGTCTTTGGCTTGTTCGAGAATGTGAACTCGAGTGCGTCTTGAACGCCGCGCTGGATAATCTCTTCCGGTATGTCGCCCATGCGACCAGACTTCATTGTCTCCTTGAAGTCGAGGCCACGGGCTTTCATGCCACGCTCAACCGAGTCTGCAAAGACGGCGCTTCTAAAGACGCTATCTTGGAATCGGTTGAATACGTTCAGCGCATAGACGGCTTTCTCAGCACCGCCCAAAAGATCAGGGGTCTTACCGCCAAGTGCTACGCCAGCATTGTAGTCACGGAAAAGTTGGTCGTATTCCTTTGGGCGAACCTCAAGAATCTGTTTCGTCAGATCGTATGACTGCTTAGGAGTCAGCAGATTCATGACCTGCCCAAAGGCATCGCCAGCCGTCATTAACGGCATTTCAGGGTTGACCTTGCCGGTTACCTTCTGGAGGCCAAAGTCAATCAGCTTAGTGCCAGTATCAAGAATTGATCGAGCACCACCAACGGTCGCGTTACGAACAGCAGTCGATAGCTGCGAGACCATCAGTCCGCGACGCATGTCCTCGATGCGACGGAAAATTCCGCGCTCATCAATGATGCCGCCAGCAGCCTGAGTGTTGATGTTGTCTACTGCGTCCTCTGCTTCTCGCGAGAACTTTTTAAAGTCACTGAGAATTTGGAGCGTGCGGCCGGCTTGAGAAACTTCTTGAACGTATGACTGAGCAAACTGCTCTGGGGTCAGATCGTTCTTCTTCAGGATCTCGATGTATACATCCGGTCGCAAACGACCAGACTGCAACAGGTTGGCAACTTGCAAGAACGGCGGAATGCTGGGGTCAATCTTGACCTCGCCAGTCTCCAACAATTCTTTTGCCGCGCTCGTGATCTGCCTTTGCAAGGCAACGTTCGGCGCTACTCTCTCGCCAGTCTTGACTCCGGGCAGCACGTTCTCAGGCAACGATCGCGCAGCAATACGCGCAGCTTCTAGTTCAGGATCTGGCGAAAGGTCAATCTCTGACTTAGTAATTTCAGAGTTGGCCTGATCCGCATTCTTTACGACAGGAAGATCAGTTGCCTTAGGCTTGCGGCCACGCTTCGGCTTGGCGATCGGAGTCTCGGGAACAACAGAAGGCGGCGCTGGCGGGGTCGGTTCAACAGCAGTTGTCGGAACCTGCTTGCCGCCACGAATCAAAGTCTTTGTGGCAATGGCTCCAGGAATAACGATCTCTGGACCAAGAACATCCTGCGCGATGCCGCCGGCAACTTCAGATCCGGTTGCTGCTGTGACGCCCTCTCCAATCAACTCCGACGGAATAGACAGCACTTCCGCAGCCGGACGAATAGTCTCCATGCCGAGCTTGCCCATCTGTGTGCGCGGTTCGTATGTCAGCTTCTGCTGCACTTCGCGCATCTTGGCTGCGGCTTCTGGATCAGACTCGCCAGTCGCAAGACCATAGAGACCACGCGCCCAAGACGGAATAAGACCGGCAGCGCCAGTCAGCATCGAGAGCGCAGGCTCGGTCACAAGCGATGTCAGGCTAAGCGGAGTTGGCTCTCGCCGTGTCTTTCCAGTTGGCGCTGGAGCAGGAGGAGCAACAGCCGGCTTTGGCTGCTCACGCTGAGCTGCCATGAAATCAACGGCCGGCTTTTCTGCAACAACCGGTTTGGTTTGTGCAGGACGAAGCTGCACGGGCCGAGGTTCCGCAGGCTTAGGAGCAGCAGGCTTAGCAGAGTCGTACTTAGTCCGCAGCACGTACTCTTCGGCTTCTTCCTGAGTGGCTCCTTCAGGAGCCGGCACGTTCCACTTCTTGCCGTCAGGTCCAACAACCTTAAAGTTAGGCATCGCTAGCCTCGTTATTCAGCGGTCTGATCAACCATGTAGCGTTCAAGCAGTGCATCTAAAATGCTGCCTCGCTTTTGTCGCTTCTCATAATAATCAAGAGCCTTTAGTTCACCAGGAGTCGGCTTTCTAGGAATACCCGTATCGCGCATCTGCGCAATCATTCCCATCTGAAAGTCTAGCGGCTGTGAAGCCGGACGCGGACCAGACGGCGGTGGTTCGTATGTTTTTAAATACTCAACATAAGCCTGTTCAGGCGTAAGATTCGGGAACAATGCGGCTGCTCGTGATCTAGCTTGTCTATCAGCCTCAGACGCGCCCGCAGCTTGTCGGGCAGCAATCATTTGCCGACGATAATCAGCCAACGCTTCAGCGGAACGCTGCTCCTTTTCAGCAGTCGATCGACGACCAAGAATATCGAGCGCCAACTCACGCGCTTTCATCTGTCGCTCTTCGTTCTCTTTCTCCGTCTCACGGATTAGAGCAGCAGACTTACGAATGTTTCCCGCACCCAAGATGTCAGCAATGCTGAGCTTCTTAGGCTCAAGAAGTTTTGCCTTAGCAAACTCAAGCTCTTCGAGAATCATCTCGTCGTAGCTCTTCTTCTTTTTCTCTTCGGGCTTTTTAACGTCGCTTAATCCAGCCATTGCTGCACCCTCTTCTTCGAGAGCATCCTCGTCTTCTTCCGCTGCCTGAGCGGCAACTTGATCCTCAGATTCGTCTTCTTCGGAAACAGCCTGAGCAGAAGCCTGCTCCTCGTCTTCGTCCTCGATTAACTCTGGATCACCCCAGTTAACCGCTGCCTGACCGGGGACAGTAGCGCCGAGTTTGCGTACATCCGCAGCCGGAGTGGTTCCCATGATGTACTTAGAATACAAGTTCACCATGTCCCGTTTAAGTCTATTTCTTGGATCAGGCAAGCCGTTCATTAGCTGCCTCCAAAGAACTTTCTGACAAGGGAGCCAATGCTAGAGCCTGTAGACCCTTTAAGGATTTCATCCAAAACTTTGTATGTATTGGCAACGTCAGACAAACCGGTGGTCAAATCTTCCTGCTTTGGAATGCTTTGCTCGGTTCTAATCTCTGTCTTCGGCAACTGCACACCGCCAAGCGTTTCCGACAAGAACTTGATCTGCTCCTTCGGATACTGTTCTTGGCGCAAGAAATCTTGGTAAGCCAGCTCCAAGTTCGCTTGCTGCATAGCGCGTTCGGCGGCGCCAACATCTGTAACTGCCTTGGCTCCGGTAAGCCCGAGCCGCTGCGCTTCGCTGCCAAGCTCGCCATAACGAGAAGCCAGATCGCGCAAAGCTTGTGACTCCTGAACGCCAAGCGTGCCCGCCGTTCCAGCCAAGGTAGCCATACGGCCTACGTCAGTACCGAAGATGTCGGCGGCCGTCTTGTATCCAGACTCCAAAGCCTTAGCCTGCTCAGACAGTACAGCCTCTTGAACATCGCGCAAGGCACGAGCACCAAACTCGCCCATGCGGCTGGAGCCGGGGCCGACGCTGAACTGGCCAGCCTTAATAAACTCCTCGCCCACAGCCGGGAGATACTTCTCCTGCAACTGGCGTACACCCTGCTCCGCAATCTGATTGACCACGTTCTGGGTGTAGGGACTCATGTATGCCTGAGCGGCACCGGGGAACGTTTGAGCCGCAGCCCCTAAGAACGGAAATGCCGCTCCTAGGCCACTGACTTCGCCCGCTTTTCCCAACGTTTCACCAGCCTGCCCAAGAAACGGCTGAGCAGCCGTAGCAGCGGTCTTGGTAGCCTCAAAGCCCGTGCGCTCTGTTGGCGTAAAGCCAGCAATACGCGGGCCAGGAAACTGAGCGTAAGGAAGATTAGAAGCGGCCTGCGCCTTTCCCAGCATGTCCGTGGTGTATTGGGTATACCACTCAGGAAGCTGAACAGTTTGCGTTCCGGTCAGGGTAACCGGGCTTGGGGCTTTGCCCTCAAAAAGAAAGTCGCTTACGCTCATTAGCTCAACCCTCCGCCCATATGTTTCTCGGGCGACTTTGCGTCCGGACTAATCTGGCCACGCGAGAGGGCACGACCCTTGTGCTTGCGGATATTAGCACGGAACTGATCCATGCGCCGAGCACCCTCCTTGGTCGAACCGTCCCCCAAAAGGGCCAGCGTTTCTGCATCCATTACATATTCCCCGTCGCTCAGAAGAGCCGGGATCTTGTCTTCTCGACCTGAACCGGGGCCGTCCACGTAACGAGACTCTTTAGAGCCGCCATCGGCATAGCCCATCAAACCTCCTTGAGCCATGACAGGCTCATCGCCCGGAGGACGGGCAGGGGGCAATTGTGGTTGAGGCAACTCAGGCTGCGTCGGAGCCTCCAGTTGCAAGCCCTGCTCAAAGAACTGAGCCTCAGGCCGGGTGCCGTAGGTGTAGTAATCAATAGCAGGGCTTAGCGGTTTGCGAGTATAGGTGTACTTCGGCAACGTGCCGCCTAAGCCGCCACCAACTCCCAGTCCAGTGCCACCACTTGCGCCACCGCCGGCACCCGCAGAACCCAAAGCACCAAGAAGCTTTATGACGTTTTCAACAGTTCCGTACTGCTCAAAAATTTTCTTGAGTTTATCCAGCGCGGTTTCTGTTCCCGGAATCGTGGTGCCAGTCTTAAGCGCCTCTTGAATCTTATCCAATTCCTGCTCAGTCTTCGGCGGCTCCTTTGGCTCGCCGGTCAGCGGATCTACCTTAGGCTGAGTAAAGCCTTGCGCAATCTGAGCAGCCGTCAATCCTCCAAGACCAATCTTCGTCAGATCGATCGGCGGCGGACGGGTGCCGGTGACAACAACTTCTTCTGTTGGGACTTCAACTTCTGGAGGCAGTTCCTCATAAGGACGCAAGGCAGGCTCAGTAAAGCCTTTAAGAATTTCAGCGGCAGTCAAACCGCCAGTACCAATCGTGGCTAAGTCAAGCAACCCCGGCTTGTACTTACTGCCGGTAACAATGACTTCATCTAGGATATCTTTAAAAGGTTCTTTAGGCTGTTGCGCTTCGATCGCATCAAGCTTGCCTTCTGTAAGATCCGGCTGACCTTCCACTTGTCCATAAATATCCGTTGGGATGTCGGTCATTCCTTGAATCAAATTGGCTGATGCAAGCGAGCCGGGGACAAGCCGCAGCAAAGATGGATCAATCGCCCTGTTCCCAGTAACGACAACCTCTTCAAGCGGAGGCTGCGTAGGAGTCGTTGCCGCAGTAGCAGGAGCGCCAGTTCCGCTAGAAAATGCACCAGCACCAGTGGCTCCTGCGCTTACCAATGCAGCGGCTTGAGGAATTGTTAAGCCAAACTTGGACGCAGTAATAACAACTTCAGCCAATGGAGCGACAGCAGCCCCACCAGCGGCACCAGCACTAGCGGCTGCAAGCTTAGCGGCAGTCGTCCCTGGAACAAGGCCAGTCGGCGTAACGCCAGTTAATGCGCCTGCGCCAGAAGCTCCAGCACCACTAACGCCGCCAAGCCCAGATAATGCGCTACCACCAGCAAAAGCAAGTCCAGCGTAAACAGCGGCTTTAATTAGCTTGTCAAAAGCGTTCGGCTCTTTAACAAGTTGTTGCGGTTCAAAGGCTCGCTGAACATCTGGATAACCAATGATGTCGCCAAGTGGTCCAGCAGCTATTCCTTCTCTTGGAATGCTGGCAACTTGAAGAGACTGATCAAGAGCTTTATCCGGCGTGAACTTAATCGCTCTCTCATCCTGCTCGCCCATCAGATCTTTAGGCATAGCAGCAAAGAACGACTTCATTTCGTCGTTGCTAAACGGGCCACGCAGAGCCTTAAGCTCTGTAGGATCAATCAACAGATTCTGAACGCCCTGATCCTTGGCGTATTTGAATGCCTGATCAAACTGACCAGCCTTTAAAAGCTCGGATAAAACTTCACGCTGCGGCTTGGTTTGCGCAGTGGCTTCCGCCTTCGCAGCCAACTGTTCGGGCGACTGTCCTCGCATACGCAAGAACGCAGCCTCAAGACCCGGAGGAATGTAAGTTGGGACAGTATCGCCCGAGCTTGTGAGAGAGGTTAGCGGAGGAGGAGCGGGCTGAGAATCCTCACGGCGCGACGGCAGTGTAGCCGGTTCGTTGTACTCTTCGGACAGACCATAGTACGGCTCTTCGAGCAGCGGGCGATCGACAGGGGCTGGCTCTTCAGCCAAACTCAACGGCGAAGGGCCCACCGGATCTTCTTCAGGCAGGCCGCGATCTGCAAGCTCTGGAAATCCCAAGCCTGCATAATTCACAGATGTCCCGTACAAAGTTTCATCAATGTCGGGAACCGTGCCATACGTGTAGTAGTTAGCCATAGATCACCTAGTTCAAAACCTGATAGAACCGAAGCGCCCACTCGCGCCAGTCGTCAAACTGATACGGCGACGGAGGGTTCAACTGGGAAATGCCGTTGATGCTGATCAAACCCGCAGCCCAGTTTTGCCATTCGCTTTCCTGATACAACTGCGGGATGACAGCATACTCGTCCAAGTCCAAGCAGAGCGTATCCGCCCAAGCCTGCAAGTCTATGCCACGCGGGTCTACGATTCGGTGAGTCTTCATGGGTTCTCTCCCAAGACGGTGCCCGTAGCCGCTTCGATGTGCGCAATGATCTGGCCCATCTGGTAGTTACCGCCAAGCGTGTTGCTCTCGAAGCGAAAACGTAGCTCGCGGCGAATCTCTCGGAAGTACACTAACTGCTGCTGCTTCTCTGTCGGCGTTGAATAGATCGTCTGTGGATCGCTTGTGACTTCACCCGCTTTAGCGTTAGCGCGACCAGTAATTCTTACCGTCATATCACCAGATTGAATAAAATCTGGTTCCAAAAACTCAACACGCATGGCCATATTCTGCGGCTGTTCAGATGCAATCAACGACATATCCGCCGTCTCAAAGTAAGAAGTAATTGGGCGGATCTGCGAGCCATTGATCTCGTCGGTGCCGTACTCGTGCTGCCAGACCACGTAGCCCTTGGGGTCATTGATGATGCGCGGATCTTCATCTTCAGTCACACGAAGATCACCGGCTTCGGTAATGCGGTACTGCGTTGTCTCAGTATCAATCACACCAATCATCAGCGGAGAACTGAAGACCTGCGCATACATGCCAGCCGAGCGACCCGTAGCCGGAAGTTCCGTGTCGTACCATGTATCCTCACGCACGTTGTAGATCACGGCGTGGGTGCATTCAGTTGCGCTGCCACGGGGGTAGCACCACCAGATCTCGCCCCAGCGCGGAACCTTGACGGCAAATACTTTCTGGCGCTGATTAAAGTTCAGGTTGTCGTAGAACCAGTTTAGGTTCAGGTTGTTCGGCACTTCGCGTACAACACCGTTGAACATCAAGAAGCGGTCAACGCCGCACCAGTAGTAGATGCCGTCGTACTCAATGACGCTCTGGCTCGACAGGATGCTTGACTGCGAGGTGATGGTGTCAAACTGGAATACAGCAGCACCGCCGACATATGTAGCGCGAACTACCGAGTCGAGCGACCAGAAGAGTCCAGACGGCGCGTTACCGGCACCGGATCGAAGCGGCAGGCCTTTGACGATCTTTTGGCTTGTGACGCGAGCAGAGCCAGAGTCACCGTTAGTCCAGTCGTCTGTGTAACCAGCGCGGCTCCACTGAATGAAACCATCAGAGCCATAAGCAAACACATACGGAGCCAAGGCAACGATGCCGCCAGAAACCGTGATGCCTGCAACAGGAGTGAGCGGCGCTGTGCCGTTATCAAATCCAGCATAAAGCTGCCCAGCGGCATCTGATGAGATGTCTTCTAGGTTTGGAGCGTAGTGCGCCAAGATTTCGTTCTGCGCGTTGGCCGTATTGAACGCAACGTCGAATTGCCAGAGCGCATTGTTGTTCGAGACATAGCTCGGATCAGTTCGGTTCGTGACGATGCTGCTGTTGCCGTTCTGCTCTAAGCGAAAACGGAACACACCATCCGATGTGCCAATGTGGACGTATGTATACGCATTGTGGTTATGCACATGCATGCCACGCGCAATACCATCCAGTTGATCTTGCAGCGCACGATAGCCGCCCATCTTTCTGGGTAGCCCACGCTGAAATCGGCACCACTGGCCGTCAACGTAATGATTGCCCTCAAACTTGGTACCGTCTCTCTTGATACCGGGTTCAGAGCGAACAATAACCGGTTGCAACGGCATTAGTACGTACCGCCCTCAATCGGGTCAAGCCCGAGAGCAATCTGCGCAGCCGTTGTGTTAGCGGCAGTAAATACAGCGTTTCCGACTGTTGTTGCACCCAGGTTCGTTCGAGCGCCTGCGGCCGAGGTTGCTCCGGTACCGCCTTGCGCCACGGAAATAGGAACGGATATTGACGCTGTGTCTGCATCAACTACGTCTGTTCCATCACAATACAAAATGGATCGTCCACCTTGGACAACAGTTTCACCGGGAGATCCCTGAGTCGCAGTTCTTATACCTAAAGCATAGGCTCCGCTAGTTTGGTTGCTAACCCAGTACTGCTGAACCGTGTTGGGAACCACAATGTCTCGGTTGCCTGTCAGCGTACCGGTAAAGATGTAGGCCGTCTTGTTCAGTTCAGCAATCGACAGTGTGTAATTGCCGCTACCGGAAACATCAATTGACAATACCGTAAAGGCATAGACCGAGGACTGTCCGAAGCCAATGGTGAAAAACTGAACACCGTTTGTGACCACAATGCAACTGTCGCCCGGAGCCAAAATGAGCGTAGCCGCACCGTTAATCAATTCAGAACTATTGGGATCAATGGTTAGATCGCCAGATCCGCTGTTGCGAACGTTGACAAACCAGTCCGATCCCACAGTTGGGGCTGAATCTAAAGAAAGCGTCCCTGCCCCACCGTTCCATACGAGCACCTTTGCTCGGTCGCTACTACCGGTGGTGTAGTTGCTATTAAACGTGCTAACTGGCATCGACTGGTTGAGAGTCGTTGCAATCGCCTTGATGCCAAGCCCAGCCAGCGCAGCCGCATTAGTAGCCGAAGCCGAAGCCCCATACTGGAACGAACGCCAAGTGCCCGCTACTGTGCTGTTGTCGGTCAGGTAAATCTGAAACGTCGTGCCCGACTGCGGCGCACAAATCAATGTGCCAGTGCTGGTCTTAACGGAGAAGGTATTAGCCCCTACGTTATTGAACAGTACCGTCTGGCCAGTACCAGCCTCGGTCGCATCCGGCATCGTGATGACAAGGCTGCTTGCCGTCGCATTGATGTCCATGATGGACGCCACGACGTTCGTAGTCGGAGCCGCTTCAAGCGGCCAGTCCAGCACCTGATCAATCGTTAGCGAGACATAGCGATACGAGACATCACTTGGATAGATCGTCGTGCCGCCGAAAGTATTGGTGTATGTAGTCACGTATTAAGCCTCCCGGCGATTCGTCGAGCGGTCCACGATCTTCTGTAGATCTTCGCCATTAAGCGCCGCAAGCGACCGGTCATAGTAGGACTGCCACAACTGCACGCGCTGATCGTCCTTAATGAAGGGCGTAGCCTCCACCAGCGATCCGTACAGCAGCAGGTTCGGAGCAAACTCCGTCAGCCAGTTGGTCTGGTTTGTGTCGTCCAGCAACGGCGGCAGTTCGTAATAGAGCACTTCCAGCGGATAGTTGGCATCCGGAGTCGGTGCAAAGATCCAGTGCTTGTAGTCGTAGTCCGCGTAGAACTGCGGGCCACCCCTAGTCGTCTCGTTCGGCCAGTAGGAGCGGATGTACTCGTAGGCTCTGGGGAAGACCGGGGTGTGGGTATTGTTCCCAGTACCGGTGCCGTAGTTGATGCTGATGGTGTCACGCCAGCGATCCGGCTTCGGGTAGACCGCTACCCCGGCTTGCATGACGCTATTGACCACCGTTTGGAAGCCTTGGATCTTTAGCTCACGGGCGATCCGCCGCTCGGCCAACGTAATCAGCCGGGGAATCTGCTCGTAAACAATAGGGTCGGTCGCACCACCGCGTTCGAGGTAGTTGCGGATGTCCGACTGCAAACTGGTAAATGTCATCGACGCAGGCATAAACCTCTCCTAAGTCCCGCGTCTTACCAGTCGGGCAAGACTATTTGGGCGCAATTATACCTAATTTACGACAAGTATACCCTCTGTTCGTCCAGACGGCGCTTGACGAGGCCGGGGAGCACCTTACCCGCAGCCTTGGTCCACTTCATAAATTCTGCCGCAGCCCCTTCAAAGTCGCCTCGGTTAGTCTTCATCCGCAGCGAACTACGTTGCAGATTGCCAAGGCCCACGTTGAAGGAAAAACTGACCAGAGCATCGAAGACTCCCTGACGGCCAGCAGCAGCAGGGCAAAGTCGAAGAACACCACGCTCGAACCGGCCAAGGTCTTTAACCAAAATAGCGTCCACCTCTCCCATGCTAAGGATGCGATCCCAGCCCTCGGGTATCGGTAGATTCTTCCGCTCCTCATACTTCACCGCAGCGTGAGTAGGGTCAATGACATGGCCGACGCCGACAGTCCACAAGAGAGCGGGACAGCGGTAAGGCTTAGTCCGCAAACCCTCGTGGTGTTTCACAAGTTCAATCAGTGCGGGGCTTACCTTCATTTTGCACAATTTTCAAAGTGGTATCTACGCATGTTTCCCCCGCCGCCAGAAACACCGCACTTTGGACATGTCACAACTTGGCGCTTACCTCTACAAGCCTGACTCAACTTATCCCTAAAATCAGGATCAGCAAGACGCTTGGCAGCGCCACGCCTATAGTTTTCTGTATTGGCTCGCTTTAAGCCACGCGCTTTACCGTATCTTTGCCTGCGCTCTTCTGGACTAAGATCAATAAGAATCGACCTCATGTGCCAGTCACTTCGCTTGGCAGGATGGTTGTCCCCGCAGGGCATCCCTATTGCGGAACTTTTACCATTGTATAGACCGTCAGGAAAAACAAAATCCAGTAGTTCTTGCTCTATTGCGCGTACTTCATTCGGATTTTTTGCTTCATATGCAAGTTTTACGGCAAACGCTTCCTCGCCATACTTGTTCCACGCACGTTGAAGGTGATCGCAGAAGTGACTATTTCTACGAAGATTCCTTAAATGCGTTTTGACGCGCACAT
>Ga0129333_10004142_pt1 | contig 13561 bp, 8 predicted proteins | sample CPB6_08_DNA_FD_94474 | JGI IMG/M metagenome (GOLD analysis project Ga0129333, IMG submission 94474) | Freshwater to marine salinity gradient microbial communities from Chesapeake Bay, USA - CPBay_Sum_0.6_0.8_DNA | ecosystem: Environmental > Aquatic > Marine > Coastal | place: USA: Chesapeake Bay... | reverse complement strand
GCGCGTCGTCCCCTGCGTCCATTCCGTCGGCGCCCCACTGACCAAGGGCCGAAGAGACGCCCCATGGCCGTGCAACAAGGAGAAATACATCGTTCATTTTCCCGAGACACGGGAAATCTGGAGCTTCGGCTCGGGGTATGGCGGCAACGCCCTGCTCGGCAAGAAATGCTTTGCGCTCCGCATCGCCTCCGCGATGGCTCGCGACGAAAGCTGGATGGCCGAGCACATGCTCATCCTCGGCATCGAAAACCCGCACGGCAAGAAGATCTATGTGGCCGGTGCGTTTCCCAGCGCCTGCGGCAAGACCAACTTCGCGATGCTCATCCCGCCCGCACATTTTCGCAAGGAGGGCTGGAAAATCACGACGGTCGGCGACGACATCGCCTGGATCAAGCCCGACGCCCAGGGGCGCCTGCGGGCCATCAATCCCGAGGCCGGATTCTTCGGCGTCGCCCCGGGCACCAGCGCAAAGACCAATCCCAATGCGATGAAGGCGCTCTCGAGGAACACGATCTTCACCAACGTCGCCTTGACCGACGACGGCGGCGTCTGGTGGGAAGGCATGACCGAGAAACCTCCGACACACGCGATCGATTGGCAGGGCAACGACTGGACACCCGCTCTCGCCAAGGAGAAAGACGTCAAGGCCGCGCACCCCAACGCGCGATTTACAACGCCGGCGAAACAGTGCCCCACGATCGATCCCGAATGGGAGAATCCGGACGGAGTGCCGATCAGCGCGTTCGTCTTCGGCGGCCGCCGCGCGACGACGATGCCGCTGGTCTACCAGGCGTTCAACTGGTCGGGCGGCGTCTACGTGGGCGCCACCATGGGCTCGGAGATGACCGCCGCCGCCGCGGGCGCGATCGGCAAGGTCCGCCGCGATCCGATGGCGATGCTTCCCTTCTGTGGCTACAACATGGGCGATTACTTTCGTCACTGGATGAACATGCAGCGGAGTCTGACTGAAACCCCACGCATCTTTCACGTGAACTGGTTTCGCAAAGACGAGGAAGGAAAGTTCATCTGGCCTGGCTTCTCCGAGAACATGCGGGTTCTGAAGTGGATTTTCGACCGGGTCCGCGCGGGAGGACGGGCACGGGAGACGCCGATCGGCTGGCTTCCCCGCTACAAGGACATCGATTGGACCGGCCTTGACTTCCCCCAGGACAAGTTCGACGAACTCCAGGCCTTCGATCGCGCTGCCTGGCGGGCAGAGGTGCTGAGCCACGAGGAGATCTTCCTGGATCTCCACTCGCACCTGCCGAAAGAGCTGGTCTACGAGCGCGAACTGCTGATCTGCCGCATGTGACGAGCGATGGGATGCCATGGGCTGCCGGCGACATCGCCCGCCGGCGTCTCTCTGTCCCGCCCCAAGCGTCGCACGGCGAGGATCAGGGGATTCAACTCTCCACCCCCGCGGAGTGGTCGGCTATTCCGACCCGGGACGTCGCTGCATAAACTGGTGTTGTATGGATCACAAACGGGAATCCGCCGATGCCACGATGTTTGCCCCGGCTGCGGTGGAGACTCGACAGGCCCTTCGGCACGAGGTGGTTCGCCTGCTTTTGCTCGAGATCTTCAGGGGGAGTCTCCCCTCTGGGAGCAGGCTGATCACCCAGAAGCTTTCCAAGCAGTTGGGAATCAGTGCCACGCCGCTCCGTGAGGCCCTCGTGGAGCTCGAAGCGATCGGGATGGTCGAAATCAGCCACAACCGTGGCGCTGTCACTGCGACCTTCGGTCCCGCTGAACTTCGCAGCATCTATCAGGTGCGTCGCATCCTCGAGACCGAGGCGGCCCGGAGCGCGTGCGGCCGAATCGACCACCACGTCCTCGAGGAACTCCTCGACGAAATGCACGAGTTCGCGGGTCGCCGCCTGAAGGCCGCCGCGTGGCTCAAGGCCGTCATGGCATCCGATGCCCGACTCCACGCCACGATTGCGGCCGCCTGCGACAGTCCCTGGTTGGCAAGGGAGATCGACCGTTATGCAATCCTGCTGCAGACCATCAGCGAAGCCATTGGCAACCAGCACCACAGCAAGGAAGATGGCATTCGTGAGCACATCGAGATCATCGAGGCATTGCTCGCAGAGGATCCAGATCGGGCGGCGCGCGCCATGACGCAGCACATCGAGGCCACCGCGAATCGAGCGATGGGCGTGATGTTTGCCAAGTCCATGCAGCCGTGATCGAACGCGCAACCATTCCGGCGGCTGAGGCTTCGGACTGGTAGCGGCCCGTCCGAGCCCGGGAGCCTGCGGCTCACCCACCGCGACCACGCGACATGACGCGTCAGGGGAGGCGCCGGAAGCAGCCGTTCCCCGCGGGCAGGGCCACCACTGGTCAATCTCGCGTCACCGTCTGCCTGACAATCGGGCGGCGTGAATGGCGTGGGTCTCGCGATGGATGTGACTCCGGCCGCCGCCGGCGAACCAGCGTGCCGTTGCGGCAACCCGATTTCGCCCCGCCATTGCAGCTTTTCATGGCCTCGACTAGATTCCGTCAGGAACGAATATATTTTATGTAATCGACGGACCTGACGGCGGTGGCGTCCCCGAGTTAGTTCGGATTCGTGCCGCAGTCCGGCATGGAATGTGGATGAGGGGGCCGGGACAGGAGTGGACCCAATGATGTACGCGATGACGAAGCGTTTGGTGATCGTTGGCGCCATGATCGTCGCCTCGTGCCAATCCTCCGCGTTTGCCCAGTCCGTCGCCACCTTCCTCGGTGGCAGCGGCAGCACAGCGACGAACCAGCAGAGCTGGACACAACCCGGAAACTGGAATACCGGTGTCGTGCCGACAGGGACGAACGTCTGGGCTCAGATCAACTCCAGCACGTCGCCGATCCTCCGAATCCTCTACACGTCGACATCGCTGGGAGGAGGCGTCAGCGGCACGTCACTCTCCGTCGGAGCAATTTCGTTCCTGCCTACGATGCTCGCGACCACGTCGACGTTCGCGATCCAGAACAACGGCACAGCCGCCGGCGCGAAGGGCACGCTCAAGTTTTACGGCATCGACACCACCATCGCCGCGCAGCCGCGGAGGATCATTCTCGACAACAGCACGACGTTCACCGACGTCGCTTTCACCCAATCGAATCAGGGCCAGGATTTTGAGCTCAATACTTCGGGCGCCATCAATGTCGGAGCGAACACGCAGCTCAGCTTGACCACCATGATCCGTCAGGACGGAACCGCCCGGACGATCACAAAGATCGGCGAGGGAGTTCTCTCGTTCGCGGGCACCGGAAACCAATCCCAACTCAGCACGTACACCGGCGGCTTCGTGCTCGATGGTGGCATCGTCCAATGGGCGCTCAGCGGCACGGCGGGGGTCGGCACGCCGTTCGGCCTGGGAAGCCTCACGCTTCGGAGTGGGACACTGCGATCGACCGGCACGTCCGGCAGGTCGGTTCATAGCGGCGTGGTGCTGGACGGTTCTGCGACAATTGGGTCGACCGCTTCGGGCTTCACCGGTAGCGTCACGGTGACGAGCGCGGGCACCACGACGATCGCGAGCAACAGCGTGTTGACCATCGCCGAGGGAAACACGACGGACTGGCAGCAGGCCATGAGCGGCACCGGCAGGCTGAGCAAAACCGGCGCGGGGGTTCTGCAGCTGTCGGGCAGCACGCAGTTCAGCACCTATGCCGGCGGCTTCGTTCTCGATGGAGGCATCGTCCAGTGGACGAACAGCGGCTCGGCGGCGAGCAACACGCCATTCGGCCTCGGTCGATTGACTCTTCGCAGCGGCACGCTTCGTTCAACGGGAACTTCGAGTCGTTCCATCAACGTGAGCGTGGTGCTCGACGGCTCCACCACTGTCGGTTCGACGGACACCGGCCTGACTGGTGAGATCGCGGTGAATAGCGCCGGCGGATCGCTCACCACCACCCTGGCAAGCAACAGTATTTTGACGATCGCGGCGGGCGGGTCGACGGCCTGGCATCAGGCGATCAGCGGGTCAGCGGGGATCACGAAGGCGGGAGGCGGCATGCTCCGCTTCTCGGGCATCGGCGGCGATCTTGCGTACGCAGGCAACACGGTCGTCCAGGCCGGCACGCTGGTAATGGACGGCAGGCTCACATCGCCGGGGGCGGTCTCCGTTCTGGCGAATGCCACGCTCCAGGGTTCGGGCACGATCGCCGGCAGCACGACGATCGACACCGACGCGACCATCTCCCCAGGAACCGGCCCGGGCACGCTCACGCTCGGCAACGTCGCCTGGAACGCGGGCGGCAACTACAACTGGCAGATGCTCTCCGGCTCAGGGTCGGCAGGTTCAGCAGGCTCGTGGGATCTTGTCAGCACCACCGGCACGCTGTCGATCGCTGCCACGAGTGGCAGTCCCTTCCACCTCAACCTCTGGACGCTTTCTGGCACCTCTCCCGACACGAGCGGTTCCGCGTTTGACTTCACCCCGTCTGAGCGGAGCTACATCTGGCCGATCGCTGCCGCGAGCGGGGGAGTTGGCGGCTTTGCGGCGGACAAGTTTTTGATCAACACGTCGGCCAGCAATGGCACCGGCGGGTTCGCCAATGACCTTTCCGGCGGCGCGTTCAGCGTGAAGCACATCGGCAACACGCTGGCACTGGTGTTCACATCGACGGCAGCGGCCCCAGCCATCACGATCGACGTCTCCACTGGTACGCAGACCCAGACGCAGGCAGGCTGGCCGCTGTTGTCCGGGACCTATCCGGTGCTCAAGACCGGCTTTGGGACGCTCGTCGTTGACCAGGCCAACACTCTCACCGGTTCGACAAGCGTACAGCAGGGAACACTGCAACTCGCCAACGGCGGGGCGTTGGCGTCGAGCAGAATCGTGCCTCTCGCCGGCGGGACGCTTTCGCTCGCCCCTTATCTCCAGACGACGGTCGGCGGCCTCGCCCCGAATGCCGGGGGCCTGACCGACGTTGGCAGCGGCGCGATGACGGTATCCGCGGGCCTGCCCGCGGCAGACATGCTCACCGCCCTGCTCACCGGCCGCGGCGACGGCTCGTGGAATGGTTCGAGCGGAATTACCTCGAGCCAAGCAGTTACCGACAACGCCTCGAGCATCCCGCGAACCGTCGGCTGGCTCGACAACGGCGACGGCTCTGTCACTTTCGCGTTTGCGGCACCGGGTGACACCAACCTTGACTGGAACGTCGACATCCTCGACGCAGCCAACTTCCTAGCCGGCGGAAAGTTCGACTCCGGCATGCCCGCCACCTGGAACGAAGGCGACTTCGGGTACGACGGCGCCGTGGATATCCTCGATGCCGCCGACTTTCTTTCAACAGGGCTGTTTGATGCGGGATCGTACAATCCCCCCACCGACACCGCCGGCGGGATCGCCGCCGTGCCTGAGCCCGATGGCAGAGTAGTGCTCCTTCTTGCCGCAACCGCTGGCATGGGCAAGATGCTCGTACGGCAGCGGCGATTCTTCACGAGGTGAATCTGATGCGTCGAGGCTTCACGCTCGTCGAACTGTTGGTGGTGATCGCGATCATCGCCACTCTCATTGGCCTTCTTCTTCCGGCCGTGCAGAGTGCACGCGAGTCGGCCCGTCGAACAGGGTGTCAGAATAATCTCAAGCAGATCGGACTTGCCCTTCACGTCTACCACGACGGCAAGAAGCAGCTTCCCAGCGGCTTTCTCCGCAGCAGCGACTACTCGAAGAGCACATTCGCTGGCCCAGGCTGGGGCTGGGGCACGATGATCCTGCCGCGGATCGACGAGGCGCCCCTTTTCGACCAACTGCGTCCAACGAGCCGGGATCTTTCTGCCACGGCCGCGGACCTCGTCTCGCTGGCGCAGACACGAGTGTCCGCGTTTCGCTGTGCCAGTTGCCCGGCGACGTCGAACCTGAACGAGGCACTTCCAGGCACGATGACTGCGCCAGCCTTCGCCCTGTCGAACTACAAGGGAGTTTTCGGGGACCGTAACACTCAGGCCAACTATTCCGACACGGCTCCGTGTACCAACTTGGCGGGCAGTTGCATCAACGGCGGCAACGGGCTGTTCAGTGCCGGAAGCACGATCAAGTTTCGGCAGATCTCCGACGGCACGAGTAAGACCGTCATGGTGGGCGAGGTACCGTATGGGCCGAATGGGACGACCAACGGCGGCACGCCGATCTCCTACAAGGGCGCCGTCTGGGCTGGCGTGATCGCCCAGTCGGCGGAGAGCAATGTCGCCACCCACCAGACGCTCCGAGGCGTCAACTCGCAGGGTCAGGCGGAGTCGTATTACCGCCCGAATGGCAACGACTCCTACACGACCTCATTTGGGTCGCATCATGCTTCGGGCACCGGGTTCGTTTTCGCGGACGGGGCCGTGCGGATGCTGGCCAATGATCTCGATGGTGTTGTTCTCAATCGTCTCGCAGCCCGCAACGACGGAGAGGTCGTGGACTCGTTCTAGGACGACGTTACCGACCCGAATACATCACCATGTTCACGTGCCGTTCCATGCCCGGGCTGTTTCTGTGCCTCGTCGCTGCCGGCGTGTCGGTGGGCTGTGGCCCCCCAGCGGTGAACTACCGCATGATTCCCGTCGAAGGGACGATTACGTTCGAAGGGGAACCGCTTGCCAACGCCGAGTTGATGTTCGATTCGTCCGATGGGCCGAGGGGCTTCGGCATCTCCGATGAGAGTGGCCGATTCACCGTGGCCACCCGCCAGTTTGGTGCCGGCCTGCCCGCGGGAAGATATCGCGTGCTCGTCACCGGCTCCGAGAAGACGCGGATACGCGGTTCGGGAAAGACCATTCAGGTCGCCACCGTCTATCGCGAGTCCGGCGTCGATCGCGTGTCGATCGACGCCGGCACCGGCCCGCTCTCGTTCGACCTCAAAGCAAAGCCGTCGACGGGCGCCGCCACGGCGGAGCGCGACGGCGCATGACTCAGCCCATTTCCTTCATTCCCATGTTCTTTATGCGTTGCCTCGGCAACGAGTGATTAATTCCTATGAGCCTTCTCTTCGGCAAGGAGTCTTCGAAATGAACTACGTTTCGCGCACAACATTGGCGGTCGCTATGGCGACGGTCGCGTTCGCTCTTTTCCCGTCCACGGGATCGGCACAATCGGTCTCGACCTTCCTCGGCGGAAGTGGCGCAACCTCCACAAACCAGCAGAGTTGGACGCAGGCTGGAAACTGGAATACTGGCGTTGTACCCACAGGCACGAGTGTCTGGGCGCAGATCAACTCGAGCACTTCCCCGCTCCTGAGAGTCCTTTACACGGCTACGTCCGTGGGGAGCGGCACGTCGCTGACCGTTGGGGCAATCTCGTTCCTCCCGACGCTCGCGGTGTCGAGCGGATCAACGTATGAAGTTCAAAACAACAGTTCGGGCACCAGGGGAACGCTCAAGTTCTACGGCATTACAACCGCCATTGATGGGACGTCGCGAAACGTCATCCTCGAAAACCGCACAACCCTGAGCGAAGTCAACTTTACACAGACGCTGGCGGGACAGGATTTCGAATTGTATACGTCGGGCGCAATCAACGTCGCCGCAAACACCCAACTCACACTGTCGCCTTTGATTCGCGATGGCAGCGGATCGCAATCGATCACCAAGATCGGGCAGGGCATCCTGTCCTTCCCGTCTTCCAACTCAGTGACGAGCACGTACTCCGGGGGCTTCGTACTGGATGGCGGCATTGTGCAGTGGGCAAGCAGCGGAACGGCCGGAGTGAGCACGTCGTTCGGCCTTGGGAGTCTGACCCTCCGCAGCGGCACTCTCCGCTCGACGGGCACGAGTGGCCGATCGATCAACAATAGCGTCATCCTCGATGGGTCCGTCACGCTCGGATCCACGACTTCTGGCTTCACTGGAAACGTCGCCGTGAATAGTTCAGGCGGGTCGCTTTCGACAACGGTCTTGAGCAACAGCGTCATCACGATTCCCGCGAGCGGCACAACTTCATGGCATCAGGCCACAAGCGGCACTGGCGGAGTGACGAAGGCTGGGTCAGGGATTCTTATTTTCACGGGATCCGGCGGCAACCTCGCCCACAGCGGCAACACGGTCGCACAAGGTGGCACGCTCATCATGAATGCCAACTTGGCGTCGGCCAGCGCAGTGTCGGTCCTGAGCGGGGCGAGCCTATTTGGGTCGGGCACGATTGCCGGCGCTGCGACGATCCAGTCTGGCGGCATCCTTTCGCCGGGTTCGGCCGCCTCGACTCCGGGCGTCCTGACGTTCGGAAGTAGCCTCGGACTCAGCGGTCAGACGCTGATAGACATAACGGGTACGACCCGCGGCAGCCTGTATGACGGCCTCGACATCACGGGAGGTCTCACCTACGGCGGCTCTCTGCAGTTGCAGTTCTCCGGCACGTTGCCCGAGGGCACATACGACCTGTTCAGGGGTTTCGGTTCTCAAGTCGGCACGTTCTCGTCGATCGGCCTGACGGGAGGCTATACCGGTTCGCTTTCAGAGTCGGCAGGCGTCTGGACAGGAACGTTCGGCACTCAGACCCTCACCTTTACGACCTCGACTGGCGATCTCGTGATCGTGCCCGAACCCACCTCGGCACTCTTGGTCAGCGTCGCTGCAGCATTCGGAATCCTCGGCACGTGTCGCCGGCGACGCGAGCAGGTGTCCTGACCACACTCGTCGCCACACTCGCAAGAGGAGATGTGATCCGTGAATCCGAGCCGGCTTCCGGCTGGAACGGAAGCGCCTGCGGAGAACGCTCGATGCGATGTCGCTCGCCATGGTTAGCGTCGATGGCTTCGCTATCAGCGATTCTCTCGCTGGGAGTAGGCGTCTTTCCACACGCGGTACGTGCCTGCACCACGGCGGTCATCACCGGCAAGGCGACGGCCGACGGGCGGCCGCTGCTCTGGAAAAGCCGCGACACCAAGAGCCTGCCGCGAAACGAGGTCATCGTGTACGAGGGCGCGAAGCAGCGTGTGCTCGCCGTGGTGAACGCCGGGGATCGCGATGAAGTCTGGATGGGAGTCAACTCGGCGGGCTTCTGCATCGAGAACTCGCTCAGCAAGGACCTGCTCATCGAGGGCGAAACCACGGGGCCCGGCAACGGCGGCATCATGAAAATGGCACTGGAGACGTGCGCCACCGTGGCCGACTTCAGAGCCCTGCTCGAGCGAACCAACGAGACGGGCCGCAGGACAGACGGAAACTTCGGCGTCATCGACGCTGCGGGCGGTGCCGCCCTCTTCGAGGCCGGCCCGCGCACGTTCCGCATGTTCGACGCCAACGACCCCGAAGTGGCGCCGCATGGATACATCGTACGTTCCAATTTCTCGACGACCGCCCAGCGGACATCTCCCGCGCCCGACCCGGATTCCCTCACGGTCGCCTACTCTGGCGAACGCTATGCCCGGGCCTGCCGACTGATCGAGCGGCGTCGTGAGGATGGTGTCACGGTCGAGTATGTGCTCCGCCACCTCTGTCGCGACATGGCCGACGGCCGCGGGCGTCCCTTTGCCGGGACCGTAAACGGCCCCCCGGGCGAGCTGCCGGACGAGGTGAATACATCGGCCACGATCAGCCGCACGACGACCGTGTCGGCAGCCGTGTTCCACGGTGTCAAGCCGGGCGAGGACCCGCGGCTGACCACGATGTGGGTGCAACTCGGCGACCCGAAGTTTTCGATCGCGGTGCCCTGCTGGGTCGCCTGCGAGTCGCTGACCGACGCCGTGCGCGGCGAGCATGGCGGCGCAATCTGCTCGATCGCGGCCACGCTACGGGAATGGAATCTCACCAAGGACCGCGACGGCGTCGAGACGGAACAACTGCGGCAGGTCTGGGACGACGTCTGGCCCGTCGAACACCGGCTGATCGAGGTTGTCGCGGAAACGCGCCGGCGTTGGGAGACTGCGCCAGGCGGCGCTGCGGAATTCACGGAACTTCATCGGCACCTAGCGACGCAAGCGCTCGATGCCATGCTGGAGGAGTTGATGGACATGAAGGAGTCGGCGCTCACGCTTCCGGCACCGCCGCCACCCGTGTTCGCACCGTCCGACCCAACGCCGGCACTGGTCCCCTGAGCGAAACGCTTCGTTGAAAGCATGCCCGATGCCCTCCATCATGAACCAGTGCATAGCGGTTGCCGTCGGCTTCGTCGTTCTGCTCGTCAGCGTGATCGATGCGACCGAGCAGACGTGCCGAGCTGACGGCCGAGAGGCTGCGGTACGGGTCGCCATCTGCGACGACTCGAAAGAGGTCGCCAAGGGTCCGGCGAACCTGCTGCGAATCTTGATTATCGACAGGGGCTTCTCCGCCGAGCGCATTACCTCAGAGGAGATCCGCCGGGGCCGACTCGACGGATTCGACGTGCTGATCATGCCCGGGGGGTCGGGCAGCAAGCAGGCGGAACGCCTCCAGGCGTCGGGCCGTGAGAAAATCCGCGAGTTCGTGCGTTCGGGGGGCGGCTATGTGGGCATCTGTGCCGGATCTTATCTGGCAAGCTCGCATTACGACTGGTCGCTTGGCCTGATCAACGCCCGCGTCTGGGACCGCGCCCATTGGGCTCGTGGAGGCGGAGAGGTGTCGATCCGCATGACGGATCCTGGCTGGCAGCTTCTCGGACGGGGCGGCAGCATTCCCGTCCACTACAACCAAGGGCCGCTGATGGTGCCCGACGACGAGTCGAACCTCCCGGGCTACGAGGTTCTGGCGACGTTCGCCAGCGAGGTGGCGAACAAGGGCGCCCAGCCCGGGTCGATGATCGGAACGCATGCCGTCATCCGTTCGAAGTTCGGCGAGGGCCGCGTGATCTGCTACAGCCCCCATCCCGAGGTGTCCGGCGGCCCGAACGACATCATCGCGGCCGGCGTTCGCTGGGCCGGCACGGGACGGTCCTTGCCGTCCGGCTTGCCCCAGCAGAGTCCGGCTCCGGCCCGCTAGGGTTGACGCGGCGAGAACCGGATCGCGCCAAGGCACGTAGAACCCACATCCAGTCAGGACATTCGCGATGGCCGTTTCCATCCTCCGCAACGTGCCGATCGCCCTGCTGATCGCGGCGGCCACGATGGGGATCGCCGCGGCGGACACTCTGACATCCGGCTGGATCGATCTCGGCAGCGGCACGCAGACGCCGTACTACATTCGGCAGGCGTCGACGCCGGGGCCGGTGGTGATGATCACCGGAGGCGTCCACGGCGACGAACCGGCCGGCGCGGCGGCCGCCAATCAAATCCGCACCTGGTCGATCACCAAGGGCACCATGGTGGTCGTCCCCTTCGCCGCACCGCAGGCGCTCGATGCCGGCACTCGGGGGATTCCCGGCGAGGGCAATCTCAATCGAAACTTTCCCGGGATCAGCGATCCGATCACCGCCACTACTGGTTCGACGGCGACCGCGCTCTGGGCGTTCGTCCGCGCACGGTCTCCGGCCTGGTTGCTGGACATGCACGAGGGCATCGGTTATGCGAGCGATGAGTCGTCGGATTCAGTCGGCTCCAGCATCATTCACATGAATGAGTCGGTCACGAACACCCAGGTGTCACGGATGCTCTCGTCTGTCAATGCGGGCATCACTGACCCCACCAAGAAGTTTTCCGACCTGGGAAACTCGGGGCCCATCGACACGAGCCTCGCCCGCGCAGCCGTGAAGCATCTGGGCACACGGGGCATGATCATCGAGACCACGTCGGCCGACCAGGCGCTCCCAGTCCGCGTAAACCAACACCGCACGGCGATCAGCCAATTCCTTGTGGATCAGCAGATGATCGCGGGCGCATTCGGCGGTCCGCGGAGCGGTATCGTCGACGAGTTCACGTTCGACGAACCGGCTGGAACGAAGATGACGTCCGCCGGCAACTCTTACCCGAACGGCGGCGCGTGGAGCGTTTCGCCGTATGACACGCGAGTCGATGGCGGAGTGTTACGAATACAACGCACCCAGAGCGGCACGTCCACGACGTCCACCGGGGCCCTCGGGGCCGGGGAGGTACGAGTACGCCGGGCTGGTGAGACCGACAACACGCTGACCGACCTTGGCGAAGGCTTCGCGACGATGGTCGTCAACGGCTGGGACTTCCGTAGCACTCAGATCGGCGAGACGATCAGTTTCGGCTTTAGGAATACCGTGTCGGGGACCGTGGAGGACACCGCGCACATCGTGCTCCAGAGAACTGGTTTGGATCAGGTTTCGATCATGGGCTCGGGCTTCGGCACCGGCAGCGGCACCATCGCGCCGGAGATTCGCTTCAAGGCGTTGCAGGACGTGCCGGTGCAGTTCGTGCTCCAACTAAACAAGCAGGTCAACCTCAACGGCTCCGCGCTCGTTTCGGGCGCATCCTCCGGGGGGTTCTATCGCATTTTCTCCCAGACGCTGGGGCAGAGTTTCGTCGAAGTCGGCAGCGGTGCCGCCGTGCGGCAAACGCGGAACGGTAACCACCTGACTCTGAAGATCTCTGGCTCCATAGGCGCCGGCGGTGGCTTCTTCGATGTCGATCGGATGGCGTTCAGTTCCACATTTCCCACTTCCCTGGCACCAGCCTCGGGCATCCTGAGCCTGACGGCGACCGGCGGCACGGTCACCCAGGCCAGCATCGGTTATCCGCTCCTGACGGGTACCTTTGGGGTGACGAAGACCGGCGCCGGGACGTTGGTATTCAATGCGGCCAACACGCTATCCGGATCGTTCACCGTCCAGGCCGGTAGGCTGCAACTTGCGAACACCGCGGCACTTGCCACCAGCCGGCTGATCCCGCTCGCCGGTGGCACGGCCACCCTGTCACCCGGGCTGGTCACGACCGTCGGAGGGCTGGTTCCCAGCGCCGGCGGACTCACGGACCTTGGCACCGGCATGATGACGGTCGCGACTGGCCTGACCCCCGCCAGCCTGCTTGCCTCCCTCGCCACGGGCCGCGGTGACGGCTCTTGGAACGGCTCCCACGGCATCACGTCGACCGCCGCGGCGACGGCCCTCGCGCAGTCGATTCCCCGAACCGTGGGCTGGCTCGACAATGGCGACGCGTCGCTGAGTTTCGCCTTTGCAGCTCCAGGCGATACGAATCTCGATTGGAACCTCGACATCCTCGACGCCGCCAACTTTCTGGCAGGAGGAAAGTTCGACACGGGCGCGATGGCCACGTGGAATCAGGGTGACTTCGGGTACGACGGCGTGGTCGACATCCTCGATGCCGCCGACTTCATCTCGACGAGCCTCTTCGATGCCGGCTCCTACAACCAGCAGGCGAGCGCAGTCGGCAGCGTGATCCCCGTGCCTGAGCCTTCCTACCTTGGCATCGCGGCGACACTGGCCTGGCCGCTCGTGTTTCTGCGGAGAACTCGCGTTTCGCACAACGCGTGAGCGACCGAGCACCCTCCTCCCTGGCGTTGCACCCGTTTGGGTGATGCCGCACAGCGACAATCAGGCGGCGCGACGGCCCGAGCCCCTGCGGTTACACTTCCGGAGGATGCTGCGGCCAGGCAACTCCCGCCCCTGGAAGCCTTCGCGAAGGCAATCTCCCATGCACGAATCGCCCTGTCGCGCCCGAGGCACGCCGCTGCTCCCGGGGCTGTGCGGCATCGGGTTGATTGTCGGGGCTCTCGTGGCGATCTGCGGCTCCTTCGCCGCGGCGGCCGATCCGG
>Ga0129333_10004141_pt1 | contig 13565 bp, 14 predicted proteins | sample CPB6_08_DNA_FD_94474 | JGI IMG/M metagenome (GOLD analysis project Ga0129333, IMG submission 94474) | Freshwater to marine salinity gradient microbial communities from Chesapeake Bay, USA - CPBay_Sum_0.6_0.8_DNA | ecosystem: Environmental > Aquatic > Marine > Coastal | place: USA: Chesapeake... | reverse complement strand
GCGTCTACATCGGCATGGATTTATAGCGTTATTGGCAGGATTAAATCTGTTAGATAGAGGACACGTTAGTCTTGGAGCCAGTAGCCAAAGAATTAGTCATGTGGAAGAACATGGAGGTTGGAGAAACTATCTCTTTAATATGTACAATCAACATAAGTTGGAATATCGAAGACCAGATAATTGTCAGGTGTTTGAAACAGCAGTTCAAGGTTTAGAAAAGATTTATGATAAGATTCCTATATGCCTTGATAAAACAGAATTTGATACAAATTATGCTGATTGGGAATCTACTCCTGTTGATTACATGAAAGATTCTTACTTTCACATTTGTAGTAGCACTTGGTTCTTTAAGCAAGATGAAGAAAGCCCTGGATGGCATGAAAAAGAATGGAAGCCAATTATAGTAAAGCAGCCATTTTTTATTGTAGGAAGACCTGGTATATTAAAATTACTAAGACAATTTGGATTTCTAACATTTTCAAAATGGATAGACGAAAGTTATGATGAAATTGATGATGATTGGGATAGATTGTTTTCGATAGCCAAGGAAGTTGAAAGATTAAGCAATTTAACAAAAGAAGAGCTAAATTCTATGATCATTGACATGCAGACGACATTAGACTTTAACTATGAAGTTCTCATGAATAAAAAATGGGATTTATTCTTTTATGGTAGTGAACTAAAAAACCTTATAAATTATCTATGAACAAAGAATTTGTTGTTTTAAATCTTGAGCCCTATATACCATTGTTAGAAGATACTGCTTGGTCCCCTTATGCCTTCTATCATAACCACGATAACAACACAAACGAGCCTTTTATATTTTTATGTATGAGAAAAAACATAGAAAGCATGGGAATAGAATGTGTTGTCAAGCATTTTGATCTTATAGACAAATACAAACCCTGGTTTATCAATATCGTAACAAATAATAGAGTAGTATCAGATAACGAAACTGTATTTGATTGCTTTCCGCCTGAATGGATTTCGCACCTTAGGGATGGTAAAGCATATCTTATCATAAACAATGAAAATGAATTAAACACTTTTTCATTATGCCACAATGTTTATAATGAGCTAGGCAAAAAAAAGTTAATTCCTCACAATAAGGTATTTGTTTTAAGTGCGGCCGCTTTAATTCATCAGGTACATAAGGAATTTTGTCTAACCAATCACATAAAAAATCCAGTTAAGATGCTGTATTCCCCGCACCAAAATGTAGCGTTTTATGATTCTGATGTTCAATTTGTTGATAACAATTTTCAAAATATACAAAAAACAAAGAAATTTAATATATTAAATAGAGAAATGAGACTGCATAGGCCTTTTTTTGTGAGTTTATTAGCAGAAAAGGGACTACTTGAAAAAGGACATATTAGTTTAGGAGCTAGATCCGATACGATTGATCATGTTATTAAAACGGGTGGTTGGCAGCAATATCTTAGAGACGAACTGCTAACTGTTAAAAACCAATTTGCCGAATTAAAACATAACACTGTATTAGATCAAATCTATTCAGGGATAGATAAAATACATGATAAGATTCCTATGTGCCTTGATAAAACAGAATTTGATACTAATTATGTTAGTTACGGGCACATTCCTTTAGAACACATGAGATCTAGTTATTTTCATATTACTAGTTGTACCTACTTCTTTAAGTTTAACGAGGTAAGTCCCGGATGGCATGAAAAAGAATGGAAACCAGTTTTAGTAAAGCAACCATTCCTAATGTTAGGTAGACCAGGTATGCTTAAGTTAATGAAAAGATTTGGCTTTATGACTTTTTCTAAATGGATAGACGAGAGTTATGATGAAATAGAAGATGACTGGTTTAGGCTACAAGCTCTAGCAAATGAAACTGAGCGATTATCATCCTTGACAGATTCAGAATGGGACAACATACTGAATGAAATGTCTAATGTTTTAGAATTTAATCAACGACTTCTGATAGATGATAGGTGGAAAGTATTCTTTTTTGGTTCTGACCTAAAGAACCTTATTTCCTATATATGAAAACCTTCAGTTGGGTCCAACCAAATTTTCAACAAGGACCTAAAGAGTTTAATGCTCATTATCTTCCTTATAGTGCAGGAATCTTATGGGCATATCTACAGAATTTCGATTCAATTCGATCTAATTACAAGTTAGGAAAATTTATTTGGCGTAGAGATTCTATTAAAGAAAGTCTAGATAAACTCATTGATAGTCACATAGTGGGGTTCAGTACATATGTATGGAACAAGAATTATAATTATACTCTGGCCAGACAGCTTAAAGAAAAAAACCCTAATATTATTATAATTTTTGGAGGTCCAGAACCTCCTATAACAGATCATAATTTTTTCAAAACATATTGGTATATTGATTATTGTATTAAGCAAGAAGGTGAAATTACTCTAAAGAGTCTACTTGAGAGTATTGATAATTCTAATGAGATAAGAAAGATAACAGGCTTGTTGATAAATGACAACGGCAACACTATTGATACTGGCGCTCCTAAAAGGATTAATGATCTTTCTGCTATACCTAGTCCTTATCTCATTGGATTATTTGATGATCTAATTAAGGAATACCCTGACGTTGAATGGAATGCCACCTTAGAAACTGACAGAGGATGCCCTTATGCTTGTACATTTTGCGACTGGGGCAGTTTAACCTACAATAAAATTAAAAAATTTGAATTAGAAAGAGTGTTCGAAGAAATAGATTGGATGGGCAAAACAAAATGTGGATATGTCAGCATAACAAATGCGAATTTTGGTATTTTTCCGCAGCGTGATAGTCTTATTGCTGACAAGATAATAGAAACACAAAAGAAATACGGATACCCAAAGGCCATTAGCGTAGCCTGGGCTAAGAATCAAAAACAAGAAGTTGTAGAAATAGTTAAAAAGTTTATAAACAGTCCGGGTTTCAACACAGGACTCACTGTAAGCGTTCAAAGTATGGATAATGAAGTATTATCTAATATTAAAAGACAAAATTTAGAAATCAATAAGATAAATGAAATTTTTGATCTATGCGATAAAAATAATATCCCAGTTTACACAGAAGTCATATTAGGACTCCCAGGAGAAACCCTTACAACTTGGAAACAAAATTTTTGGAGTTTATTTGAACTAGGAAATCATACGGGGATCAATGTTTATCAGGCACAATTGTTAGAAAATGCGGAGATGAATCTGCTACAAAAGAAACTCTATAAAATAGAATCACAGATAGTTTACGATTATATGAGTGGTAGTTACAATGAGGATGAACTTAAGGAAGGAATAGCCGTTGTTATATCCACTAAAAATATGCCTTTTGATGATATGATAACAGCACACACTTTTACTTGGTTCCTTAACACATTTCATATTAATGGTATTAGCACCTACATGAGTAGAATATTAAACAAAAAAAATAACATTAGTTATAGTGAATTCTATGAAAATTTATTTAATTTTTTATCAAAAGACGCATGGTTTAACAATGAAATGCAGCAGGTCAAGCAATATTATATCAATTGGATGACTTCGGGACATATTAATCATCCACCTATCAGCGGCGTAGAGATGCATGGATGGAATGTCATGCATAGAACTGTAATTAACATTCATGTGGAAAAACGTTATGATCTTATTTTTACCTTATTGAAAGATTTTTTAACAAGCATCTATAATTTGGATAAATTATTTGTCGATGATCTAATAAGGTTTCAAGAAGCCTACCTTATTCGACAAGATGATCTTTCTCACTATCCTAAAACTCTCAAGTTTGATTACGATTTTCTTGGATTTTTACAAGACGATGTTGAATTAGATTCTTCAACAACATACGTGTTTGATTATTTGGAAGATAAGGATATGGACTTGGTTAGGTTTTGCGAGAATCTGTATTTTAAGAGAAAAAGAAATTTTGGTAAGGCATGGATATCTAAGTTAACATGAAAAAGTTATTTGTAGCAGGGTGTAGTTTTAGCGATTACACACAGGTAGATAAAGTTTATGGAGAAATTTTAGCAGAAAAACTTGGCTACGAATATGTTCACGAAGGGTCAGGTTGTGGTAGTAATTATAGGATATGGCGTGTAATAGGTGGATACATACTATCAGGCAACCTTACACCAAATGATTTACTTATCATTCAATATACGTCAACTGAACGTAGAGAATTTTGGAGTCATAACACTCCAAGCATCTCAGAACCTAAGAAAGTTAATTTAAATGAACCATATAAAAACAACGGCTCTTTACTAAAGTTTAAAAGTGGGTCAGGTGCTTGGACACGGTTTTCTGAAGAAAAAGCATTACTTGACCTTTACGAAAAATACTTTTGTAGCGTTGAATATGAGCAAGAATGGTTCAAAATCATGCATAACTTTTTTCAAACTTTTTTAATACACTATAATATCAAAACTGTATTTTTAGAAACTGTTTATTCTTATCAACTTAAAGATAATGGACTTGAAAAGCAGTTTGAAAATTTATATTTTGATTGGAAAAAAAATTACGATACACCATCAATACAATTGGTACCGAATCAAGATTGGGGACATTTAAATATTGAGGGCCATGAACTTCTAGCCAATGACCTCTATGAACACTTATTAAAAAATAACATATGCGGAGATTAAAATGAAAGTAGCAATGATAGGTTGCGGTAAATTAGGATTGCCATGTGCTGAAGTAATGAAAGATCATTACGATGTCATAGGCTACGATTTGGAAAATGTTCATGCCAGCTTTCCTATGATGGATACAATTCAGGATGCTGTAAATGATAGAGATATTATATTCGTTGCTGTCCCTACTCCACATGATCCGCAGTATGGAGGGTCAACTCCTATAACTGACCTTCCTCCTAAAGATTTCGATTATACTATTGTAAAAAATGTTTTAGAAGAAATTAATCTTTATGTTAATAAGGATCAACTAGTAGTTTTAATTTCTACAGTATTGCCTGGAACTACACGACGAGAATTAGAACCTAGAATAAGAAATGCTAGATTTATCTATAATCCCTATCTCATAGCAATGGGCAGCGTAAAATGGGATATGATTAATCCTGAATGTCTTATTATCGGTACAGAGGATGGTGATTTATCAGGCGATGCTAGACTTTTAATTGATTTTTATAAACCTTTAATGCAGAATAATCCCAGAGCAAATGTTGGAACCTGGGATGAAGCAGAATGCATTAAAATATTTTATAATACCTTTATCAGCGCAAAGATTGGTCTAGTAAACATGATACAGGATGTTGCTGAAGCATGTGGTAATATCAATGTAGATATTGTTACTGATGCTCTCAAATCCGCAACACAAAGAATTACAGGTCCTAGATATCTTACAGCAGGGCTAGGAGATGGAGGTGCTTGTCATCCTAGAGATAATATTGCTCTTAGATGGCTAAGCGAAAATTTAAATTTAGGATATGATTTATTTCATGCCATAATGTCTAGTCGTGATAAGCAGGCTGAAAATCTAGCCAAGAGGTTAATAAAATTATCCATTAATAACAGATTACCTATAGTGATTCATGGGAGAGCTTATAAACCTTATATTCCCTACACCATAGGTAGTTATAGTGAATTGGTAGGATATTTCGTAGAAAAGGCAGGATTGAATGTTCATTACGCAGATCCATTAACCGGGGACTATTGGGAAGGTCCTGCTGTAATTTTAATGGCTCATAACCCAATGGTTACATATCAAGGAACAGGGGTTGAGATTAAGGAAGATAAATTTTATTTTAAAATTGATAAAGGTAGTATAATTTTAGATCCATGGAGAAGCATTAAAAACATTGATGGCTCTAAGGTAATTCATTACGGTAATACAAGAAAAGCAAAAAGATAATGGAAAAGTTGTTGATTACTGATATCTCTACTAGTGTAGGACAGCACTTGAAAGAGAAATTTTGGAACCAATTTGAAATTTATTCTTTGAGTTTAGATATTAAGAATTCCGTAGAAGTGGATGAATATATAGGAAATATAAGACCAAATTATGTAATTCACATATGCCAGCAATATGGAATTAAAAATAGATATGAGCAAGACACACATGGAATCAAATCTATTCTAGGTACTATTAATCTTTTAAACTCGTGTAAAAAAATAGATAATTTTAAACTATTAACATTCCACAGCGTCTACGACGGACAGAATTTAATTTGGGATATGTCAAAGTATATTTGCGAAAAAATCATAGAAGATTCAGCAGTGCCCTACTGCATCTTAAAATTACCAACTATATACGGTAATTATGAAAGACCCCATCTTTTTAATATCGGTCAGGAAATTCCAGATACTGTAAGATTTAATGCACAGAGCAGACATTTCAATATAGAAGATTTGATATGGGAATTTAAAAATCGTAGAAAGATCATAGTAGAGAAGAATTCCTCTTTTAAACTTTTGTTCATAGATGATCTACTAAACCTGTATGAATCTATTTTTTTAAATGTCTTTAATTATCAAAATAAAAAAATCACGGTACCATATAAAGATGAGTGTGACCTAATAACACTTTACGAAACAATAGATATTGACTTTAGAAATCGATGGAATGTTATGTTTGACATCTTAGACAAAGATGTTATACAATCTAGCATCTATAATTCTAATCATACAACTGATTGGTCCCCATCTATTGATTTAAAAAGAGGTTTAAAAATACTTTTAGAAAGAATCGATCTATTCGATAAGGAATGTAATGGACTTTAATTTAAAGCAACTGGCAAAAAAACATCTAGAAGAAAGAGAAAAGCCCACTGACGATATTGCCAACGCTAAACATCAGGCCATGATGGAAGCCATTGCTCCTTATGCCAAAAAATCACAGCAACAAAATTTAACTCCTGTATATGTAGACTATAAAACAAGAAATACTAAACTTGTCTTAGTGTTATGTCCAGAATGGGCTCCTATGTTTCCTCCTTTCAATTTGGCTAGACTAAGCGGTATTGCCAAGTCAGCAGGTTATGAAACTACTATTTTAGATATTAATATTAGAACCTATAATAGATATCTGCATGAATGGCTTCCTAAAAAAGTTTTTCCCTATAGGCTATGGGATTCCAGCGCCATGTGGCACTGGGTTGGACCTGCTTATATGAAAGACATACATCCGGTTATAGAACCTGTTCTAAAAGATGCTGTTGATGAAATCTTAAATTTGGATCCTGACATAGTAGGATTCTCTACTTACTATGTAAATGAAGAACCTACAAAATGGATGTGCCAAGAAATTAAAAGACTAGCTCCTCATATTAAAATAGCCATAGGAGGAAGCAATGTTCAAAAAGATTGGTTCGCAGTTCATCCGTTTTATGACTATGTAGTTAATGGTGAAGGAGAACAAAGTCTACTTAATATTTTAGATGAAATTGAACAGGGAATATTTCATAAAGAAACACAGATTATAACACAGCCAGAAGATCAAAGAATCAATTTAAGTGGTTTACCATTACCAGATTATGAAAGTATTGATTTTAGTTTATATGATATTCCAAACGGAGTCAACACAGAAATCAGCAGAGGATGTACTGCTAAGTGTACATTCTGTGAAGAAACGCATTTCTACAAATACAGGCAGCGTCAGGCTGTTGATCTTATTTCTGAAATAGAATGGCTATACTATAATAAGGGTACTGATGTTGTTTGGTTTATTGATAGCCTAGTAAATGGAAATTTAAAAGAATTACGTGCCTTCTGCAAGGGTGTAGAAGCCAAAGGATTGAAAATAAGCTGGACCGGATATGCTCGATGTGATGGTCGTATGGATCTAGAATATTTTAAAGATCTCAAGGCAGGTGGTTGTATTATGCTTAACTATGGCATAGAAAGTGGCAGTCAAAAAGTTCTAGATGACATGGATAAAGGCGTTACTATTGCCGAAATGGAGCAAAATTTTCGTGATGGTAAAGAAGTAGGAATATTTGCTGCTACAAATTGGATTGTAGGATTTCCTACAGAAGACTTTCAAGATTTCGCAGATACTATGACATTCTTATGGCGTATGCGAAATATGAATATTAACAATGTAGGAGCAGGCGTAGGGTTTGGCCTAGGACCAGAAACTATAGTAGGTCAAAATCCTCATAAATTTAACATCAGTTATCACAAATACCACGGACATTGGATTACTAAGGATTTTACCATGGCTGGTCCACATGTTATGACTAGAGTTAAAAGTTTTTATATGTTCTTAGATTTTATGACAGGCTGTACTGATAGGTCATTTCAGTATCCTGTAAGAGATAATCTGCCTAAAGATCATTACAAAATTAACCTACATGACGCAGCTCTTTTAAAAGAAATTGAATACGAAAAATTTGATTATAACATAATCAAACCAAGATTAAATCCATTTGCTGATACACTGGTAAACGAAATGTGGCCGTTTTTTAGAATGCTTTGGAAATGCCGAGGTGGGTTTGATGCCGAAGTATACTTCTATCCTGAAATTGATTTAAAAGAATTTGGAATACAATACGGTCCGGCATACTATTGGGCCAATTTTAAATTTAGTATTAATGAGGAAGGTGAGTGGACTGCCGATTTTGATTATAAGTTTGATCAAAATGTTGTTAATCCAGATGATGAAATGTATCCTAGACCCAGTGATCGTTTAGGACCTTTCTACGCTCAAGATTATAGCAAACTTAAAAGCAATACAAGTAAACGTGCTAGAAGATTAGCTAAACCCAGCTGGGATCTAGACTACGGTAGGACTGAAACTGAGTTTTGGAATTTATTGGAAGAAGAAAAAATAATGAATGCCACACTAGATTTTAGTTTCGAATATCGATATCAGGGAACAGGACATTGGGGTAAAAATCAAAACTTTGATGTAGAAGTTGCCAAAAAACATAAAAAACCCAAAGAAAACATCTTTACCATAAGCCTAGATAACTTAAAGAGGAAAAAAACTTGATTATCTATGCCAACGGGGATAGTTTTGTTTCGGGTGTCGAACTTGGGGACGATATATTATCAAATCATCCAGGATATCTTCCTTATTTCGCAGACGAAAGTTTAAAAGAAAGCAATAGAAAATGGATATCTAAAACTTATGATACAACCACCGACAATGGACAGGAACGTATTCAAAATCAAAAAGCGATAATGTCATTGGAATATCAAAGAGCTTTTCCAAATCAATTAAAATCTTATTTAGATTGTCAAGTTATCAACCATGCCCAGGGAGGTTCTAGTATGAATAGAATTATTAGAACGTCAATGGTTGATCTAATGGAATTAGCTAAAGAAGATGAACCTGTGATTGCTCTGATTGGAACAACATGCCCTAGCAGAAGTGAAATCTCTACACCTTTTAACAATTTAACTGATATAGATGAACTAGGTTTTACAAAAACCTGGGAACAAATTTCTACAACGTATAAATCTAGTCACCAAACAGGAATGTTGGAAAAAGTCATTGATTATAAAATTTATCACGATAAAAATTATCATCAACTTGTAAATGCCTTCTTAAACATTATCAACCTATCTAATTTTTGTTTGTTAAACAGAATAAAATTATTTTGGATTTGTGGATATGTTGATATTTTAAATCAAGTTCCGATCGAGACTGAATTAGCCAATTCAAAAGATTATGTACAATTAAGAAATAATTTAAATTTCTCCTATACTATTGACATGAATAAGATTGCTTCAGGGTCTAACATAGAAAATGTGTTATGCCCAAGCGGACATTTTAGTCCAGAAATACATCACATTATAGCCAAACGACTTGGTCAAGTTTTATCATGAACATAGACAAGGATGCTTTTAGCAGTGGTCAAATTGGAAGTAAATTGTGGCTATGCGAAGAATTGGAAAAATTATTCGATAGGATAGATCAAATATGGATTTACGGGGGATGGTATGGGCTTGTATCGTTTTTGATCAAATCAAGAAATAATATTGCCATAGAAAAAATACAAAGTTGGGATATCGATCCTGGTTGTGAATCTGTGGCTGACATGATAAACGAAAACTGGGTTTGGCAAGACTGGGCTTTTAAAAGCCATACTGGTGATTGTAATAAATTAAAACCTTCTCTAGGAAATCCTGATCTGATAATTAATACCAGTACCGAGCATTTTGATAGTTTAGCATGGTGGAAAAATATTCCCAAAGGAATGACGGTAGCCCTGCAGGGAAACAATATGCTACACAACGATCATCATATTCATAGTCAAGATCTTAGAGATTTTATGAATTTATATCCACTTACAGATCTACTTTTTGCCGGACAAAAAGATTTTAATTATAAAACATGGGGATTTTCAAGATATATGGTCATAGGAATAAAATGAGCGATATTCTAAGAAAATATGTATGTCTCAATCCGTTTGAGTATCTAGACATACAGCCTACTAGCCAATGGGTCTGTTGCCCGTCTTGGTGTCCTACAGATATAAGACAAGGCATGGACGGGAAGCCGCTTGATGGCGCTAAAGTAAATATTTTTGAAGATCTAAAAGGTAATTGGTATTCTAAGGCAGCAACTGATATTAGAAAAAGTGTTTTAGATGGTACCTACAGCCATTGTAACCATAAAGTATGTCCTAGTCTTTCTCAACTGATTAATACAGGTGAGAAACCTAAAAATTTTATCACTAAAGAAGAGTTTTTGCGTAGGTATGAGAGTTTAGAAAAGTTTGAAGGACTTCCTAAGCAGATTCTTTTTGGCTTTGATACTAGTTGTAATTTAAAATGTCCTAGCTGTCGTGCAGAGTTTGTGCCTAACGACGACCCTGAATCAGAAGAAGCAAAGATTAAAAAATTTATTATCGAGTCAATAGAATATGACTTTAGCGAGTCAGTAGAAATACTGATGATTACTGGGAGTGGAGATCCTATCTATAGCAAATTATATAGAGAATATCTCGTAAATTTTGATGAGTCAAAGTATCCTAATCTGAAACAAATTCATTTGATAACCAATGGGAATCTTTTAAATGAAATGATGTGGAATAAGTTAAAAGCACGAAAATACATTAAGACAATAGAAATTAGTATAGATGCAGGAACGAAACACACCTATGAAAATGTAACAAGGCTCAAGGGAAATTGGGACGAGTTAATGAAGAACCTTAAATTTTTAAGCAAGCAAACGTCTATTAGAGAATTAACCTGTTCTATGGTAGTCAGCCAAAATAATTATAAAGAAATGAGGCAATTCTATGATTTGATTATGGATATATTTAAGGACTCAACTATTGATGTGACAATAGCATTTAGACAAATTGTCCATTGGTTTTATGGTGCTTACTCCATTGCCGATATTAAAAATCTTAGCATATTTGATCATATTCATCCTGAGCATGAAAATTTCAAATTAGAGTTAGAAAAAATACTTTACTTGCCAAATGTAAATCATAATTTTCATCACTTAATCGAAAATTAACTCAAAAACTATTGATTTATCGGTATAATTAAGTTAAAGTTATTTTTTTGTATAAATTATCTTACCCTTAGAAAGAAAGGAGGTCAATATGACTGAAATTACTATTGATAGGGAAAATAAAACTACAAAATATATAATATCAAGTTTAGTCATTATGCTTATGATTATAGGTATATATTTTGTGTATAAAATTTTCAATTGGGCAGTTGATCATAGAATGTCTAAAGTAGAAAATATGACAGAAACTACGATCACAGCAGAAGTAAGAGAAAGGCAACTTAGCTGTTTAGCAAGGAACATTTATCACGAAGCAGGTAGTGAGCCTTTTGAAGGTAAGGTCGCTGTTGCTCAAGTTACGCTTAACAGAGCAAATAGCGATGGCAAGTTTCCAGGTGACATCTGTAGAGTAGTCTACCAAAAGAATGTGTTCTATGACAAGGTCCTTTGCCAATTTAGTTGGGTTTGCGACAGGCAAAGCAAGTTCAACCCTAAATTTCCATCTATCTATGATGAAAGTATGGAAGTGGCAAAGAAAGTGTTATTAGAAGGATTTAGATTGCCTAGTCTAACAGAAGCACTGTATTTTCATGCCGACTATGTGAATCCTGGATGGAAGCGTGAGCGTGTGGCCAAAATTGGTCGCCATATTTTTTATAAGTGAGTACAAACATGAACTATGTTGAAAAAATTGTTGGCTATGTTGGCCACATTCCTATGGCAGTTTGGCTATGGCTTAAAGAGCATCTAGGACACATCAGTGCTCATACACTAGGATGGTTAACTATAATCCTATTACATCTTGCCAGTATTCCTACTTTGCTCAGTGTTCTAATGGCACAGAACGATAAACTTCCCTCTGTTGATCTTATGATATTTGTATGGAGTGGATTAATCACACTGTTTTTTAAGAGTCTTATTGAGCGAAACTTTTTGTATATAGCTACAATTTGTCTAGGATTCTGCGCTCAAACTGTAATAATGAGTTTGATTCTGTTCAAATAAATAGTTTGATGCGTATCCAAGAATTACTAGAAAAAATAGCTGCTCCCACTGCCAGTCAATGTTCTGTGGGAAAAAGCCGTTTGAGTAATGTTCGTTACAGTCAATGTGTCAGCAGAGGATTAATAAAGCATGATAGTGATCATACTGCTGGTACAGGTACACAGGGCAAGAAAGGAAGTGGCGTTCGTTTAAAGGGTAAGAAAATGAAAAGCGAAATTCACGGAGGCCCTGTTAAAGACTACGACGGAAAGTAACCGTCCCAACTGCCGGTTTTGCTGATTAAGAGTTCTAAAATTTCCTCGTGTTCTAAATGTCTAAATTCTTCACAAACATTGTATATTTTATCTAAATTAGTATCTTCAAAATCTTCCAAACCCACAAGCTCTACTATTTCTTGAAAACTAACCTGTTCCTCTCTCATACTGCTTACCCATATACAACTGATTAGACAGCACATAAGAATTCTTTTATTTTCAAATACACCATTATTTTCACACCATTCTACGGTGCGTTTTAGATAATAATCAAAATCTTCTAATCTGCTTTCTACACGATGAATAAAATCTTTGGTGTCAGTTCTAGCCCAAGGTTTATACATTAAAACTTTCTCCACATCCACAACGGTTCTTTTCTTGGGGATTGACAAACTCAAAACCCTCATTGAGTCCTTTTCGAACCCAATCTATAGCCAGTCCTTCTAAGTAGACTTTGCTTTTGCCATCTACATGAACATGAACACCGTGTGACTCGTAGATATAATCACCTGGAGCTAAGTTGTCTACATATTCTAAGACATAGGCGAGTCCAGAGCATCCTGTAGTTTTTACTCCTACACGGATGCCTATACCACGACCTCGTTTTTCTAAATTGATTTTGACTCGTTCAGCGGCTAGTTCAGTTAGTGATATCATGTTTCTTTTTGTAGTCCTCTATAGCAGCTTTGATCGCATCCTCTGCTAAGATAGAGCAATGTATTTTAACCGGAGGGAGCGCAAGTTCCTCTGCAATTGCAGTATTCTTAATCGTTGAAGCCTCGTTAATTGTTTTGCCCTTAACCCATTCAGTAACTAATGAACTGCTTGCAATAGCACTACCGCAACCGTAAGTCTTAAACTTAGCATCTGTAATTATTCCTTGCTCATTTACCTTAATTTG
>Ga0129333_10004140_pt1 | contig 13566 bp, 13 predicted proteins | sample CPB6_08_DNA_FD_94474 | JGI IMG/M metagenome (GOLD analysis project Ga0129333, IMG submission 94474) | Freshwater to marine salinity gradient microbial communities from Chesapeake Bay, USA - CPBay_Sum_0.6_0.8_DNA | ecosystem: Environmental > Aquatic > Marine > Coastal | place: USA: Chesapeake... | reverse complement strand
CACGCGGCGTCGTCGGCATGTTCATTGCGTCGAGCGAGTTCATCCAGGCTGCTGAGGCCCAGTCGAACGCGCTCGGGTTCCACCCGGCAAGCGTCTTCGTGCCACACCCCATCCAGGACCGCACCGACGACGAGATGCGCGCCAAGGCAGACGAGGCGTTCGAGCAGATCCTGCGCGCCGTCACCCGCTGACGCGGCGCAACAGGTCACCCGCCCTCGGGCAGGTGCAGCACTCCCCCGCGCTGCCCAACCAGACCGTCATGAAGCAGCGCCCCGATCAGGCGTGACGCCCGTTCGTCGTCGACGCGCATCACGCCTGCAGCATCGGTTACTGCCAACTCACCCTCTACGAGACGCCGCATGAGCCGTCCGCGTGCCTGCCGGTCGGATCCCTCGAAGCGCGCCTGACGCCCGCTCACCCCCGCCGATCCCACGGCGGGATCGGGTTCCGGGCGCCCCTGCAGCGTCCACCGGCACGAGTCCTGCAGCGGACACTCGTCACAGTGCGGACGCGGTCGGCAGAGCACCGCCCCGAGGTCCATGATCACCTGGTTCCAGATCCACGCATCGGAGGCCGGACACAGACGATCGGCGAGTTCCTGTGCCTGCCGAGCCGTGAGTCGCTCGCCGGCAATCCGGGCCAGCACACGTGCAATGTTGGTGTCCACGGCTGCTGCCGGTCGCTCGAAGGCAAACGCGAGCACGGCTCGCGCCGTATACGGCCCGACACCCGGGAGTGCGAGCAACCCCTCGAGGGTGTTCGGGAACGCACCGAGTTCCACCACACGACGTGCGGTCTCGTGCAGGTAGCGCGCACGCCTCGGGTAGCCCAGACCCTGCCAGATGCGCAGTACGTCGGCGAGTGGGGCCCGTGCGCACGACGACACGTCGGGAAATCGCCCGAGGAACCCGTGCCACCGCTCGACGACCCGTTCGATCTGGGTCTGTTGTGCCATGACCTCGGCAACGAGTACCGCCCACGGATCCCGCGTGGCGCGCCACGGCAGGTCGCGTAGTCGCGGCCCTCCCCATGCAAGCACCAGCGCAACGAGGTGGTCCTCGCTGACGGGGAGTGTCTCAGCGGTCACTGCGGTGCGGGCCCGCGCCGACTGGCTCAGGCGTTCCAGACGTCCTGGCCGTCGTAGGGACGCTCTCGCATCGGCGCGAACTCGCGCTTCCACACCATGACGCGGCGGCGGAAGTAACACACTTCCTTGCCGTCCTGGTTGAACGCCTTGGTCTCCACCGTGACCACACCGCGGTCGTTGCGCGACTTGCTCTCCTGCACATCGAGCACCCGGGTCTCGGCGTGGATGGTGTCGCCGTGGAAGGTGGGGGACTTGTGCTGGAGGGTCTCCACCTCGAGGTTCGCGATGGCGGCACCGCTCACATCGGGAACGCTCATGCCGAGCACGAGGGAGTACACGAGGTTGCCGACCACCACGTTGCGACCCTGCACGCTCTTCGAGGCGAACCAGTCGTTGGTGTGCAACGGGTGATGGTTCATCGTGATCATGCAGAAGAGGTGGTCGTCGTACTCGGTGATGGTCTTGCCGGGCCAGTGCCGGTAGACGTCTCCGACGACGAAGTCCTCGAGGCAGCGGCCGAACGGGCGTTCATGAACGGTCATAGACCGCCAACGCTACGTGCCGGGACGACGCTGCGCGTACTTCTCGGCCCACTCGATCGAGTCGGTGGTGTCCCGCACGGAGTCGTGCGCCACCTGCCGCAGGCGGGCGAGGCGGTCGCGGCGCTCGATCGACCACGGCCCAACCCGGAGCGACAGGTAGCAGAGACCACCCACCAACATCGGCACCCAGTACTGGGCGAGGCGGTAGCCGAGCACACCGAGCGAGGCCTGGCTACGGGTGATGCCGAACCCCGTGAGGGTGGGGATGTACACACCCTCCACGATGCCGAGGCCGCCGGGGGTGATCGGGATCACGGCGAGCACGTTGGCGAGGCAGAACGCCACCAGCAGACCGTCGACCGAGATCGATCCGCCGAATGCACGGAGGAAGAACCAGAGTGCCGCCGCATCGAGCAACCAGTTGAGCGCTGCGTAGATCGCCACCCGGAAGAGCAACTGGCGGTCGCGGAGCAGATAGCGCATGCGGTCGGCGACGTGGCGGATCACGGTGACGGCACGGTCCGGCTCGAACCGAAGTTTGCGTGCCACCCAGCGCACCATTCGCTCGGCGCGCACCTGGCCCTGCAGCAATCCGGCAACCACGCCGGCGGAGAACACGAGGAGGATGACGCCCACCACGGCCGCCGTGCCGTAGACCGGGTTCACGCCGCGCAACGGGATGGAGATCATCAGCGCGAAGAACAGCAGGATGTTGAGCATCACGGCGGAGCCCAGACCGACGGTGGCAAGTGCGAAGCCTGCGTCGGCGCCCGGCACGCCCGACGCCGTGAGCAACCGGTAGCCGAGCGCCGAACCAGCAGCGGAGCCACCGGGCATGAGGCTCGACACGGACTTCGTCGACAACTGGATCCGGAAGAGACGCATTGGACGTGGTGAGGTCTCACCGAGCGCGGCGTGGGTGAGCATCGAGTAGCAGAACAGCGCCACGGCCTCGAGTGCGAACCCCACCACGATGAACCAGGGGTTCGAGTTCTTGAGGTCGCTGCTCGCCTTCCGGAAGCCCGGGATGAGCGGGAGGATCAGGAACCAGAAGATGAAGAACGACGCCATCACCTTGAGCGTCCCGCGGACGTACCACCAATGACGGCGGCGTTCCCGCTTCGGCGTCACGGTGTCGGTCACAGTCACTTGCTAGCCGATTCCTGCACGGCGGGGAAGCACCCCACCATCTCGGCGAGCACTGCATCGACCGCAGGACCCTGCTCGGTGGGCGTCTTTCCGAGGCGGACGAGCACCGTGTTGCGCTCGGGCAGGACGATGGTCCGCTGGCACTCGTAGCCGTGGCACCCGAGCGACCGGGGCTCGTTCGGCCACAACCAGAAGTGCGCTCCGTAGCCGAACGCCTCGTCAGCGGGCACCGGTACCGGCTGGCGAGCGTGGTCAACCCAGCCCTCGGGGAGGATGCGGCGGCCGTCCCACACACCGTCGTTCAGGTAGAGCTCGCCGAACCGGGCGAAGTCGCGTGCCGTTGCGTAGAGGAACGACGATCCGATGAACGTCCCCGCCGTGTCGAACTTCGGGATGGCGGAACGCATACCGATGGGGTCGAGCAGGCGCTCGTGCATGAAGGTACGCATTCCTTCGGCCCCGGTGCCGTACACCGGAGCGATCGCATCGCCGACGATGCGCGCCACGATGTTGGTGGTGCCCGATGAGTAGCTCCAGTGGGTGCCCGGCTCGTGCAGCAGCGGACGGTTGACGGCGTACCCAGCGACGTCGTCCTTGCCGGCGCCGAAGAGCATGTCGATGACGTGCGAGACCTCGCCGTCGACGTAGTCCTCGACGAACTCCAGACCGGAGCGCATCTCGAGCAGGTGCTGCAGCGTGATCCGACGGCGGTCGTCGTGGCGCCACTGCGGCACCGGAGCGGGCGCTGCTGGGTCGAGCAGGCCGTCGGCCACACAGATCCCGACGAGGGCATGGGTGATGCTCTTGGCCATCGACCACGAGATGAGCGTGGTGTCCGGGCCGACGTCCTCGCCGGGCCCGAAGGCGGTGTCGGGGGCGCGTCCGTACCGCTCGAGCACCACCTCGCCGTCGCATACTGCGAGCAGGGCGAGCGTCCGGCCGTAGCCCGCATCGGCCTCCGGTCCCGTGAGACGATCCGCGAGCGAGACCAGACGTGGGGCCTCCACGGCTGCCTGCATCCCACGTACCGTAGTCGGGGGCGACGCTGTGACGCCGAACCATCCAACCCGGGCCGAGTGACCTGCATACGGACCCTGCGAGTGACGGTGGGCACAGGGCACCAGTAGGGTGTGGCTACCGAACGGTAATTCCCGGGCGGCCCCCGACGACGATGGAGACAGGGCAGAGATGACTGTGCCGACGCACCACGACTGGGCCACGGACTACGACGTCATGGACAAGGACTTCGTCGAGAACCCGTACCCCATCTTCGACATGCTGCGCGAGAAGTGCCCGATCGCCCACAGCGACCGCTATCAGGGTTCGTGGATGCCGACCCGCTACGACGACATCGTGGCGATTGCACACGATGTGCAGCACTTCAGTTCTGCCGAGGTTGGGGTCATCCCCGCGGCCGGCGACGACCCGTTCCCGTACGGTCTCCCGCCCATCAGCAGCGACCCGCCGGTGCACACGTGGTCGCGTCGCCTGCTGCTCCCGTGGTTCTCCCACACGCGGGTCGCCGAGTACGAGGTGACCACTCGCGAACTCTGCCGAAACCTGATCCGCGGCTTCATCGAGCAGGGTCGCGCCGATGCCGCCGCCGACTACGCACAGCAGATCCCCGTGCGCATCATCGCCCAGATCCTCGGCGTGCCGACCGAGATGGCCGATGACTTCACCGGATGGGTGCGCGATGTGCTCGAGTTCGCCCACATCCCAGAGCGTCAGGAGCGCGGCACGACGGGCCTTGCGCTGTTCTTCATCGATGCGCTCGAGAAGCGCCGCCAGAACCCGGGTGACGACCTCATCAGCGATCTCCTCCAGCAGACGGTGGAGGGCGAAGCGATCCCCGACGGCCACATCCTCGGCACGGCTGCGCTCACACTGCTCGCCGGCGTCGACACCACGTGGAGCGCCATCGGCAATGCACTGTGGCACCTCGCCACACATCCCGAGGACCGCCAACGGCTCATCGACGACCCGGAGATCATCCCGTTCGCCATGGAGGAACTGCTGCGTGCGTATGCACCGGTCACCATGGCCCGTTTGGTCACCGAGGATGTCGAGTACGGCGGTTGCCCGATGAAGCAGGGCGACAAGGTGCTGCTCAGTTTCCCCGCCGCAAACCGCGATCCCTCGGTGTTCCCGAACCCCGACGTGGTCGACTTCGACCGCGAGCAGAACCGTCACGTGGCGTTCGGCTCGGGCATCCACCGGTGTGCAGGCGCGAACCTCGCCCGCATGGAGTTGCGGGTGGCCGTCGAGGAGTGGCTGCAGATGATCCCCGAGTTCTCCATCGAGCCCGGCGCCGAGGTGGTGTGGGCGGGCGGCCAGGTACGTGGCCCCCGCGAGTGCCCGGTCGTCTTCTGACGACGGGTCAGCACGTCTACTGACGACGGGTCAGCACGTCTACTTCTTCGACTCCGTCGGCGGTGCCGGCGCAGCCGCCAGTGCCAGTGCCTCGTTCACGGAGTTCGCACGCTGCGCAAGCCCACGGTGCTTCGGCCGGAGGAGACCGGCATCGCTCATGACGTCGATCTGGGTGAACATTGCGTCCCAGAACCCGTCCTCGGCGAGGAAGATCGCCGGCTTGCTGAGGTAGCCGAGCTGGTTCCAGGAGAGGATCTCGAAGATCTCGTCCAGCGTCCCGAACCCTCCCGGCAGGGCGACGAATGCGTCGGAGAGGTCGGCCATCCGTGCCTTGCGCTCATGCATCGACCCGGTGACGATGAGTTCGTCGAGTCCCTCGTGGGCAACCTCGAGGGGCACCATCGCCTCGGGGATCACCCCGATCGCCTCTCCCCCGGCGGCGAGCACCGCGTCGGCCACGATTCCCATCAGGCCCACGTTCCCGCCCCCGTACACGAGTCCAATACCCCGCCGGGCCATCTCGGTGCCGAGATCGGTGGCCAGGCGCTGGTACGCCTCGGGGCCCTTGCTGGAGCCGCAGTACACACAGACACGCATCACCCCAGTCTGGCCCCCGAACGGCGTCGGTAGGTTGTCCGGCATGACCGCCCACGACCTCCCGACCGCTGCGTCCGTCATCGAACTCGCCGAGGGGGTGGTCGGCAAGGCAATCCGCCGGCTCGCCGAACTCGGTGGGCCCGACGCACAGCAGGTGCTCGCCTACGACGTCGCACACGCCGCCTCAGCGGTGAGCACGGCGAGGTCGATGCTCGACTACGGCGCGAAGGGCGAGCTCGAGGCAGCGCTCACCTGTGGCTTCGTCGCCGATGCGGTACACGACCTCGTCACCAAACTCGTCGGCCGCGAGCAGCTCTGGGGTGTCGACCCTGCAGTGCTCGCACCTGCGCACGACTTCGTGCAGCGCTACCGCGAGCCTGCGTTCATCGCATCGCTCGCCAACACACCGGGGCCGCGTCACCTCGACGCAGACTTCGAGATGGTGCAGGACACCTTCCGCTCGTTCGCCGAGAAGGTCATTGCGCCGGTCGCCGAGCACGTGCACCGCTACAACGAGGACGTCCCCGAGCAGATCATCTCCGGACTCGCCGACATCGGTGCGTTCGGCCTCTCGATCCCCGAGGAGTACGGCGGCTACAACACCGGCGGCGACGGCGAGTACACCGCAATGGTCATTGCCACCGAAGAGTTGTCACGCGCAAGCCTCGGCATCGGTGGTTCGCTCATCACCCGCCCGGAGATCCTCACGCGAGCGCTCGTCAAGGGTGGCACCGAGGAGCAGAAGCACGAGTGGCTGCCCAAGCTGGCAACTGCTGAGGTCATGTGCGCCGTGGCGGTCACCGAGCCCGACTACGGCTCCGACGTTGCGGGCCTGAAGGTCACCGCAACACCGGCCGCCGGGCCGAACGGCGAGGACGGCTACGTCATCAACGGCGTGAAGACTTGGTGCACGTTTGCGGCGCGCGCCAACGTGCTCATGCTGCTGGCCCGCACCGATCCCGACCGCTCGAAGACCCACCGTGGTCTGTCGCTGTTCATCGTGCCCAAGCCGCTCGCCGACGGACACGGTTTCCAGTTCAGCCAGGACGGCGGCGGGAAGATGGAAGGCCGCCCGATCGACACGCTCGGCTACCGCGGCATGCACTCCTACGAGATCGCACTCGACAACTGGTGGGTGCCGGCAACCAACCTCATCGGCCTCGAGGGTGGGCTCGGCAAGGGGTTCTACCTGCAGATGGAGGGTTTCGAGAACGGTCGTCTGCAGACCGCTGCCCGCGCCGTCGGCGTGATGCAGGCCGCGTACGAGGCCGCTGCCCAGTACGCGCAGGACCGCAAGGTGTTCGGCAGCCCCGTCGGCGATTACGAACTCACGAAGGTGAAGCTCGGGCGCATGGCGTTCGTCATCCAGGCATCGCGTCAGTTCGCCTACTCGGTCGCGACGCTGATGGCGAAGGGTCAGGGCCAGATGGAGGCCTCGATGATCAAGGCCTACGTGTGCAAGGCAGCCGAGTGGGTCACCCGTGAGGCCCTCCAGATCCACGGCGGCTACGGCTACGCCGAGGAGTACAGCGTGAGCCGCCTGTTCGTCGACGCCCGGGTGCTGAGCATCTTCGAGGGCGCCGACGAGACGCTCTGCCTGAAGGTGGTCGCCCGCCGCCTCGTCGACTCCGTCGGCAAGTAACCCTCCTCGAACCCGAGGTTTCTCGGTCTGTTTTTGGCTGCTGGGCAGCCAAAAACAGACCGAGAACCCGGATGGAGTTAGGGGTGGCGGTGGACGCTGACGGCGTAATCGCCGCCGGCGAAGGGTGCTTGCTCCCACGTGGCGTAGCGCGCCTCGAGCACGAGACCCGCAGCGGCGCACAGTTCGTCGTAACGCTCCACCGGGTAACCCTGCGCATCGAGGCTGAAGCCCGCAACGAGGCGTCCGCCCGGTTCGAGATGTTGTGCGAGGTTCGCCACGATGGCGCCGCGGTCCTCGGGCTTGCAGAACAGCAGGACATTGCCCGCCATCACGATGATCGGGAACGTGCGCCCCAGCGTCACCGTCGCCAGGTCGGCGACGTGCCACTCGAGATGCGGCGCCTTGCGCCGTGCACGGTCCACCATGTCGGCGTCGAGATCGGCACCGACCACCTCACGACCACGACGAGCGAGTTCGATGGCGAGGCGTCCGGTACCGCATCCGGCATCGAACACGGCGCCCGGCCCGAGTGTGTCGACGAAGTCGGCCTCACCGTGTGCGGCCTCACCGGCATCCACCATTCGCTGCCAGCGCGCGTCGTACTCGTCGAGGTCGACCGCACGCCGCCACTTCGCCCAGCGATCCGACACCTCTGCGCCGGGCACCCGCCTGTCCGGGTCAGCCACGGCCCACCATGTCGAGCAGATCATGCAGCGACTCGATGCGCTCGTGCCCGAGATCGGCATAGAGGCCGTATGGATCGAGGTGCAGTGGCACCAGTCCCGCTGCGGCCGCACCCGCAACGTCGTTGATGAACGAGTCGCCGATATAGCCGATGCGCGAGCGGTCGGTGATGCCCTGCGATGCCAGCACCGCGAGTGCAGGCTCGAACACACGCGGATCGGGCTTTGCGTAGCCAACGACGTGCGAGTCGATCACCACGCTCACCGGCACACCTGCGCCGAGGCCGACCTGACACACGCCCTGTGTGGCCAGGATGCCCTCGATCTGCCCACTTGCGTTCGACACGATGCCGATGGGCACCTTGCGGTGATGCATGCGCCACAGTGCAGCGACGGATTCCTCGATGCGCGCACGCCACAGCAGTGCGGTCCACACGCGGCTGAGTCGATGCTCGACGGAGTCGAGATCAGCGTCACCTGCAGCATGTGCCCATGCGCGCCGGTACACCGTCCAGTCGAGGTGCTCGACACCGTCGGCGTCCTTGTCGCGGCTGTTCAGCGCGTCGCGTTCGAGTGCATGGAGCGCGTGGTAGTGCGCACGGTGACCGTCGACCGCAGAGAAGCGCTGCCCGAGCGCATCGCCGAGGGCGACGTGATCGGGCACCACGAAGACCCCACCCGCGTCGAACAGGACGGCGTCGAAGCGAGCGGCAGCCACAGCGGGCTCAGGCCTTCGGCGTGCGCTGCAGGCCGGCGCGCTCGCCGCGCGAGATGAACTTGAGGGCCATCTTGCGGCTTGCCTCGTCGATCATCTCGTCGCCGAACATCACTGCACCCTTGCCCTCGTCCTCGGTGGCCTCGCGGTACGCATCGAGAATGGCATGAGCCCGGTCGAACTGCTCCTGCGTGGGCGAGAACACCTCGTTGAGGATGGTGACCTGGTCGGGGTGCAGTGCCCACTTGCCGTCGTAGCCGAGCGTGCGGGTGCGATTGCAGTAGTCGCGGAACCCCTCGCCATCGCGGATGTACAGGTAGGGGCCGTCGATGACCTGCAGGCCGTTGGCGCGACCCGCCATGAGGATCTTCGAGAACACGTAGTGGAAGTGGTCTCCCGGGTACTGCGGGATCTGCACACCACCGGTGAGCACCGGCATCTCCATGCTGGCGGCGAAGTCGGCGGGCCCGAAGATGATGGTCTCGAGACGCGGCGACGCTGCGCAGATCTCCTCGACGTTGATGAGGCCACGTGTGGTCTCGATCTGTGCCTCGATACCGATGTGGCCGATGGGCAATCCGGAAGCAATCTCCACCTGGCGAAGCAGCATGTCGGTGGCGACAATCTGCGCTGCGGACTCCACCTTCGGGAGCATGATCTCGTCGAGGCGGGGGCCGGCGTTGCCGACGACCTCGATGATGTCGTAGGCCGTCCACTTGGTGGACCAGTCGTTGACGCGGACGCACATCACCTTGTCGCCCCAGTCGAGCGTGCGCAGTGCCTCGGCGACCTTGCCCCGGGCAGCCTCCTTCTCCTTGGGCGCCACGGCGTCCTCGAGGTCGAGGAAGATCATGTCGGCGGGGATGCCGGGACCCTTGCCGACCATCTTCTCGGACGAACCGGGGATGGAGAGGCAGGAACGACGCGGGAGGTTGCGGGAGCGCTGGGACATGGCCGGGAACGCTATCCCGGTACGCGGGTACCCGGTGCAGCCAGTCCTTCGGCCGTCGTCCTGCCCCAGGTGATGTGCGCCAGCACCCCGTAGTGGTCGCTTGCGTGGGTACCGGTGATGGGGTTCGCCCCGACGACCTCGCAGTGGACCACCTTGCCGCGCCCGGATCCCGGCGGCTCGCCCGGCCCGGACGGTGCGTTGAGCGGGAAGTGGTCGCCGACCAGCACGTAGTCGCAGCGCTTCGGATGCAGGTGCAACGGGGCGGCGAATGGGTTTGCCGGGTGCCACGTGTACCCGGGTGTGCCGTCGCCCGCCACCGCCCAGGCGTCCTGGTAGTACGTGCTGCGGCCCTGCAGGCTCTGCAGTCCCGTGAAGAAACGCATCTCGGCCGAGTCCGGTGCTGCGTTGAAGTCGCCGCAGACAATCGCAGGGAGCGGCGACGACGGATCGCGCACCATCCGTACGAACTCGTCGACCTCGAGCGCCTGGCGTTCTCGCCACACACCGTCGTGTGCTGCGGGCGTGAGGTGGGTCGAGAAGACATCGAGTCCGTTCGTCCTCACGTGGAGTACGTGCCACATGCTCTCGTAGCCATCACGCAGGTGGCGCGACGACGTGGCGTCGATCGACCACCTGCTCAGGGCCCCCACACCCCACGTCGCCCCCTCGGGCACACCGAGCACCTCGGCCGGGTACGGCGAGACCGCCACGGCCGAATGCCACCCCGTCGAACCATCGGCAGCGAGTCGCTCGGCGATGATGTGCGCCGTCGTGCGACCGTCCGTGCCGCCCACGACCTCCTGCAGGCCGATGACGTCGGGTTGGTGGTGCCGCACGAGCGCAACGATCTCCCCAAGACGGTCCACCCACGGACCCTCGACGTTCCAAGAGTTCAGTTGGAGCACGCGCAACACGGTCGGGTGCCCGTCCGCTGACCCGCCACCGCTCGGCACGTGTTGCTCAGTGGTTGACGAGGCGCAGCAGTTCCGGTGCTGCGGGACAGTCGAACTGGTCGAGCACGGCGGTACCGGCGCTGAACCCGTTGGCGCCGACGACATGGCTCACGAGACCTGCCGGGACGACCTCCACACTGCGGTCCCAGAGGTCCTGCTGGTCGATGTGGGCAAGCAGGGTGCGCCACAACGGGCCCGGGAGGCGCCGACCGGTTCCCACGACCGCCCAGACCGGCACCGTCGCGCAGTAGGCCACGGCGGCGGCGGCACGCGCACCTGCGGAGGAGAGCACGGCGTCGGGTCCGCTTGCCGAGACCTCGAGCAGCACCAGATCGGCATCGGCGACGGCAGTGCCCAGTGCCTCGACGGGCACGAGATCGGCCTCCATGTCGCTGCTCCGAAGCCGACGGGCGAATCGCTCGCCCTCACCGAAGGTGTTGACCACCCGCACGATGAGGTCGCCCCGGCGGGCCAGTGCCTCGTCGATGAGGTCGGGCCAGCCGAGCACGCACACCGTCGCTCCCTCGGGCAGGTACTCCACCAGCAGGTCAGCGGTGGGATCGTCCGCAACCGCCCGGCCGAAATCGGTGAGTTCGACGTAGGGGTCAGCAGCCGTGAGGGCCCGTGCGCTGAGCGACCAGAGGGCCCCACAGGCCGGGTGTTTCTCGATGATCCGCCGGCACGACACCACCAATCCGGTGGCGTCACCCCTCAGGGCCCGAAGGGCGAGTGCAGCCTCGTGGACCAGTGAGCGCTGATCGACACCGGAGGACCGGGCCACGGATCTCAGCCGCTCGATCGGGTGCACTTGGGGGACGCTATCGCCGCCGCGCTACCGTCTAGCCCCGATGGCGACCGATCCCTCTGGCGACCTCCTGCTGGCCCCCCTGCACGGAGACCCCCGCTCCCTCCGGGAGTGGCTCACCACCTTCCACCTGGCTTCGGTGGTGCTCGACCCGTACACGAACCAGTCCTCGTGGATCCTGCCGACGGCGCGTCGTGTGCTGCATGCGTTCAGTGGTGCGGCGGTGCGCGTGAACTTCCTCATCACGTGTGGACCCGACGAGGCACAGGAGTTCCTCGGGCCGCTTGCCGACGAGTTCCTCGTGTTCTGCGATCCCGACCGTCAGGTCGTGCGCTCCCTCGGGCTGAAGACGCTTCCTGCGTTCGTGTTCGTGCGTGGCGACGGCAAGGTCGGCGCCTCCGCCGAGGGCTGGGATGCGGCTCGGTGGCGCACCGTCGCGAAGGAGATCGCCACGGTCACCTCGTGGTCGTCGCCCACGATCCCCGATACCGGCGACCCGTTGCCGTTCGAGGGCTCACCCGCCCTCGGCTGAAGCAACGAACGTCGGGAAGGGTCCCGGTCTGGCGCCGGTACCGTTCCACCCATGCCCGGTATCGGCGACCTCGAGTTGCTCGATCTCGGGAACAACTACGCCCCTGCCCCGGAGGTTGGCAAGATGCCCGAGTTCGAGTTCACCGAACTGCTTCCCGTTGGTCACGACGACACGCCGTACCGGCACATCACGTCCGACGGGGTGTCGACCTTCGACACGCCGCAGGGCCGGTTCCTGAAGGTCGAGCCCGAGGCACTCACCCGGATCACCGAGGAGGGCATGCGCGACATCGCCCACCTGCTGCGTCCGGGCCACCTGCAGCAGTTGCGCAACATCCTCGACGACCCCGAGGCCAGCGACAACGACCGGTTCGTCGCCCTCGACCTGCTCAAGAACGCCTGCATCTCGGCCGGCGGTGTGCTGCCGATGTGCCAGGACACCGGCACGGCCATCGTGAAGGCGAAGAAGGGCCAGTTCGTGTTCACCGGGGGCGGCGACGAGCAGGCAATCGCACGTGGCGTGTTCAACACCTATCTCACGAGCAACCTGCGCTACAGCCAGATGGCACCGCTCGACATGTACGAGGAGAAGAACACCGGCAACAACCTTCCGGCCGAGATCAAGATCGCGGCCATCGACGGCGACGCCTACAAGTTCCTCTTCATGGCCAAGGGTGGCGGCAGCGCCAACAAGAGCTACCTGTATCAGGAGACCAAGGCGCTGCTCAACCCGAAGTCGCTCGGCCCGTGGATCTTCGAGAAGATCAAGACGCTCGGCACTGCGGCATGCCCGCCTTACCACCTCGCCATCGCGATCGGCGGCACGTCAGCCGAGTTTGCGCTCGAGACCGCAAAGCTTGCGAGTGCGCGCTACCTCGACGGCCTCCCGAAGCAGGGTTCCCCTCTCGGCAACGGCTTCCGCGATGTTGAGCTCGAGGCCGAGGTGCTGAAGCTCGCGCAGCAGACGGGCATCGGCGCGCAGTTCGGCGGCAAGTACTTCTGCCACGACGTACGCATCGTCCGTCTGCCGCGCCACGGCGCATCGTGCCCGGTTGCGATCGCCGTGTCCTGCTCCGCCGACCGCCAGGCCCTCGGCAAGATCACCGCCGACGGCATCTTCCTCGAACAACTCGAGACCGACCCCGCACGCTTCCTGCCGGAGACCACACACGACGATCTCGCCGACAGCGCGGTCGTGCACATCGACCTCAACCGTCCGATGAGCGATATCCGCGCCGAACTCTCCAAGTACCCGGTGAAGACCCGCGTGATGCTCACGGGATCGATGGTGGTGGCGCGCGACATTGCTCACGCCAAGATCAAGGAGCGCCTCGACGCCGGACTCGGAATGCCCGAGTACCTGAAGGACATGTGCGTGTACTACGCCGGCCCCGCCAAGACGCCGACCGGCATGGCTTCGGGATCGTTCGGCCCAACCACGGCTGGGCGCATGGACAGTTACGTCGACGAGTTCCAGGCAGCAGGTGGATCGTTCGTGATGCTCGCCAAGGGCAATCGCTCGAAGCAGGTCACCGAT
>Ga0129333_10004139_pt1 | contig 13566 bp, 9 predicted proteins | sample CPB6_08_DNA_FD_94474 | JGI IMG/M metagenome (GOLD analysis project Ga0129333, IMG submission 94474) | Freshwater to marine salinity gradient microbial communities from Chesapeake Bay, USA - CPBay_Sum_0.6_0.8_DNA | ecosystem: Environmental > Aquatic > Marine > Coastal | place: USA: Chesapeake Bay... | reverse complement strand
CAAGGTGTCCAGGGGCTCCAGGGACTCCAAGGACTGCAAGGCGTCCAGGGTGTTCAAGGGCTACAGGGACTGCAAGGCGTACAAGGTCTCCAGGGACTCCAAGGTCTGCAAGGCGTTCAGGGTTTGCAGGGTGTTCAAGGCGTACAGGGTTTGCAAGGACTGCAAGGTCTAGTAGGAAGTTTTGGTGGAGTTACCTACGACTATACTTATAGCACTGACACTAGTAATACAGATCCTACTTTAGGTTATCTTAAGTTTGACAACCTAGATCTTTCACTAGTTAATGAGCTCTACATAGACGATGAGAATGATGACGCTGTAGATCTACAGATGTATTTACGTACTATAGATGACTCTACTTCTACTATTAAGGGTCACTTTAAGGTATCCGTCAAGTTGGCTCCCCAGAGTTTTGCGCTCTACACTATCAATAGTATTACTGAGAACTCTGGATATTTTTCTGTCAATGCTAACTACGTAGACGGCAGCATCTATACTTTACCTAATGACGAAGATGTTCTCATCACTTTTGCTCGCACAGGTGACAAGGGTGATACAGGTGCACAAGGTGCTCAAGGTCTGCAAGGACTCCAAGGCGTACAAGGGCTTCAGGGGCTCCAAGGACTCCAGGGTGTCCAAGGCGTACAAGGAACTCAAGGCGTACAAGGGACTCAAGGCGTTCAGGGACTGCAAGGCGTACAAGGGACTCAAGGTGTTCAGGGGCTCCAGGGTGTCCAAGGACTCCAGGGTCTCCAAGGCGTTCAAGGTGTCCAGGGACTGCAAGGCGTACAAGGCGTTCAGGGTGTCCAAGGCGTACAAGGTGTCCAGGGGCTCCAGGGCGTACAAGGGCTCCAAGGCGTCCAGGGTGTTCAAGGACTGCAAGGGACTCAAGGTGTTCAGGGGCTCCAAGGACTGCAAGGCTTACAAGGACTCCAGGGCCTCCAAGGCGTACAAGGCGTTCAGGGTAATATAGGCGCAGTAGGCGGATTCTTTTTCTATACTTTCAATACTACTAAGACTAGTGACGTTGCTCCAGATTCTCAAACATTTCATTGCGATAGTCCTAGTAGTCAGAGTCTCATTACTAAGATCTGGTTTGATAATGAGGATATAGCAGGCGCTGATATCTCAGGGTTTCTCAATACAATTTTTAATAGTACTGCTGTTCCTAGAGGATTCTTAAGTGTACGTGGCTCTGCTGGTACTGAGAGATGGTACCTTCAAGTAGACGATATAGCTTTAAAAACTGGATACTATGAGCTTAGTGTTACTCCTTTAGCTACTTCTCCAGATGCTATCGATAATGGAGATCTTGCAGGGTTTAATATTTCTAGAACAGGTGCGCAAGGTATACAAGGAGTTCAAGGCGTTCAGGGTCTCCAAGGCGTCCAAGGCGTCCAAGGGCTCCAGGGTGTCCAAGGGCTGCAAGGACTCCAGGGTGTTCAGGGCGTCCAAGGCGAGCAGGGTCTACAAGGCGTTCAGGGTACTCAAGGACTCCAAGGTCTCCAGGGACTCCAGGGACTTCAGGGCGTACAAGGAGAGCAAGGTAGTCAAGGAGTTCAAGGCGTTCAAGGACTCCAGGGACTTCAGGGCGTCCAAGGCCTACAAGGACTCCAAGGGGAACAAGGTAGTCAAGGCGTTCAAGGACTGCAAGGCGTTCAAGGCACTCAAGGACTCCAAGGGGAACAAGGTAGTCAAGGAGTCCAAGGACTCCAGGGATTACAAGGCGTTCAGGGATTACAAGGAGAGCAAGGTAGTCAAGGCGTTCAAGGTGTTCAAGGAGTCCAAGGACTCCAGGGATTACAAGGCGTTCAGGGATTACAAGGAGAGCAAGGTAGTCAAGGCGTTCAAGGTCTACAAGGACTCCAGGGAGAGCAAGGTCTCCAAGGCACTCAAGGGCTGCAAGGCGTTCAAGGGCTGCAAGGCGTTCAAGGTAACGTAGGTGCTCAAGGTCTTACTGGTAGTTTCGGTGGGGCTACCTTCGATTTTACCTTTGATTCTTCTACTAGTAACTCAGATCCCGGAACAGGCAGAGTACGTTTTAATTCTGGAACCCTATCTTCAGCTAACGAGCTTTATATCGATAAGTTAGATGATAATTCAACAGATTTAACTAGTTTCTTAGATACTATAGATGACTCTACTTCTACTATTAAAGGTCACTTCTCTGTTACTGAAAAAGCTAATTCATTTAACTATGCCATGTTTTCTATTATTGGTTACCATTACCATACTGGAGATTATTTTGCAGTACCTGTAGGATACCTTAGTGGCGCTACTAGTTTTAGTGCTGATCTCGATATAAGTGTTACCTTTGCCAGAACAGGCGATAAAGGCGATACAGGTTCACAAGGCGTTCAAGGTACGACAGGTATTCAAGGTACTCAAGGACTTTCTGGATTCGTTGGAGGGGCTGGTCCTCAAGGTACTCAAGGTACTCAAGGTACTCAAGGTACTCAAGGTTTACAAGGTTTACAAGGTACTCAAGGAGTGCAAGGAGAACAAGGTCTACAGGGCGTTCAAGGTCTACAGGGCACTCAAGGCCTCCAGGGACTACAAGGTGTACAAGGCGTACAAGGAGAACAAGGTAGCCAAGGAGTTCAGGGGCTTCAGGGAGTTCAAGGCGTTCAAGGGCTGCAAGGTGTTCAAGGACTCCAAGGAGAGCAAGGTAGTCAAGGAGTTCAGGGAGTACAAGGCGTACAAGGGCTTCAGGGAGTACAAGGAGAGCAAGGTAGTCAAGGCGTTCAGGGTGTCCAGGGCGTTCAAGGACTTCAGGGAGTACAAGGAGAGCAAGGTAGTCAAGGAGTTCAGGGTAGTCAAGGAGTTCAGGGTACTCAAGGACTCCAAGGTCTGCAAGGCGTTCAAGGACTCCAAGGACTACAAGGTCTACAAGGAGAGCAGGGTAGTCAAGGCGTTCAGGGACTCCAGGGCGTTCAAGGGCTTCAGGGATTACAAGGACTCCAGGGTGTCCAAGGCGTACAAGGAACTCAAGGCGTACAAGGGACTCAAGGCGTTCAGGGACTCCAAGGCGTTCAAGGACTGCAAGGGCTCCAGGGTGTACAAGGACTCCAGGGTCTCCAAGGCGTTCAAGGTGTCCAGGGACTGCAAGGCGTACAAGGCGTTCAGGGTGTCCAAGGACTCCAGGGCGTACAAGGGCTCCAGGGCGTACAAGGGCTCCAAGGCGTTCAGGGACTCCAAGGTGTTCAGGGCGTGCAAGGTGTTCAGGGGCTACAAGGACTGCAAGGCTTACAAGGTCTCCAAGGCGTACAGGGTCTCCAAGGCGTACAAGGACTCCAGGGCCTCCAAGGAGTTCAAGGAGTGCAAGGCCTCCAGGGAGTGCAAGGTCTCCAAGGATTACAAGGACTCCAAGGCGTTCAGGGACTACAAGGTCTACAAGGGCTTCAAGGAACTATAGGTGTTCAAGGTATTACCGGTAGTTTCGGTGGAGCTACTTTTGATTATACTTTTAATACAGATACAACAAACACAGATCCTGGTAATGGTAATCTCAAGTTTAATAATGTTAATTTAACCCTAGCTTCTGCGTTATACATAGACGATTCTAATGATACTCCAACAGATATACAAACTTTTCTTCGTACAATAGACGATTCGACCTCTACTATTAAAGGTCATTATAGGGTATCACTAAAATCTAATCCATCTTCTTTCGTATTATTTACTATTTCAAGTTTAACTGAGCAAACTGGGTATTTCGAAGTTACTAGTGCTTATGTAAGTGGAAGTGTTACAGCATTTCAGGCTTCTGACGACATACTAATTACATTTGCAAGAACAGGCGACAAAGGAGATACCGGATCGCAAGGTACACAAGGAACTACGGGATCACAAGGAGCCGCAGGTAGCCAAGGCGCACAAGGGCTCCAAGGTGCACAAGGTTTACAAGGAACTACGGGATCACAAGGAGCTGTGGGTAGCCAAGGCGCACAAGGGCTCCAAGGTTTACAAGGAACTACGGGATCACAAGGAGCCGCAGGTAGCCAAGGAACTACGGGATCACAAGGAGCCGCAGGTAGCCAAGGTGCACAAGGTTTACAAGCTACACAAGGAGCTCAAGGATTAGTAGGTCCTGGGAACTCTATAACTGCTACCGATGATACAACAACTGCTACATTATACCCTGTAATGGTTGGAGCTGCTGGTAGTGCACAAACACCTAAAGTTACCACTACTAAACTGATTTATAGTGCAAGCGCCGGTTCACTTAATCTAACTGATAATCAGCTAATTAGACCTGAGATTCGGGATTATTCTTTAACGAGAGTTGACTTAGGTAATGCTACAGGTACCGTAACTGTTAATCAAGAAAATGGAAATTTTTTCACAGCAACAACAACAGGATCAACAACATGGTCATTTACTAATCCGCCATCAGGTGCACGCGCAGGAGGTTTTATTTTAGAACTGACTAATGGTGGCTCTCAAACCCAAAATTGGGGCACAACTAAATGGCCTGCAGGAACTGCTCCTACGTTAACAGCCGCAGGCGTAGATGTACTAGTGTTTATAACTGATGATGCTGGAACTACGTGGCGTGGAGTTGCTAGCATGTTAGACAGTAAATGAGGAGTTAATAAAATGGCCGAATGGGTATATGTTGAAAATAATGAAATTAAAGAATATCACGACATTTTACCAAAATCTTGGAAGCATATTTCAGGATTAGATAAAGCTGATGATATTTTTTTAAAAGATCAAGGTTGGTACCGTGTTGTAAAAAACTATCAAATCATTAATGAAGAACTAGAGGAATTAATTGGATATAAATACGAAATACATGCAGATCATGTTGTAGAAACATTAGAAGTAAAATTGTTGTCAGAAGAAGAAATAGATAACAGAAATAAAAGGGAAAAACAAAATTTTTTTACTTCTTTAAGATCTGAAAGAAATCGTTTGTTAAAAGAAAGTGATTGGTCACAAGTAGTCGATTTACAGACATTAAAGTCACAAGATTGGATCAACTCTTGGAAAACCTACAGACAACAATTGAGAGATTTACCAATACAATACGAAAATGTTGAAGATTATAAGGTGGCCACAATACGTTGGCCGTATAAACCTGAAGGTTAATTTCATGTTAATAAAACAATTATTAATGAAGAATCCAGTGTCAGGTTTGCCTCCTGGAAATAAATTTTTAAATGCTTGGGGACGGAATAATTTAGGACAAGTATCTAATGAGTCATTGGTAACCCCAGGAAAAGTTGGAAATTTAAGTTGGAGTATCGTATCAGCGTTTCCAGAAACGTTTCATGTAGCAGCTATAAGATCAGATGGACTGTTATTTACTTGGGGTAACAATATCCAAGGTATTTTCGACGGACCTTACGTTGAAGCAGGAGCATTAGGCGATAATACTACAATAAATCGTAATTCTCCTGTACAAATAGGATCATCAAGTTGGATTGCAGTATCTACCGGTTTAGGCATTACGGCAGCTATAAGATCAGGAGGAACACTATTTACTTGGGGCGCCAAAAATGGTGGTGCATTGGGAGAGGGATCTTCGACAGAATATGCTAGTCCTATTTTAATTGGTTCTTCAAGTTGGACTGCTGTCTCAGGTGGAGAAGAATTCAGTGCTGCTATAAGATCAGGCGGAACACTATTTACTTGGGGTCTTAATACGTCGGGACAACTTGGAGATAACACTCTGATAAATCGTAGTTCACCTGTTCAAATAGGATCATCAAGTTGGACTGCTATAAGTGCTGGTGGTGCGCATGTATTAGCTATAAGATCAGGCGGAACGCTATTTGCTTGGGGTCTTAATACATCGGGACAACTTGGAGATGGAACTACTATTTCTAAGTCATCACCAGTGCAAATAGGTTCGTCAAGTTGGATTGCTATATCAGCAGGTGGTACTTTTTCAGGCGCAATAAGGTCTGGAGGAACCCTATTTACTTGGGGGAACAATTTCTACGGACTCTTGGGCGACAATACGACAATATCTAAATCGTCGCCAGTTCAAATAGGTTCGTCAAGTTGGACCGCTATTTCTGTTGGATTTGGACCTTTTAATTCACAAGGTAAAGCAGCAGCCATAAGATCAGGAGGTAATGTATTTTCTTGGGGTCATCAACTTGGTTCATCTCCTGTTCAAATAGGATCATCAACATGGAATCGAGTTTCTGCCGCAACATATCGTGAAATTTATGGAATACGAAGTGATGGTTTATTATTTCAATGGGGATCTTATGGAAATTTAACTCCTGTACAAATAGGTTCATCAAGTTGGACTGCTATAAGTACCGGCGGACGACAAGCTACTAGTGATAGTACAAGTAATAACACAATTTTAGGTATAAGATTAGGCGGAACATTATTTGGTTGGGGTACTGGTTGGACAGGAGCTATTGGCGACGGTGTAGCTGACCGTACGGATCCATTTCAAGTAGGATCGTCCAGTTGGACAGCGATATCAACCAGCATAACAGGTAGACATAGCCTTGGAATCACTAGTAATGGGAGTTTGTATACATGGGGGCAAATTAAGTACGGAAAACTCGGTAACAACAATATTCCTGTTAGTCAGTCATCTCCTGTCCAAATAGGCTCATCTAGCTGGACCGCTGTAGCGTGCGGTAGACAGCAAATGTTTGCAATTAGATCTGGAGGAACTTTATTTAGTTGGGGAGATAATTCTAGAGGTCAATTAGGAACAGGCAATGACTCTTCTTATTATTCTCCTGTTCAAATAGGGTCATCAAGTTGGACTGCGATTGCTGCTGGAAGATTTCACACCTTAGGAATAAGATCAGGTGGAACATTATTTTCTTGGGGCAACAACATTCAAGGCGAATTAGGCGACGGTACTACCATAAATCGTAGTTCGCCTGTTCAAATAGGATCATCAAGTTGGACTGCAATTGCTGCTGGTGGACATGAAGTAAACTTCTCTACCGTCCCTGTGAGAAATGAAAATTTTAGTGCTGGTATACGATCTGGAGGAACATTATTTACTTGGGGATTTAATGGATCGGGGCAACTAGGAGATAACACTACAATAAATCGTAGTTCTCCTGTTCAAATAGGGTCATCAAGTTGGACAGCTGTTTCTATGGGAAGAAATCATACAACAGCGATAAGGTCAGGAGGAACATTATTTGCTTGGGGTAATAATATTTGGAATTTAGAGTCATTAGGTTGGTTAGGAGATGGAACATCAGCGAATAAATCTTCTCCAGTACAAATAGGGAGTCTTAGCTGGACAGCTGTTCGTTCTGGTGCTGTTCGAGATTATTTTGATAGAACACAAGGTTTTAATAATGGTATATTATCTGATGGCTCTTTGTACACTTGGGGAGGTAATAATGACGTAGTTTCATTCCTTTTAAGTCGTGTTGTGAATAAGTCATCTCCGGTTCAAATAGGTTCATCAAGTTGGACCGCTGTTGCTGCAGGGTCAAATCATTCTGCAGCAATACGGTCAGATGGTTTGCTTTTTACTTGGGGATGGAATTCATATGGTCAACTAGGAAGTGGTACTATTGTGGGTGTTGTTTCCCCTGTTCAAATAGGATCATCAAGTTGGGTTGCAGTTTCTGCTCGTGACTTACACACAGCAGCTATACGATCAGACGGTCTTTTATTTACTTGGGGACGCAACAGTCAAGGTCAGTTAGGCGACAACACTACCATAAATCGTAGTTCCCCTGTTCAAATAGGATCATCAAGTTGGACTTCTGTTTCTGCTGGAAGGTATAATACTGGTGCAATACGATCAGGAGGAACATTATTTATTTGGGGTAGAGGCGCCGAGGGTCAGCTTGGAGATAACTCTAATATCGTTAAATCTTCTCCAGTACAAATAGGATCATCAAGTTGGGTTGCTGTTTCTGCCGGCGGTAGACATACCATTGGAATACGATCAGGCGGAACTTTATTTACTTGGGGTAGAGGCGCCGAGGGTCAGCTTGGAGATAACTCTACTATCGCTAAGTCTTCTCCAGTACAAATAGGATCATCAAGTTGGACTTTTGTGGGTGCCGGAAGGTATCATTCTGGTGCAATACGATCAGGCGGAACTTTATTTACATGGGGTTATAATGGATATGGACAACTTGGTGATAGCTCTAATATCGGTAAATCTTCTCCAGTACAAATAGGATCATCAAGTTTCATTTCATTTTCTGGAGATTATTATCATTCAGCAGCCATACGATCAGACGGTCTTTTATTTACTTGGGGTAGAGGCGCCGAGGGTCAATTAGGCGACAACACTACAATAAGTCGTAATTCTCCAGTTTCAATAAGTTCTACAACAGCATTTTCAAACGTTGCAGCTGGTTTGCTTCACACTATAGCAATTAGATAATTTTATATTTTTATAATGAGGTTTTATTATGCATTTAATAGATCAACAATTAAATCTCATGCTTCGTGGGAGATTTGACGAAGCATGGAATATTTGTGAAATGATGGAAAAAGAAAATCCTGATGATCTTAAACACATATTTAATAAAGGTTGGTTTTTAATTAATCAAGGAAATTTGCAAGAAGGCTTTCAAAATTTAGAAGCAGGAAGGTTATTGAATGTATATGGTGATAGAAAACCTTACACATTAAAACCCATATGGAATCCTAATATACATGAGATAGAAAATAAAATTATTGTTATTGCTTTAGAAGGCGGTTTTGGCGATCAAATGATTTATGCGAGATTTGCTGAAGAAGTACAAAAAAGGGGAGGTACATGTATTTTATGTTGTGATTCAAGATTACATTCATTATTTTCTAGAATTCCTGGAGTTTCTTCTTGCATAACTTCTGATATTTTGTACTCTACTTATCACGATTACTGGATTCCAGGATTTAGCTGTAGTTGGATGTTCGGTCATAACTTCGACAATTTGATAAATAAACCATATATATTTGCTAATGAAAAAAGCGTTCCATTATGGAAAGAAATATTAAAACTTGGTGACAAAAAAGATGACACTAGACCTAAAGTTGGAATACGATGGAGCGGTAGCCCTCTATTTGAACATCAGCAATTCAGAATTTTTCCACCAGAACCATTGATCTCTCTGTCTAAATATGAAGAAATTAAATTTTTTAGTTTTCAGAGAGACACAGATATAAGAGAATTGCCAGAAAACATCAACGATTTACAACATTTATTACTTTCTTGGGAAGATACGGCAGCTGCATTAGAAAATTTAGATTTATTAATAACTTCTTGTACTTCTGTCGCACATTTATCTTCTGCCATGGGGAAACCAACTTGGGTTATAGTTCCTATCTTACCATATCATTGTTGGGCATATGGCGAAGAACATAGTCCTTGGTATCAAAAAACAACAAAAATATATAGACAAAAAGAGTTTAGTAATTGGAATGAACCATTCCAAAAAATTGAAACTGATCTAATTGAATACTTTAATTTGAAAAGAAAGGTATAATGATGAAGAATTTATATCTGATTTGATAAGATCTTAGTCAACAATGTTATTAATAGAAACACTCCTCACAAAAATATTTATACAGGCTCCAACTGCAGTACCCGGTCTACTATATGCTTGAGGTGCTCCAACAAGTGAAGAGCTTGGTTTTGATAATCTAGATTCCCGGAAGCGTTAATAGTTTAAGTTGGGTCGCAGTATCAGCCGGGTTTTCCAATGTATCGGCTATAAGATCTGATAATATGCTATTTAAATTGGATAGAAATAGCGACGGTTCATTATATAGTAACTCAACAAATAAAAGCAAGTAGTTGTACAGCAGTAAATTCAGGTGCCTATGTAACAACGCTAGGTGTGTGTTTTTAATTACTTGATAGGCGCACAAATTTTTAACTAGCAAAAACTTTACAATTTTATAAAGTACTTGACACCAAAAAAGTTTATGTATATTATTAAAATAATGGTGAAAATATGCACTTAATAGATCAACAGTTAAATCTTATGATTCGTGGTCGTTTTGACGAAGCAGGGTCAATTTCGCAAATGATGGAGGAAACTAATCCAACTGATCTAATTGAATACTTTAATTTGAAAAGAAAGGTATAATGATGAAGAATTTATATTTTATTTCCGGTTTACCGCGATCAGGCTCTACTATGATTAGTAATATTTTGAAGCAAAATCCTAAAATACATGCAGAGCCTGTTTCTTCGTTGGCTTCTATTTTTGCTTCAACTCACGCAAATTGGGATATATTCGATACTAATAAAGAATATCCCAACGAATTAGCTAAGGTAGGTGTTCTTTCCAGCATCTTAGAAGGATATTATAAGCATATAGACAAACCTTTCATTTTTGATAAAGATCGTCAATGGGTTTATCAAATAGGGTTGGTGGAAACAATATTGCAAAAAAAGGTAAAAATTTTGTGTATGGTTAGAAATCCTGCTGAAATTTTGGCTTCTTTTGAGAAATTAAGAAAAAATAATCCAACATATTTCGTTATTAGCGATCAACACCTTAAAGAAAATTCTAGTATTGCATCAAGAGCATATTATATTGCCAATCCCAGTGGTTCTCTAGGTATTGCACATACAGCCATAAAAGATGCAGTTATTATGGGTTATCTAGACCGCTTATTGTTCGTAGATTATGGTCGTTATTGTAACAGTCCTAAATCTCAAACTAAAAGAATATACGATTTTTTTGAATTGCCATATTTTGAACACGATTTTGGAAACATAGACGAAAATAATACATACAATCATTTTGCTGCAGGATACCCAAATTTACATAAAGTTAAACCTAAACTAGAAAAAACCACCATAAATTGTGTTGAGTATCTAGGCTTAGATCTATATCAACAGTATAATAGAGAAATATTTTGGGATGCTTGGATCTAAATGTTTGATATCTCTAATAGAGTCAGAAGAAATGTTTTAGTTTCCTCTGACCAAGGTATTATGATCGTTAATCGATTTGATTGTAATCAACAACAAGTTGGTCACGGTCAATGGTTGTTAGATCATGGTAGCGTTTCTAGTGTAGAAGCTAGTGAAACTTATAAATGTTTAATGAATGTTCAATCACCGGTCTTTTTTGACGTAGGTGCTAATATAGGAACATATACAACATGGATAGCAAAACTCTTTCCACATTCTAAAATATATGCATTCGAAGCACAAAGATTAGTTTTTCAAATGTTGTGTGGTAATCTTGCTATAAATAATTTTGATAACTGTTATACATATAATATGGCTATTGGGAGTAAAAACGGTTTTATTACTGTGTCAGAGCCCAATTATTATAGTAACGAAGATTTTGGCATTTTCAGTTTAATTGAAGAGAAAATCAAAGAAAAATCAGGAAATATTTACAATATACCATTAATAACTATTGATTCTTTTGTAGAAAGTTATAATATCAATCAAGTTGATTTTATAAAAATTGATGTTGAAGGCATGGATTTAGACGTTCTTCAAGGTGCAACAATCACTATATCGAAATATAATCCTTCTATTTTTATAGAATATTCAGACAACAGAACGTCTATTTTAGAAAAGATAGTAGATTATTTGGGCATAGATAACTATACTTTTACTATTGTTGGAAACAATCTTTTAGCGAAACCTAAATAAAAAGGATATATAAAATGATTCCAGAACACACTAAATTGAACCTTGGTTGTGGTTTTAAAAAACTTGATGATCATTGGAATGTTGACATTGAACCTAAATGTAATCCTGATCAGGTCTTAGATTTAGAACAAACACCATGGCCCTGGGAAGATAACTTTTTTAATTACATTCATGCAGATAATATATTAGAACATCTAGGTCAAAATCCAAAAGTGTTCACTAATATAATAAAAGAAATGTATAGAGTTAGCGCCCCTGACGCTAAATGGTTTATTAATGTGCCTCATCATCGATGCGACTTATTTTTTGACGATTATACCCATGTTAGGATTTTAACGCCTAAAACTTTTCACATGTTTGATCAAGCTGCTAATATAGAATTTATAAAAAGAAAACTAAGTAATAGCACATTTGGTCTATATCATGATGTAGATATAGAAGTTGTAGATAGTTCATACAATATTATACCTCATTGGAGAAATCAACAAGAGGATGGTATGTTAGCTTGGAAACAATTAGATATCCATCTTAACACTCTAGCGAATGTAGCAGAATCAGTAAATATTTTTATAAAAGTCCATAAACCTTGCAGAATGAAAGACTATAAATTAGTATGATGTTATGGATGTAATTAATCTTTTTAGTGTACCTATTTTTGTCGCTGAACTCAAAAAGCAAAACGAAAAATTAAAAAAAGAAGAAGTTGAAGTATTAAAAAATATCAAACTAGATAAACAAACCGGCGACGATGGTAACTATTTGAGTCAAGAATATCATGTACTTAGGAAATATAAATTAGATAGAATTAAAAATTTATGTGACGAATATGTTAATTTGTACACGAACTCAATATTAGGTATTACCGACACTTTTAAAATGTTTCGATCATGGTTATCTATGAATGAATGTAACACTAAACATGAATTACATTCTCATAGAAACACAATGATAAGTTGTGTTTTGTATTTTGATGAAAATATGTCAGAAGAAGTTCTTGCCCCTATATTGTTTTGGCAAGAAGGTTTAGATCAAATATTTAAAACTTTTCAGTTTAGATTCAACTTAAAAGAAAAAAATCAATATAACAATAATGTTTTAACTGTATACCCAAAAACGAATACTTTAATAATATTTCCAGGATGGATAAAACACGAAACGGAAGAGTCTAAATCTGAAGTTAAAAGATATTGTTTAGGAACAAATTATTTTTTTCAAGGCGAGTCAGCAACTGGATACCATAATATTACAATTGGCGTAACCTAATGATTCCTAAAATAGGACATTTAGTTTGGAATCATAAAGCTGTATTAAACAGTGATCATCCAATGATTATTAATGGATTACATAATCTGATTAAATTGAATCCTGATTGGGAAATAACTGTATATACACCAATAGAAATAGAAGAATATTTAAAAAATATACTAAATCCAAAAGACTATAATTTGGTAAAAAATAGACATTTTGTTTCTAAAATTGATCTTTGGAGATTATTTAAAATGTACTTCGAAGGAGGTCTTTATATGGATTTGGATAGAATGGTCAATATTCCTCTTTCTGAAATTATTACTAGTGATAATATAAAATGGGTAATACCAACGACAAAAGAATATGATTTTTCTTGTGATATCATGCTAAGTTCGCCGTATAATCCTACATATAAACAAGGATACGAAATGTATCTTTCACGAATAAATGCTGGTTGGGATCATCAATATTTTTTAGGTCCTCAAACCTATATGCACGCAGTATCCTATGTTCTTTGCGGAGAAATTGTTGACACTAATCCAGGTCTTGAAAAGTTTCAAATGCTCAGGGAAAAAATAGCTGAGTTACCGTTCGCAAAAACATATAGAGAAGTTCCTTATGATGATATGCTTATATATAGAGGTGATCAAGGCGATGAATTAGAATGGATTAAAAGAGACTTTTACGCCAAAGAAGGCGTGAAACATTGGACTGGTGATTGGTGATATGAATAAAACTATCAAAGATAT
>Ga0129333_10004137_pt1 | contig 13567 bp, 12 predicted proteins | sample CPB6_08_DNA_FD_94474 | JGI IMG/M metagenome (GOLD analysis project Ga0129333, IMG submission 94474) | Freshwater to marine salinity gradient microbial communities from Chesapeake Bay, USA - CPBay_Sum_0.6_0.8_DNA | ecosystem: Environmental > Aquatic > Marine > Coastal | place: USA: Chesapeake... | reverse complement strand
GCTACAATTGATAGTAACTATGTAGGTACTTATTATCCTTGGGTTAAGATCCTAGATACTAATACCAACAAGATTATTAGTGTTCCACCTTCAGTAGTATTACCAGCAGTTTATGCTGCTAACGATAATGCTGCTGCCGAATGGTACGCTCCAGCTGGTTTAAATCGTGGTGGTATTCCAACCGCTGTACAAGTACTTGATCGTTTGACTCACAACGAACGTGATGAACTATATGAGGGTCGTGTAAACCCAATCGCAGCATTCCCTGGTCAAGGTATCTGTGTATGGGGTCAAAAGACTCTACAAATCGCCCCAAGCGCTTTGGATCGTATCAATGTTCGTCGCTTGTTGATCAACTTGAAGAAGTTCGTCGCAAGTTCAAGCAACTACTTGGTATTCGAACAAAACGTAGCTGCTACACGTAACAGATTCTTGAGTATCGTAAATCCATACCTAGAATCAGTACAACAACGTAATGGTATCTATGCTTACCAAGTTAAGATGGATGAACAAAACAATACTCCTGACCTAATTGATAGAAATATCCTATATGGTCAAATCTTCATCCAACCAACTAGAACTGCTGAATTCATCATCCTTGACTTCAACATTCTACCAACTGGTGCAAGCTTCAATATCTAATTGAAATAGAATAAAACAAGACCCCACCCCTAAAAAGGTGGGGTTTTTTATTTAATTTATATATTTATATACAATGATCAGTCTTTCAGATATATTGTTAGAAGCCAAACTTCCTCAAAGCGAGCAAGATATGGATCTATATGCTCGTAAATACAAAAAAACAATAGATTATTTACGTACAAAGAATAAAGTATTGTTACTCACAACTAGTAATAGATGGAGTCAACATAAAGACGATGTACCCAAGAGTACTCAATTGGCAATTAAGATACAAGAATTATTGGGTAAAGAAAAAGTTACATTAATTGAAGTACCTAGTTTAAATATAGTTCCATGTGAAGGTAATGTGAGTAGTAATTTGAAATATGATGGTAATCATTGTGGCGTTGCAAAAGCATTATTAAAAGATAAAGATAAAAATCCGAGTGGATATCATCGTTGTTGGGCTAGTATCAATGAAAAGAATGATGAACTTTGGAAAATTACAAAAGAATTGTTTGAGAGTGATTGCGTTGTATTTTTTGCAAGTGTTAGGTGGGGACAAACAAACAGTTATTATCAAAAATTAATTGAACGTTTAACTTGGATAGAAAATAGACACTCCACTTTAGGTGAAAAGAATGTTGTAAAAGATATTGAAGCCGGATTTATTGCGGTTGGCCAAAACTGGCATGGAAAACAAGTTGTAGATACACAAAAATCTGTATTGGGTGATTATTATCAATTCCAAACTCCAGATCAATTGTTTTGGAATTGGCAATTTACACAAGATGATCAAGATGAAACTAAACGTTCTTACGATAAAGCAATCAAGATATTTGATAAAACATTTTTAAAACCATATGATAAAGCTGAATAATATTTTAAACGAAGTAATGCAAGAAGGTGGAGCTGGAGGTCATATGGCACATCCATTTGACTTTGCGAATACAGGTGCTAAGTTGGTTGATGTGTTCGCAAAGGCTGTTAAATCACTTAAAAAAGGATCTGGTAGTGTAAAAATTGATGGTGTAAATGCCAGTATCAGATTAGTAAATGGACAATTTGTAATGGATCGTGGATCTGCAAAACCTTTAGATATCAAGGGTATGCGACCAGAAGATTTGACTTCTAGATTTGAACCCGGACACGGATTTATTAAAATTGGAAGTAAAGTTATTAATATTTTTGATGAAGCAATTCCTTCTACTAAGTCTGAATTAAAGACTCTGGGATTATTAGATAACCCAAATATATTATTAAATATTGAATATGTTGAGGGACAAACAAATGTAGTTGGATATGGAGATATAGGAAACTTTTTAGCTATTCACGGACTAAAGGAGATCAAACCAAAGACTATTGGTAAAGATGGATCGGTAAAGTCCCGTGTTGCAACCGAAATACCGTATGATAAGACTGCCATGCAGTCTTATATTAATAAATTAAATGATGTTGCAATGAAACACGGATTCAAGGTATTAGGTAGTGTAGATACATCATTTAAGGCAGAACCAAATCTTGCCAAAGTATTAAACGAACCAGTTACATTATATCCAAACGGAGACGAAGTAACTAAATCTTTGAAGGATTGGTTGAAAGGAGTTAAAATTAGTACTCCATTGATTACTCGCCAAGATTTCTTAAAAGCAACTGATAGTAAAAACATCGAACAAGATTTTGCCGGACAAGACATACAAAAAGTTATAAATGATACGATAGTTTATTTAGCCACAATTAAGTTGGGTGATGAAATATTAAAAAATACTACAAGCGAAATAGGAGATCTTGAAAAACATGAAGGTATTGTGGTAAGAGATCCTAGTATTTATAACGGACCATTTAAAATTACAGGAAGTTTTATTATAAAAGGTCTTGGCAGCAAGTTTGGTAAATAAATTAAATACATATTTGTTATGAAAAAAGCACAAGGTAAAAGCAATCTAGACATTGTTAGAGATTATGTTGACGGAAATCGTCCATTCGTTCAAGTTGGATATGATTCCAATTTAGAAAATAATAAACGTAAAGAAGGTGAACAATGGGAAGACGCACAAGGTCGTAAATGGGTTTGGAAAAATGGTAGTAAAAGAAGAGTACCAAAAAGAGCATCAATTGTTGTTGAACAGAGATGTAAAAATTGCAATATGGATGTTAGATGGGGTAGTTATCTAGATGACAGAACATGGCCAAAATCTGGATTATGTTATGATTGTTTTGTCGATGAAGAAACTAGATTGAAAAAATTAGGTATTTGGGATACCTACAATAAGATACGTGAACTTAAAAATGTAAAATCTGCATTGTTGGATTATAAAAATAAATTTGAAGAAGCTAAAAAATGGTTGGATAACAATGAAGGTAAGTCTGTGGAGTTTTTTCAAGAAGATGGAGAAGTAGAAAGATGGAGTGGCGTTAGTGATACATCTCAAATCCGTGAAAATTTAGAGAGTGATTTGAAAGCCGTATATGAACGTCTAAAAAACATCGATGGAGAAATTTCAGAGTTAGAAATACAATATGAGTCAGCCAAACTTAAGAGAGATAATAAAGCAAGAGTATAAGAAGTGTATAGAAGATCCTATATACTTCATGAAGAAGTATGTAAAAATCCAACATCCTATCAGAGGAACTGTTGGATTTGAACTATATCCATTTCAAGAAAACGCTTTACAAGATTTCGTCGATAATCAATTAAACATCGTTCTTAAGAGTCGTCAGATGGGTATTAGTACTCTTACTGCCGCTTATAGTTTATGGTTGATGACCTTCCACAACGATAAGAACATTCTATGTATTAGTATTACACAGGAAACCGCAAAAGAAATCGTTACCAAAGTTAGATTTGCTAATGATAACTTGCCATCGTGGTTAAAGGTACCATGTGTAGAAGACAATCGTTTGTCACTTCGTTTAAAGAACGGATCGCAAATTAAAGCCGTATCGTCTGCTGGCACTGCCGGTCGTTCATCAGCACTATCGTTACTAATCATTGACGAAGCTGCATTTATTGATGGTATTGAAGAAATTTGGTTGTCAGCTCAATATACATTATCTACTGGTGGTAGAGCTATTATATTGAGTACTCCAAATGGTGTAGGTAATTTCTTCCATAAAACTTGGGTAGAAGCTGAAGAAGGTAAAAATAATTTTAAGACTATAAGATTACCATGGCATTTACACCCAGAACGAGATCAAGTTTGGAGAGATAAACAAACCGAATTGTCTGGTGTAAAAGGTGCAGCACAAGAATGTGATTGTGACTTTAGTACATCTGGTAATCAAGTTGTAAGTGTGGATGTTCTTGAGTTCTATAAACAAACGCATTTAAAGGATCCCGTAGAAAAACGTGGTAACAATCAAGATTTTTGGATATGGGATTATCCCAATTATAGTAAGAACTATCTATTAACAGCTGATTGCGCAAGAGGTGATGGTGGAGATTTCAGCGCATTTCATGTTATAGACGTTGAGACAATGGAACAAGTTGCTGAATATAAGGGTCAGTTAACAACTAAAGATTATGGTAATCTATTAGTTAGTGTAGCCACCGAATATAATAACGCATTATTGGTGGTAGAAAATAATAACGTAGGTTGGGGAACTCTTCAACAAGTTATAGATAGAGATTATCAAAACACATTTTATAGCGCATCAGATCTTACAATTGTAGATGTTGAAAAAACATATACTAATAAGTTACACGCTCAAGATAAAAAGTTAGTGCCTGGATTCACAACAACTAGTAGAAACAGACCATTAATTGTAAGTAATTTGGAGTTATTTTTTAGACAAAAACAAGTTATTATGAAGTCTAAAAGATTGTTTGAAGAGTTAAATGTATTTATATGGAACGGCCCAAAAGCCGAGGCAATGAGAGGTTATAACGACGATTTGGTTATGTCTATGGGTATCGGTCTGTGGGTTCGTGAAACTGCACTAAGACTCAGAAATGAACAAATGGCTTATAATAGACAAATGTTATCTGGCATTAGTAAAGTAACAAGCAATCAAGGCCAACCATCATTTAATAAAATGAGCAATTCGCCAACAGATATGTGGCAGTTTAATCCGAACGCCAACGCAAATAGTAAAAAAGAAAGTTTAACTTGGTTGTTATAAATACTTATATATAAGGCAGTACATTATGACTGATAAAGCATTTCAAGAATTAAAGAATAGATCATTATTTGCTAGATTAAAAAGATTATTTAGCAATGACGTAATTGTCCGCAACGTAGGTGGTAAAAAATTGAAGGTTATTGACACCGATGAAATTCAATATGCCACAGATCGTAATAGCCTAAGAGATCGTTTTAATCGTCTTAGAACCACATCGTATAATCAATATACCCGTGACTTTAATCTTAGTTATCAAAGCAGTCGTGTAGAGTTGTTTAGAGATTATGATACGATGGATATGGATCCAATTCTAGCATCTGCACTAGATATCTATGCGGATGAATGTACTAGTAAGAACGAATTGGGTGATATTATTGCTGTATCTTCGTCAAATGATGATATTAAACAGATCTTGAATAATTTGTTCTATGATATCTTAAACATTGAATTCAATCTTTGGTCATGGACTCGCAGTTTGGTTAAATATGGTGATTTTTATTTGAGACTACATATCAGTCCAGAATATGGTGTTTACATGGTTGAACCTATGAGTGCTTATTACGTCACGCGTATTGAAAATGCACATCTAGAAAATAAAAACTTTGTAAAGTTCCAAGTCAATCTTCCATATGGAAATAAGCTTGAGGATTTGGAAAACTATCAAATGGCACACTTTCGTTTATTGAGTGATAGTAACTTCTTGCCATATGGTAAGAGTATGTTAGAAGGTGCTCGCCGTGTATGGAAACAATTAAGTTTGATGGAAGACGCAATGTTAATTCATCGTATCATGCGTGCTCCTGAAAAACGTATTTTCAAGGTTGATATCGGTAATATTCCTCCAAATGAAGTTGATAATCATATGGAACGTATTATTGCACAAATGAAAAAGACTCCATATATGGACGATAGAACAGGTGATTATAACCTACGTTTTAATCTCCAAAACATGGTTGAAGACTTTTTCTTACCAGTTCGTGGTGGTGATAGTGGTACAGACATTAGTAATTTGCCAGGTCTTGAATGGACCGGGACGGACGATATCGAATATCTACGTAATAAGATGATGGCAGCACTTAAGATTCCAAAAGCATTCTTGGGATATGATGAAAGTTTAAGTGGTAAAGCTACATTAGCAGCAGAAGATATTCGTTTTGCTCGTACAATTCAACGTATACAACGTATTATTGTAAGTGAGTTGAATAAGATTGCAGTTATTCATTTGTATAGTCAAGGATATAGAGATGAATCATTAGTAGACTTCACACTACAATTAACAAATCCATCTACTATTTTTGAAAAAGAAAAGATTGATGTTTGGAAAAGTAAGGTAGAATTGTGTAAGGATATGTCTGAACTTAAATTGTTTAGCAAGAAGTGGGAATATGAAAATGTCTTCAACATGAGTGATCAAGACATGATTAACTTGCAAAAGCAAATTGTAGATGATTGTAAGAGTGCGTATAGATTTAAACAAATTGAAGAAGAAGGTAATGATCCCGCTTTAAACTTCATGAAATCAAAAGGTGAAGAATCTGGTGGCGGCGGTGGAGGTGGAGAATCTACTGGTGGTGCCGAGACTGGTGGTGAAACTGGTGCTGCCGAAGCTGGTGGAGGAGCTGAAGCAGGCGGTGAAGCTGGTGGTGCAGGAACGTCTTCTGGTGGAACTGAACCAAAGTTAACAGAACGAGATCAAACGGGTCGTAAAAAAGCTAGTAACTATCCATTCGGCGAAGATCCACTTGGTTCTTTAGAAAACAATAGAAAATCTGACTTATCCGTGGCACACAAATACAAAAATAAGTCGCCATTATCATTAGAATCAATGTCATCATTGTTAAAGGCATTTAATGGTCATAAAGATATTTTGAAAGAATCTAAGGACAAACCATCCTTTATGGATGAAACTAACATAAAAGAGTAAAGAAATACTATAAATAGTGATATTTTTAAAACTCACATATATTTATATTTAATTGGAACTTATGCATAAGAAAGCGAAACATTCAAAGTTTAAAAATAGCGGCGTGCTATTTGAACTACTTACCAGACAAATAACGTCTGATATTTTAGCTGGTCGTGATGAAACATTTACGAAAAATTTAATGTTCAAATACTTCAACGAGTCAAAAGAATTGGGTAGAGAGTTCCAACTATACAATTTCATTGCATCACAATCTTCTAAAAATACACAAACTGCAGATCGTATTTTGGATGTAGTATTGCAAACACGTTCTAAGATTAATGATCGTGAGTTAAATAAACAAAAGTATAATTTAGTAAAAGAAATCAAAGAAAAATATAACATCGATGAATTTCTAAAGAATAAGATTCCAAATTACAAATTATATGCTTCTGTTTATAAGTTGTTTGAAAATCAAAATTTAAATGAAGTTAAATTTGATGTACAAGAGTTAGTTGAAGCTAGAGAGTATGTAATTGAAAATCTAACAAAAGATAAGAAGTCCGATTCACAACCTCTAGATTTGTATAGTTCACAACCAGCCGAAGTTCGTTTAATTGCATATAAGTTCTTGATTGAGAATTTCAATAAGAAATATAGTAATTTGTTGCCAGATCAAAAGCGTTTATTAAAGGAATACATTACTAATGTTTCCAATACTAACAAATTCACCGAGTTTGTTAATGAAGAGTATAAGAGAGTTGCTTCAATATTGAAAGAAAATGTACTTAACATTTCTAATAATGAAGTTATTAAGATTAAGTTGAATGAAACAATTACACAACTTAGTAACAAATCTATAAGTGGTTTGGTAAAAGAAAATCAACTAACATCATTGTTAACCGCATATGAGTTGGTTGAAGAATTACAAAAGATTCAAAATGAAAAAATATCTTAAAGAATCAGGCGATCCATTTAGAGATATTGTAAAAAAATACGCTGAATACTATAGAGATAGCGAATTAGCTCGTATTTCTAAACAAGAATATAATGCATGGTTGCAATCCCACGCAAATAAAATTTCCCCATCTACGCGTGAAAAAATAAAAAAGCAGGTGGATGCCAAGTTAAAGAAGAAGAATGAAGCTAGCACAACAGCTGGAGTTCCAGGTGTAATGACCCCATTCGCTTTCAGTGCAAATAAAAAATCACCAGGTAATGTTCGTGCTGCTACTCAATTTGGATTTAAATTGGCAAAACCAGTAAATAAAAACAAAGATTTAGAGTTGGAAAATCAAATGTATAGTGAACCAGCATACGTTACTCCAGCTCAAAATATTGAACCAGTTAATGTATATAAAGATAAAGATGGATTGCCACAACACGGCGATCCAGAATTAGATCCTGGTTTAGCAGGTCACGAACAAGGTCAATTGCCTATGTTTGAACAAGCTGTTAGACTTGTAAAGAAGATGAGAATGGAAGGTGTTGGTGGTTTAATATATAAATTGCAAAGAGAAGCTGATGCATCTGTTCCTCAACCTGCGGTTCAACCAGCACCTCAATCACCTCAATCACCTCAACCAGCGCAACCATCACAACCAAAAGCTGCAAACGTTGATGTGAATCTTCAATCATACGACATTCAACCAGATTTTTCAGAATTTGATCAAAAATTAAAAAATAGCACTGAACAAATAAAAGTTGATTTACAAAAGAAGATACAAGATGCTATTTTAGATAAGAAAATTGTTGTTCGTGCTAGTAAAGGATATAAACAGCCTGAAGCTGATTATACTATAAATGTTACAGGAGTAAATATTGATTATTATTACGATAGATATGTTATTGTAATTTTAGGTCGTGAAGAGAGCAAACAAAAAGTTGCTAAATTCTTCGTTAAACCAGGATTTAAAATTAAAATTTTAGGCAAAGCTGATACTAAGCCAAAAGATCAATATCAAATTGCTAAATCTAAGGCTTTGGTTGATCCAAATAAACAAAATCCAACACAATCTACAAACGTTGTAACATCTCCAGAACCAGCCGCTAAACCTGCAGCTGATCAACAACAACAATCTCAACCAACTGCTTAATATGAAACAAATTTTAATTGATGTATTACCATTCGAATTTAAGAAAACTTCACTAAACGAATCTCTAAAAGATGGAAAGTTGTTGGTGAATGGTGTACTACAAAGAGCTGATGCAAAGAATCAAAATGGTCGTGTATACCCAGAAGATATTCTAAAGCGTGAATCCAACAAGTACATGGAAAATTTTGTGAAACAACGTCGTGCTATGGGTGAACTTGATCATCCAGAATCATCCGTCGTTAACTTAAAGAATGTTAGTCATAACATTACAGATATGGGGTGGGATGGTAAAGATTTAGTAGGTACGGTTGAAATTCTACCTACACCAAGTGGTAACATTCTAAGAGATCTATTACAATCTGGCATTTTATTGGGTATCAGTAGCCGTGGATTGGGTAGCGTTAAGAAAGATATGAGAGAAGGTGCCGATGTAGTACAAGACGATTTTGATTTAATTGCTTTTGACTTTGTAAGCAATCCTAGTACACAAGGTGCATTTATGTATCCACAAGGAAAGATCAATGAAAGTGTGGAACAAAGTAGAATTATAAACCCATATGCTAACGTAGAGAGATTAATTCACAATATTCTTTCTGAATTGTAAAAATTTATAATATTTATAATCATATGATTAAGCTAAAACACCTAGTAGAAAATTCAACTGAAGTTGCTTATACCCCTCTTACAAGAGAAGAAAAAGTAAAGTTATATGAGACTGTAAAAGCATATAACGAATATCGTAGCAAATTAAAAGCAGAAGCCGTTTATGAAACTGCTCATAAGATTTTAGAATCTGTTAATTTGGCAGAACGTTATGCTATCAAGGAATGTGGAGAATGGATGGAAGCAAAGATGGTAGAACGTGACATGAAGGAAATCAAGAAGATGGCTTCTAAGTTGTATGAAGAAGCTCAAAAAATTAAGTCAACTGAAAAACAACTTGAAATGTTGTATGAAGAAATTGGTATGAAGTTGGAACGTTATTTTGAAATTGCAGAGCCACTTAATGAAGCTCCTCAAGCTTTTCAAACACAAAATCACCAAGGTTCTGTAAGTACAGCAAGTCCACCAGATCCAGCCGCTTGGGGCACTGATCTAAGCAAATAATTACTTGTTTTTTGGATCGGCTGGAATACTATCAATAAATTCAAGTAATTTATTAAAAGTTTCAAATACATAACGACGGGATGTTTCTATAACATACCCGTCATTTTCTTTATATACACGTATATCTTGTTTATGGTTTTCTAATTCGATAGATGGAATTTCGACTTCACAAGTTAAATCATAGTCGTTATCCATTTTAAAACCCATGTTTCCTAATGTATCTATTTCATTAAAAGACCAACCATCTGGGTGATCTAAATCTGTAAGTTTGAATTTTGGATACACTTCTTCTTCGTTATTTAGGAAGTTTCTCATTTTTAAACTTGCTGGTTTATAATTGAAGTTGTCATTTTTTCTAAGTTGAGTGATGAACTTAGAATTATTTTTTGCAGCTTCCATGTGTTTATTAAAGTTTGGATTGTAATTATAAGCCATATTGGTTAATTCTATCTATAAAGTCAGTCAAGACTTTAATTTTGTCGTTGGTGTCATTTTCAAAAATACTGCTTAGTGTATAGAAAACTTTATCAGTTTGTTCATCACTATCGTCTGATACTACTCTAATAAAACACGCATAATTGTATAAACCTTTATTCTGGTTATTTTCTAACTTTTTAAATACGTATGTTTTTGTTGAATCATTACTTTGTACATCCGCAGTAATTTCTCTGGTATTCTTTTTATGAATAAAATTTGTTTTACCAAAACCAGCAAATCCATTTTGTTTGGATTGAAATGCTAATAGTTCATCTTTGTCAAATTCTATACCAACATTTTCTCTTAATACTTGATCAAATGGTTTGCCTACTATTTCTTTGGTTTTGCTTAAAGTATATTTAGATCCAGCCTTTTCCTTAATTAAATCGATTATTTCTTTAAATTTAGTAAAGTCTTTTACACTTGATGGTTTTATAGTTTTAGCCATTTTACGAACTTGTGGTGATACTTTTTTATTAGATACGTCACCTTTTTGTACAGCACGTACTAATCTAAAAAGTCTTGCTTGTTTTTCACTTTGCGCAGGCATATACAATAAATATCATTTTTTTTAATATATTACGTTTTTTAATTATATTTATTTAGTAAATACGTCAACCATTTGATGTCCACATTTAAATCAATCTTCTTTGGAGTTCTTCAATAACTTCACAAACATAAACAATAAGAAAGGTAGAATATCTATATGAGCGATCTATTAAAGGAAAGCATCGCAGACGCAAAGGCTGTTCGTGAAACAGCAATTGCTAATGCAAAAACTTTTCTTGAGGAAAATTTTGCTAAGAGCATGAAAGAAATGTTCGCAGAAAAACTCAAGGAAGAAATGACAGACGAACCAGCAGCTGAAGACCAAGTTGACGAAAACTTGTCAACTTCAAAGATTGGTGGCGAAAAGGGAAATGAAGCTTCTAAGCAACATCCTGTAAAGCCATCACCTGCTGCAAGCAAAAATACAACTTCTGCTGGAAAGCAAGAGTTTGATGCAAAATTGGAAGAAGAAGCAGGTTCTTCAGATGAAGAAGTAACCAGTGAAGAGCTAGACGAAATTCTAGCTGAACTTGAAGGTGAAGTTGTCAGTGAAGAGAAGGAAGAAAAAGAAGAAGATGACAAGGAAGAAACCAACGAGTCAGTTGACGAAACCGTCGCTGAAGGCGAGGAAGTAAATCTAGATGAACTTCTAGCTGAATTGGAAAATGAAGTAGAAGCCGCTGATCCAATGGCAGCCGCAGCACCTGTTGCAGCTCCAGCACCAGCTCCAGTTGATCCTATGGCTGCTGCAGTTCCAGCCCCAGCTCCAGCTCCAGCTCCAGGTCAAGTACCATCACCATCTGAAGGTGAAGTAACCTACGAAGAGATGGCAGAAGCTCTAGTAGCTATCAATGAAGAAAACGAAGCATTGAAGAATAAGTTGAGTGAACATGTAAACACCGTCAAGTATTTGAAGGGTGTACTAGCTGAAACCAATCTATTGAATGCTAAGTTGCTTTATACCAACAAGTTGTTCAAGGGTAAGAGCTTGACCGAAGATCAAAAACTTAAGATCATTAACACTTTCGACTTGACTAAGAACATCCGTGAAGTCAAGTTGGCATATACAGTTTTGGCCGAATCAATCAATGCCGGTGGATCAGTTGTTAAAAAGAAGACAAATGCAACTGTAAGTACTATCACCGAAGGTTTGGCAAGCAAACCAGTATCATCAACCAAGCCTGACTCTACTATTGTAGAACCTCAAGCTGATGTGATGACTTCAAGATTCCAAAAACTCGCAGGAATCAAGAAGTAATTAGTTTGCGAGTAAAAACCTAACAAAAAATATAGAAAGAAACAAAAATATGAGTATGGACGTAAAGAGTCTATTGACAAACAATATGAATCCACAAGCCAAATTGATGGCCGAAACCCGTGGACTACAACAAAAGTGGGAAAAGACAGGTCTTCTTGAAGGCGTAAATGGCGTTGAGAAGGCACACATGTCAATCCTTTTGGAAAACCAAGCAAAGCAACTTCTAGACGAAGCTTCTACAACTGGTACCTCTACCAGTTCAGAACAATGGGCTGGTGTTGCTCTACCATTGGTTCGCCGTGTGTTCGCTGAAATTGCTGCGAAGGAATTCGTATCAGTTCAACCAATGAATCTACCATCTGGTCTAGTGTTCTATCTAGACTTCAAGTATGGTTCCGGCAATCACTTGAGCCAAACTCAAGGTACAAGCTTGTTCGGTGGTACCAATTCTGCTAAGTTCGGTTCAACCGATGCAGCAGTAAATGGTCTATACGGTCAAGGTCGTTACGGATATTCTGAACGTGTAGTAACCAGTTCAGCATTCACATCCGCAAATTGTACAGTTGCTTCAGCAAGCTGGGCAGATCTACAATTTGCTTCTGACTTCAGTTCTTCATTGAGAAGCGGTAACATCAAGGGTATCTTCAAGATCGGTCTTGATATTAACGACAACACTCAAACTAACGCTGTAGCTGCTTCTGGTTACGCTTGGAACGTAGATTTGAACGCAGTACGTTCATTTGGTCTACAAACCACTGGTAACGTAGCTTATACAGTATTGAACACCTACGCAAACGTAGTTAACACTGGTACTATTGCTGCTCCAAATTACGTCATTAACATGTTCGTAAGTCAATCAAGTACAGCTGCTACCCCAGCACAAACTCCAAAGTTGAATTACACCATTCAACCTACCGATAACCTACGTGGTGACTTCGAAGATGGTAAGACCGCCGGTGAAGGTTCTGGTAACAGTTCCGCAACCGCAACCCAAGCAATTGGTACTGACATCGGTATTCCAGAAGTTAACTTGGTACTAAACAGCGAACCAATCGTTGCTAAGACCCGCAAGTTGAAGGCAGTCTGGACCCCAGAATTGGCTCAAGACTTGAATGCTTACCACAGCATTGATGCAGAAGCAGAATTGACTGCTCTATTGAGTGAATATGTATCTATGGAAATTGATCTAGAAATCCTAGACATGTTGAACGAGTCTGTAACTGGTACCACAACCGAAGCTTGGTCTGCCCAAATCGGTACTGAGTTCCAAAAGACTCTATCCTACGCAGGTGGCAGCACTGGTACCCCAGTTGCTAACTTCACCCGTGTTGTTAACGCTTCACCAAATCGTACTGCTTACGTAAAGAGCACTTGGTTCCAAACTCTTGGTAACAAGATCCAAAAGGTCTCTAACAAGATTCACCAATTGACTCT
>Ga0129333_10004136_pt1 | contig 13568 bp, 11 predicted proteins | sample CPB6_08_DNA_FD_94474 | JGI IMG/M metagenome (GOLD analysis project Ga0129333, IMG submission 94474) | Freshwater to marine salinity gradient microbial communities from Chesapeake Bay, USA - CPBay_Sum_0.6_0.8_DNA | ecosystem: Environmental > Aquatic > Marine > Coastal | place: USA: Chesapeake... | reverse complement strand
TTTTAATACCGCAACTAATTCTGAACTCGCTTTTGTAGCTGCTAAAAACAAATCAATATCAGTTTTTACCTGCTCTAATTCATTACGCTCAATTGCCAAATCAATTAATGATTTTGCGTATCGTGTTGCAACTCTTAATTCTGACATAATTTATTTCGAGTTAATTCTTAGCTTAATTTTACTTCTTTTAATAAATCAGCAACTAGGCTTTCTTGCTTCGATTTATCATCTAATTGCTTGCGCAATACTTTCTCAGCGATATCAATTGATAAAGTTGCTACTTGCGTTTTAACTTCAGCTAAAGCAGCGTTCTTTTGATTCTCAATTTCCACTTTCGCTTTTTCAATTAATTTATTTGCTTCGTTTTGAGCAACCCCTTTTGCATCTGCAACCATGTTATCTCTTAACTCTTTTGCTTCTTTTAATATTTGATCACGCTCTGCTCTTGCTTGTTTCAACAATTGCTCGCTCTCATTATTCAATCTCGATAACTCCTCTTTCGCTTTTTCAGCTGCACTTAATGCATCTTCAATCGATTTCTCACGATCGTCTAAAGCTTGCATAATTGGCTTCCATGCAAATTTTCCTAATATGAATAATAACAATAGGAAAGAAATTGTCGTCCAAAAAACTAATCCAATACTTGGGGTTACTAATTCCATATGATTGTGTGTATATCTTTAAATTTAAAATCAAACATGTTAAAAAAGCCCGTAGCCAATCGCTACAGGCTTTTTGTCGGATCAACCATTTCCTAACAAAGCAACTACCACACCGAATAATGCAACACCTTCTACAAGGGCTGCAGCGATGATCATTGCTGTTTGGATTTTTGAAGCTGCTTCTGGTTGGCGTGCAATACCTTCCATTGCAGAACCACCAATTCTTCCGATACCTAAACCAGCACCGATTACTGCTAAACCGGCACCAATTGCTGCGATACTTCCTGTCATTTTATTTTATTTTAAGTTAAAAATTAATTCTACTATATAATCTATTAATGGTGCTCCTCTGAGTGACTATGATCACCGTGCTCTTCAGATATCGCTGTTCCAATAAACAACGCTGTTAACATAGTGAAGATAAACGCTTGTAAGAACGCTACCAATAATTCTAATACATCCATAAAAATTACGAACGCAACCGATACCGGCGCAATAGCTAAACTCTTAAAGATAAATATTAGGGAAATTAAACTTAATACAATGATGTGCCCTGCGGTAATGTTCGCAAATAAACGGACAATTAATGCAAATGGCTTCGCTAATAAACCTATGATTTCCACTGGTATCATAATTGGCCACAAAGCCTTCGGCACATGCGGTGCATATACGTGCTGCCAATATGTTTTATTACCATTAACATTGGTTACAATAAATGTAATTACTCCCATTACTAAGGTGAAGGCGATGTTGCCAGTTAAATTGGCTCCTCCTGGGAAAAATGGCACTAAACCAATTAAATTGTTTACCCAAATGAAGAAGAAAATGGTTAATAAAAATGGCATGAATCGCGCATATTTATAGCCTAAGTTTGGCTTAGCAATTTCGTCTCTCACAAAAATGATAATAGGCTCGATTAATGATTGGAAGCCTTTTGGTGCTTTTCCTTCTCTCTTTTTGTAAGCTTTCGCTACCGAAGTAAATATTAACAACAAAATAGTTATTGATAAAAACATCGACGCTACGTTTCTTGTAATCGATAAGTCGGTAATGTTTTTTGACGCCTCTTCATTAATGCTACCATCCGCATTTACTACTTTTATGTGCTCGTGCTCAATTGAATATGTGTAATGTTTACCCGTGTAGGTAGAATCGCCATGGTGAAATTTGCTCGATGAAAAAGTCTCGATTCCTTTGTCAGTATATAATATAACTGGCAATCCGATGGATGTATGACCCCATAGATGCCATTCGTGCGCATCCCCAATATGATGTAAAATCATCTCTCCTGGATTAAACGACTCTTCCTCACCATGTTTAATTGCGTGAGTACTGTCTGCAACAGCGCTTACAGTATCCTTTGATTCGCTTGCATGATTTTCATGACCTACCGACTCATTAGCATAAACATTTGCCATGGTGATACAAAAAACAGCAGAAAACAATAAAATTGATTTCGTTTTTTTTATGAAAAAGCCCCTTTTGCGCATCTATTTTAAGATTTTATTATTTTTTAAGAGCGCGCAAGTTATACAATAACGTATAAATTTCAAAGGTTGAATAAATAAAATATGGAAGGAAAAAACTAATCAGAAAAGCAACCTTGTCGAATCGCTTTCCATAGATAAAAATAAGTGCGAATACCATGCTTAAAAGCAGTTTTGCCATCACCGAAGCTAAAACTATAAATACCGAGCTATCCGACGATTTTTTTAGACCCCAAGCTGATATCGCAAATGCTGCTAAGCCTACCAAATAGAAAAATACAATAAAATAAGGATACTGAGCAATAAAAAAATGTCTATCTGTTTGGCTATTAATTAGCTCGCCACATAAAAACAAGATCAAACCTATCAAAAGGCTGTATAAAGAATACTTTAGTAAATTCATTGATTTTTAAATGATTTTATTACTTGATACATGGATGCTGCCACGCCCAGCAACGACAATAAAATAGTCATCCATGGCTTTTCAAATTCCCATAATCCATCAAGGAAATCGCCTAAAAAACTTAAGCCTGCAATTGTCACCAACATTTGCAGGCCTAGCCCTGTATATTTAAGGTAACTGTTCAATTCTCTTCGATTTCGGCCAATGATTTCTCGGTCTTCGATTTTGAACTATAACCTCTCTCTGATGATATTCCCATATTACAATGTCCACTAAAGATCGCCCCCGACTCCACAATTAACTTATTGGTCACCATATCCCCCTCTATACGAGCCGATGACTTTAAAAAAATGGTATCAGTAACTGTTAAATCCCCTTTTAGATCTCCACTGATATCGGCATTCAAGCCAATTATATCCCCAATCACTTTCCCCGTATTTCCGATCACTACTTTCGCTTTTGATATAACATTCCCGATAATCTCCCCATCAATCCTTATATCACCTTTACAAGATAAATCCCCGGTAATGGTAGTCCCTTGACCAATTAAGTTTATCGAGCCGCTCAGCTCGTTTTCCTTAATCACTTTGTGTTCTTTCTTTTCAAACATACCTTTAAAAATTAATGTAATCCTTAGGGTTTACAGCATTCCCTTTATACCAGAGTTCAAAATGGAGATGTGGTCCGGTTTGCATTTCACCTGAATCGCCTACAATAGCCACAGGTTCCCCAGAACGTACAAAGTTACCAACTTTTTTGAATAGCACAGAACAATGCTTATATATTGATAATAAGTCATTTCCGTGTTGAATAGCTAATACATATCCTCCATCTGAAGTCCAACTTGCCATTACAATGGTCCCCTCCAATGCCGACTTTACAGGCAAGCCCTTCGTTGCTGCTATATCAATTCCATAATGCCCTTTTTTGGGATTGTATCTTTCGGTAATAACCCCCTTAACAGGTGTAAAAAATGCATAACCAGCTATTCCTGCTGGCTTTATATTATTTTCTTTAATAGCAAAACCATATTGATTTTGATCTTCTATCATTAATCTTAACAATGAGTCCTCTTCGGGTTTTGCTCCTATTCTAAAGGTGGTGTCTTTTAAGGTAGGTTTACTATTTTTGTTGATCGTATCATTAAGGCCCACTGTCCCATTGATTACAGCCTTTACATTGTCTATATACTTATCATTAGCGTCTATCACCATTTGCATAGAATCTACTCGTAAGGCCATATCCGAAATATCTCTCCTTAACGAAACATCTGCATAACCTGGAATATACTCCTTTAAAGGCGTAAAAATTAGAATGGAAGTAACTATTCCAATAAGTAAAATCAACAAAATACTTCCCAAAATAAAAACATTTAACCTGTTCAAGGTAAAAGATGCCTTTTCTTCGAAAGTTTCATCGTTAAGTATTACTAACTTATACTTATTCTTTAAGCGCTCTAATATTTTTTGTTTCTTTTTTGACATTAGCTTGCCACAAATTAAGCCAATTTTATTGAATTGTACTTAATCGTCATAAGTTTTAAAAGAATATCAGTAAATAAAATAAATTTGTAATCCTTTAGTTAATACTGAAAATAAGCATTTTGAAAACAACGCACCATAATTTAATTCTTTACGTAGCAATCTTGTTTGCCTTAAGTGCCTGCAGTTCGGGTGGGAAACCAACCCTTATAGGTAAAGCCTACCACAATATTACTGCTCATTACAATGGATATTTCAATGCTAAACTAAAAATAGATAACACCGAAAAGCAAAATGATAAGTCATTCCAGGATAAGTTTGACGATGTATTGCCTGTTTTTAAACTCAATAAAGAAGAATCAGCTAACAAAGGAACTAAAGGAGCTGCTAACCAAACCATGGATGATGCGATAAAGAAAGCATCCTTAGTAATTCAACGCCATGAACCAAGTAAATGGATCGACGATTGTTATTTTGAAATTGGAAGAGCCTATTTTTATAAAAAAGATTATTTCACTGCTGCCGAAACTTTTCAATTTGCCGCCGGCCGATATAAAAACAAGGAAGTGGGTGATAAATCCTACATATGGTTAATTAAATGCTACATCATCTTAAAAAAATATACGCAAGCTGAATCGGTAATTAATATTGCGCTAGCAAGTGAGACTTTTCCCAAAAAACACATCTCCGAATTATTTGCAACCGTAGCTTGGTTCCATATTGATAAAAAAAATTATGCCAAGGCTATCGAATATTTAGAAAAAGCTAGCATCACTCAAAAAAATAAAAATAAAAGAGCTCGATATACATACATTGCAGCACAGTTACTCGAACGTATAGGCGAGGATGGTAAAGCAGGTGTTAAATACCGACAAGTGGTTAAAATGAATCCAAACTACGAAATGCTCTTCAATTCAAAAATAAATGCTGCCCGTTTAGTTCAATATGGCTCGATTAGCAATAAGAAGAATTTAGAAAAAGAACTATATAGCATGTTGAATGATGCAAAAAATAAAGAATATAGAGATCAGATTTACTATTCGCTGGGTTTGATTTTTGAAAAAGACGAACGCGATGAAAAAATGATCGATGCATTTAAATCGTCCGCGGCATCTAGTGTAAATAACTTAAGCCAAAAAGGCTTGGCTTATCTTAAATTGGCTCACTATTATTTTGGATCCGAAAATTACGAATACGCTCAAATGTATTACGACAGTGCGAGTACATTTCTACCAAAGTCGAATCCCGATTTTGACCTTGTTAATAAAAGAAAAAATAGTTTGACTAAACTTGTAGACAACCTAAGATTAATTAAATACGAAGACAGCTTGATGCGAATTGCACGCATGCCCGAATCGGAACGTGTGTTGTTAGTTGAAAAAATAATAAAGAAAGAGAAAGAGGAAAGAATAAGAAAAGAAGAAGAGGAGAAACGGTTAGCAGAACAAGCATTAAATAATTTATCGCGACCTAATAACAATGTCAACAAACCCAATTCCGCTACTGCTGGTAGTACATGGTATTTCTACAATCAGAATTCTGTTGGAATTGGGAGTGCGGATTTCGTAAAAAAATTTGGAAGAAGAACATTGGAAGATAACTGGCGAAGAGCAAATAAAGAATCATACGCGAGCATAAGCTCAGCTCAAAGTTCGGACCTGGGTTTTGATGCAAAAAATATTATATCAGATAAAAACGATGATTTATCATTGAAAAAAAAATACTTATCTAATATACCAACTACTCCCTCTGCGCAACTTGCTTCTGCCGAAAAAATGGTAAAAGCTTATTGTAACATCGGATTGTTTTACAGAGAAGAGATTATCAATCTAAAAGAATCAATTAAAGCATACGAAAATTGTATTGTCAGATTTCCAGATAATAAATTAAAGCCAGAAATCTATTTCAATTTATTTCGACTCTACGCAGAACTTAACAATAAAACTCAAAGCGACTATTATAAAAATAAATTATTAACAGAATTTCCGAATTCAATAATGGCTAAAGTTGCTTTAGACCCGAGCTACGTATCCGAATCCAAAGCGCTAGATCAAGCGGCACAGCATTTCTATGATAATATTTACGATGCTTATAAAAATGGAAACTATGCAATTATTTATAGTTCTAAATCTCGAATCGATTCACACTATATTAGAACAAGTATAGCTCCTAAGTATTATTATCTATATGCCTTATCGCAAAATAAAACAAACGGATTACCTGCCTTTGAAGCTTCATTACAAAAACTGCTGAACGATTTCCCATCCTCGGATGCAGCAAGCATGGCAAGAGAGCATTTGAGAAAAATTGAGGAACAAAAAAATCCAGCACTAAAAGAAGTTAGAGAAGAAGATCCTATTAATTTTGAACTTGAAAATCGAGCAAAATATTCTATCATGATTTCAACGGATTTGCAATCAGTAAAAGACACAAAAAATAATCTTGTTCGATTTAACTTAACTGAATTTTCTTTAAAAAACTTACGCATTAACTCAGAGTTATTAGGTGAAAAAGAACAATTAATATTGATCGACCATTTCGAAGATATCAGTGGTGCAAAAGAATATTTATTTGCCCTTAATAAAAAGTTAACTGAAGTTGTTAAACTAAAACAAAATACATATATAATTTCTTTTATTTCTGAAAAAAATCTTAAAACTTTAAGAGAAACTAAATCCATCAAAAAATACATACAATTTTATAATGGAAACTATCAAGTAGGCAATGAGCAATAACAATTCTATTTATATAAAAAGGTTTTGGCAAATAGTTGCTGCAGGACTTTTATTCGTTATCATCATCATTAGTTCAGTAGGCTTAGGGTTGTTTGGAGCCTTACCTACCTTTCGCGATTTAGAAAATCCGAAAAGCAGTTTAGCCTCTGAAGTCATTTCAACCGATGGGCAAGTGCTCGGTGCATATTATGTGCAAAATCGTTCGAATGCTAAATTTAAAGAACTATCACCAAATTTGATTAACGCATTAATTGCCACCGAAGACATTCGTTTTTACGAACATTCAGGCATCGACCTAAAAGGCACTTTTGCTATTATTCTTTATTCGGCTATAGGTAAAAAACGTGGTTCAAGTACCATTACCCAACAGCTTGCTAAGAATTTATTTCCACGAAAGAAACAGACCATTTTCAACATTGGAATCATCAAACTAAAAGAATGGCTAACAGCAATTAAAATAGAAAGGAATTATACAAAAGAAGAAATAATTACGATGTATTTTAATACAGTTGAGTTTGGTAATAATTCATACGGAATTAAAACTGCATCTAAAACATATTTCGATAAACTTCCATCTGAGCTGAACATACCAGAAGCTGCATTACTTGTGGGGATATTAAAAGGAACAACCGTTTACTCTCCAATCAGAAATCCTGAGCGTTCCTTAAAAAGAAGAAATGTAGTGCTTGCTCAAATGGAGAAATATGGTTACATCACAGAAAAAGAATACGAAGAAGCCAGTGCCTCTGATTTAAATCTAAAATTTACTAACCCTACTCACAACCAAGGATTAGCCACTTATTTTAGAGAATACTTGCGCATTGAATTGCAAAATTGGTGTAAAGAAAATACAAAGTCTGATGGTGAGCCTTACGACTTATACCGCGATGGATTGAAGATCTATACCACGCTCGACTCGCGCATGCAAAAATATGCAGAAGAAGCGGTGAAAGAACATCTCTCCTATTTACAAAAAGAATTTAATAACCATTGGAAAGGAAGAACACCATGGGGTAAAAATACCGACATCATTTCTCAATCGATGAAAAGAAGCGAGCGCTATTTATTAATGAAAGAAGAAGGTGCAAGCGACGAGGAAATTGAGAAAGCATTTAACACTCCAACATCCATGACTGTATTCACATGGGCCGGTGAACGCGACACTACGATGAGCCCGCTCGATTCTATTAAATATTACAAATGGTATTTACGTTCGAGTTTTATGTCGATGGATCCACACACTGGCCATATAAAAGCTTGGGTGGGTGGCCCCGACTATCGATATTTTAAATATGATCAAGTAAAAACAGGTAAACGCCAAGTGGGTTCTACATTTAAACCCTTAGTTTATACTGTTGCGATGGACAATGGTTGGTCGCCATGTTTTGAAGCACCTAACTTGCCTATTGTATTTGAAGATTTTGATAATTGGTCGCCAAAAAATTCGGATGGCAAAGATGGAGGTATGATGACTTTACGCATGGGATTAGCGAACTCCGTAAATTTAATTACGGCTTACATGATGAAACAAGTGGGTCCACAAGCGGTAGTGAATGTGGCAAAGAAGATGGGCATTACCAGCGAAATTCCACCGTACCCTTCTATTTGTTTAGGAACTCCCGATGTGAGTTTATACGAAATGGTAGGCGCTTATTCTACCTACGCTAACAAAGGAGTTTGGACCGAACCTGTTTACATTACTCGCATCGAAGATAAAAATGGAAACGTATTGTTCGAAAAAGTTCCTCGTAAAGTGGATGCTTTGAGTGAGCAAACGGCTTACTTGATGATTTATATGATGAAAGGGGTGATTGATAAAGGAACAGGATTGCGTTTGCGTGGGCCTCGTTACCGTTTCACGAATCCTATTGCAGGTAAAACAGGTACTACACAAGAAAACTCCGACGGTTGGTTCATTGGCATTACTCCCGATTTAGTTTCTGGAACATGGACCGGCGCTGAAGATAGAATTGTACATTTTAGGTCAACCAATTTAGGGGAGGGCGCTAACACCGCTTTACCTATTTGGGCTTTGTATATGAAAAAAGTGTATGCTGATGCTACACTAAATATTTCTCAACGCGATTTTGAAGCACCACCGGGTGGTTTAAGCATAGTAGTAGATTGTGATCAGTACAAAAAAAATAATCAAGGTGCTAGCAATCCTGGACTTGAATTCTAATTAATGGCTTTCGACTATAAATCATACTTAGAAAAAATTCCGCATAAGCCTGGAGTTTATCAATACTATGATGAAACAGGAACCCTTATTTATATTGGCAAAGCAAAAGATTTACGAAACAGAGTTTCCTCATATTTCAACAACGACAATGTAAATGCAAAAACCAGAATACTAGTTCGCAAAATTCGCGATATAAAATTTACCATTGTTGATACAGAAATTGATGCTTGGTTATTAGAGAATTCGCTCATAAAAAAGCATCAACCACGTTATAATGTTTTATTAAAAGACGACAAGACCTACCCATCTATTTGTATTAAGAAAGAACCCTTCCCTAGGATTTTCCCAACGAGAAATATCATTAAAGATGGTTCTACCTATTTAGGGCCTTATGCTTCTGGTAAAATGATGAACACCATTTTGGAGCTCATTAAAACATTATACCCTATACGTACTTGCAATTTAGCTTTAACCGACCAAAATATTCAAGCCGGAAAATTTAAAGTCTGTTTAGAATATCAAATCGGGAATTGCAAAGGCCCTTGTCAAGCCTATCAAACAAAAGACGAATACGATGAAAACATTCGCGAGATAAAAGAAATTTTAAAAGGCAATATTTCCTCCATTTTGCAATTATTAAAACAAGAAATGCAAAATGCTGCCGCTAATATGAATTTTGAATTAGCAAATAACACCAAAGAAAAAATTGAAGCCTTAGAAAACTACCAAAGTAAATCAACGGTAGTTAGTACTGTAATCGACAACATCGATGTGTTTGCTATTAGTTCCGACGATAAAGTAGCTTTTGTAAATTATTTAAAGGTAAACAAGGGAACCATTTCACAAACACAAACCATCGAGATCCGAAAAAAGTTAGATGAGAGCGACGAAGAATTATTAGAGCTTGCGATCTCTGAATTTAGAAATAAATTCAGCAGTACAGCAAAAGAAATTATCGTTCCATTTGATATTAATATTGAGACCGAAGAAAACATAAAATTTACAGTTCCAAAACTTGGCGACAAAAAAAACTTGTTAGAATTATCGATGAAGAATGTGTTGTTCTTCAAGAAATCTAAACTTGAGCAATATGAAAAAGTAAATCCAGAGGCGAAAGCAGAGCGAATACTTACGCAACTTCAAAAAGATTTACGCATGAATCAATTGCCAAAACATATAGAGTGTTTCGATAATTCGAACTTCCAAGGAAAATACCCAGTATCGGCCATTGTTGTATTTAAAGATGCGAAACCATCGAAAAAAGATTACCGCCATTTTAATGTAAAAACAGTAGAGGGACCAAACGATTTTGCGACCATGGAAGAAGCCGTTTTCCGCCGCTATAAACGAATGTTAGAGGAGAAGCAGGAATTACCTCAACTAGTTATTATTGATGGTGGTAAGGGCCAATTATCATCGGCGATGAGCAGTTTAAGCAAACTAGGCATCGAAAAGAAACTTACTATAATTGGTATTGCTAAAAGGTTAGAAGAAATATACTACCCGGGCGATTCCGTACCGATGTACATCGATAAAAAATCGGAAAGTTTAAAACTCATTCAGCATTTACGCGACGAGGCCCATCGTTTTGGCATTACTTTCCATAGGAGTAAACGCGATAAAGGCACTTTAACATCGGAACTCGAACTCATTTCAGGCATCGGGAAAAGCAGTATCGAAAAACTTTTACTAAAATTTAAGTCGGTTAAAAAAATAAAAGAAGCCAGCGACGAAGAATTATCAGAAGTAATTAATAAGAAACAATTACAAGCACTTAGGGAGTTCTATAAAAATATTTAAAAAAAAGAGCCGCGTTATCCGCAGCTCTTTCTTGTATAATGTTTAACAAGTAATATCTAAAGACTAGATTCTAGTACTCCCATAAGTCATGTTCGAATTCGAACAAAGCTTGTTTAATTCTATTTGCTTCAATTAATCCGTCCATTCCTGTTGCATAATCTTCTATACGGAAATCTCTTTCGTTAGACCATTTAGTAATATAGCTACTGAACATGCGTTGAGTAAATAAATCGTCGTAACTTAAACGAGCAGCATCGTTCTGACGATTGAATACTTCTGCGTTAGCAAATACTTTGCGAGCTTCAGGGAAGTAGATCCAGAATAAAGGACCTTTACCTACTTCTTCACCAGAAGAATTTCTGTAGATAAGAATTGGAGCGATTCCAATAATTCTTGGCTCATAAATAGAGCGTTGTTTATCGAATACCCAATCTTCCTTTACACGGTAAGCAACCACGTCGTCGCGGTTTAACTCACGTACAGTAATTACCGTTTGGAATGTTCCGTCTAATTGCTCTACATCAGTAGTATCGGTACCTGCACCAATTTGAGCAACCTCTTCAGGTGTCATTGGCACTTTAAATTCATCACCGAAATCTTTTGGTCCACTAGGGTTAGGGTTGTAAGCAGTAAGCTCACCCGCTAACACAGCATCCATAATTACGTCGATCAGCTTCGCTCTTGGATAAGTCATCACAAGGTTTTGTTTTTCCTTTAAATCAATAACTCTCCAAACACGCTTTGACCACATCGCGTCTGCTTCCCTTAAAGGAGCATACGGTGTAACACCTGCTGTTTTTACGTTAATCTTTTGGTACACGCCATCTAATGGTGGTTCCGTTTGTGCAACACTAATGCTTACTACAAAAAAGAAAGCGATTAATGATAGGATAAATTTATTTTTCATATCTATACTTACTATAGAGTTAATTCCATTTATTGTATTGAAATCACTACGGAGTTCAATTTTCTGTTTGTGCCATCAGGGCCAGAAGCAACGATATCATCGAAGATAACTTTATCTTTTGGACCTAACCCGTTCATTGCGCCTAACATTTCTGGTGTAATAGCAGCTGAATTTGATTGTAAACGAATTAAGTCTTGGCGAGCTCTAATGATAATTGCAGAGAATGACTTAACGTTGAATTTCAAATCAAAATCGAAGTTATCTAATACTGCAAACACGCCTCTTTGTGCTTTTAATGAAGAAGCAGAGATACTTCCACTGGTAATACCTGCAACTTTAGCCACTGGATCAGGAATACGTTTAACGCGATATTCCATACCACCTAAATTCTTCACTTGTCCACCTGGTAATTCAGCAGATACAGTTACCATTACTTTTGTTCCTGGCTTCGCTACACGAACAGTGTACACTCCGTTAGAACCTGAAATACTAGAACCTTCACCACTGATAGATGCTTTAATTTTATTTTTTGGTACACCTGGTGCCGAAATTGATACGGGATTATCAACACCAACGTAAAACACATTCATTTTATCTGCTGATACAACGGCTGTAGGTTTAGCTACTGTATATTTCTGTTCAAATTTGTAAGGTTTTACTTCTCCATCTGGACCTTTCACATTAATAACACCACCCCAAGTTACTTCGCCTTCTCTCGTAGGTGTTACGATGTATTTACCTTTTCCGTTTTCAACTTTAAGTGTTTGACCACCTACCACAATGCTAGGATTTTGAGTAGAGCTCGATGCAGAAATAAATACATCTGCTTCGTATGGTTGTCCTACTAACACATAACTTGTTGGAGCTACTACTGTAGCTTCTAATTGGTCGAATTTAAAGTCAGATGCATTGATCTTACTTAATAAATATTTAGTAACCTCTGCTTCTGCATTTTTATTATCGTTTTGAATTTTAGATAAAATAGTAACAATGGCTGTTACCGGAACACCTTCAAAATTTTGTACTTCCCAAGATTTTTTAATGCCCTCTTTATCCGGTCCTGGTTCAACTGCGTTTAAGCTGAAATCGAAGTTAGCACGTTCTTTATCATCAACCAAGGCTAAGTATTTTTTACGAGTTTCTACTATTTTAGCTTTTAACTCCGTGCCTTTTTTCTTGGTAACCATTAATTGAACACCGATTTCCATATCGCTTCTTTTAGCGATATCACCAGTTTCTTCATCGATACCTCCAGCTTCTGCTGTAAGTTCTTTTTTAATTTCAATAATATATTTATCTAATTCTTGTGAATATTTTTGTGCTAACAATGCTTTATCTCTGTATGGCCCTGTTTTCTTTGGGTCATTTTTCATCGATTGTTCAAACGCATCGTAGGTCATTTTATTTGCTGCTGCAAAGTTTTCAGCAGTGGTTTCTAAGCCATCGTTAACTAATTTAAAGGCATTCATAAATTCTTCAGATACGTTTAGCGCCAACATTGCGGTTAGTACTAAATACATCATCCCGATCATCTTCTGCCTTGGGGTTTCTTTACCTGCCATTTTCTTCTCTTATTAATTCTATTAGTAGATATAAAACCTTTTAATTAATTAGCTTTTACAGTCATTGCCGATAACATATTACCATAAACTGCATTTAATGAAGCTAAGTTTTTAGATAACTTACCAACTTCATCTTTGAATGCTTTTGCATCGTTTAACGAATCGCTAAAGTTTTGCATTGTTTCTGCAACGTTACCGTAGAATTTATTTAAAGTTTTTAAGTGGTTATTCGAATCTTGTAATTCTAATTCATACATCGCGTTTAACGAAGAAAGATTTTTCGCTAAGGTTTGTACTTGCTCATGGTACATTTTAGAATCTGTCGATGAAGCAGCGATTTCTGACAATG
>Ga0129333_10004135_pt1 | contig 13569 bp, 12 predicted proteins | sample CPB6_08_DNA_FD_94474 | JGI IMG/M metagenome (GOLD analysis project Ga0129333, IMG submission 94474) | Freshwater to marine salinity gradient microbial communities from Chesapeake Bay, USA - CPBay_Sum_0.6_0.8_DNA | ecosystem: Environmental > Aquatic > Marine > Coastal | place: USA: Chesapeake... | reverse complement strand
GGTATGGCACTCTAATGAGCACCACACGATCATGAGGTCCACCCTGATTTAGGCTGCGTTCGTCTCTTCCGAGATGCGCGGAGTCGGAAGAGAAGATGAGGAAGCAGTGGCGAAAGTCCGCGTATATGAGTTAGCAAAAGAACTCGGCATGGAGAGCAAGGACGTCCTTGCGAAGCTCCAAGAACTTGGTGAGTTCGTCCGTTCTGCATCCTCCACCGTAGAGCCCCCCGTCGTTCGCAAGATGAGAGATCTCTATCCTGCGGCAGCTTCGAAAGCCGCTGAAGAGAAACCGAAAGCGAAGAAGGCTCCGGCAAAGAAAGCGGCAAAGAAGGCTCCTGAGATTCCCGCTGAGTTGGAAGCCGTGATCAAAGAGGCGCAAGCTGCGCGAGAGTTAGAACGAGCAACTGAGGTCGTCGATCAACGTCCGACTTTCACTCCGCCACAACCAACACAAACCCCACGCCCACCACAAGGTGGCGCCACACCTTCACAACTTCCGCAGATGCCACGGCCGCCACGAACTGGCAACAATCCATTTGGCACAACAGCGATGCCACGCCCCGGACAAAGACCTGGACAACGGCCCGGACAAGGTGGATCCGGTGGAGCAGGTCAAACCATCAGACCGGGACAACGACCGCCGATGGCAGGACCCCGTCCTGGTGCAGTGCGTCCAGGATTTGCAGCACGGCCACAACAAGGCGGACCTGGTGGACCTGGTGGAAGACCTGGTGGACCTGGTCGTGGTGGACCTGGCGCTCGCCCACAAGGTGGACCCGGTGGTTCCTCTCCATATAGAACGCAAGGTGGGCGTCCTGGTGGACCAGGCGCAGGTGGTGGATTTGCGGGGCGCCCTGGTGGACCAGGCGCAGGCGGTGGCAGACCCGGAGGCCCGGGTGGTCCCGGTGGTCGAGGCACTACTGCTGGTGCATTCGGAAAAGGGAAGAAGAAGTCGAAGATCGCGAAGTCGAAGAAGGCTAAGCGCGAAGAGATCGACAATATGCAAGCACCTGTATTGGGTGGAGTTCGCATCGCTCGTGGAGATGGTTCGAAGATCAGACTCCGCCGCGGCGCGACGCTTTCGGATTTAGCGGAAAAAATCGGTGCAGAGCCGAGCCAATTGGTCGCAGCCCTCTTCCAACTTGGTGAGATGGTCACTGCAACGCAATCCGTCGATGAGGACACCTTCAAGATCCTTGGTGGCGAGATCGGTTATGACCTAGAGATCGTCAGTCCCGAAGATGAGGATCGCGAGATCCTGCAAGGTTTCGATATCGATCTCGAGGACGAGATCAATATCTATGACCAGGATCTTCTCATCGCACGGCCTCCGATTGTCACTGTCATGGGCCATGTCGATCACGGTAAGACCAGGCTTCTTGATGCGATCCGGCAGACAGAAGTGGTCAAGGGCGAGGCTGGTGGAATCACACAGCATATTGGTGCTTACCAGATCCATCACACCCATGATGGGATCGAGCGAGCAATCACATTCATCGATACTCCAGGCCACGAGGCCTTTACCGCGATGCGTGCTCGTGGTGCGAAGGTGACCGATATCGCGATTCTGGTCGTCGCAGCTGATGATGGCGTGATGCCCCAGACGATCGAAGCGCTCAACCATGCCCAAGCAGCGAATGTGCCTGTGGTCGTTGCAGTGAACAAGGTCGATAAGGAAGGCGCGAATCCAGGGAAGATCCGCCAACAGTTGACCGAGTACAACTTGATCGCTGAGGAGTACGGCGGCGACACCATCTTCGTCGATGTCTCTGCGCTCAAAGGAAAAGGAATCGACACCCTGATCGATGCCATCTTGCTCACTGCAGATGCAGCGATCGATCTTCGCGCTATCCCAGAAGGTGATGCGCGAGGTGTTGCGATCGAAGCCCATCTCGATAAGGGTCGAGGTCCAGTAGCGACTGTCTTGGTCCAACGCGGTGAATTGCATGTCGGTGACGCTGTCGTCGCTGGTGGCGCGTATGGCCGTGTCCGCGCGATGCTCGATGAATTCGGAAATACAGTCGATGTCGCAGGTCCATCGCGGCCGGTTCAGGTCCTTGGTTTCACTGCAGTTCCGAGCGCAGGTGATGGTTTCATCGTCGCGCCTGAGGATCGCACTGCACGTCAGATCGCAGAGAAGCGTCAGGCGGCAGAACGCACCGCGGCTTTGATGAAGGCGCGCAAGAAGGTCTCTCTCGAGGACTTCATGGAGCAATCGAAGGTCGAGACCCTCAATCTCATTCTCAAGGGCGATGTGAGCGGTTCGGTCGAAGCGCTCGAGGATGCGCTCTTGCAACTCGATGTTGGTAGCGAAGTGGAATTGCGAGTCATCCATCGTGGCGTTGGTGCGATTACCAAGAGCGATGTCACGCTTGCATCTGCCTCCTCTGCCGTGGTGATCGGCTTCAACGTAAAGCCTGAGACCCATACTGCGATCTTCGCCGAGCAAGAGGGTGTTGAGATCCGCTTCTACTCCGTCATCTACAAGGCGATTGAAGAGATCGAAGCAGCGCTCAAAGGTCTTCTCAAGCCTGAGTATGAAGAAGTGGTCATCGGAAACGCAGAGATCCGCGAGATCTTCCGCTCATCGAAGTTCGGAAACATCGCAGGATCGATGGTCTCTGATGGTCTCATCCGTCGTAACGCCAAGGCACGTGTCATGCGTGCAGGTGTTGTCGTTGGAGATAACCTCACCATCGAATCGCTCAAGCGCTTCAAGGATGACGCTACCGAGGTCAAAGAGGGCTATGAGTGCGGTATCGGCGTAGGTTCATTCAAAGATATCCAGGTCGGTGATCAGATCCAGGTCTTCGAGATCCGCGAGAAGAAGCGGGTCTAGAAGATGGGTAATTCACATCGCACGGGCCGTGTCGCTGATCGGATCAAAGAGGTAGTCGCCTCTGCCCTTGAGAGCAAGGTGAAGGATCCTCGTTTGGGCTTCGTCACAATCACCGATGTCCGCGTCACTGGCGACCTTCAGAGCGCATCGATCTTCTATACCGTCTTTGGCAGTGATGAAGAACGAAGTGCCACTGCTTCTGCGCTCAAGAGCGCGACCGGTTTACTTCGTTCTGAGGTCGGCCATGCTCTTGGCACCAGGCTCACACCGACGATCACTTTCTTCGAGGATGCTCTCGGCGAGAGCGCATCCAATTTTGAGACGCTGCTTGATGAGGTCAAGCGCCATGATGCTGAGGTTGCGAAGATCCGAGAGGGTGCGAAACCTGCCGGTGAAGCCGATCCTTACAAGCATCACCGATAGCACTTCGATAGATAGCGAACTTTTGTGCGTCCTGGCTTCTTGATCCTTGATAAACCCGAAGGTGTCACTAGCCACGATCTCATCACTCGGGCACGAAAGATCTTGGGAACGCGAAAGATCGGTCATGCTGGAACGCTCGATCCGATGGCAACGGGAGTGATGGTCTTAGGGATTGAATCTGCAACACGCCTTCTCGACTACGTGATGGCAGGATCAAAGCGATACCTCGCAACAATCAAGGTAGGTGCGCTAACACTCACGGATGATCGGACCGGAGAGGTGCTAGAACGTCATCCCGTCGATGGGGAAGTGATGGCGAGAGCAGAGCGAGAGTTACTCCGGATGGTCGGCATCATCGACCAGGTTCCCTCTCGCGTCTCTGCGATCAAAGTAGATGGCAAACGTTCCTATGACCGCGTTCGCGAGGGCGAAGAGGTAGAGCTCAAGGCTCGACGAGTAGAGATCTTCGCGCTCGACGTAGTTGAGCGCCGTGAAGATGAAATAGAGATCGATGTGACGTGTTCACCAGGAACCTACATCCGCGCGATTGCTCGAGATGTCGGTGGGCACTTGACCGCATTGCGACGGATCGAATCCCGACCCTTCACCATCGCTGATTGCAGCGAGATCGACAGTTCGCACCTTCTTTCGTCGGCGGATGTGATCTCACGGGTTATCGCGAGTTACAAGGTCGATTTTGCTGAGCAGCGCGAGATCTATCTCGGACGAAGTATCGAGTGCGAAAGTGGGCGAATCCTTCGAAGTGATCACGTGAGAGAAGATGTGATTGCAGCGCTGGGACCTGCTGGGGATCTGATCGCTCTTCTCAAGCCAATCGATGGCAGATTGCAGCCGATCGTCGTCTTACCGGAGTCTCGGATTGAAGTCGAGAAGTGAAGTGAGCGTAAAGTGAGTGGCATGAATATCCAGTGGCGTGATGAGAAGATCGAGGGATCTGCCGTTGCCATCGGGATCTTCGATGGCGTGCATCAAGGTCACCAACTCCTCATCGAGCGCGCTCGAGAGCGAAACCCTCACATCACAGCCCTGACATTCTTTCCACATCCCACCGCACTACTCGCTCCAGAGAAGGAGCCAAGTCATCTCCTCACTCTGACTGATCGAGTCCTGCAATTGCGCCTTTGCGGTGCAGATTCGGTAGCGATCGCACCCTTCACGGAGGAGTTCGCCCGACTCACACCAGAGGAGTTCATCGAGCAGATCTTGATCGGTGAGCTGAGGGCATCACATGTCATCGTGGGAGAGAACTTCCGCTTTGGCGCGAAGGCTCGTGGTGATGCCGCCATGTTGCGATCACGATCCGAGTTTGAGACGGAGGAAGTTCCGCTTGTCACCGGTGATGGAGATGTGATCTCATCGACTCGAATACGACAGCTGCTGCGCGATGGTCATGTTGTGAAAGCGGCAGAGTTCTTGACTCGACCACATCAATTGGTCGGCGAGGTCATCCATGGCGAGAAGCGTGGTCGTGAGATCGGATACCCCACCGCAAATCTCGGATATGACCCCCAAGCGACTGTTCCTCGAGATGGCATCTATGCAGGATGGCTGACCGTGGATACCTACAGGTGGCAGGCAGCTATCTCCGTTGGACGTAATCCTCACTTCCCTAAAGAAGGTGGCGAACGAGGCATCCAAGTCGAGGCATATGCGATCGATCAGAGTGAACTCGACCTCTACGGCGCGATGGCGCGGATCGAATTCGGATTTCGCCTCCGCGATACCGTCGCCTTTGCCTCACTCGATCAACTCCTCACTCAGATGCGTATCGATGTCGACGAAGCGAGAAGGCTCACCTCGTAAGGAGCTCGCCGCCGCGACCTCCTTGATTCGTGCGGGAGATCGACTCGATTTCGCTCCCTTGGAGCACGCTGGTAACCTTTGGCGTCCTCACGAGGGGCTCGCAATCAGTTGAAAGCGAGGCCTTTCGAGGACGAAGCGAGAAATTCCGGTGACCCCGTGATGAAGACCGAGGTCCCTCGCCCCCCGATGTAAGAAGGAGTCAGTCATGGCCTTGACCGCAACAGAGAAGAAAGAACTCGTCTCGAAGTACGGTGCTTCAGCATCGGATACCGGAAGCCCGGAGGCGCAGATCGCGCTTCTCTCCAAGAGGATCGATCAGATCACGGAGCACTTGAAGACGAACAAGAATGACCACCATAACCGTCGTGGTCTCCTCCTTCTCGTCGGACGTCGCCGTCGCATCCTCCAGTACCTAGCGAAGGTCGATATCGATCGCTACCGCGCGATCATCGACAAGTTGGGTATCCGTCGCTAGAAACGACGAACAACTCAATATCAAGAAGATCTCAGGTAAGAGATCCAATAATTGAATATTCGGTACCAATCAAAATCCTTTTGGTCGGTAGCGTCTTGGGCTCGAAGGCCATGGAACATTGGTCCTCGGTAGTGGTCCACGGAATAGATTCCGTGTGCTTCGATCGAAGATCCATCTTCCAATGCGCACCTTCTGCGCGATACGCCCTGACAAGGTATGCAGTCGGCCCGATGTCGCCTGCGTCAAAGAGGGTTGTAAGAAATGACATCAATTAAGGAGACCCATCAGTGGGTAACGAAGTACATACATCAGTAGCAGTAATCGATAATGGAAAATTCGGAAAGCGCGAGATCAGGTTCGAGACCGGTCGTCTCGCAGCACAAGCATCAGGAAGCACCGTCGTCTATCTCGATGAGGACACCATGCTCCTCTCGGCGACGACGGCTTCGAAGTCGCCACGTGAATCATTCGACTTCTTCCCGCTGACAGTGGACGTTGAAGAGCGGATGTATGCCGCGGGACGAATCCCAGGCTCGTTCTTCCGTCGCGAAGGACGTCCGAGCGAGGACGCGATCCTCACGTGTCGTCTCATCGATCGCCCACTTCGCCCTTCCTTCGTCAAGGGATTACGCAATGAAGTGCAGATCGTCGTCACCGTCATGGCGCTCAATCCAGAGCATATGTACGACGTAGTCGCTATCAATGCCGCATCGATGTCGACACAGCTCGCTGGCTTGCCTTATGCAGGTCCAGTCGGTGGCGTCCGCGTCGCCTTGATCGACGGGCAATGGGTTGCATTCCCTGATCACAATCAGGTCAAAGAAGCCGTTTTCGATATGGTCGTAGCAGGTCGTATCGCAGGTGATGATGTCGCGATCATGATGGTCGAGGCTGAAGCCACTGATAACACGATCGAATTGATCAAGGGTGGCCAGACCGCTCCGACCGAAGAGGTCGTCGCTGAGGGTCTCGATGCATCGAAGAAGTTCATTCGCATCATGTGTGAAGCACAGATCGCACTGGCGAAGGTCGCAGCGAAACCAACTGCAGAGTTCCCGGTTTTCTTGGACTATCAAGACGATGTCTACGCCGCGGTCGAAAGTGCAGCGAAGGAGAAGATCTCGAAAGCACTCACTATCGCTGGTAAGCAGGAGCGCGAAGAGCAACTCAACTCCATCAATGCTTCCGTCACTGAAGAGCTCGCACCAAGCTTCGAAGGTCGCGAGAAGGAGATTTCAGCAGCGATTCGCTCTGTGACCAAGAAGTTGGTACGCCAGCGCGTACTTCGTGACAAGGTCCGTATCGATGGCCGCGGATTGAAGGATATCCGCCCACTCTCAGCAGAGGTCGAAGTCGTGCCACGCGTGCATGGATCGGCTCTCTTCGAGCGCGGTGAGACACAGATCCTTGGTATCACCACCCTCAATATGCTCAAGATGGAACAGCAGCTCGACACACTCTCCCCAGAGACGACGAAGCGCTACATGCATAACTACAACTTCCCGCCTTACTCCACCGGTGAGACTGGACGTGTCGGTTCGCCGAAGCGTCGTGAGATCGGACATGGTGCGCTTGCAGAGCGTGCGCTCGTGCCAGTCCTACCAAAGCGCGAGGACTTTCCATACGCGATCCGTCAGGTATCCGAGGCGCTCGGTTCCAACGGTTCGACATCGATGGGTTCTGTTTGCGCATCGACTCTCTCACTCCTCAACGCTGGTGTCCCTTTGAAGGCACCGGTAGCGGGCATCGCCATGGGTTTGATCTCCGATGAGGTCGATGGCAAGACCGAATATGTCGCACTCACGGACATCCTCGGTGCTGAAGACGCCTACGGTGACATGGACTTCAAGGTCGCCGGAACGAGTGAGTTCGTCACTGCCCTGCAGCTCGACACCAAACTCGATGGCATTCCAGCGAGCGTCCTTGCTGGAGCGCTCACCCAGGCTCGCGAGGCTCGCCTTCGTATCCTTGATGTGATGTCAGAGGCGATTGATCGTCCAGATGAGATGAACCCACTTGCACCACGGATCATCTCGGTCAAGGTTCCGGAGGACATGATCGGTGCGATCATCGGTCCTAAGGGCAAGATGATCAACCAGATCCAGGATGAGACCGGCGCTGAGATCACCATTGAAGACGATGGGACGGTCTACATCGGCGCTACCAATGGAACTGCCGCTGATGCAGCGAAGAAGATGATCGATGCCATCGCGAACCCAGTCGTGCCACAGGTAGGAGAGAAGTACAACGGAACCGTGGTCAAACTCGCGGCCTTCGGTGCCTTCGTCAATCTTGTACCCGGCAAGGATGGTCTCCTCCATGTCTCACAGATTCGCAAGATGCATGGTGGCAAGCGCATCGAGAACATCGAAGAAGTGATGAAGGTTGGCGACAAGGTCGAGGTCGAGATCGCTGAGATCGACCCGAAGGGCAAACTCTCTCTCGTCCCTGCCAATCTCCCTGAGAAATCAGCTGAGTAGATCTTCCCTCTACATCACTGATGTCACTTCGAAGGAGCGTCCTTCCGAGCGGACTTCGGATCGTCACCGAGACGGTCCCCGGCGTACGTAGCGCATCTTTTGGCATCTGGGTCAATGTTGGATCCAGAGACGAAGATGCGCGAAGTGCCGGAGCCTCGCACTTCCTCGAGCACTTACTCTTCAAAGGAACGAAGCGACGTTCAGCGCTGGAGATTTCCTCTTCTATCGAAGCAGTCGGCGGTGAGATGAACGCTTTCACCTCCAAGGAGTACACCTGCTTCTACGCCCGAGTCATCGATTCGGATCTACCACTGGCAATCGATGTGATCTCGGACTTGATCACCTCCTCACTCTGTCGACCAGAGGATGTCGATGCGGAACGGAAAGTGGTCCTCGAAGAGATTTCGATGCGTGATGACGACCCCAGCGACTTGGTACACGAGGTCTTTGCAGAGGATTTCTATCGCAAGCACCCACTCTCTCGATCGATCCTTGGTAGTGAGAAGACGATCAGATCGATCAAGCGCGATCCCATCTTCGATTACTACAAGTCCCGCTATCGACCGGATCAGATCGTGGTCTCGGTCGCTGGAAACTTCAGCCATCGTAAAGTCACCACTCTGATCGAAACCGCTCTCTCACGAGATGGGTTCCTGGATGGATCTAGCGCACCAGAGATTCGCCGAAGTGAGAGCTTCAGACCCGTGGGTGGTCGAGTCGGAGTACTGACACGAAAGACTGAGCAAGCACATCTCTTCATGGGAGTACCTGCAGTCGATCGAGATGATCCACGACGGTTCGCTGTTGGAGTGCTCTCAGCCGCTCTTGGTGGCGGGATGTCCTCACGCCTCTTCCAAGAAGTCCGTGAGAAGCGAGGGCTTGCCTACTCGGTCTACTCCTACGCCCAACAATTCTCTGGAACTGGCCATCTCGGCTTCTATGCGGGAACAGCACCACAGAGTGCCAAAGAAGTGATCACCGTGATTCGCGGGATCATCGCTGATGTCGCAGCAAGCGGATTGACGACTGAGGAGTTGGAGCGTGCGAAAGGAGCAGTGCGAGGTTCACTCGTCCTCTCGCAAGAGGACACGGGTTCTCGGATGAGCAGGATCGGAAAGAGTGAACTGGTCTACGGACATGTGATGAGTTTCGACGAGATCCTTACGGAGATCGCTCGGGTCGATGGCGCCGCGATCCAGGATGTCGCTAGCGAGTTACTCGCCGCAAGCCCTACCCTTGCCGTCGTAGGTCCATTCAAGTCGGCGACAGCTTTCGAGCGCATCATCTAGGTCGTGGTTTGAATGTGATCCCACATGGGTATCGCAATCGAATATGCAGGTGTGAGGGAAGAAGAGGAGTAGGAGAGATGATCCGCGTCGGCGTCCTCGGTGCAAAAGGCCGTATGGGCAGTGAAGTCTGCAAGGCAGTGCGTGCATCCTCCGACATGGAACTCGTTGCCGAGCTCGATCTAGGAGATTCGCTTTCGACGTTCACTGAGAAGAAGGTCGATGTCGTCGTCGATTTCACGGTGCCCGATTCGGTGATGGCCAATCTCGAATTCTTGATCTCTCATGGCATCCATGCTGTCGTTGGCACTACGGGTTTTGATGATGCGAAATTGGATCGTATCCAGAAGCTGATCTCGGAGAAGAAGGTCTCAGTTCTCATTGCACCGAATTTCGGCGTCGGTGCGGTTTTGATGATGCATTTTGCTGAGATCGCAGCGCCATACTTCGATTCGACCGAAATCGTAGAACTCCATCATCCGCGAAAGGTCGATGCTCCAAGTGGCACTGCGAAGCGCACTGCGGAGTTGATCGGAAGAGCTCGCAAGGATTCAGATAAGGGGCCGATGCCCGATGCGACAGAAACGACCGTTGCAGGTGCACGAGGCGCACTTGTTGCGGGTGTTCCAATACATTCAATTCGTTCCGAGGGGCTCCTCGCACATCAAGAGGTCATCTTCGGCACCACCGGCGAGACACTGACGATTCGACATGATTCTCTCGATCGAGCAAGTTTCATGCCTGGAGTTTTGCTCGGTATTCGAAAGGTGCGAGAGCACCAGGGTCTGATCTACGGCCTGGAGAAGATCCTCTTCTAAAGTAGGTTATAGAAGATCGCTCCGGTTGCTCCTGCAATCACCATCACGGTCAAGAAACTTCGCTTGAAATAAAGCGCGATTGCACCTGCGACAAGGCCTGCGAAGCGATGATCGATCACGAGCTCTCTATCACTCGTCATCGTCTGCACGGCGATGAGGGCAGCCAAGAGGACGATCGGAATCAGTGCGGTGATCCTGAGTACACGCTCTTTACTGACTAGATGGGCAGGGAGTGTGTATCCAAAGATTCGCATAGCTAGCATCACCACGACTGATGCAGAGATGGTCAACCAGATTCTCTGATCGCTCATTTTCTCCACCCTGCAATAAGAGCAATAGCGACGACAGAGATGATAGGAAGCCCTGCGGTGACGAAGGGGGAGAGCGCAAGGGCCATCACCATTGCAAGAAGGGCGATGATGCGAAGGCGTTTGGTCGTAAGTTGAGGCCAGAGCAACGCTAAGAATGCAGCTGGCACGGCGCTATCGAGTCCCCACTTTGCAGGGTCCTCAAGGGTCGCTGCGCTGAGTGCGCCTACGACGGTGAAGAGGTTCCAGAAGATGAACACTCCAATACCGGTGAACCAGAACCCTTTCTTGACCGAGTCGCGATTACTTTGATCTTGCGCGAGTGCGACCGCAGTTGCTTCATCGATTGTGATGTGGGCGGCGATGAGGCGCCTAAGTCCCCTTACTTCCAAGAGCGGGGCCATGCGAAGGGCATAGAAACCATTGCGGATTCCGAGTAGTGCGCTTGCCATGATCGCTGCCATCGCACCGCCACCGCTACCAATGACGCCGACGATTGCGAATTGCGATGCGCCAGAGAAGAGAATCGAGGAGAGGGCTATGGTCTGAAGGAGATCGAGTCCTGCGCTGATCGAAGCGGCACCGAAGGCCGCGCCATAGAAGCCGACCGGAATCGCAACTGCCATCGATGCGCGAAAGACCTTAGAGGACACGCGGAGATTCTGCCCTATCGCCGAGAGCGCCGACTCTCTTGGGTATCTTCACGCCGTGAGTGAGAGATCGAAAGAACAGGTTGATAGAGAACGTAACATCGTCTTTCGTGATGACGTCACCGTCGAATTGGTCAAGGCCAGTGCCAATGATGCTGATGTGATTTGGGCGGCCAGAGTCTCTACGGCTGGGGAGAAGTCGCTCGCGGAGATCGATGGTGATCCTGCGCGCTCTGCCGGCTTGATCAACTATCTCGCTCGTGAACGTCATGGTTCTCCTTTCGAGCACACTTCGATGACCTTCTTTATCTCTGCACCGATCTTCGTCTTCCGCGAGTTCATGCGACATCGCATCGCCTCCTACAACGAGGAGAGTGGGCGTTATCGAGAACTTCTTCCGGTCTTCTATATTCCAAACAAGGATCGCAAGCTTGTCCAGATCGGAAAGACTGGTGCCTATGAGTTCATCGATGGGACGGCCGAGCAATATGAGGTTCTTGTCGCTGCGATGAAGGAGAGTTACATCAAGTCCTACGAGGGATATCAGAGGATGCTCGAAGCAGGAATCGCTCGCGAAGTTGCGCGTGCGGTCCTGCCGGTAGGCCTCTATTCCTCGATGTATGTGACGATGAATGCAAGAGCGCTGATGAACTTCCTCTCACTTCGAACCGCGCGAGAGGGTTCGCACTTCCCGAGCTATCCGCAGCGCGAGATCGAGATGGTGGCGGAGAAGATGGAAGCGCACTTTGCCACGCTCATGCCCTTGACCTATCAAGCATTTGAGAAATCAGGTCGAGTAGCACCGTAGTAGCCTTCGCTTGTGAGCACGCCTTATGAGATCACGCCACCCTTCGGTCGCTTATTGACCGCGATGGTCACTCCTTTCAAGGATGACCTGAGCATCGATTGGGAGGGCGTCGAACGTCTGGCTGCACACCTTGAGGGCAGTGGCCATGACGGGATCGTCGTCAATGGAACGACGGGTGAGGCTCCCACGACAAGCGACGAAGAGAAGATCGAGATCATCAGGCGCGTCAAGAGCGCAACAGGTGGTCGACTCAAGATCGTTGCCGGTGCAGGAAACAATGAGACTTCACACTCGCTCGAACAAGCTCGGATGGCAGCGAAGGCCGGTGCAGATGGGTTGCTTGTCGTCACGCCTTATTACAACAAGCCACCTCAGGCTGGAATCTTCGCTCACTTCACTGCGATGGCCTCCGCTACAGATCTTCCAGTCATGCTCTATGACATCCCAGGACGAACCGGAGTGGCCATCGAGAGCGAGACCATCGTTCGTTTGGCAGAGAATCCCAAGATCGTCGCGCTCAAGGATGCTAAAGGTGATCTCGCCTCCACTTCATGGGTAATCAAGAGAAGTGGCATTCCGGTCTATTCGGGGGATGACATCCTCAATCTCATGTTCCTTGCCATCGGCGGCGTTGGATTTGTCTCCGTCTGCGGGCACACCGTCGGTGATTCGCTTCGAAAGATGCTCGACTCTTGGTTCGCTGGCGATATCGCCTCAGCGCAGGAGATCCATCAGCGACTCTTGCCGGTCTTCACTGGGACTTTCAGAACACAGGGCGCTATTTTGACGAAAGCCGCGCTCACACTCCTTGGACTTCCTGGTGGCAAAGTTCGGTTGCCACTCGTCGATGCCACTGCAGAACAGATCGCCACGCTTCGTGATGATCTTCGTGCAGGTGGGATCACGATCTAGATTTCATGAATCATCCGCATCCGAATCTCGGCGCACCACCCAAACTTGTCGATGGGGGAATGCGCTTCATCGCTTTTGGCGGCCTCGGTGAGGTCGGACGGAATATGGCTGCCCTTGAGCATCGCGGTGAACTCCTCATCATCGATTGTGGCGTTCTATTTCCGGAGGAGAACCAACCTGGGATCGATCTGATCCTTCCCGATTGGTCTGCGATACGACATCGTCTTGGGGATATTCGCGCGATCTTCCTCACCCATGGACATGAGGATCACATTGGAGCACTGCCATATCTTCTGAAAGAGAGAGGTGACATCCCCGTCATCGGTTCGAAGTTGACGATCGCCTTCGCCGAGTCGAAGCTCAAAGAGCGGAGAATCAAAGCCAACACTCGAGTCGTGAAGGAGGGGATGCGGGAAAAGGTCGGCGTCTTTGACCTGGAATACATCGCAGTCAATCACTCAATCCCAGATGCATTGGCGGTTGCGATCAGGACGAGCGCAGGTCTCGTCCTTCACACAGGGGATTTCAAGATGGATCAGTTGCCCCTTGATGGTAGGACCACAGATCTGCAGTCATTCGCACGTCTTGGTCAGGAAGGTGTCGACATCTTCTTCACAGATTCCACGAACGCTGACATCCCAGGATTCACAACCTCAGAGCGCGAGATCATGCCGGTCCTTGATCGCGTCATCGGCGGCACTTCCAAGCGAGTGATCGTCGCCTCGTTCGCCTCACATGTTCATCGC
>Ga0129333_10004134_pt1 | contig 13573 bp, 21 predicted proteins | sample CPB6_08_DNA_FD_94474 | JGI IMG/M metagenome (GOLD analysis project Ga0129333, IMG submission 94474) | Freshwater to marine salinity gradient microbial communities from Chesapeake Bay, USA - CPBay_Sum_0.6_0.8_DNA | ecosystem: Environmental > Aquatic > Marine > Coastal | place: USA: Chesapeake... | reverse complement strand
TTGTACCATTCCTCAAAAAATTTGAGAGCACTGTCAGATGCTGCACTCAAAATGGCATCCGAGGTGGATCTGCTACGGTCCACTTTCCAATCTGGCACCAAGAGATAGAAGACATTATTGTTCTTAAAAATAATAAAGGAACGGAGGACAACCGTGTACGCAAACTCGATTATTCCATTCAGATCTCGAAAATCTTCTACGAACGATTTATCACCAACGATGAGATCACCCTATTTTCTCCCCATGATGTCCCTGGCTTGTATGACGCTTTCGGCACTCCTGAGTTTGATGATTTGTATACCACTTACGAATCAGATAACTCAATCCCTAAGAAGCGAATCGGCGCTCAGGAATTGATTCTTGATCTTCTAAAAGAGAGAGCAGAAACTGGTCGTATCTATATCATGAATATTGACCACTGCAATACACACTCTTCTTTTAAAGATAAAGTAAACATGAGTAATCTCTGTCAGGAGATCACTCTACCTACCGATCCTATCCAACACATTGATGGTGAAGGTGAGATTGCACTTTGTATTCTGTCTGCTATCAATGTTGGTAAGTTGAAGAACCTTGACGATCTGGAGGAACTTTGTGACCTTGCTGTTCGTGGTTTGGAAGAACTGATTGACTATCAGAATTATCCTATTAACGCAGCAGAGGTAAGCACAAAGAACCGTCGTTCTCTTGGCATTGGTTATATTGGTTTAGCACACTACTTAGCACGTCAAGGAGAACATTACGATGATCCAAGAGCATGGCAACTTGTCCACGAACTTACTGAAGCTTTCCAGTTCTATCTACTCAAGTCAAGCAACGAGCTTGCCAAAGAAAAAGGAAAGTGTGGTTATTTCGATAGAACAAAGTATGCAGATGGTATCCTCCCAATCGACACTTATAAGCGAGATGTCGATGAAATTGTTTCCCACAAGTTGAATTATGATTGGGAAACTCTACGTTCCAATATTCAAGCATTTGGTTTACGACATAGCACGTTGTCCGCACAAATGCCTTCTGAAAGCAGTTCCGTTGTGTCAAATGAAACAAATGGAATTGAGCCACCTAGAGATTACTTGTCCGTTAAGAAATCAAAGAAAGGTCCGCTCAAGCAAATTGTTCCTCAATATCAAACTCTCAAGAACAACTATACGCTTCTTTGGGAGATGCCTGATAACACTGGTTATATTAATGTTGTTGCTGTAATGCAAAAATTCTTTGATCAAGCAATCAGTGGAAACTGGAGTTATAATCCAGAAAACTATCCAGACAACGAAGTTCCTATGCAAATAATGGCACAGGATTTTCTTAATACATACAAATATGGTTGGAAAACTTCTTACTATCAAAATACATATGATGCTAAGAAGGATGATGTTGTGGATGAAAAGCGAGAGCAAAGCATCCGAGATTTACTAGAAGACATGTTAACTACAGAGGAGGAAGATTGTGACAGTTGCAAAATTTAGAGTTTCTGATGATTCGGTGAAAGGTGTTGAAGGTATGACTGTTTTCAATACTGGTCAGGTTGAAACCACTAAGCAACCTATGTTCTTTGGATCCCCTCTTGGGGTCCAAAGGTACGACAAGTTTAAGTATCCTGTATTTGATAAACTAACTCAAACTCAACTTGGATACTTTTGGCGTCCAGAAGAAGTATCATTGCAAAAAGATCGTGCCGACTATCAGACACTTAATGAAGCACAAAAACATATCTTCACTTCTAACCTTAAGTACCAGATCCTCTTGGATTCTGTACAAGGGCGTGGTCCTGGGATGGCTTTTCTCCCTTATTGTTCATTACCTGAGCTTGAATCTTGTATGACTGCATGGGAGTTTATGGAGATGATCCACTCCCGTTCGTACACTTATATCATTAAGAATGTGTATGCAGATCCAACAGAAGTTTTAGATACTATTATTGGTGATGAGCATATTCTTCAACGTGCTCAAAGTGTCACTGCTTCATATGATGAATTTATTGCTGCTGCACAACTCTATGGTTCTTCTAACTTATGGAAACATGTACAAGAAGGTGTTCCACATGCTGTAAATGAACTTTATGAACTCAAAAGAAAACTCTACCGTGCCGTTATCAACGTTAACATTCTGGAGGGCATACGCTTTTATGTCTCGTTCGCTTGTTCTTTCGCTTTCGGTGAACTCAAACTTATGGAGGGCAATGCAAAGATTATCGGACTCATCGCACGAGATGAATCACAACACTTGGTCATCACGCAGAACATCATTAACAAGTGGCTTGGTGGAGATGATCCAGATATGGTTAAGATTGCTAAAGAAGAAGAGCAAAACGTAATTAATATGTTCAAGCAATGTGTTGAAGAAGAAAAACTTTGGGCAGACTATCTGTTCAAGGATGGATCTATGATCGGTCTTAATGCAAAGCTTCTTCAAAAATATGTTGAATGGATTGCTAACCGTCGTATGAAAGCGATTGGTTTGAAAGCAATCTTTGATGTTCCTGCTAATACTAATCCACTTCCTTGGACTGAGCATTGGTTGAATTCAAAAGGTATGCAAGTTGCCCCACAAGAAACAGAAGTTGAGTCCTATGTTATTGGAGGTATTAAGCAAGATGTTAAGAAAGATTCTTTTGCTAATTTTAAACTGTAAGAAGAAAAAAAAGAATATTCCTATACCAGATCCTTGGTTTAATTGATAGATAAATACCTCCATCATATGATGGGGGTATTTTTTTATGCGTGTGCAATCTGCTAAAGCAAAAGGACGTAGGTTACAACAGTGGGTTCGTGATAAATTAATTGAGATGTTAGACATTCATCCAGAAGATATTGAGTCAAGATCTATGGGTGCTGGTGGAGAAGATTTAATTATGGCTCGTGCTGCTCGACAGAAGTTTCCCCATAGTATTGAATGTAAGAATGTGGAAAAACTAAATATTTGGGAAGCATATGAACAAGCATCTACAAACTGTGGTGATTATGAACCAGTGGTTGTGATTAAAAAAAATGGTAAGAAGCCTTTAGTAGTAGTAGATGCAGAATATTATATTCAATTATTCGGAGAAAAAAATGAAGATTGATTTGCACAATTTTTTTAAACACTATGATGAAAATAACCCCAAGCATGTTGCTGCGGTAGAATTGTTGGAAAAGGCACTTGATCAAAAAGCACCAGAAGAGTTAACTGATAATTCTCAATGGGTTGTGACATATAGAACAAAAGAAAATAAACCAGTATCAAATGTTCTAAGTGTTCCTTGGTTTCCTCAAACAGACAATTATAGAGACGCTCATAGGACTTGTAATTCTTCTGCCTGTGCTATGGCTCTTGAATATTTTAAACCAGGAACACTAGTAGGATCAAAAGGCGACGACGCTTATGTTAGAAAAGTTTTCTCAATTGGCGATTCAACTGATCACTTGGTTCAAACCAGAGTTCTTGCTACGTATGGTATTAAATCCAGCTTCAGCTACAGCCTTACTTTTGCTGATCTTGATAGAGAGCTTGCCGCTGGTAGACCTGTTGTTATTGGTATTCTTCATAGGGGGACTTTATCTAATCCCACAGGAGGACACATGGTAGTAGTAATTGGTAAGACTCCTCAAGGTGATTATATTGTAAATGATCCATATGGTTCAATAAATGATGGGTATACAGGCTCTGTTACGAACGGTCGTGGAGCCATCTACAAGCGTTCAGAACTGGCTCGTAGGTGGTGTCCAGGGGGTAATGATGGTTGGGGACGTATTTTTGATGCAAAAAAGGCGTAGGCTCTGCACTTGATGAATTGCCACAAGCAGGTGTAGAGCTTATCAAAGAATTTGAAGGGTGTAAATTAACTGCTTATCCTGACCCTCATACTGGCGGACTTCCAATTACAATTGGTTGGGGAAGCACTCGTAAAAGAAATGGATCTCCATTTCATCTTGGCGAAAAAATTACTTTAGAAGAAGCGAATGCTTTGTTAGAGTTTGATATTCGTAATCGTTTTATGTCTACCTTAAAAAGTATACCTTATTGGAGTGAAATGAATGCCAACCAACGTGGAGCACTTTTATCCTTTGCTTATAATCTTGGTGCTGGGTTTTACAATTCAAGCAATTTCAATACTATCTCTCGCAATCTACGTGAGAAGAATTGGAAAACAATCCCAGAAACTTTGAAGTTATATCGTAATCCTGGATCAAATGTTGAAGCAGGATTACTTAGAAGACGTGTTGCCGAAGGAAAACTCTGGAGTTCTTAATCTTCTAACTTAGTTCTTAAAGCAATTACTGTAGTAAGAATAGTTAATAAAGTTTCATATCCTCTTCTTTGAGATTCATTGCAATCTGAAGGAGGAGGATTTTTTAATCCACCTAAAAGATTTGCATGAGTGATTGTTCCTGGGATCATAAAATTACAAGAAATAAAACTTAATCCTACGAATCCAATCACCGAACAACAGATGATAAAGATCAGTTTATTCAATATTGAACCGTGCTTTTTTCCTACCTCTTTTTGCTGGTCTTCTGATGAATCTACCAACTTCTGTTGGTTGTCGCTTTGGTTGTGGTCTGCGTCCTTCATTAAAAATTCCTTCGTTGGTTATTAATCTCATAATTAATATTCCAATGAGAAATGTAGATTTCATCTTCCTTCTTGTTTATGGATCCAGGTTTTTAATTCTGCTACGTATTCTCTAAGTATTTCTGCTTTTTCTTGATGCCATATATCACCACTCTTGAAATACTCATGAGTGTGATTATCGATTGCTTTTAATATATTATGAATGGGTGCGTTCCACGGCTCCCGTTTCGGAGTATTCCATTCCCTTGGCATATAAATTTTGCTCTTTATAAAGGGTTAATTTTTCTATGATGTTCTCGTATTTTTCCCAAAGAAATTCTGAACCAGTATATTGCTGGTATGTTTTACAAGCAAGAACCAAATATTCAATATCAGTATTTTTTAATTTATACATGGGTCACATCAGATCTATTAATATATAGGGGTTGACAAAGGCTAAATAATCACTTATAATGTCTGTTCGTCATGAGATATTGACGTGAAATTAGAGCCCAGGAAGGTGCCCTCCGAGAGGAGTGGTGTACCCCCCTTCTATTGGGATGTAGAGTTCTATTTAAATTAATGCTTTTTAAAACAATTTCGATCCTTACTTTTGCTATTACAGGACTAGCACCCCTGCAGGCAAAAGCAGCAAGTGGTTGCTCACTTGCATCACATTATGGAGTGGGTGATGGTTATCATGGGCAGACAACTGCTAACGGTGAAAGATTTAATGCTTATGGAAAATCAGTTGCACATCGATGGCTTCCTTTCGGAACCAGATTAAGAGTTACAAATCAACGAAGTGGTAAGTCAGTAATTGTGCGAGTAAATGATCGTGGTCCCTACATTGGCGGTAGAGATCTTGACTTGTCCTATGGTGCGTTCTCCGCTATTGCTCACCCTGGGCAAGGAGTAGCAGACATTTGCTATCGAACTGTCTGACTATAAATAAAGGGGAGTGATGCTCCCCTTTTCCTATGAACTTTAATTTTCATTTTGGTAAGAAAAAAGCATCTATTACAACTATTATAGTTTTATCTTTTATAGTAGCATCACTTTCCTCTTGCTTAAAAATAGAAGAGAAAACTATCTGGGATATTGTTTATGAATACCTTCAAACATATCAACCAGATTCTCCACTGATACCTGATCTTCAAAAAGATCCTGGCATAGTGGAACGAGATGTTGAACGAACGGTAGGTAAGGCAATCCAAGACTACGAACGCTTGACAGGAGACGATGGTTCTGTTAGAATGCCAGAGCCAATCAGATCAGAAAAACCAGTAGACACCTCTGTGTGCTATACTGATGAGTGTCGAGCACTGGGAGGAGAAATTCGAATTTGTTCTCCATGGGTTGACAACTGCCACTAACTGTGGTACAATATATACATGCTTCAGTAACTCAGGGGACAGAGTATCCGCCTTCTAAGCGGTTAGCCGTTGGTTCGAATCCAACCTGAAGCGCCAGGGCGAATAGCTCAGCGGTAGCAGCTTCTCGTTTACACCGAGACGGTCGGGGGTTCGAATCCCTCTTCGCCCATTACTTCTATAAATATTTTATGAAAAAGAAAAAGTTTAATGAATTGATTCAGAAACCACTTCGGTTTCATCATCAAGATATTCATGAAGAGCTTGAAGAGATAAAAGGAATGATTAGAGATGTTAGTTATCAGATGCAAGAATTGCGGGACACAATTAGAGGAGCACCCAACGAAAACAAGGTGTTGCAAATGCGAGAATCTTACGAGCATCCGTGGTGGAAACATCACGGCGAACGATCTGACGCTAGTTGAGATTGTTTCTGGTTACAGAACTAAAAAGCAACCAGTGCTTACAAAAGAAGATCTTGCTTTTCAAGAAGCAAGAAGACAACGTAAAGTTCGTAGATTGGATTTTGAAGTACGATGAGACACTTAATTGTTTCTGTTATGGAAACGCCTTGGTTGGTTGCATTGATGGGAGGTATGTTAATCATTCCTCCTATCTATGGTATAATGTTCATACATAAAAAATAACGGGGTGTAGCTCAGTTTGGTAGAGCACTGCTTTTGGGAAGCAGGGGCCGTAGGTTCGAATCCTATCACCCCGATTGTCTACTTAGACAAACTACTAATGAATTTTACTGTTTACTCTAAACCTGGATGTCCATACTGTATTAAGATTCAAACTCTTTTGGATCTTAATGAGTTTGAATACAAGGTATATACTTTGGATACTGACTTTACTAGAGATCAGTTTTATGCTGAGTTCGGTGAAGGTTCTACATTTCCGCAAGTAGTACTCAATGATCAAACTTTAGGTGGGTGTTCGGATACAATTAAATATCTTCAAGAAAACGATATCTGTTGTAATGTATGATTGAAATTACCCAAAAAGAATTTGAATCTAATATTGAGCACTACATGGATCTCATTGAAAAGGAAAGGAAAGAATTTATTATTCGCCTTGAGGATGGTAATGCTGTAGCAGCTGTGCCAGTTGACGAAGAGATCCAAAAGCTACTTGACATTATGCCAGAGATCGACTATACTGATACCGATGATTAATTAATCACTATGGAACTTAAAGAACAAGTTACAATTGCAAAAGATGAACTTGCAAAAGCTATCATTATTGCTTTAGAAAATAAACAATATGGTACAGCAAGAAAGTTTTTTGAAGCTTTTAATACTATACATGACAACTATATTCCAAGAACTATGAATAGTACTTCTTTTAATATTTCTAGTTCGCCTGATATTATTTCCTTTGGTGGAAGTGATTCTGGTATTTGTCTCGGATAGACATTAAACTTGTCCTGGTGGAGTCAATTACCCTTAATGCTATGCACTTTAGATTTTTAGAAAAACTTGATAATGGAGACGAAGTAATTACATACTTTGATCTAGTGCAAAAAAATGATAAAGTTTATTATGTATGGGAACATAATTCGGAAGAACATGGTCCTTTTGATACTGTAGATGATGCAATTGAAGGAGCAAGAATTGCTTTAGAAAATGCTTCTCTACCAAATACAAAAGACACGGATGGTCTATAACAGCACTGGTCGGGACCCCCTCGATTGTCCTCGTCGGATTGGACATTAAATATGCCGACTGGTGCGGATGGGGTTTATAACTCCCGCCGAGTTTCTAATTTTCTCGTAATCAAAATTAGTGGCGAGCCTGTCTATACTGGGGATTGGCAATCCCCTTATTTGCGGTTGTAGTTCAGTGGTAGAACGCTATCCTTCCAAGTTAGATGTCGCCCGTTCGAATCGGGTCAGCCGCTTGCCCGTAAAGTTATAAAACTTTACAAAGGGCTACTAAATAAACCTTGTAGTTAATTATACAATACTATGATGATTCGTTCTTTCATTATTGCCACTGCTGTTGCTGCTACTGCTGCTACTCCTTCTATGGCACAAGTCACCAGTGTGAAGCAACTGAGTGATGTTCAACCTACTCAATGGTCATATCAAGCTATCACTAATCTGGTTGAGCGTTATGGTTGTGTTGCTGGTTTCCCTGATGGCACTTTCCGTCCTGGCGAACCCGCTACTCGTGCTCAGCTTGCTGCACTAACCAATGCATGTTTAGATCGTATTAGCGAATTTCAAACTGCTGCAGATGCACAGCTAGCTGCTGCACTCCGTGCAGAATTTGCTAAGGAGATCGGTGCTACTAATGCTCGTGTAAGTGCTCTGGAAGTTGCTGCTGCTCAAAAAGCACAAGGTGTTGGTAACTATTTGGGTGCTGGTGTACTGCTCAATAAGCAGGGTGTTGATGGTAATGGTTACAATGAAAACCGTACTATCTCTGGTGCCACTATCCAAGGTCGTTATGCTGTAAAGACTTTCAACAACCAGAATGCTGTTGCTGTTCGTCCTTATGCTAACCTCGTCGGTACTCCTGTTGGTCAGATCGGTGCTGCTGGTGGTGCTCTTCTTTCTTATGATTGGAGTATCGCCCGTGCTGCTTCTGGTGTAAGCCGTGCTAACATTTACACTGGTGTTGGTTATCAAATTCCTTTCGTAAACAACACTGCTGCTAACTATCAGTCTGCTGTTGGAGAGAAAGGTCAAGTTGTACTTGCTCTTGGCATCGAAGGTCGTCTGACCAACTCTCTGGTTGGTTTTGCTGATCTGAAGTTTCCTACCACCAACGCTGCTAATAGCTATGGTGCTACCAACGGAACTTACTCGCCTGTGTTCACCACTGGCCTTGGGTTCAAGTTTTGATGTCCTGACATTTGGGGGTTGACAAGACCCCCTTTCTCCTATATACTGGTGTTGTAATTTGTAACAAACTTAATGACTGTAACAACAAATGATCGTGGACAACAAAACATGTGGGCAAAAGAACCCACGATGTATTATCACAACTATGGTATGAGGACACCAAACGAACAGAAGGAGATGTATAATGGGCGCTGGGCAATGGTCGGTTTTGTTTCTGGTATTATTTCTTATATGGTCACAGGTAATTTCTTCTTCGGGATCTTCTAAATGACTGAACTAATTTTTACTGTGACCACTATTGTTTTCTTTGTGCTTCTTGCACATTCAATTAATAACCTATCTGATACATTCTAATGACTTACACTATCACTTTGCAATCCCCTGATGGCACTGAGAATGTTATTCAATGTGCTGAAGATCAATACATTCTTGAAGCTGCTGAAGAAGCAGGTATAGATCTTCCTTCTTCCTGTCGTGCTGGCGCTTGTTCTGCTTGTGCAGGCAAACTTATTTCTGGCACTGTAGATAATGATGAGCAATCGTTTCTTGATGATGAACAACTTGAGGATGGTTGGGTGCTAACTTGTGTGGCATATCCTACCAGCGATTGTGTGATCCTGACCGAACAGGAAGAGAATCTGTGAGTGCTAACATGCTTGGGCAATTCAACCTTGCCCTTCAAGAACTTGTTGAATCTGGTACATGGGATCCTGATATAGAACTAGAAGTCAAGATCGCTGGTACTCTTAAAAATGACAAGTTTATTGTTATCAAACCAGTCAAAGAAAAACTAGTTTGTAATTCAAATCCAGATCTTAAACAAAAACACATTTATCAAGGAGAACAAAAATGAAATTTGGTTTTACCCCTGAGGCAGAGATCCTCAATGCACGTCTGGCGATGCTCGGTTTTGTCATTGCTGTTGGAACATATGCAACCACAGGTCAATTAATTCCTGGAGTGCTGTGATTCCATAGAACTATATGAAGACCTTCCATCTAAATGATGGAGGGTCTTTTTTTATCTTTAATAAATATTAAGATAATTTTCTAATTAATAATGATGCAATCAAATATTATTCAATGGCAATCAATTCCTGAAATGCAAGTTCGTATAGATGGACATGATGACTTTGTATTGAGCAGGGAAATTTTTAGAAATAAATTTAGTTTATTATTCTCTGTTGTTTGTCCATTTAAAGAAGAATGTACGCAACAATTATTGGAATATGAAAGATATTGTGAAGAAAATTTATTTCCAAATCAAATAAGTGATGTATACTGTATCTCCACATCAGATCATCATGTTATGAAAAAATGGTTTGAAATTAATAATATTAATCATGTTAAATTTATTGCTGATGGCAATGCAGGATTTACAACTGCTCTTTTGAAAAAAACATATCATGTTTATGAAGGACTTGGATTGCGAACGAGAAAGTATTCTGGTGTAATTATGGATAATATGATCGAATATATGATAGGACCATTTGATAATGTAGATCAGATGAAAATTTTTGATTATTCTAAAGTAACTCCAGAAGAGATTTTGAAATATTTTAGTACCAATAGAGCAGAAGAATAATATTGATTTTATATCATTGGCATTCATAGTATAAATACTAAAAAAAGAATTTGTACTGAATTAAATGTCCAGAATATTTGCAAATAAGATAACTAATTACAATAATGATGGTCCGTTTGAAGCAGAAAAGGGTATTAATATACCTGAAAATAGACCATTGCAAGTTGGAGGTATTCTTGGAAATACTGGTCAGTATCTTGCCAGTACTGGTGTTGGTTTAGAATGGAAAACATTACCAACTATTTTTACAGGAAGTTGGAATGATTTAACAGACAAGCCATCGTGGTTAAGTACATTTTCTGGTAGTTATACACAACTAACAAATAAACCAACCATACCTCCATTTGTTATTACTAACGCTACTGGAGGACAAATTTTTTCATTTAATGGACAAAATTGGACTAATGTTAATCCACCTCAAATATATCAATATACAATAGAAAAAACATATATTTCACCAGGATCTATAAAGGCTTATAGTTTCTCTGGTAGTGCTACTTCTGGACCAGCTAGTTATAGAATTACTAGTGAAACTAGTGGTGTTGTTGTATCTAATCTTTCTGGTGGATCAACTCCATTAGGTCCATGGTCTTTTGATATTGGAAAGGCTGCTGGAACCTATACCGTTAGTTTGGATGAAGCTGGCTCAAGATTTGGTGTAGGTGATACTATTGGTATACCTGGAAATTTACTTGGTGGATCTTCTGGTACAAATAATTTAACTATAACTATAACTCAAGTTAACCCAGATAATTTATTTACTATTGATGTAGTTAATCAGCTTAACGAAAAAACGTCTATTCCTATTATTGGATCTCTTGGGGTAAATATTGAACTTAATAATGATGATCAGATATCATTTTCAATTGATTCTGAATATGCTGGTTATGATCCAGAACAAGTAAAGACTGATGTAGCAACTATGATTAGTAGTGGCACGTCAACTGGAATTCAATATACTTTTAGGTTTATTGAAGATCCAGAAACTGGTGGATTTACTACTACGGTAATGGATTCTGTTGTAGATTTATCTAATGCCCAGATATATTTAAATGATGTTACTGATGTAGATATAAATGTAAATAATTTAAATAATAATGATGCACTAATATATGATGCTAATACAGAATCCTGGAGAAATATTCCTATACCACTTTCTTCATTTGATATAACTACTATTGAAACACCCGAACTGGAACCAAATGAAATATATGATTTTACATTTGAGGTAAATAAAAAAAATATTTCTATTTGTCAAATTACTAATAATTCACTTGAAGATTTACAATTTAGAACAATTTTATATAAAAATTTACCAAACAAAGAAAATGATAGAAAAAGATTGAATGGTATTTTACAAGCTAATTTACCAGATGATGTAACGAGTCGTGTTTATACTGGAGCATTTTACGACAATAAAAATAATAAACTTATACTTTTACACCATAGCAATCAAACTGAAACTACTTCAACTAATTCTTCTATTAGATATTTGACTACTTATGATTTTAGTAACATAAACACTGATGTCACAACTGCAGTTGAAAATACAACAAAAATTTATTTACCAACTTCTTCTGCTAGTTATTTAAGATCACTAACATTTGATTATACTGGACAATACGCTTACGCAGTAACGGGAACAACAACCTCAACAACAACACGAAATGTTTATAGATGGGGTCTTATGAATCCTACATTTGATCTTGCTGATTTATCTTCAAATAATGGAACACTTTATTCAAGATCAACTGGAACTTTAATGACAGATGCAGTTGATATATCTATTTCTGATAATGGTATGCATGATTATTTTATAATTCCAAACACAATAGATAATAATACTATATTGAATAGAATAGTTGCTAATACTGAATTTCAATTAACTGCTGGAACTGCTCTTACTTCAACTATTTCTGATGATGCCATGGCTTCTTTTTGTTTTGGTGGCTATAATTATCAAATACTTAACCTAGAAACACAATATAATTTAGGAGATATTCTGTTTTATTCAACTGATGATGTTTTTCAAGTGATTGGAGCTGGTACATCTGGTCAAAGTATTGCTACTATTCCAACATCTGGAATTTTAGAAACAGGAACTCTCAAAGCAAAAAAAATACATCTTTCAAAATGTCTACGTGGGCAAGTTATGTATATGATTGGAAGTAATACTAATACATTATATGAATATAGATCTAGGATGTTATTTAGTAAGTTTGGAAATACTAGCACGTCTTCTAACCCAACCCCATCTAGTTTTTATCTCACCGCTAAATTTGAATTAAAAGATAGTGATGGTAGATCAATTATAGTTGATAGCGCAAATTCATCAATTGCAGTTAGTTCAAATGGACAAAATATTTTTATAACAAATGGAACTAATTTGGTATATCAATATAAACTAAAGACTCCATGGGATATAACAACAATATATCAAACTAATAATATTGCTCCTCATAATGAAGGAATTATTATTGATGCATCTATTGATGAAAATAATATAAGCAAAGAAATTGATATTGTTCCTGGAACAATATCAAATCTTAGTGCAATTAATCAAACTAACACTATTCATGGAAGTGTAGTTAATAAATGTTCTACAAATAAAGTATTAAATTTTGATATTAAATATGTAACTTTTTAATTGAGTTTATTCCATCTATTATTTTTGTAAATAAACGCATCTCTAACTTTCTTCCACCCATTGTAATAAACATATATTGCAGTTGTTATTGACCAATTTCCAGAATTTCTATGGAATATATTAAATTGTGGAATAAGTTCTATATAAACAAATCCATTTTTTGGAACTTTATAATATTGATAATTTGAGGATGTTGTTACTGAAGTAGATGAACCCAAAAATAACTTAACATAGTCTTCTGATCTATCATTAAAAAAGCCAATTTTTAACTCGTTGCCATAAATTAAAGGGGAGACACTACTGAATCCAGGAGAACCAGCGGTTCCTGGTACGTTGAGAGTTGCTATATCTCTATCAAATATCCAACCATTAATACTTGGGCTAGGTAGTGCTCCAGTAACCTTAAAAATTTGACGATAATAACTTTCTAATCTGGGTACTTCTTTTCTAAATCTATCAGCTCTTGTTGAATAATATTTGTTGGTTGTATATACTGTGGAGTTTGAAAATTTGAATATATCTGAAATGCTTCTATCAGTAAAGGAAGTGGCTTTGGTATTCAATGTATCTGTGGTATTTGTTGTTATG
>Ga0129333_10004133_pt1 | contig 13574 bp, 15 predicted proteins | sample CPB6_08_DNA_FD_94474 | JGI IMG/M metagenome (GOLD analysis project Ga0129333, IMG submission 94474) | Freshwater to marine salinity gradient microbial communities from Chesapeake Bay, USA - CPBay_Sum_0.6_0.8_DNA | ecosystem: Environmental > Aquatic > Marine > Coastal | place: USA: Chesapeake... | reverse complement strand
CTCAGTGCTATATCTGTTTTCATTGCTAGCTATACTATCTGTGTAAGACATTTTAACCTACCCTAGTAATTCGTCTATTGCTTCTGTTATAGTCCATCCAGCTCCCATAACTCTGGGTTCTTCATCTAGTGGACCATCTTGCCAGTTAAATCTACAAACCATAATTCCTTCTCTACTTAAAAGAAATTTTTCATAGTTATGAGGAATTCTAGCAATTGCTTGACCAGCAAGATTCTGACCATCTTTTGCTGCCTGACTTCCATCCGCAGTAGTATCGGAGTACGCTCTCTTCTGCGGTCCTTTAAGGAAATCATACAGGGGATGTTCGTTTTTACCATTTACTTCTATTTTTTCAGAGATTGGAAAAGTAACAAAAGGATATGCTTCTTTGATAAAGGAATTTATTTCATCGTTTTCTTTTGGTTCCATTTTGCCAAATTGATTACACGGTACTCCAACAACAGAAAAACCTCTGTCTTTAAACATGTCATGAATAGTTTGAAGTTCCCAAAGATATTTAGAAGTCCTAGCAAATGACCAAACGGGACTGCACTTAGGTGTGTATCCAAGCTTTGATGAAATATTTGTAATCAAAGAAACTTTTCCCCTAAGAGAATCCATGATATCAAACGACTGATCAATTGACATTAAGGAAATATTATGTGCAGATGTTGTCATGATCTTGCTCCGGATAAAGACATTTTTACATATGGCCCAACGCTAACTAAACCTTCAAAATTTGATATGTTTAAATTATTAGAATTGATAATTAACTCAACTGATGTTTTCATTGGAAATTCTGTATCACCACTTAATACAATTGAATCATTTATTATTTTACCACTTAGGGATATCATTCCCCTTGGTTCTTGTATAATCCCCTCTATAAGTCCATCTTTTTCTTCAAGAATAAGATCATAGACTTCCTGACCTAACGGATTAGTTACGGTTACTTTCCACATATTTTTCATAATATAATTATATCACACAGGAATTTCATAGAAAAACTTACCACTCTTTAAAGCGCTGGGAGGACTATCTTTGTGCCACACATTTATAACCATAACTTTCCTTGTTCCATTTACTGGAGGAGTTGTATTGTGCAGTACGTGTCCGGCGTCAAAAATTATTAATCTATTAGGATTGCAAGCAATTCTTTCTCTCATCTCAATTGGAGCAGTAAGCTTTTCTATATTTTCCATTTCTAGTGCATTTTGCGTGTCTTCCGATACCGCAACGGGGTGAAGCTCAAGAAAACCGCCAACAACATCATTAGTATGGGGATAATAAACGCATCCTATTTTTGGTCCTCTAAAAACTTTTTCATCTGCGTAAAGAAAAGTATCCTCATCAACATGAATGCCTAGAAACTGCCCAACTTTGAATGTTCTTGTCCAATATTCAAATCCACATAATTCCTCTACAGGAAAAGGTAGGTTGTTTTCCCAAATAGCTTTTATAAGCCTCTTCCTTGGTGTATCAGCTGGTGAATTTAGCCATCCGTCCCAAAACATATATGGAGCAAAACAATCACATTGATCGTCATGATATCCATTTAAAACTATAGCTATTCTATCTTCTTCTCCCATTGATTCTGGGAAAAAATCTTTTGTTTCTTCTATTTCTTTTAATAAATCTTTATCTTTAATATAATCGTCTATTATAATCATAATGGTATAGTACTACACTTTCACCGCATATGTGACAGCTGCACCTGTTGGATTATGATATACGGAAGAATTTTTAATATTAATTAATTTTTGGTGAACCTCAAAAAAATCAGTAAAAATTGATTCTTTCTTATATAGCTGATCAGTTCCGGTATATAGCATCATGAGCGTTCCGCCTTCTGTTAAACAGTCAAAAAATTTAACAACTAAAGCTGGATCATGAATAACATCATGGATGCTCATACATATAAAATCGTATTTCTTTTCTGTTCCATTTTCTATTTCTTGTATTAAAAGCGTTTTGTAATCAAAGTCTTTTTTATAAATAAAATTTTCAAATAAATGAAGTTGGTAGTTATTTAGCAAAGTTAATTCTGATCTTTTAGCCATCAAGTTTAACAAACCGGTATTAAAAGACGGAAGTGTCATCAGGGTTGTTTTTGGTTTTGCGGTTAAGAAACCAAATTCGTGCGTATTTGCTGCGTAGAAATATGCGGGATTAGTATTCCAAAAATGTGTATCTTTGCTAAAGACATCAAAATACCAAATCATAAAATCCATACCAACAGCTATTTTTCTTTTATCTATTGATAAAGATTCCAGATATTCGTTTATTTTTTTACTTTTTACAATTGAATCTTCAACTGATTCAATATCAATATATTTAATTAGCTTTATCAAGTTAGCAAAATAATCATATTCATACTGCATTTTTTATTGCCCCTAGTGCCAACTGTCTCATATACCATATTCTTCTTATATTACCTATGAGAGATATTCTTTGATTTTTTAAAAATAAATATAAATCATTATCATGATAATTTAATTTATTTGATTCAACCTCATCAATTGGTGCTTGAGTAAGGTTTCTTGCTCTATTAATAATTATATCAATAGTGTAGAAATCTATATTCTCGTAATCCAATCCAACTATATATAGATAATAAGCCAATTGTCTATTGATATAATTTAAATCTTTTTCAGCATCGTACATTATATTAGATCTTCTATATCTGGTGAAAGGGGTAAAATAATATATTTGTTTTTTTCTGCAAAGTCTTTTGTTAGAACGTACTCTTTAGTTGTCCCACCGTTTTTCATTATTATATTTGATTCTTTTTCAGAATAAGATGGAATATCATTATCTAATTTTTCTGTAAATTCATGTATCAGCTCTTCACTAATTTCATTGGGCTCCACCATGGATCCTTTCTAATGATTCTTGCTGAAAAGACATTGATTTTTTAGCATTTTCTAGTATTACTGTTTTATCATCTGTATCTAACTGATCCTGTTTCTCAATTAAATTTGACAATAAAGATATAGATCTTTCTAGATATAATCTAGCTTTTTCTTTAGCTATATTTAACTCATCTTGCGTTAGATCACAATTCATTCTGGTTCTGCTAACTTTGGCATTCCCTTAAATGCTGGGCCAATTCTTTCTCCATTTTCATCTAAACCAGTTTTAATACCCTTTGTCCAAGTCCAGGGATTCTCTTGATTGTTTTTCATTTTAGCAGCTCCGTAGCTAGCTCTTTGATTCATTAAATCTGGTTTATCCCACAAATTTTCTATATTTATAGTAGTCGACTCTAATAGTTCGTTAGGATATATTACGAAGTGCATGAACGGCATCCCTGCTGGAAATACTACTGGCTCACCAATTTTAGTAATTTTCCAATTCATATTAAACTCATCTGGCCACCAATAACTAGGTATAGATGCAGTTAAGGGTACTGCTCCGTCTACAAAATAATTTGGAGAACCAGAAATCCAAGTGCTATAACCATCTTCAGTATTAAAAGCCCAACCGGTAGAAAAAGACATTATTCCAATAATAGAAGGAATAACTATGTGTCTTCCTTCAAATACTTCACCTGATAATACTTTTGGTACTGAATTTCCTCCATCCCACTGAACTACGACTTCCTGTTGCAGTATTAGCTCCCACCCAGTTACATTGGCAACTGTTAGAGGCAGACACTGATAAGCGTGTTTATTATAGGTATCGTCCATCCAGTCTCTTTTCATTCGAGACTGTTTTATGGCTGGCGGATTTTGAGTTGTTTTAACTAAAGTAAGATTAGTCATTTAATTACCTTGGCGGTTGATACATGATTGGCTGAGTTCCACCTTTGCTAATACCAATATTTTCATCTATCTTAGATCCATCTTGGGCGTATCCCAGTGGCTGTTTGTGATTATTATCGTTGTAATCAAACATTGTTACAGCGCTGTATTTTACACCACTTGTAACCTTAAGCGACGCGTGTGCGTAGATATATGTTGATGGAAATATTAATACGTCTCCAAATTCTGGCTTAAACGCAATATTTAGGTATGGAAACCACAGTTCTCCACCTTCATAGTCATCATTCAAATATGCTATTGAAGATACTGTGCATGTGTAAGAAAAACCATGATCAGTATGAACAGCAAAATGCTGACCAGGATGATATCTAACAAAATTAATTGCTTCCATGTATTCCATTTTAAAGTTGTAAAGTGATTCATAGTGAGTTAAGCACGTACGGATTACGCTTTCTGTATCCTCATAGCACTTTTTAACTTCTTCAAATTCTGGCGTAAGCATTGGCCAGTGAGCTGGGCTCATTTTTAGATCTACGCAATCTCTGTACTCGGGCTTTTTTTCATTATAACCAACCATTGCCTCTGACCATTTAAATAAACTATGAGTACTATTACCTATAGTTGCTTCTAGTCTTTCTGGAATATTAAGATCACGAGAAATTGCATTTCTATAAAGATAGATGCCAAACTTAGCGTTGTCGTTTGGATCTTTACATGATCCTACATGGAAGTATTCCATTTGTTTATCTCCGTTCATTAAGATTTGTGATATCATGATTATACCATATAACAAAGGTGGAATTGATATGTCAGAAAAATCTTTGGTGTTACCAGGTCATTTTGGTAATTCAATAGAAAATATAAAAATAATAGATAATTTTGTTGAATTAGAAGATTTAAAGACTATACAAAAGTTTCTTCCAACAATAAATGAATGGATGGACGCCGGAGAAAATCAATACGCTGAAGATGGAACATGTATATATGATGCCTCATACTGGCAGAATCGTCAATGTAGTTGGGAAATTTTATCAAGAATAAATTTAGACATTTATAATTTAATTGATAAATATATTATTAAAATGAAGTGGTTTCTTGAGGATTCTTTTAAGGTTAAACTAACAGTAAGACCACCCGTAATAATAAGATGGTTTGCTGGCCTAGAACAGCAACCACATGCTGACAAGCAGTTAAATGATGGATCCCCAAATCCATTTCCAACTTATGATTTAAATTCGTTAATATATTATAACGATGAATTTGAAGGTGGAGAGCTTTACTACCCACAACATGATTTAGTAGTTAAACCAAAGCCTGGTTTAGCTGTTGCTCATCCTGGAGATGTTAATTATCTTCACGGGGTAAAAATGGTTACATCTGGAGAAAGATTTACAACACCATCTTTTTATACTATAACCGAACTTTTATAATAAATTTTATTTAAAAGGTGGCGGAAAATAGGGTGGGAAAAACGGAGAGTATCTTTCGTAGGTTGTCTCAGTCCCCAAAGGAGTAACCGAAGGTTATATATGGTTTAGATCTTTTCCTATTCTGAGCCAAACCAATTAACATTCATCTTTACTTAAACGCCGGTGGGAAGAACGGTGGGAAAAACGGTGGGAAGAAAGGTGGAAAGAATGGTGGAAAGAATGGTGGGAAGAACGGTGGGAAGTAGGGTGGGAAGTAGGGTGGGAAAAACGGTGGAAAGAATGGTGGGAAGTAAGGCGGGAAAAATGGTGGAAAGAACGGTGGGAAAAACGGTGGGAAAAATGGCGGAAAGTAAGGACTATTGATAGTATAATCAATAGCTGTCCCTATGGGAACAACCGAAGTGTCCGTTAAAGCAGTATTAACAGTATCTAGAGTGGTGCCAGTATTGGTTGTATTAGCAGCGCCAGGAACTGCAGTTACGTTACCAACAGTAAAGCCTGCATTGGTAATGGTTGTATTAGCGTCGGCCTTAGCTGTTCCGTGCAGCTATTGTTGGCTTAGCCTTTTTTCTCTTAGAACCTTTGCCGTCTGAATCTGGTACTCTATTTACTGCCATGTTATGCCGCCAAGTCTCCTAATGCTACCCATGTATTGGCAGCTCTTTTTACTAGTGTAGCAGATGCCCACTGAGTTCTCAACTTAAGACCAGGAGTTGCATTAATTGTTACTCCTGAAGCTGCAGTTAGAGTTACTTGACCTGCACCAGTTTGTAGCACTGTAAGCTGTGCGCCTGTTGGGAAGTTTACAGAGTTGTCAGCTGGTACTGTCAAAGTTGTAGCTGAGGCATTGCTGATTTCAACGATCTTGTTCTTGTCTGCAAGAACAAGAGTATAGCTTGCTGTTTGCTGATTTAAAACAACGTCTGCAAGCATTGACGATGTTACTGTTCCAGAATCTGCTGTTGTTACAACATTTCCATATGTAGAGCCATCGTTTGTGAGCTCCCACTTATCGCTTGTTTCATTCCAGCGAATAAGAACATTTGTGGAAGTACCGCGCTCAACTTCGACTCCTGCATTTTCTGTTGGGGAGCCTGTTACGTCATTATTTAGTACAATTATATTATCTGAAACATTCAGTGTTTCTGTATTTACGGTTGTTGTATTGCCGTTAACCGTTAGGTTTCCAGAAACAACTAGGTTGTCATCGACTGTTACGGTTCCGCCAGCGGAGTCAATGGTTAGATTTCCTGAAGCTGTATCTATTTCTCCAGCTGCAGTTACGCCTACTTGTACTGCATCGATTGTTGCTCCAGCAAATGTTACGTTTGCTGTTGTTGCTACGTCTTGACCAATTGATACTGTTGCAGTTGAACCTTCGCCTTCAGTGTGAGATACTGAAACGCCAGTTCCTCCAGCAACATTAGACATGTAGTTGCCTACTGTGTCAGTTCCAAGATTTATGGCGTCATTAACCCAAGCTGAGCCATTGTACTTAAAGAAGTCTCCAGAGGCTACTGAAGTTATTGTTACTCCACCGACATCATCAATGTCATTAATTGTAGGGATTGACGCCCATTCCATTCCTTCTGATTTTGAAGAATTGGCTTTTAAGAAATATCCATCTGTTCCTAGGGCTAAAATAGCTGGAGTGTCATTTGCTGTTGCAACGAGAATATCGCCTTTTGCAGCAAAGATTTCTTTTGCAACGCTATTTCCCTCTGCTGCTGCGGCTGCAGAAGTAACAAATGCTGTTGTTGCTATTTGTGTTGTATTTGTACCTGGAGAAGCAGTTGGAGCAACAGGTGTTCCAGTAAGATCTGCATCAGCTGAAGTTGCATAACCAACAAAAGATACGCTAGATGTTTCTTTTCCGGTTACTCTACCATAGGCATCTACTGATATGGAGCTTATAAATGATGTTGTATTTGCACCAGATGTATTAGTCTGGCCGACTGAAGCAAGATCTATATCATCGCTATTTATTACTATTCTAGAGGAGTCTGCTGTTCCAACGGCAATGCTGTTGTTGTTTCTAACTAAGCCCGCTCCAGCAACTGTTTGTTGTGTTCCAGAAAAAACACTATAAGAAAGATTATCTGTTCCTACTACAATAACGTTGTCTACGCCAGATCCTATGGTAGTAAGGACGTAAGCTTGACCCAGGTTTACTGATCCAAGAAGAACATATACCGCATCACCAGCTGCAACTTCTCCAGTTGGAGAGTTGTCAGAATCTACTCTGCGTGTAAGGATAAATGCAGTGCTTGCATCGCCATTTTCAGTTATTGTGTAAATTCCATTATGCGCGGCATTTGCTTGATTCTTTACTAGGACAGAATACCCCTGAACAACAGTTTCGCCATCTATTGTGAGAGCACCGTTTGCGCTAGCTGTTAGCGTTGCACCAACTCCACCTGTACCGTTATCGTAGGTGCAGGTAGGCAGTGCTGCGTCTGTTGCATACGCAACTGCTGCATGCCAGTTAGTTCCTGCAGCAATTGAATCTACGTATCCTCTAGTTGCCAGAGCTGTTGATCCAGTCCCTGCATTTGATGCCACAACAGATGCAACGTTGAGCACGCCGTTTGCAGCTATATTGCCTACTACTGTGCCACTTGAATCTTTAAATTCTATTAAAGGGGCTGTTGCACCACTTGCAGCCTTAAAGACTACTGATTCATCGTTGACTGTAATTTCTGGTGCGGTTTCTGTTCTTAAGCGTGCCATGCTACTCCTAGTTTTAGACTATGTAAAAACAACTAAGGATATAGTAATAGTGATTGTTGAAAATTATTGCGTAATTCTCTTTAAAAATTCTAACATTTTTCCGACATATTTAATACGGCCAAAATGGGTTAAATTAATAGTTGGATCAACCCAAACTTTGCCACCCATCTTTTGCCAATATCTACAAAAGCCATAATCTTCTGATAGAAATCTTCCGTCATCATCTACATAAGAGTTAAACAATGCGTATGAATAATCTCTTTCAGCGCCGGTTAGAGCTCCAGTGTCATCGTTATATTTTAGTTTCTTATATTTTTTAAACATTTTATCAAAGACTGAACGCTTTATTAACATAAATCCCGTTCCAGCTTCGTAGCATTCTATTGCTCCGTTTTCAATATTTAGTTGAACCTCACCTGGTTTTGTAAGATGTACTACATACCTAGTTGAGTGCTCTAATAAGTCTTTTGGATCAACTCCATTGATAGCACTTTCTTTTACCTTTTCCCAATTTATTTCTTTAATTGGATATGAAGCGGTCATGATATCTTTGTCGTGCCAAAGAAGTTTTAATATAGCTTCTTTATCAAATTGAAGATCAACATCTATGAAAACCATATGAGTAAAATCTGGATTGCCCATGAATTTAGCAACAAGGTTATTTCTTGCTCGATTAATTAAAGAATCCGATAAGGTACAGGCTGAGTACTTAAGACCAATTTCTTTAAAATACAAACATGCTTGCATAAAGCTCATCATAAACGGTTCTGTTACATGAGAGTCGTAACAAGGAAGAGCAAAGAAAACATTCCATTCTTGGATCTTTTCTTTTGGAATTGTTATATTAATCTGTTTTTCGTCTATGGGCATATGGTCTATTATAGCAATGTGTTTTTATCTTGTCAAGACAAAGATTAATTAATATTAAAATAAAATATCATCAAAAGTCAAACATCTTCCTGTTTTTATTTCGTGGTCTTTAACATAATTATACAATTGATAATCTAAATTATTATTATTTTTTATTTCTTCAATAATTTGATCAGGAATAAAATACATGCTTTCATTATAAAAGTATTTTTTAGGTCTAACTTTTAATTCTGTGTCTAAAGTTATATTTGTATTTTTAATAGAATTTAAAATAAAATTTAAATTTTTAATCATATAATTTCTATTTTCATAGGTTGATAAAGTCATTCTTTGTTTTTTTATTATTTTTAATATATCAAAAAAACTCAAGTTTGTACTTTCTAAATATGCTTCGTTGCCTTCCCAAGATATTGTATTTATTAAATTTGCGCACTGCATGTTGGGTCTTCCGTTAAATCCCATTGAATCTTTTATTGGATGAAAACCGTAATACTTAATAAATTCAATAAAATTTTTTGAACCATCCCAAGGTCCAAAGTAATTAAAGCAACTGATAAACCTTTCAATTGGATCCCTAATTATAGAAAAAGCGTCTATTTTTTCAACGTATTCATATGGCATTGCCGCAAAATGATCTGCTATATAATCAAAATTTTTAGCTTCACTTAAATATAAACGTAATTTTTTTTCATCGTCGTGAATTTTTATTCCAGTTTCATAGCATCCGTTAGTTAATATTTTTCCAAAACTTTTTCCTATAGAAGATACAATTGCACTTCCAGATGTTCTAGGTATGTGACAAAAATATATCATAAATAAACTTATTATCACCAAGTTGTCAAACTGCTTCTTTTCCAAGTGTCTGTAGCTATGCAAATATAAATATAATTTTCATCATAGGCTATATCTCCTGTTTGCCCAGATGATGAAGCTGTAGCCGGAACAGATACGGTAATATCATTAAGAGATACTGAATTGGATCTTCCGCCAACTCCAGAAAATACTGTTATTTTTTTAGAACCAGAAGCAGGAGCTGATTCGAATGCTAAAGAAACAGTATTGGCACTTGTTGCTTCCCAGTAAGTTTTTACAAAACCGTAAGGAGATTGTGTATCTCTTATGATTAAATTTACATCTCTAGTATTTAAATTGTGATTTATTTCAAAAACAGAATTAGATCCATCTCCAATTATTTGAGAATAGGAAAATCCTTCCAAAGGAAGAAATACTGCTGCCGTAAGTGCGTTAGCTTCTGGTGCAGAACTAAAGTCGAGAGTAACTTTGTTTGGCGACGTTGCAAATGTGGCTACGTCTATAAATTCATATAATCCACTTGAATTTCTTACGGTTACTGCTACATCTCTTGACCCTAAATTATGATTTAATTCAATACTTGAATTTGATCCATCTCCAATATTTGAAGTAAAATAATCATAATCAGCCGGAGATATTATTGTAACTCTTCTAGAAGAAGAAGCTACTGCGGTAGAAAAATCTAAAGTAACAGTATTTGCACTTGTTGCTTCTGATCTTACTAAGATTGAATCGTAAGGACTTTGTGAATCTAAAACAGAAACAATAACATCTCTAGTATTTAGAGAATGGCTAATAGAATAGCTTGAGTTGCTCCCATCTCCAATTGCTGCAGAATAAGAAGATGCTGGATTTTCTGTATCATCAGATGATGGTGAAAATTTTGTTCCATCAAATTTTAAAACATGTCCAGAGGCAGCGTTGGATAGGTCGAGCTCTATTCCAGCAATTGTTACAGTGTCGCCAACAATTAAGCCATTTTTAACTACAAAATTTTTGTCTGCCACTAAAGTTCACTATCCCTCTAGTTTTAAACTTATTATTAAGTTTTAAAACTTGCTAAATATTCTACACTGCTATCAATGTTCTTGCAACTTTTACAGTGGCATTTGTTGTTGCTGCGTCTGTAATTGTTACTCTCAACAATACGTTTCCGGCTGATATTGAAGTTGAAACTGTTAGCGGTATTCTGGAAGCTCCAAGTTCAATTACTGCATACTCTGACATGTAGGAATCTGTTCCGTCATGTACGAGAAGTACTTCTGAGCTTGTATACTTGGATCCTTGGCCAACTTGAATCAAATACTTAGCTGTTCTGTAAGCAGTTTTGCTAAAGCTATCAACTGTTGTTATCGTGTCAACGTTTACAACTTGAGTTGAAGTATTAAGTTCACCAGTTGAATCAAGGGTAAATGCTCCTGCTGCAACAGTGCTGAACTCTACTGCTGCATTCGTTGCAACATCCTGACCAATTGCAAATGTTGGGTTTGCACCTTCGCCACCAGCAGATGTTATTATTACACCTGTTCCAGCGGTGACGTTTGCTACATAATCACCAACAGTGTCTGTTCCAAGATCTATTGCATCATTGACCCAAGCAGATCCGTTGTACTTCAGGAAGTCTCCAGAGGCTACTGAGGTTATTGTGACATCACCAATATCATCAATATTATTGATGGTTGGGATTGAAGTCCACTCAACACCGTATGTTGCTGATGAATTAGCTCTTAAGAAGTGACCATTTGTCCCAACAGACAATATTGCTGGAGTATTATCTGCACTTCCTACGATTAAATCGCCCTTGGCGTTTATCTCAGACTTAAGTATTGCTGTTGTGGTATCGCCAAGTTCTGTGTAATTAGTTCCATCATTGGTGAACTCCCATTTGTCTGAAGTTTCGTTCCAACGAATTTCAACATCAGCTGAAGTTCCACGTTCAATTTGAATACCAGCATTTACGCTTGGTGCTCCTGTAACTCCAGAGTTAAGAACTATAACATTATCCTCAACTGTTAAGGTCTCAGTGTTCAGGGTTGTTGTATTGCCATTGACTGTTAGATTTCCAGTAACCGTAAGGTCTTGACCTATTGTAACATTAGAAGGGAGACCAATAGTAATTGCTCCAGCTGAAGCTGAAACTTCAACCTCATTAGCAGTACCAGTCAAAGATGTTACTGCATTTGAAGAAAGATCGCTAATCTGTGAAGCATTGATTGAAATTGTGCTATTTCCAGCAGCTGTTAGGCGGCCTTGTGCATCGACGGTGAATGTCGCAACTGTATCAGCAGCTCCGTAACTACCAGCTGTTACAGCTGTATCTGCAAGATCTATTGTGACATCACCTGATGATCCACCACCACTCAATCCAGTTCCAGCTGTTACTGATTCGATATCGCCAGCATCATTTGTAAAGCTGATAACACCAGTGCTTGAGTTATAGGAAAGATCACCAGAAACACTAATTGCAGATCTGGCACTGGAGTCAAAATCAGATACTTGACTTGATGTAATTTCAATTGCAGAATCAGATGCTGATGTAATTCTACCTTGTGCATCAATAGCTAATAAGGTAATTGAGTTTACAGCTCCATAGTTTCCAGCTGTAACTGCGGTATCATCAAGGTTTAGGGTAATTGTGTCGGTTGCACTTGCAACTGAGCTTAATCCAGTACCACCAGCAATTGTTAGTGTGTCTGAACCAGAGGTGATTGTTTGATTTGAACCTGAGTCACCAGCTACAACAAACGAAGTTGCAATATTTGCAATCGTGTTGCTTACATTTGAAATAGCATCGTCCGTATAGCTTGTTGCATTTGAATATGCTGTTTCTACATCTGTATTTGAAGCAATATTTACGTATGTTGTACCGTCATTGCTGAATTGCCACTTATCAGTTGACTCATTCCAACGAAGTTCAACATTTGTTGAAGTGCCGCGTTCGATTTCAATTCCAGCATCAGCTGATGGGGCTCCCGTAACACTTGAGTTAAGAAGTACTTTATTATCTTCAACAGCTAGTGTTTCAGTATTTAAAGTTGTGGTGTTGCCCTGTACGGTAAGGTTTCCAGTTACAGTAAGATCTTGACCAATTGTGACGTTTGCTGGAAGACCAACTGTTACCGCTCCATTTGAAGCTGAAACTTCAACTTGATTTGCGGTGCCAGTAAGCGAGGTTACTCCTGCACTTGTGAAGCTTATAACGCCAGTTGAAGAATTATATGCGAGTTCTGATCCAGAAACACTAATTGTTGCTCTTGCATTAGCGGAGAAATCAGAAACTTGTGATGCAGTGATTGAAACTGCAGTATCTGATGCTGCTGTTAAACGACCTTGCGCATCAACGGTAAATGTGGCAACTGAATTTGCTGCACCATAGCTTCCAGCTGATACAGCTGTATCATCAAGGGTTACCGTTACGGTATCTGTATTGGAAGTAGCTGTACTTAAACCAGTGCCACCCAAAATACTGAGTGTGTCTGAACCAGAAGTGATTGTCTTGCTTGTGCCACTGTCTGCAGCCACTTCGAATGAGGTAGCAACGTTTGCTACTAAGTTATCTGCATATGTTGTAGCATTTGAATAAGCGTTTGCGGCATCGCCGTATGCATCATAAGTATTTGCTGTCACAGCAATTGTTGGAGTTGTTCCTTCGCCAGAATTATTGGTAATTGTTATTCCAGTTCCCGCATTAAGTGCTTCTACATAATCGCCAATTGTGTCTGTTGAAAGGTTTACTGGATCATTAATCCAAGCTGAACCATTATAACGAAGGAAGTCACCATTTGCTGCAGAAGTTATTGTTACATCACCAAGATCATCAATTGATCCAATTGTTATTGTTGAACCTGCAACTGCATTATAAACACTAACTCTTACTGAGTTTGATGAAGGGGCGGAAGAAAAATCAAGCTTTACTGTGCTAGTTGTTGTAGCTTCCCAGCGAACATCAATAACTTCGTAAGGACTT
>Ga0129333_10004132_pt1 | contig 13575 bp, 18 predicted proteins | sample CPB6_08_DNA_FD_94474 | JGI IMG/M metagenome (GOLD analysis project Ga0129333, IMG submission 94474) | Freshwater to marine salinity gradient microbial communities from Chesapeake Bay, USA - CPBay_Sum_0.6_0.8_DNA | ecosystem: Environmental > Aquatic > Marine > Coastal | place: USA: Chesapeake... | reverse complement strand
AGTACTTGCTAACCAGCAACCCTAATAGCCACGCTTTAGTTTCGGAGGATCTCGTTAATGTCAACAAAAGCAAGACAGTTAAGTAAAATATTGGCTCCAGGTGGAGCTATTGCTGACGGCAGCGTTCAAGCAACCAAGATCTCCGGTATAGTGGGCGTGGAAACTGGTGGTACTGGAGCAATTACTGCGCTGGCCGCCCGCGATAATTTGGGTTTGGAAATTGGCAGTGATGTACAACGCTGGCACAGTGTCCTAGATAATTTAATAGACCTGCAAGGTAGCAGTGGTTTTTTAAAGAAAAGCGGTGCGGTAACCTGGACACTAGATAATAATCAATACCTAACAGGTAACCAAACAATCACATTTAGTGGCGACGCATCTGGCAGTGGTACTACCGGTATTTCGCTAACACTGGCAAATACTGGTGTAGTGGCTGGCACATACGGTACCAGCACCACTATACCTAGATTTACAGTGGACGCCAAGGGCCGAATTACCAGTGTTTCTAATACCAGCATTACATTAACTAACAGTGATGTTGGATTAGGTTTAGTGGAGAATAAAAGTTCGGCAACTATTCGCGGTGAACTAACCAGCTCAAACGTTACCAGCGCCCTAGGCTTTACACCAGAGTCAATAAATAATCGTGGTGTGGCAGGCGGTTACGCTACGCTAGACGGCAGTGGTAAAGTACCAAGCGTACAACTACCAAGCTATGTAGATGACGTATTAGAGTATGCTGCGCTGGGAGTATTTCCAAGTAGTGGCGAAACAGCCAAAATTTACGTTGCACTAGACACCAATAAAACCTATCGTTGGAGCGGCGTTACCTATATAGAAATTAGTGCAAGCCCAGGCACAACAGATAGCCTGGTAGAGGGTAGTACTAACCTGTACTACACAAATTTAAGAGCTCGTAGTAGCTTAAGTTTTGTAGCTGGTAGTGGTGATTACAATAGCACAACTGGTGTTATAACTATACCTACAAATACTAATCAGCTAACAAACGGTGCAGGATTTATTACTGGCAATCAGCTTATTACATTGAGTGGCGACGTAGCGGGAACAGGCACCAATAGCATTGCAGTAACTTTAACTAACACAGGCGCTACTAGCGGTACATATGGTGCTGCAAATAGTATACCTGTAATAACAGTAGACGCAAAAGGTAGAATAACTAGTGTTAGCTCAGCGGCAATATCCACTACTGTAACCAGTAGTCAAGTAACTGCTGCACTAGGTTATACGCCGGTTACACCCGCAGAATTAGAAGACGTAAGAGCATTGGCTCTTGCAGGACTATAAAGGAGAACATTAATGTCAGTAGATTTTACAAACTACACTAGCATACTTCAGTCACGATTAAATGGTGTTAATGGTTCCACCAGTGCAACAGAGCTGTTGCTATTAGCAAAAGCTTCAGAATCATCAATTGGTAATGCTAATCTTACTGCGGTAAATAATGCCGGCGCTACAAAAGTAAGTGAGGTTAACAATGCTGGTAGTACACAGCTTAGTGCTGTTAATACGGCTGGTACTACGCAGCTTAGTGCTATTAATACGGCTGGTAGTACAAAAGTAAGTGAAGTTAACAGTGCTGGTAGTACGCAAGTTACTGCAGTTAATAATGCTGGTGCTGCCTGGTTAAACGGCTCGCAACCTATACCTGCTGCAGTAGTTAATCAGATTCGTGGACCTACAGGTGCACAAGGCCCACAAGGTCCAGTAGGTGCAACATTTTCTGTATCTGGTGGTATTTTAACTATTACTACTTAATACACTATGCCTATACAATCATTTAACTTTTCAGGTATTACAAGAATAAGATTCAATGGCAGCGATGTAAACAAACTGCAACATAGTGGTAATCGTTGGTGGGAACGGGTATGGGTGCCCTCTAGTTATCAAACTCAAGTTAATAACGGCTATTGGGTAGATCCAGACCCGTACTGGGAGTTTGTTGTGACTGGACAGTACTATGTGGGTTCTGGTCGCTGGAATGTGGGAGGTAATCCTAATCCAGATTTACCAATGTGGCCCGATGGCAGTCCTCATAGCATGTTTAGCAACGGCTATTACAACTGGACTCATATAACTAACTATGATCCTGGTGATGGTTATACCTATTGGCGTTTTGAAGCCTATCAGTACACTGGATACGATCAGTATGTAGATCCAGGCCCCTATTGGCAAGATAATTGGGTAACAGTAACAGTAGATAACTCATACTGGGCATATTATTATTAAAAGGATAAATATAAATGGCAATTACGGATCAAATGGTTATTTCACCTGGTGGTGGTAATATATCCATTCTTAAAGCAGACGGAAGACATGTATTAACTATTGAAAAACCACAGTTTTCATTTCAGTATGATGCAATGAAATTTATTAATTCTGTGCAGGAATACTTAAATAATGGTCAAACTATTACAATGACACCTGCACAAGTACAGGAAGTATCAGCATTCTTAGCTGGCATTGAGCCAGATCCAGTATTAAGTGCAAAAGTTGTGCAAAATAGAAAAAATCGTCAATTTCTAGATCAAACCGATTGGTATGTGGTTAGAAAAGCCGAAACCGGCATACCTATACCACAAGATATTTTAGATTTAAGAGCACAAGCACGTGCTGCAATTGTACCACTATAACCGCAACATGGTATAACACACAAACATGCCTATTAAGAATATTGTAATTGCTGGCGGCGGCACCGCAGGTTGGTCCACCGCAGCAATTTTGTCGTCACTAAACAACATTAACATCACTGTACTAGACCCTAGTGATATACCAACAATTGGTGTTGGTGAAAGTACCTTGCCACATATCCATAAAGCCCATCAAAAAATGGGCTTTGATATATTTCGTAAACAAGAATGGTTAGACTCTGTTGATGGTACAGTAAAGTTAACTATTGAATTTGCGGATTTTTACAAAAAAGATTCTTTGTGGGTACACCCATTTTTTGATGCGTACGGAATAGATCGCCAATTTCTTACAAATACCCTAATCTATGGAGTTGGTGATGTATATGACCTGCAAGAAGATTTTATGTTTGCCAATACTTCAGCTGGTCGTAGACGCAAGCGCGGATTTATAGACAGCAGCCATTGGTTTAAAAACTCAGGTTGTACTAGTGAAGCGGCCTTTCATATAAATGCAGTACTCTATGCTAAACGTCTTAAAGAATTGACCAGTGAACGAAGTAATGTTACAGTATTAAATGATTCTATAGGTTTAATTAATCATGCGCAAGATGGCTCCATAGAGTCTGTTAGGTTAAAATCAGGAGTTACGCTTAGCGCTGATATGTTTGTTGATTGTACAGGATCACGGGCACTATTATTAAATGCAGTTGAAGAGCCCTGGATAAGTGCAAATAATCAACTATTTGTTGATGGAGCCTGGCTAGTTCAGTTGCCACACATAGACAAAAATATTCAGCTGCGTAATACAACCTATTGTCATGCTCTTAGTAGTGGATGGGTGTTTAATATACCGCTACAGTCACGTATTGGTACAGGATATATATTCTCTTCAGCGCATCAAACCGATGAGGCAGCTGCTCAAGAATTTGCAAACCATCTTAGTACTATGTATGGTTATGATAAGGAAAAATTATCCTTTAAGCGTTTAAGATTTCCTACGGGGTATAGAAAACGACAATGGGTAAAAAATGTAATTGGTATAGGAATGAGTAGCTTTTTCTGTGAACCACTAGAAAGTACAGCTATTGCAATGGCTAATTCCACTGCACTGTGTTTACGAGAAGCCCTTATAAATCAACATGTTGACTTAGACCTACTGCGCACCAGATTAAATAATTCGCAGCATGAATTAGCGTTAAGTGTGCTAGATTTTGTAGAAATGCACTATACACTTACAGAACGAGAAGATTCCAATTTTTGGCAAGATTATAAAAATAAGCCTTTAACTGATTTTCAAACACAGTGGTTAGATCTGTATAGTAAAGCTCCTAATAAAAAACGTTTAAATTTACAAGATATAAAATCAGCCTTTGGAGATTTTGGAATGTTTTGTAATGTTTCTTATGCTATGATGTTTTACGGCTATAATATAAAACCTGCACAAATTGAAGTTTAGGATATATAAATGTGGTTATTTGAATATGTGCCAAGCTGGCTATTTCAGTTAACGTTTTTCCTTAGTATAGTAGTTTATTTGGTGGCTACTACACTGCGGGTACTGCCATATGCGCAAATATTTAAGTACGGCAGTATTGCTAGCATATTTTTAAGTACATACTTGTTAGGTATGCAAGCTGGCGATAGTTGGTGGCGAAAAAAGGCTAGTGACTTGCAGCAAAAAGTGCTGGAGCTTGAGGCAAAATCACAAGAAGAAAATACTAAGATTGTAGAAAAAATAGTTACTAAGCAGCAAGTAGTAAAACAACGTGGTGAAGATATTATAAAATACGTAGATCGCGAAGTAGTAAAAAATCAAGAAGTTATAAAGTATATTGAACAGTGTCCAAAAGTTCCTGATGAAGTTGTCAATGTTATCAATAAGGCAGCTAAACCATGAAGCTATTTATTATACTAATTTTACTAGGAGTTACTGGCTGTAGTACTACGGTGCCCGTTACACAAAAGTTTCCAAAAGCTCCTGATACATTACTGCAGCAATGCTCACCATTAAAAGAGCTGCAACAAGATGCTAGCTTAATAGATTTGACGAAAGTGGTCGTAGAAAACTATACTAAGTACTACCAATGTAGTGCTATGGTGGAGGGCTGGCAAGACTGGCATCGTAGGCAAGAACAGATTTACAAGGAGCTTAAATGAATTTGGAATTAGATCAGCTAAGACAAATTATACCAAAAAATCAGTATCTTACATACTGGCATAGTGCACTAGAACAGCTATTGCCGGACTATCAAATAGATACTCCACATCGATTAGCAGCATTTTTAGCACAGTGTGCACATGAAAGTGGTAATTTTGTTTTTATCAAAGAAAATCTAAACTACAAGTGGCAGTCACTACGTAAAGTATTTCCTAAATATTTTCCTACAGATCAATTAGCACAACAGTACGAAAAGCAACCTGAAGCTATTGCTAATAGGGTATATGCTAATCGCATGGGCAATGGCAGTGAAGATAGTGGTGATGGTTGGAAGTTTTGTGGTCGTGGTTTAATACAGGTAACAGGACGAGATAATTATAGTTGGTTCGCAGCAAGCTTAGACATTAGCCCTGAAGAAGCTAGTGAATACATGGAAACTTTTGAAGGTGCAGCACAAAGTGCTTGTTGGTTCTGGGAAACCAACAATTTAAATCAGTGGGCAGATCGCGGTGATATTGTTACACTAACAAAACGTATTAATGGTGGAGTCATAGGACTAGAGGATAGACAAAAACACTATCAGCACGCACTACACATATTTGGTGCATAAATAATTGGGAGGCTTATATGCTAAAGTCAAAATTAGGTTTATTACTGCTCGTCTTTAGCAGTATAAGTTATGCTCAAACTAACACAAGTACTCAGTCTACTACTGGCGGCACAACCACCAGCACTACAACGCCCATAAATCAGGGCAGCTATGATAGTAAAACCTTAGTAGATACAAACAGTACAAGTAATAGTACTAGTACTGTTACTACTAATAACACTACTAATAGTACAACAAATAGTACTAGTACAAGTACTGTAAATAGTACAAATACTAACACTAATACAAACACTAGCACAAGTGTTAATACTAATAATAATGTTCAGAGTGGTACAGTTACCAATAATAACAATAATGTTAATAGTGGAACAATGACCTATAATAACAACAATGTTAATAGCGGAACTGTTACCTATAATAATAATAATATTAATACTAGCGCCAGTACTAATACAAATAATAATATTAATACTGGTGATATGACTAATCGTAATATTAATACCAGCACCAGTACTAATACAAATAATAATATTAATACTGGCGATATGACTAATCGCAATATTAATACAACTACCAGTACAAATACCAATATTAATACTGGTGATATGACTAATCGCAATATTAATACTAGCACCAGTACTAATACAAATAATAATATTAATACTGGCGATATGACTAATCGCAATATTAATACAACTACCAGTACAAATACCAATATTAATACTGGTGATATGACTTATCGGAATATTAATAACACAACCAGTACAAATACGAATACCAATATTAATACTGGTGATATGACGTATCGGAATATTAATAACACAACCAGTACAAATACGAATACAAATATTAATACTGGTGATATGACTAATCGTAACTTTAACAATAATGTTAATACTGGCGATATGACTAATCGCAATATTAATACTAGCACCAGTACTAATACAAATAATAATATTAATACTGGCGATATGACTAATCGTAATATTAATACAACTACCAGTACTAATACAAATAATAATATTAATACTGGCGATATGACTAATCGTAATATTAATACTAGCACTGCAACTAGTATTAACACAAACAATAATGTTAATACAAATACTAGTGTTAATACTAATATTCAACAGGGAGAAATGACTAATCGTAATATAAATGAAAGCACTATTACGCAGCGAGTCATAACGCCTCCTCCCACAGCAATTGCACCCGCAATGATGAGTGGTGGTAATAATGATTTGTGTAGTACCGGCACTAGTGGCGGTGTACAAACACAGATACTAGGCGTTAGCAGTGGTGGTACAGTTCGCGATATGAATTGCGAGCGCTTAAAGTTGAGCAAGACATTATACGATATGGGCATGAAGGTAGCTGCAGTGGCAACCATGTGTCAAGATCGCCGCGTATGGGACGCCATGATGCAAGCCGGCACACCATGCCCCTACGAGGGCAGAATTGGTGAACAGGCTAAACAAGCCTGGGAAGAGAACAGTGCAAAAATTCCAGCAACAGTAAAGGAAAGCCAAGATGACACTTACAAGAAAATTGGTTTGGGTAGCTTGCTTGGTGTTCTTGTTTACAAGCTGGCAGGATTCTAATGCTCAACAAGTAGACACTACCGGCAACCTTGTGGTTAATACACCACAAGGCGGCCCTAGCAGCTGGACAAATGGTGTGTACCAGTCACAGCTAACTTGCTGGGCCGGCGGTCAGCCCGGCTACTGCGGACCAAACCCAATAGTCAGACCAGGCAACAACATTAATTTTAGTTATGGTCAAACTGATTTGTACCAGGTACAAGCAATCTCTGCTGTACTGCCAAGCGCAACAGGTTTACGTGTAAATGGATTTAACTTTGGTTTTACTGCTAAAAATGGTAATGGCTGGGACGATGGTAGAGTAGATCAGCTATCCGCATATGTTAAGTTTTTTGATAAGCAAGGCAGCGTAGTAGATAGTAATGTTTATAACTTAACTTACAAGTTTGACTGGACAGCGTTTAACTTTAGCAAAGACTTTCAAACACCGCTAGTTGCAGATAGTTTAAGTACTGTTAGATATGGTTTTATAGGCCGTGACAATAACTTTTGGGCAGGACCATATGGGCCCGAAGTCAATAGTATCAACTTTCAGTTAAAGTATAGTGTAGATCCTTGCGCCAGCAACCCAATGTACAGCGCTACTTGTCCTGGTTACCTAGACGCACTAAACAAGCTGGTGCCACAACAACCACAAGCTACTACCACAACTACTATTGCACCAAGTATTGAAGCTGCACCAGCACCACAAGTGCAGATACAACAAACCACACAAACAAGCACTAGCGCTGTAGCAAACCCAACAGTAGTACAACCTGTCGTTATTCAACAAGCAAGTAGTCAGGCCTCTACTCCTAGCCAGTTACAACTAGCACTTAGCATAGTTAGTAGAAATCAAGAACGCGATAAACAACTGCAGCAAGCAGCAGTACAGCAGGCACTAGATATAGCTCAGCAAGCTGGTGATCGTGCACTGCAGGTTGCACAACAAGTTGCACAGCAGCAATCACAACAATCGCAACAACAAGATTTAGCTGTATTTAACACTGCAGTGCAACAAGTGCAGCAGCAACAAGCTGTGCAGTTTGCTACACAAAGTCCACAACAACAGCAACAAACACGTCAAACTAGTACACAAACAGACCAGGTGCAGCAAACAATTAGTGCAGTTACAAGTGTGCAAACCACACAACAACAGCAACAACAATTTGCTAGTTTGGCGCCAGCGCAACAAATTGTGGTGCAACAGCAAACTGTAGTGCAACAATCAGCCACACAACTGCTAGAGCCACAACCACAACAGCAAGTTCAACAGACTAGCATACAAACTGCTACAGCAGCGCCAGCAACCTTGATAGTTACAAAACCTAGTCAACAGGAGCCAGCTACTCAACCAGTACTACAACCAGTACTACAACCACCGCAAGTAATTCCAACAGCACCAGTAGTACAACAAGTGTACAAGCCCGCAGTAGCAGAAGTATTGCAAACACAACCGCCTCTACTAGAACAGGCTCAGCAACAGCAGCAAGTAGTCTTGCAAAAGTATAAAGAACCAGATACACCACAACCCATAGCCCAACCACTACAAGATAGAACTAACCCTATTAGTGATTTATTTTATGGTTTAGCGTTTACACCTAGTACTACTAGCAGTATGCAGGAGCTACGCAAAGACGTTGCAAATAATGAACTTGCTGGTGGTATAAGTTTAGATAGGTTAAGTACTCAACCTATCGGCTACCAACAATATATGGCATTAGCACTACAAGACGCTAAATTTTATCAACCACGGGAGATTTATAATCGGCAAACCACTGTAGACAATCAACGTGCCCTAAGACAGTTGAGCAGTGATCGTTTGCACCAACAAATGGTCAATGAACAGTACAAATAGGAGGCACTATGAGTGATAGTAAAAATTTAAATGAGCAAGTAGATAAGCTCGAATCAGCAGCCAAGCAGTATGCCAGTAAGGATACGGTTATTAGTATTGGCGGCTATGAGTTTACTCCTGCTAAGTTAATGGTTGCATTTACTATAGTCAGCAGTGCACTTGGTGGATTGTACGGTGCTTTTGAAGTCTACAAAGATTATGTAGGCATGAAAAAGAAAATTGCAGCATATGAAGCCCCTGATTTAAGTGAGTTTGATAAGCGACTGGCAGTTATTGAGCAAAATAGTCAAAAAGCCACAGACTATACTCGTGATATTAAAACAGACCTTAAAAATGATATTCGCCGCAACGAGTCAGTAACTGAACAAGTAGAGCGTTATGTAAAACAAGCACAGCGCGAAACTGAGCAAGAAATGCGTCAAGCACGCAAAGACATACGTGAAGATTTAGATAAAGCTAGACAAGAAGTTGCTAGCGTGCGTAAGGAAATGGCTGAAGCACGACGTGAAGCAGATCGTGGAATTGATCAACTAAAGCGAGAAGTAGACAGCAAAATACAAAAAGCTATAGACAATCCGCTGGCAAATAAGTAAGGAGCTGTATGATAGATCCATTAACAGCTCTAGCGGGTATACAAGCTGCCGTTAGTTTTATTAAAAAAGTACAGCACACAGTAGACGACGTAGCTTCACTAGGTCCAGCTCTAGGCAAGTATTTTGACGCTAAAAGTAATGCAACAAAAGCAGTTGTAGAAGCCAAAACTAGCGGTAATAAATCAGCAATGGGTGCGGCCATACAGATTGAGATGGCACTTGATCAAGCCCAGCAATTTGAAAAACAATTACAACTGTTATTCATGCAAGCTGGCAAAATAGATGTTTGGAATAAGATTAAACTACGTGCTCAACAAATGGAAGTAGAAGCTGCTAAAGAAGCAAAACGCCAGCAATTGTTGGCTAAGCGTAAACGGCAGCAAATGGTAGAGTACTTTGAATACGCAGTTATATTTGTATTTACTGTGTTAATGGCAGCTGGTGCAGTATGGGGTACTGTAGAGTTAATCAAATATTGTTCACAAGTTGGATGTAGTCGTTAAGGAGCAGGGATGCTAGAAGAAAAGAAACCTCTTAGTAGAAGCGAACGAGAAGCTAAAATCAAAGATAAGGCGGGATGGGTTATTACTGTGCTTGCTGCTTTGTTGGCCATTAATACTTATATTAGTAGTGGCAATAGTAGCAAGGTGCTTAACAACACCATAAAAGCAAATGATACTTGGGCATTTTATCAAGCCAAGTCTATTAAACAAACACTAGCGGAGATGGCACAAGATGATGCAGAATATCGTAAAGAACCTCAAAAAGTGGCTAAGTTGCAAACTAAAATTGATCGCTATGAAAGTGACCCAGCTACTGGAGAAGGTAAAAAAGAGTTAATGGCTAAAGCTCGCGCACTAGAGGCTGAGCGTGATGAAATACGCAAAAAATCGCCTTGGCTAACATTTGCCGGTAGTGCTTTTCAAATTAGCATTGTACTATTAAGTGCAAGCATTTTAGCAGTTAGTATGCCACTTTACTGGGCTAGTATAGTGGTTGGAGCATTGGCAGGGTTGTTAATGTCCCAAGGATTATGGATGTGGCTACCCCTTGTACTATAAGGAAATATAATGGCAGAAGAAGCAAAAGACGACAATAAACCAACCAAGGAAGAAGAAAGTTGGATTCAGAAAAAATGGCGTCCAATGATGGCAGTTATGTATATGTGCGTATGTGCCAGCGATTTTATACTATTTCCTATAATGTTTACCATTGTGCAGTTTTGGGAAACTGCTGTACAAAATGATGCATTTCGCCAGTGGGCTCCACTAACACTACAAGGTGGTGGTTTATTTCACATGGCAATGGGTGCTGTGCTTGGTATAACTGCTTGGAGTCGTGGTCAAGAAAAAATAGCTGGCGTAGCCTCACAGCCACAACCAGCTACAATTACAACCACCACACAGCAGGTACAGTATTCTCAACCTCAACCTATGTCCTATCAAGAGCCTAGAAGCATGCAACCACAAGTTGCAACTGGTTTTGGAGGAAAACCAGCTCCACAACAACACTTTCCTGAAATTTAAAGGTTAAAACTATGAAAAAATACTACTATATTTTAGTAGCATGCTGTGCTTTCTTATTATATTTTCCACTGGTTAATGCCGCATTTGCAACAGAAACTAAAAAAGTTTGTGTTGATAAGGTAAAGGATGGTAAACCAGTACTTGATAAAGCTGGCAGGGTTCAGCAAGACTGTAAAGAAGTTAAGCAACATAAAAAGCTAGAAGGCACTAAAGTAGAAGATGCCAAAAAAGAAACTGCTAAAAAATAATTGTAGTTGACACCGAGTGGGTGGTCTGCTATAATATAGTCTAGTAGACCACTTTTTCATAAATCCTTTAAGGAAGTCTATGGCTAGTGGTAAGAAAGCAAGACGAGTAAGCAATTCACCAGAAAATCCAGTTGAATATGGATTTCAAGAAGTAAAACCATTAAACTATATTCAACATGAGTATTTACGTGCAATACACGAAAATCAGATTATATTTGGTATAGGTAGTGCGGGTACAGGTAAAACATACATAGCAGCGCTATATGCCGCCAGTGAGCTATTTCACAGACGGATACAGAAGATTATACTAACTAGACCTAATATAGAAACAGGTCGTGGATTAGGATTTTTACCTGGTACATTAGAAGAAAAGTATGCTCCATATTTAGAACCTTTTGATAATATCTTTAGCAAGAGTTTGGGCAAAGGTTTTTATGAGTATGCACTTAAAAATAAAAATATAGAACCTAAACCACTGGGTTTTATGCGAGGCACAACTTTTGATAATTGCGTAGTCTTACTTGATGAAGCACAAAATGCTACACGAGAAGAAATGAAAATGATTCTAAGCCGAATTGGTAAAAACTGCAAGATGATTATTAGTGGGGACACTGATCAGTGTGATATAACTAATAGTGGTTTAAGTGATGCGGTTAGTAGGTTAGGATCTATACAAGGGATAGACATTGTTCGATTTGTCGACGAAGATATTGTTCGTAGCAAATTATGCAAGGATATTATTTTAGCTTATAGAAAGTAGGAGATAAAATGGCTAAGACATACAAACCAACAAGTGGCATGGCCAGTGCTGCTAGACGAGCACTAAAATGGAAAGATGAAGGCAAGCCTGGTGGTACACTTGTTGGCTTAGCCAGAGCAAATCAACTAAAAGATCGTGAACCTCTTAGTGCTAGCACAGTATTAAGAATGTTTAGCTTCTTTAGCCGCCATGAGCCAGATAAGCAAGCTACTGGCTTTAATAGTGGTGAAGAGGGATTCCCCAGCAAAGGTCGTGTAGCTTGGGACTTGTGGGGAGGAGATGGAGGCTATAGTTGGAGCAGAGCAAAGCGTAATCAAATTATGAGAGAGCGCGAAGGCAAAGCACTAAAGCTAGTACAGTTGACAAAAAGCATAGTACCAGATATGTTACTAATGGCAGCAGCACAGATGCTAGAAGACTACGCTAATCAAAATATTCCTGAGTCAGAGGACGCATTTGGTCAGTTTATGTATCATGCTCAGTTGCTGCGAAATGGGCACCTAGACGTTTACCTACTAGATCTGCACTTAGTAGCACCTGAATATAGAGATATATTAGTTACTGTATTTAGTGAGCTGGATGTTACAGAGGACGATAACAGTGTAGACGAAGAAGATAGTACTGAAGATACACCAATATAATAAAAAAGCCCCTAACTAGCAATAGTTAGGGGCTTTTTGTTTATTGAATTACCTTATCTGCTAATTCGCCTTGAGGTTCAGGTTGAGGCAGTTGAGGCTGCGCTTGCATCTGAATCTTTTGCGACATAGGATTGCACAGTTTGGCTGGCAGTTCTTGTAGCGCGGCTAGTATAACGTTGGTTTCTTCAACTGTAAACTTAAAAGTTAGTTCAAATGTTTTTGGATCGATCATATTATCTCTTTATTTAATAGGACATGCACCGGTTGCACAATCTTCACCCATAATCTCGTCAAAGCTATTTGCCATTTCAAGATCAACAGGTTTCAAGTTCTGAACATACTCGCGATATGTATGCTCATCTACTACTTCTTGAGGCAGGTATAAGTACCCCAGGTCTTTTGCTGTTTTAGTTGGATCCGTTCTGTAAATAAACGAAACACCAACATAGCAATCCCAGTTATCTAGCAACCAATCTATAATCTGTGGCACTTCGCTTGGATCATAGCTAATGGTTACACTGGTATTTTGTTGAGTCCAGCTGGTCTGGATTAGTTTGTACTTTTCCAGTTGTTCAACTGCACTATCTAAATTAACTTCTTTGCCCGCTACTTTGTGAAATGGTACATCTTGCCACTCTACAGGGAATGTAATTAGTACACCACTTGGGTCAGTGGGATGGTTGATTACACGGTAACCGGCAGCTTTTACTACTTCTACGATAGGGTCATAGCGACTAAACTGCACATTGTTAAAAATGTACTTGCCTAGCGGCTTGTGTACGCCTTCTGTAGTGTCCATAATCTTCGACAACGTACCACTGGGCTTAACACAAGTAATATTCTTGGGACTAGGTAGTCCAAGTTCTTGAGCCATGCCAACTGCGGCGGCAGTAGCGGTACGCTTTAAGTATTCATAGTCGTAACCTGTCATATCAGGACGCTTGGCAATACCT